>CEAB01002441.1_pt1 | contig 100887 bp, 66 predicted proteins | sample 557651 | NCBI WGS metagenome assembly CEAB01 (sample SAMEA3182046, study PRJEB8094) | gut metagenome | biome: human; feature: gut; material: Stool; isolation source: human stools | place: Canada | collected 2011-11-15 | reverse complement strand
CCCCGGGTACCTCGCAGTACAACGGTTTTCAAGACCGCCGCAATCGACCACTCTGCCACCTCTCCAAAACTCCTTTATCAGAAGTGCTTTCCGTTGAAAGCGGTGCAAAGGTACGAATCATTTTTAAATCTGCAAACAATCTGACATTTTTTTCGCGAAATAATCGTATTTTTGCAGCCTATAATAAGTATAAAGACATGATATATCCTCAAAATTTTGAGCAAAAGATAGGATTCGACCAAATAAGGCAGTTACTGAAAGACAAGTGTCTCAGCACTTTAGGCGAAGAACGGGTTTCAGACATGAGCTTTTCCGAGCAATTTGAAGAAGTGGAAGAGAAACTGAACCAGGTAACAGAATTTGTGCGCATCATTCAGGAAGAAGACGGATTTCCCGATCAATTCTTCTTCGATGTCCGCCCATCACTAAAACGGGTACGGATAGAAGGTATGTATTTGGACGAACAAGAACTATTTGACCTACGCCGTTCATTAGAGACTATTCGTGATATCGTACGTTTTCTACACCGGAATGAAGAAGAGGAGGAAAACGATGTACCCTACCCCAGCCTGAAGCGGTTGGCAGGAGACATTGCCGTATTCCCCCAACTGATTGGCAAGATAGACGGTATCCTTAATAAATATGGAAAAATAAAAGACAATGCGTCCAGCGAACTGGCCCGTATCCGTCGGGAACTGTCCAATACGATGGGAAGTATCTCCCGTTCATTAAACAGTATCCTGCGCAATGCACAATCTGAAGGCTATGTAGACAAAGACGTAGCTCCGACTATGCGTGACGGCCGTCTCGTTATTCCTGTCGCTCCGGGATTAAAACGTAAGATCAAAGGTATCGTGCACGATGAATCGGCTAGTGGAAAGACCGTATTTATCGAACCGGCAGAGGTGGTAGAAGCCAACAACCGTATTCGTGAACTCGAAGGGGATGAACGACGGGAAATCATTCGTATCCTTACAGAGTTTTCAACTATACTGCGCCCGTCTATCCCGGATATTCTTCAGTCGTATGAGTTTCTGGCAGAAATTGACTTTATCCGTGCAAAAAGTTATTTTGCCATACAGACCAACAGTCTGAAACCGACAGTAGAAAAGGAACAGCTATTGGACTGGACAATGGCAGTGCATCCCTTACTGCAACTGTCTTTAGCCAAACATGGGAAAAAAGTTGTTCCGCTGGATATAGAACTAAACCAAAAGCAGCGTATCCTTATCATTTCCGGTCCGAATGCCGGAGGTAAGTCTGTCTGTCTGAAAACAGTCGGTTTGCTGCAATATATGTTGCAATGCGGTATGCTGATTCCTTTGCACGAACGCAGTCATGCAGGTATGTTCAGCAGTATCTTCATCGATATCGGTGACGAACAGTCCATCGAAGATGACCTGAGTACTTATTCTTCGCACCTGACCAACATGAAAATCATGATGAAAAGCTGCAATGAACGCAGCCTCATCCTGATCGACGAGTTCGGAGGAGGTACGGAACCACAGATCGGAGGAGCCATCGCCGAAGCTGTGTTGAAACGTTTCAATCAGAAAGGAACGTTCGGAGTAATAACGACTCACTATCAGAATCTGAAGCATTTTGCCGAAGATCATGAAGGAGTAGTCAACGGCGCCATGCTCTACGACCGCCACTTGATGCAAGCACTCTTTCAACTACAGATCGGAAATCCGGGCAGTTCATTTGCCGTAGAGATTGCCCGGAAAATCGGATTGCCGGAAGATGTGATTGCAGATGCTTCGGAAATTGTAGGAAGTGAGTACATCAATGCCGATAAATATCTTCAGGACATTGTACGCGACAAGCGCTACTGGGAAGGGAAACGACAAACGATCCGCCAACGGGAAAAACACATGGAAGACACCATCGCCCGTTATCAAACGGAAATGGAAGAGTTGCAAAAATCACGGAAGGAGATTATCAGACAGGCTAAAGAAGAAGCTGAACGAATGTTGCAGGAATCGAACGCCCGCATTGAAAATACCATCCGTACGATTAAAGAAGCTCAGGCCGAAAAAGAAAAGACCCGCCTGGTGCGCCAGGAGCTGAACGATTTCCGTACTTCTCTGGAAACAATGACTTCCAAAGAACAAGAGGAAAAGATTGCCCGCAAAATGGAGAAGCTGAAGGAGAAGCAGGAACGGAAGAAAAACAAGAAAAACGAACCGAAAACTGCCGCATCACAGACAGCCGCTACCCCTAAAGTAATGCCTATCACCGTTGGTGAGAACGTAAAGATCAAGGGACAGACAAGCGTCGGGCAGGTCATGGAAATCAATGGTAAAAATGCAACCGTCGCTTTCGGAAGCATTAAAACTACGGTGAAACTGGACCGTCTGGAACGAAGCAACGCTGCCCCCAAGACGGAAGGAATAGCCAAAAGTACGTTTGTCAGCAGTCAGACGCATGACCAGATGTACGAGAAGAAGCTTAATTTCAAGCAAGATATTGATGTACGGGGGATGCGTGGTGACGAGGCTCTGCAAGCCATCACTTATTTCGTGGACGATGCCATCCTTGTCGGCATGGACCGCGTTCGTATCCTTCACGGAACAGGCACCGGAATACTCCGTACACTCATCCGCCAATACCTGTCCACCGTACCGGGCGTCAGTCATTATGCAGACGAGCATGTCCAGTTCGGAGGTGCCGGAATTACGGTAGTCGATTTTGACTAATCTGTAAACAAAACGATCGAAGAACTTGTTCTCATTTAGAAAACCACTACCTTTGTGTTACAGTGGTTTTCTAAAACGAGAATAAAGCATGAAGAATAATCTGTTAAGTGAAAAGCTTATTTACACAGGGGACAGCCTTACCCCTACCCATTTACATCTCTGCACATACAATGCAACCGAGATGCAGGAAAGCTCCGGTGACACCTTCCAAAGCGTCAAAGAAACGCTGGATAACGAACGAATCAACTGGCTGCAGGTACACGGGCTGAAAGATACGGAAACCATCCGTGAGATTTGCAGTCATTTTGAAATAGACTTCCTCGTTTTACAAGACATATTAAATGCCAACCACCCGACGAAAATAGAAGAACATGACAAATATATTGTCCTGATCCTGAAAATATTCTATCCCAATGAGCATAAAGAGGATGATGACCTCGACGGATTGCTCCAACAACAAGTCTGCATCATTCTGGGAAATAACTATGTACTTACCTTTCTTGAAAAAGAAACAGATTTCTTTGATGAAATCAACGCCGCCTTGAGAAACGATATACTGAAAATCCGTAGCCGTCTGACGGATTATCTGCTCAGTGTATTGCTGAACAGCATCATGGCGAACTACATTTCAACGATATCTTCCATCGACGATGCACTCGAAGACCTGGAAGAAGAACTGCTGATGATTACCAATGAGAATGACATCGGCATTCAGATTCAGGGGCTGCGCCGCCAATATATGCTGATGAAAAAGGCCATCCTCCCGCTTAAAGAGCAATATGTAAAATTGTTGCGGGCAGAAAATCTCCTTATACATAAAGTAAACCGTGCCTTCTACAATGATGTGAACGACCATTTACAATTTGTATTACAAACGATTGAAATCTGCCGTGAAACACTGTCTTCATTAGTCGACCTGTATATCTCGAACAATGATTTACGAATGAACGATATCATGAAGCGGCTGACCATCGTATCCACCATTTTCATCCCGCTAACGTTTCTTGTCGGTGTGTGGGGAATGAATTACAAATGGATGCCCGAACTGGACTGGCGGTACGGATATTTATTTGCCTGGATTATAATGGCGGTTATCGGTATTATTGTATATTTGTACTTCAGAAAAAAGAAATGGTATTAACTAAAGCGCACCCATCCATGAAATCAATAAAAGAATTATACAGAATCGGCACAGGTCCTTCCAGCAGTCATACAATGGGCCCTCGTAAAGCTGCAGAAATGTTTGTTGAACGTCATCCGGATGCCACTTCTTTCAAAGTAACCCTTTATGGAAGTTTGGCAGCTACAGGCAAAGGCCACATGACGGATGTGGCTATCATAGATACTTTACAACCTGTCGCTCCGGTAGAAATTGTATGGCAACCCAAAGTTTTCCTTCCCTTCCATCCGAACGGAATGACGTTTGCCGCTCTAGATGCAAGCAACAAGATATTGGAAAACTGGACGGTTTACAGTATCGGCGGCGGAGCTTTGGCAGAGAATAATGATAACCCGACAATCGAAAGCCCGGAAGTATACGGCATGAATAACATGACCGAAATCCTGCAATGGTGTGAACGTACCGGAAAAAGTTATTGGGAATATGTCAAGGAATGTGAGAGCGAAGATATATGGGACTATCTGGCAGAAGTATGGGACACGATGAAAGACGCTATCCACCGAGGTCTGGAAGCGGAAGGTGTATTACCCGGACCGCTGAACTTACGTAGAAAAGCTTCCACCTATTATATACGTGCTACCGGATACAAACAATCTCTGCAATCCAGAGGACTTGTTTTCTCTTATGCACTGGCAGTCAGTGAAGAGAATGCTTCCGGTGGAAAGATTGTAACTGCCCCTACCTGCGGTTCCTGCGGTGTGATGCCGGCAGTACTTTATCATTTACAAAAAAGCCGTGACTTCAGTGACATGCGTATTCTTCGCGCCTTGGCTACGGCGGGGCTAATTGGAAACATTGTCAAGTTCAATGCGTCCATCTCCGGTGCTGAAGTAGGATGTCAGGGAGAAGTCGGCGTTGCCTGCGCGATGGCATCAGCAGCAGCCAATCAATTATTCGGAGGAAGTCCGGCACAGATTGAATATGCGGCGGAAATGGGGCTGGAACACCACCTGGGGATGACTTGTGACCCCGTATGCGGTCTCGTTCAAATCCCTTGTATCGAGCGGAACGCTTATGCTGCCGCCCGTGCACTGGATGCCAATCTTTATTCAGCCTTTACAGACGGTATGCACCGTGTTTCTTTCGACAAAGTGGTACAGGTAATGAAACAAACCGGACATGACCTGCCCTCACTGTATAAGGAAACCAGCGAAGGAGGACTGGCTAAAGATTATCAGCAGATGTAATATAATGACTACAGAGGAATGTGGACAAACATTCCTCTGTACATAACTAATTCTACTCCATAACCGGCCAATTCGTATCATCGCCATTGGTGATATCCCTTTCATGCAGCAAGCCTCCTTCCTGCGAAAAGTACAGTGCAAATCTCAGATTTCCCTGTTTCACCTGAATCACGGACTCAGTAGGATGCTGCGGATACGTCAATACAAACACATCGGTCACTACCCATGAACTGTAGTTGGAATTACGGAAACCGGTATAAACGGCAGGTACTAACTGATCGATACTATCCAATTCGTTTTCCGTCATCACCCAGTTGGCATTCGCGTCGAACCAGACATCCAGTTCATCACCAGTCACCCAGCAGTCAGCTACATAATATTCTCCTTTCATCTCCCACTCCACATTCTGGGCATTCGGATATAGTTGCTTCAATGCCTCAGTGATATTGGCAGGCGGATTATACGTTTCATCATCATTGTCATCACATGCGCTGAAAGAGAGGGCAGTCAGCATTAAAACGACTGCCCATGCGCCAAACTTAAACTTCAACATAATTAATTCTTAGGATTTAGGTTATATCATATTTTCATTTACTCATCAATCATCCGCTTTCAGGAATTTTCCTTTCTTGTCGAACTTGAAAGAAACGCCGGTACTTAATTCCACTTCATATCCTTTCCGGTCACGCTCTACTTTTGTCACAGGTTCTGTGAAGTTATGCTCTTTCAGATAACTGGCAGCAAACGAAGGAACAACACTTGCCGGAACTGCATGCCCTTTACCGGCACTTACTTCCTCCCAGTTACCTTTGCTATCAAAATCTATTTCCGTACCATCCGTCAATAACACTTCATACTTGGCAGACTCCAACAGATCTTTATCAATCTTGATATGAGCCACCTGAGGTTTGGTAAAATGACGGTTGATAAAGTTGCGTGCCGGAAGCGGTAGCTGATTCATATCCTTTGTAATCACATCGCCGGCAAATGAGAACTGTATAGCTACAATAGCCATCACAAGCAAAGATAAAATTTTCTTCATAATCGTTATTCTTTTTAGTTAATACTATATCTGATAAGTTTTATACTGCAAATAACGATACAGATTTAGGAAAGATTTGGGAATAATCAGAGATCACATTCTTTTTTGTGTTCTTTAACTTTCATCCTTGAATTTACCCCATAAAAAAGATCCGGATGCCTACTCAGGAACATCCGGATCGCTCTCTTCACCTTAACTTATAACCTTAACTATTTACCTATTTATCTTTCTGAATATCCTGCCAGATTGTAACAAACGGGAACGGTACTATCACCTACACGGTAAATTCCGAACTTAAAGTAATATCCGTCTTCGTCGTTACGTCCAATCAGAATCTTCTCATTATCGACAATGTGTTTGCTCACTTTCTTACCTTGCTCCTGATAATCCATCCGTACATCCAGCATGCCCGGTTTCACAATCGTTTCCGCTTCCTTGCCATAGACCGTCCAGTCGATATGAACACGGAAAGTAATCCAGCAGTCTTTCGGGAAATCGGCAAAAGGCAATTTGTAGGCAATGGTGGATGCCTTGTATTCAGAAGTCAACGGTTTCATAACGGGTGTCTTTCCCGGGTTTGCATTGCAACGGTCATCTTTGTCTGTCAGCCATTTACGGTCGGAGTTGGCTTTGATATAAAACAGTCCTCCGGAAAATCCGAATGCCAACGGCGGGTATCCTCCCTGCTCAACCAGCCATCCGTTGAGCTTTCCTGCCTTATATACAGGTTTTCCATTTTTATCTTTCATCGGATTGCCTTGTTTATCCAGTCTAACTACTTTTTCGTGTCCTGCATTCTTCTTGAAGAAGGTCGTTTTTTCCAGTTCTACAAATTCGTCAACAGTCAGTTTCTTCACCTCGCCCTGAGGAGTCTGGACCAGCGTCCGGTCGGGCATTCCGTGCCATTGGGCAAAGATGGTGGAGACATTGCTGTCCAGAGAAGAAGGAATATAAACCGAAAACTCATAGTCGCGGGAACTTCCTTGCGGACAAGCTCCCTTCCCGTGATGATAAACAGTCTTTGTGATCTGTGCTTTCTGATAAACGTCGGCAGGTAATCCTTTGAAATCGTCGGAAGTTGCATAGCAATATGAAAACTCGGCACGTCCTTTCGTTTCTCCTTTCGCATAACCTTCCAGTGTATTGTCTTCGGTTTTGAGTTCAAAGCGATAGGAGGGCTTGCCATCAAACAGGTTGGTGAAGTCACGCTGAATGGCATGAGGCTTATTCGTCCCGACAGCTACCCAGCAACCGTCAATAATCTGGTTGATACGTGCAGAGTCAGCCTGTACGTTTACCCGTTCGGTGAGTGGCACCAGTGTTTGCGTATTTTTGGTCTGAGCAGTCAGCATCGCGCATCCTGCCATCATCATATAAATAGCCAAAATGTATTTTTTCATTCTATTCGGTATTAAGTTTATCGACGGTGCAAAAATACGAAAGGCAACCAAAAAGGCTGCCTTTCGTTTGTCTCAAATGCTTTCACATTTGTGCAATTCTTCTGTTAGAAACGTCTTATATCCCCATTCATAAGTCTATTCAGGTGTTTCTTCCGTATAATCGTCTTCCAACATATCTACTTTCTTTATGCTCATTTTTCCATCGGCCGTTACAGTGATGGAAAGCGGAACATACAAATCGGTCTGCGGATAGCAAACACTGGCGGCGTAAACGATTCCCTCCGGTGTGGTCTTGTCATATACGATTCCTTCGAGTATGGATTTTGAAAGGAATTTCGCATCGACTACCGATGAAAAGTCATTCTTGGTAAATGTCTTGTTGAGCACGTTTTCACTTCCCCGGGTGATGCGCAACACTATTTTATTGTCTACATACGTATCCCCCATATCATTGGAGACGTGAGGCAGACTTTCGTCAGGAGTACGCGAAACCAGCGAATGATAGTCTCTTCCCTTAAACTTAATATCAGTTTCAGCTTTTGAACTTTGCATACGCTGCAATCCATGAGCATCTACACTGTCTTGCCTTGCCAATACCGATTCTTTATTTGAACTTCCGTTCTTACCGCCACAGGCGACTACCGCCAGAGCCAATGGTAACAAAAGCAGATAAATTAGCTTTTTCATTCCGAACTATTCTGTTTTATAAATATAGAGCAAAGGAACAAAAAGACGGGGAGATTTACAAGTGTAACCGACATTTTTCCTACATTTGCAATCAAGAGTGCTAATATTAACACAACATTTAAAGATTTAATGCCTTGCAAACCTGATATCATGTATCAACGAATCATAGTCATTCTTTTTTTCCTTTATGCATCTTGCATCCTAAGCAACAACGCTTACGGACAAAAAGTAAATTAGCAGCAATTCGACAATATTTATCTCGGTGCTGAGGCATCGGTTGTCAGCTGTTTCCTTCAAGACAGTGAAGGATTGATATGGATAGGTTCCAACAAGGGATTATTCAGCTATGACGGTTACTCCACACAGCAGCATTTTACTTACGGTGAAAACAATAATACCCGTATTTACTGCGGTGTCATTATAGACAACACCTATTTATATATGGGGACAGACAACGGAATCCTGGTTTATAATTACCGGGCTGACCGCTACGAGCAACCGGAAACTGACTTTCCGACAGATGTACGCACCATGGCTCTTCAAGGAGATACCCTATGGCTAGGCGCCTTAAACGGTTTATACACTTATCAGCTGCAAAGCCGGAAACTGACATCTTTTGATACCAGACGCAACGGACTTCCCCATAATACCATATACTCTATTATCCGCACCAGGGATAATCAGATTTATGTGGGAACTTACAACGGACTATGCCGTTATATCCCGTCCAACGGGAAATTCGAAGGCATTCCTCTCCCCGTCCATAGCAGTCAAAGCAATCTGTTCGTCAATTCTTTGCTGGAAGATACCGTCCGCCAGTGTATCTGGATCGGTACGGAAGGTTATCTCTTTCAATATTTTCCGTCAACCGGACAGATGAAACAGACAGAAGCCTTCCATAATAATTCGATCAAATCATTAGCCTTGGATGGAAACGGAGACTTGCTGGCAGGCACGGACAACGGACTTTACGTCTACCACAACGATACCACCCCGCTACAACACATCATTCACGACTCCCGCAATATCCAGTCGCTGACTAATAATATCATCTGGAATATCTTTGCCGATCAGGAGCATAATATTTGGCTGGGTACCGACTATGGCATCTCCCTCTCACGCTATAACAGTGCCCTGCAATTTATTCCAATCTCACAGATTACAGGTACGGGAGACGGAAACCAGTTCTACTCCCTGTTCCGTGACTCAAAAGGATTCTATTGGTTTGGAGGCACCAACGGATTAATTCGTTTCACCGATCCTGCCGGAGAAAGGCACGATACCATTTGGTACAGAATGGGTGATAAAACCTATCCGTTATCGCACAACCGTATCCGGCATATTTACGAAGACAAAGAACAGCAGTTATGGATAGCTACCGACGGAAGCATCAATCGCTACGATTATGCAACTCGCCAATTCATACACTACAACATTGTAGACAGTACGGGAATGTATAATACCAACTGGACCTATTATATGTTCGAAGATACCGCCGGACAGCTATGGATTTCAACATGCCTTGGAGGAATCTTTGTAGTAGACAAGCACAAGCTGATGCAGTCTGCCTCCGGACAATATGTAGCCGAACAGAATTACTCCGTCCACAACGGACTGTCCGGTATGTTTATCAACCAGATTATTCCCGATAATGAAGGCAATGTATGGGTGTTGCTCTACAATAATAAAGGGATAGACAAGATTAATCCCCGTACACGGGAAGTGACAAAATTATTTGCAGACGAATTAAGCGGAGAGAAAAGCCCCAACTACCTGTTATGTGATGAGGACGGTATGCTTTGGGTAGGATTTCATGGCGGTGTCATGCGCATCAACCCCAAAGACGAGAGCCAGCAGAGTATCTCTTTCGGAAGTTTCAGCAACAACGAGATTTTATCCATGACTTCCGTGAAGAACTCTATCTGGATATCCACTACCAACGGACTCTGGATTATCGACCGGAAAACAATGGATGCCCGACAGCAGAATATGACTGACAAACGCTTCACTAGCCTGCTGTTCGATCCGAAAGAAGATTGTATCTATCTGGGAGGAGCCGACGGCTTCGGTATCTCACACCCCGATATACAAGCCATGCACCAACCGGAACGCCCGATTCTGTTGACTGCCTTATACATTAACAATCAACTGGTATCGCCACGCACCAGAGATGACGTGCCTAATATCCGATATACCAACTCGATCGAATTAAAATATGATCAGAATAACCTGTCATTCGAGCTATCCGACCTTCCTTATTCCCTGGACGAAAAAAACAAATTCGTCTATCGTCTGGAAGGAATGGACAAAGAATGGAACTTCCTGAAATCCAATATCAACCGTATTACATACAGTAATCTGAGTTATGGAAATTATCAGCTTATCATCAGCAAGCTGGAAAGAGACGGGCAACCATCCGACCATCCTTACATTCTGAATATCCGGATTCTTCCACCGTGGTACTATACGATATGGGCAAAAGCCATCTATATCTTACTGCTGCTCAGTCTTATTGCATGGACAATCAACTTCTTCCGCGTTAAAAACCGCCTGAAAGCAGAACGCAGAGAAAAAGAAAAGATTTTGGAACAGTCCCGCCAGAAAATGGCATTCTTCACCAACTTATCCAATGAGCTGAAGACACCTCTCAGCCGGATCATAGCTCCTATCAGCCAGCTACTTCCGTCTACAGAAGAAGTACACGAAAAACAGACACTGGAAGAAGTGCAGCGCAACGCCATGAAAATCAACTCGCTGATTCATCAGGTACTCAACTTCAACCGGATTGAAGACAATAAAGATTCATTGCTTATCCTGTCACGCATCGAACTTGTATCATTCAGCCGCAGTTTGTTTTCAGTCTATGAGGAGGACAAACGGTTCACGTTCCATTTCGAAGCAAACAAAGCGAAGATTTACGCCGATATGGATGCCATCAAACTTGGAGTAATACTAGATAATCTATTATCAAATGCTGTCAAGTTCACCTCAGAGGGCGGAAATATCCGCTTATCCCTTTTCTATCGGCAGGAAACCGGTTTGCTGGAGATTTGCGTTTCCGATACGGGAGCAGGCATTCCGCAACAGGATATTCCTTATATCTTCCAACGTTTCTTCCAGTCACCCCATAGCGGCAGCAAAGAAGGCACAGGTATCGGACTTTATCTGGTAAAGACCTACACGGAATTACACGGCGGTTCTATCGATGGAGTCACCTCCGAAAAAGGAAAGGGAACTTCCATCGGGCTGAGCATTCCGGTCATTGCCGTAGAGGAAGACGAAATACCAGTCATAGCATCCAAAAAACAGTTGGAATCTCTCCCCATACTTAAACCGATCGAAGCAGAATCGCAGGATGAGAAATTTCTGTCGAACATTATCCGTCTGATTGAAGATCACCTCTCCGATGCAGACCTGAATGTCAACGCACTTTGCGAACTGTCGGGAATCAGTAACAAGCAGATTTACCGGAAAATCAAGCAACTCACCGGAATGTCTCCGGTAGAATATATCAAGTCCATCCGCATGAAGAAAGCTGCCATGTTATTGCAACAAAAGAAATTCACCGTTGCCGAAGTGATGTATATGGTAGGATTTTCCAATCATTCTTATTTCTCCAAATGCTTTCAGGCAGAGTTTGGAAAAACACCGCGCCAATACTTGAATGACGGGCTGTAGAGGCATTTTAGGGCTTTTCGTCCTATTTTTATCCTTATATGTCCAATCTGTGCTTTTATGAAAATGCCAGGCAGTCTATCTTTGCCGCTATCAACAAACCACTAAATTTGATAGCATGAAAAGACAGTTTATTCTTACTTGTATTTGTCCGTTATTTGCCTTCGTCAGCACACAAGGTAAAACGACTTCCACACCTTTCGCACATGCTTACCGTGCCCTCGGCTATTTGAGAGCAGATCGTAAGGCAGCTATAGATAAAGATGTATACCACTTCTCCCGACCGAATGATACTATTAACCGATATTTCAATAAAATAAATCTTTTACCAATTACACAATAATTATGAACTGTAATATCTTAAATCTACGCCATCTGACTGTACTACTTATATTATGTACAGCTTTTCTTGGAGGCGCAATTCCTGCCTTTGCCCAACAGGGAGACAAGAAAATGACCGGACAAGTGATCGATGAGAACAAAGAGCCGATGATCGGAGTCAGCATTCTTATCGTAGGAACATCCACAGGTACAGTGACCGACTTTGACGGAAACTATACTCTGAATGTACCGAAAGACAGTAAGGAACTACAATTTTCTTACGTAGGATATGAAACTAAAGTGATAACTATCCCCGTAAACAGTAACGTACTGAATGTACAAATGAAAAGCGACTCACAAGTACTGAGTGATGTAGTAATCATCGGATACGGAACACAACGCAAAAGCGATCTGACCGGCTCGGTTGCCTCTGTGGGTACTAAAGACTTTAATAAAGGCATGGTTTCATCGCCTGAAGAGCTTGTGAATGGCAAGATCGCCGGTGTGCAAATAGTAAATGGCGGAGGTTCGCCTACATCTGTCTCAACCATACGCATTCGTGGTGGCGCATCACTTAACGCATCCAATGACCCATTAATTGTACTGGACGGGGTTCCTATGGAAGTGGGTGGTTCCATATCCGGCGGCGGAAACTTTCTAAGCCTTATAAATCCGAACGACATAGAGAGTATGACCGTGCTGAAAGATGCTTCATCCACTGCTATTTATGGATCACGAGCATCCAACGGCGTCATCATCATAACAACCAAAAAGGGAAGCGGGAGTGATATTAAGGTCTCTTTCCAAACGACCAATTCCATTGCAACCAAGACCAAGACTTCGGATATGCTGAACACAGACGAATTTATAAATATTGTCAATCAGTATGGTACGGAACACCAAAAGTCATTGCTTGGTGACTATCGTACAAACTGGAACGATGAAATTTATCAAACAGCTTTCGGAACAGATAATAACCTTAGTGTTTCAGGACTTGCACTTCCTTGGTTGCCATTTCGTGTTTCAACCGGTATGTATTATCAGGATGGTATCTTGAAAACGGATAATACAAAACGCTTTACCGGAAACGTAAACCTTACTCCTTCGTTTTTCCATAACGAGCTGAGATTTAATATAGGTTTAAAAGGCACTTATTCTAAGAATCGCTTTGCTGATACCGATGCAATCTGGGCAGGCAGTACGCTCAACCCCACCATTCCGGTATATTCCGGAAACGACACCTTTGGTGGTTACAACGAGGCTATCGATACCAATGGCGTACCGGTGACGGGAGCATTAGCCAATGCTGTCGGCCGACTGAATCAATACGATTCCACATCGGATGTCTATCGATTTATAGGAAGTGCCAGCGTGGATTGGAATGTAAAATGGGTAAAGGGCTTGCGTTTGCATACTACGGGCGGATATGACTGGTCAAAAGGCAAAGGACATATTTATGTACCTAAAGAGGCCGTTTCTTATTATACAACCGGCGGACGTGACTACACATACGGCCCGCAAAAGAATTACAATAAACTGCTCACGATTTATGCCAATTATCATAATGACTTCGATGCTATTCATTCCGGCATTGATGTAACAGCAGGATATGATTATCAATTCTGGAAATATACCACTCCGTTTTATGCCATTCTGAGTGCCGATGGAGTACAGCAGTCGACTTCTGCCGCAACCGATCAGCGGCATTCACTCATGTCATACTATGGGCGTTTGAATTACACATTCATGGATCGCTATTTGCTTACGGCCACCATGCGCCGCGACGGCTCGTCTCGATTTGCATCCGACAATCGTTGGGGTACTTTCCCCTCAGTAGCCTTAGCTTGGAGGGTTTCACAAGAGCACTTCTTTGAGCCTTTGCGCACAGTGATGAATGACGTGAAGTTGCGCGTATCCTATGGTATAACCGGACAGCAAGATGGTATCACCAATTATGGCTACATTCCGGTCTACACTCCGGGACTTGACGGAGCACAATACCTGTTTGGCGGAAATCCGATATATACCTATCGTCCTGAAGCATATAATCCTGAATTGAAATGGGAAACTACTAAATCATGGAACTATGGTATAGATCTGGCATTTTTAGAAAACAGATTTACCTTTTCTGCTGATTTCTATACCAGAAAGACCGAAAATCTTCTGGCCACTGTTCCGATGCCAGCCGGTACGAACTTTGATAAGCTAATGCTTCAAAATGTGGGCAATGTAGACTCAAAAGGACTTGAACTCTCTGTTACCGGACACATCATCAATACAAAAAATTGGTCATGGACGGCAAGTGCCAATGCTGCATGGCAAAAAGTAAGGATAAAGAATCTTACGCTTACTCCCGGTGCTCCAAGCCCTGACACAGAAGTAGGTCCCTGGATTGATGCTTACCAGATGCAGGTGTTCTCTACTGATTACGCTCCCTACTCATTCTATTTATACAAGCAATTGTATGATGCGGAGACGGGGCAACCCATTGAAGGCTTGTATGCCGACCTTGACGGAGATGGCGAGATAACGAACAAAGACCGCTACCATCATCATTCACCGGCACCAGACTGGATTTTGGGCTTTTCAACCTCGCTGCGCTATAAGAAGTGGACACTTTCAACCTCGCTTAGAGCCAATATAGGAGGATATATCTTTAATGGTATGGCCATGAATACAGGTGCATGGGAAACCATGAGCTATAACGATTATCAACTTAATAACTTAAATCGGAGTTTCCTGGATACCCGCTTTACCAAGAGGCAGTTTCTCAGTGACCATTATCTTGAAAACGCTTCGTTCTTGAAGATGGACAACCTGCAACTCTCTTATGACTTCGGTCGCATATATAAGACCATCGGCCTTCATGCCTCTGCCATGGTGCAGAATGTCTTTACCGTGACTAAATATAAAGGTGTAGACCCTGAAACAGCCAATGGTGTCGACACATCTGTTTATCCGCGTCCCCGCACGTATTCTATCACTATTGGCCTTAATTTTTAACTGAATAAACCATGAAGAAAATTAATATACTAACAATAATCGTATGGTGCATGACCCTTGTAGCAAGCTCGTGTACAGATGTTCTTGATCAGATGCCGACAACAGAAGATACCTCAAAAGATGTTTATGCTGAAGCGGCAAATTATAAGAGAGTTCTTGCCAAAATATATGCCTCGTATGTTCTTGCAGGACAAGGACAAGGTGGAGACAACGGAGACCTCACCAGCATTAACAAGCAAGACTTTTCCCGTGGCTATTTCAATCTGCAAGAAGCCGCTACCGATGAAGTAGCTAATACCTGGCTTTCAGGAAACAACCTGTCTGACCTTACCTATATCAGTTGGGATGCGAAAGATTCTTGGGTTTCTGACTCCTATTACTGGCTTTTCTTCAACATAGCCTTGTGTAATGAGTTTCTTCGCCATTGTTCGGATGAAGAGATTGCCCGGTTTTCAGAAGCCGAACAAACTGAGATCCGTACTTTCCGTTCGGAAGCTCGTTTTATGAGATCATTCAGTTATTGGATGGTACTCGATTTGTATCGTCAAGGTCCTAAAGTGGATGAAAATACGCCAGTTATCGGTTATATCCCGGAAGCCTACGATGGGATTGGGATGTTTGATTTTATCGAAAGCGAACTGAAAGAACTGGTTGCCGAAGGAGTTTCATCAGCATTGCCCGCTACCAACGAATACGGCCGTGCCAGTAAACCCGTGGCATGGGCACTCCTTGCCCGTCTTTATTTAAACAGCGCAGTATATCGTGGCAATGTGGATACTAAGTATTATACAGAATGTATTACTGCTTGCAAACAAGTAATTTCCAATCCTGCATTCTATCTGGAACCGGAATATGCCAAATTATTTAATGCCGATAATCACAAGCGAACACATGAAATTTTGTTTGCTATGGTGTGTGACGCCACGACATCAGTTACGTGGGGCGGAGGAACATATATAATTTGTGGATCATGTGGCAATTCGAGCACACAAGACCCCGCCAAGTATGGATTGTCCAACGGCTGGGGTATGTTTCGTGCGCGTGGTGAGATGACAGCAAAGTTTGGAGATATTGCTACAACCAAAGACAGTCGCGCTATGTTTTATACAGATGGACAAGCACAGTTCTTTACCGGTGCAATCGATAACCAAGCCGAAGGCTATTTCTTTGAAAAGTTCTCCAATCTCACTGATGAGGGCGTAGCAGCATCCAACTCTGCTGCCACGGGATGCTCTACCGACTATCCCCTACTCCGACTTGCCGACATCTATCTGATGGCAGCCGAGGCACAACTCAGAGGAGGAACAGGGCTGTCGCGAACCGAAGCATTGGAACTTGTAAATAAGGTTCGTTTGCGTGCATATAACCAAGATGAAAGCGGAAAAATTTCAGATAGTGATTTTACGCTTGATTTCATTCTCGATGAAAGAGCCAGGGAGTTATACCTTGAATCTGTGCGTAGAACTGACCTTATAAGATTCAATAAGTTTGTATCAGCAGATTATATCTGGCAATGGAAAGGGGCCGTTCTTGACGGTCGTGCCGTGAACAAAAAATATAATATTTATCCCATTCCTGATACAGACCTTACAGCCAATCCTAATCTACATAATCCACTCTATTAAAAAGATACGATATGAAAGTTTTTAGTACAATAGTTAAATTGATATTATTGTCAGCTGTTATGACAGTAGCTACCACCTCCTGTGATAGCGATATTGATCCGGTTTACGTCTTGTCCGGAGACTCTATGGAATTGATGGGAGGCTCGAATGAAATTATTCTTACGCCAGACAATCCACAGGCTTTGGCATTGACGGTTTATTGGAGTGGTGACGGGCGTTTGGCACTTAGTGATACACTTTTACAGGCTCCGGTGAATGTTGCGGAAATAACCATTCAGTTTTCAAAGGATGAACACTTTACTGCTCCGCTAAATATTGCGGTGGATAAGAATATCCATTCCCGTCAATTTCTTTGCGAGGAACTTAATTCTTTGCTTGGTCGTTTGGGATATGAGGCCAATGAGAAGGCTCCGTTATGGATTCGGATACGTTCGGTATTGGCAGCCAACATCGCTCCCGAATACTCTAATGTCATGGAGGTTCTGGTCCAGTCTTATCGCATTGAGCTTGTCTTGGCTCAAGTGCTTGACAAGGACTGGAAGAACACATCTATGATGCTTGCCTCTCCTGCTGAAGATGGCATTTATAAAGGTTTTATGGGCGTCAACGGATGGGAAAACTGGTGGCTTCGCGAAGCCAATAATGTAATGTGGGGTAATCTTGGTGAAGAAGGAAAGACATTTTACGCTTCATCGGAAGACAGTCACTGGAACTTTTGGTTCCCGAATCCGTCAGGATGCTATTACACTACCGTAAACACGGTTGAAGGATGGTGGAGTGCGCTGCATGTTGCCAGTCTGTCAGTTAGTGGAGATGTAACGGGCGAAATGGCTTACAACAAGCAGAGCAATCAATGGACACTGCCGGTAAATCTGGCAACACAATCTACCCTGACCATTTCCGTATCAGGAAAGGGTAGCCTGTACAACCGGGAAACAACCGATATAGGACCTGCTATTGAGCAAACTGTCGCATTTGGCGGCAATTCGCAAAACCTCTTGTTCGGTGAGAGTGCAGATAATATTTCTGTAACTATGCCCGCCGGAGAAAATCTCCTGGTTCTTGATTTATCCAATCCTCTTCAATTTACCATCGGCATCGGAGAAGACGTTCCGCAGCCGGAAGTCTCTCAGTATCTGTACTTCTCCGGCATAACCAATTGGGAAGGTTTTGACGATTACCTCACTTTATATGATGAAGCCGGACTTTGCTATGGTGGTGCACATTGGATAGATTCTGAATGGGGATATCGTGCATATACTGAACAAGCATGGGAGCCCGCCTATAATGCAGCCGATGGCTCTACCGACTTGTCCGGCACATTGATCCTTGCAGAGTCTAAAGACAACATTCCCGCACCGGCACAAGGGCTGTATGTTATGGATTTCAACATGAAGTCATTGACCTATGAACTGACTCAAGTGCAGACTGTGACATTTACCGGACTTAACGATAATTGGTCTGAATCCCCCATGACACAGTCTGCAGAAAATCCAGAGATATTTACAACCGAGTTCATTAAAGAAAAGAAAAGTCCTTGGGGAGTAAAAGTGCTGATAAATAACAACTGGAACCTTTTCTTCGGCGGTGGTTCCGGCATTCTGCACCTGAAGCATTCTGAATCCTCAGCAGGATTTGACGGAGACGATGAACTCGAAATAGGCAAAACCTATGTCCTTACCGTTGATTTGGGACACCAAACTTATTCTTACTCACTTAAATAAATCAGTTTCAATGAAAATAGCAAGCATATTATCAATAGTAGCACTCATTGCTTCAATGGCTACAAACGGGTGTAGTGAAGATGGCCCGGTTACAAATCCTCGTCAAGAAGAACCGCAAAAGGTTGTAAAAGAAGAAGGCTTTGCACGTGGTGCAGACGTAAGTTGGCTGACTCAAATGGAAGCGGAAGGACTCAAGTTCTACACGCCGGACGAGAATCGCCAAGAGATGGAGTGTATGGAACTCTTGCGTGATTATTGCGGAGTCAACTCTATCCGTCTTCGTGTATGGGTTAACCCGAAAGACGGCTGGAACAACATGAATGACGTAATAGTGAAAGCAAAACGTGCCGAGCGTCTGGGATTACGTACGATGATCGACTTCCATTTTTCTGATACCTGGGCCGACCCCGGACATCAGGAAATGCCGGAGGCGTGGAAAGAGCTTTCATTTGATGATCTCAAAATTGCTCTCGGCGAACATGTGAAATCAGTTCTTACCGCGTTAAAAGCGGTTGGGGTTACACCGGAATGGGTACAGGTAGGTAATGAAACAACTCCCGGCATGATGCTTCCTGTGGGGTCTGTTGATAATCCCGAACAACTGACTGCACTCAACAATGTGGGATATGATGCCGTGAAAGCTATATGTCCCGACGCCAAAGTCATTGTCCACCTGGACGCGGGAAACGACCAATGGGTATACAACCGCATGTTCGACATTCTTCAAGCCAATGGAGGTAAATACGACATGATAGGCATGTCGCTCTATCCATATTGGGCAGAGCAGGAAGGCAAAACCGGTGGTTGGCTGAAAGTAGCCGATGACTGTATTGCCAATATCAAGCATGTCAAGCAGAAATACAACAAACCTGTCATGATTTGCGAGATAGGTATGCCTTATGATCAGGCAGAGGCCTGCAAACAACTCATTACAAAAATGATGCAAGCCGATGTGGAAGGTATCTTCTATTGGGAGCCACAAGCCCCGAATGGCTATAATGACGGTTATAACCTAGGCTGTTTCGATAATAATGCGCCTACAATTGCACTAGATGCTTTTAAAATCCAATAAAAAAGTGAGAATGAACATGAAACACCAGAAACAGTTGTTTACTGTACTTTTGATGAGCGCAGCCTGTATGCTACAGGCACAGCGCAGCGAGACGCTGCTTGAGAAGAACTGGAAATTCAGTAAAGGAGATTTTCCGGAAGCTGTGCAGACTGACTACAATGATACTAAATGGGAATCGGTCGTTATCCCGCATGACTGGGCCATCTTCGGACCTTTCGACATGAACAACGACCTGCAAAACGTAGCAGTCACACAGAACTTTGAGAAGAAGGCATCACTGAAAACCGGACGTACCGGAGGACTGCCTTATGTCGGAACCGGATGGTATCGCACCAGCTTCGACGTTCCCGCCGACAAAGAAGTCACTCTCCTGTTCGACGGAGCAATGAGTGAAGCGCGTGTATACGTCAACGGACAGGAGGCTTGCTTCTGGCCCTTCGGCTACAACTCTTTCCATTGCAACGTCACCCCTTTCCTGAATAAAGACGGAAAGAACAATACACTGGCGGTACGCCTCGAAAACCGCCCCCAGTCTTCACGCTGGTATCCGGGAGCAGGTCTGTACCGCAACGTCCACTTGATCGTGACGGAAAAAGTACACATTCCGGTATGGGGCACGCAGATTACTACCCCGCATGTCAGTGATGAATTTGCCGCCGTACGCCTGCAAACCAAGATAGAGAATGCCAGCGAAAAGACAGAAATCCGTATAGAGACAGAAATCCTGTCACCGGATGGAAAGGTAGTGACCCGCAAAGAAAACAAAGGCCGCATCAATCACGGGCAGCCGTTTGAACAAAACTTCATCGTCAACGCGCCTCAACTCTGGTCGCCGGAAAGCCCCGCTCTTTACAAGGCTGTATCGAAAGTGTACGCAGACAACCAACTGGTAGATACATACTCTACCCGCTTCGGTATCCGCAGCATTGAATACATTGCCGACAAAGGTTTCTACCTGAACGGAAAACACCGCAAATTCCAAGGTGTATGCAACCACCATGACTTAGGTCCGCTGGGTGCGGCCATCAACGTAGCGGCACTTCGCCACCAGCTCACACTCTTAAAGGATATGGGATGCGACGCCATTCGTACTTCCCATAATATGCCGGCTCCCGAACTCGTGGAATTGTGCGACGAAATGGGATTCATGATGATGATCGAACCGTTCGACGAATGGGACATCGCCAAGTGTGAAAACGGATATCACCGTTACTTCAACGAATGGGCAGAACGCGATATGGTGAATATGCTGCACAACTATCGTAACAATCCCTGTGTAGTGATGTGGAGTATCGGTAATGAAGTCCCCACGCAATGCAGCCCTGTAGGATATAAAGTAGCCAAGTTCCTGCAAGATATCTGCCACCGTGAAGACCCTACCCGCCCCGTTACCTGCGGCATGGACCAAGTGACTTGTGTTCTAGCCAACGGATTTGCTGCCATGATCGATATCCCCGGTCTGAACTACCGCGCCAATCGCTATCAGGAGGCGTATGACAAACTTCCGCAAAATCTTATTCTGGGTAGTGAAACTGCGTCCACCGTCAGCTCACGCGGTGTCTACAAGTTTCCCGTAAAAGATAAGAAAAGTGCCCAGTACGATGATCATCAATGTTCTTCTTATGACGTAGAGGCATGTTCATGGTCCAACATCCCCGATGAGGACTTCGCTTTGGCGGACGATCATCACTGGACCATCGGACAGTTTGTATGGACCGGCTTCGATTATCTGGGTGAGCCTTCCCCTTATGATACTGATGCCTGGCCCAATCATAGTTCCATGTTCGGTATTATCGACCTTGCCAGTCTCCCCAAAGACCGCTATTACTTGTATCGCAGCATATGGAATAAGGAAGCGGAAACACTGCATATCCTGCCGCATTGGACATGGCCGGGACGCGAAGGTGAAGTAACTCCGGTATTTGTTTACACCAACTACCCTGCTGCCGAACTGTTTATCAACGGAAAAAGCTACGGTAAACAAAGCAAGAACAACAGTTCACTGAAAAGCCGCTACCGTCTGATGTGGATGGATGCCATATATGAACCGGGTGAAGTGAAAGTAGTAGCCTACGATAAAGACGGAAAAGCAGTAGCAGAAAAGAGTGTACGCACCGCAGGCAAGCCTCATCACATCGAACTGGTCAGCAACCGGAACGAACTGACGGCAGACGGCAAAGACCTCGCTTATGTGACAGTGAAAGTGGTGGACAAAGACGGCAACCTCTGCCCTGCCGACAGTCGTCTGATCAACTTCTCCGTCAAAGGTGCCGGAAAATACCGTGCCGGAGCCAACGGTGACCCCACGAGTCTCGACCTGTTCCATCTTCCGAAGATGCACGCTTTCAACGGAATGCTTACAGCTATCGTACAAACAAATGAAACAGCCGGAGAAATTATTCTGACTGCCAAAGCCGGCGGAGTGAAAGCAGGAAGTATCCGTCTTCTGACGAAATAATCGGTCTACATAAAGAAATATATTTGAAAAATTGCTGTCACCTGTCACCAAACGAGTGATAATAGTCTGATAATTAAATCATAAGACCGTGACAGCAACGTGTGACAGCAGTGTGATGGCAAGTATTGTCGTCACACTGCTGTCACACGTTGCTATTTCATTTTAGCTACCCTCTGCACTTCTACTGATAGTAAGCCAAGTTCGTTTTAAGATATGAAACTATAGTTCCCATTGCTTGAAACTCTAGTTTCTAACCTTTGAAACTTTGGTTTCATACGCTCGAAACTTTTGGTTTCAAGCCTTTGGAACTATGGTTTCTTACTGATGAAACTAGAGTTTCAAGCAGTAGAAACTAATTAAGCTACAACGAGTGGCAGTAGCGTGACGGCAAATTCTGCCATCACACTGCTGTCACTCGTTGCTGTCACCACATTTATATCTCAAAATCAATCTGTTAACTCTAAAACAGTGACAGGTGACAGATAATATTTGTTTTTATTTATATAGGATGAAGAAAATATAGATGCTACTGATTCGCATTATTCAGTGTTATATATCATTAAATAGCTTTCCAGAATGACTGGAAATCACGGTATTTGCCGTAGCATACCAGTTCGTCTCCTTCTTCCACCTTCTCATCGCCGGGCAGCTCATTCTTGACGTGAAGCTCCATCAGAGAAATGCCCAGACAATTAGTGACTTTGTTCGCCCTCTTCAATCCGATCAGCTTCAGATGAAACTCTTCGTCCATATTCAGCTCATTCACAAAGTATCCGACAAACTTCTTCGGAACGGTAAACTTCACGACATAATAATCCTGATCGATACGGAACGCTTCCATCGTCGCCCCAAAGTCGAGTAATTGCACCAGGCTACGGGCGGCATCTTCTTCCGGTGTCAGAATCTTCTCCAGGCTGAATGCTTCGAGTACTGCCTTGTGTACCGCATCAATGGCACGGGCAAAGATACGGGGCACCTTTTTCTGCTTCAACAATGCGACAACACGTATCGATGCTCCAAAATTCTCGCCAATCGCCACAATAACGATATCTACGCTATTCAAAGGCAGCACCGACAAGGATTGCTCGTCCGTAGCGTCAATGACAAAAGCGGTGGCAACCTTATCTTTGATTGAATCGACACGGCTTTCGCTGATGTCCGCTCCAATAATTTCATGCCCCAATGCTGATAATTCCTCGGCAAGTACATGCCCGTAATTTCCTAAACCAATAATAATATACTTCATGATGTTAGTTTATGATGATGTTATCACTCGGATAACGGTATTTTGTATTCTTTTTCTGCTTGACGATTCCCAGCATCAGCGTAATCAAACCGACACGTCCGATAAACATCAGCAACGATACCAGCAATTTACTTGCATCGCACAATTGAGGCGTCAGATTCAGGCTCGATCCTACCGTGCTAAGGGCGGAAACACATTCAAAGGTCAGCGCCAGCAAAGAGGCTTTCGGTTCGAGTATGCTCAATATGAAGATAAAGAGAAACAGTACACCCAGTGACATGACGACCGTCGCATTGGAACGCCGGATAGAGTCATGAGACAATTCCCTGCCGAAGACCTCCACCCGTTCACTTCCCCGCAATACGGCTACAAGGTTCAACACTACCACTGCAAAAGCATTCACTTTGACACCGCCTGCCGTAGACTGCGATCCACCGCCGACCCACATCAGGAAGAGATAAACCAACAATGTCTGCACGCTCAATGATGCCAGATCGACACTGCTGAAACCCGCCGTTCGCGGACAGGTCGCATTAAAGAATGCTTGCGTCCATTTATCGGCCACAGGCATTCCGGCAAAGGAGGCATTCCACTCAAAAGCAAGGATGGCCAGTGTACCGATCAGCAACAGCAGGAAAGTCATGATCAATACGATTTTCGTATTCAGATTGTAGAGGTGCTGCATCTTATGCCTTTCCAGTTTGCGGGTACGCACAAACGTCCAGAAATGACGCAAATGGTATAATACGATATCTTTGAAATTAACCAGAATCGGGAAACCGATACCGCCCAAGATAATCAGTAAAGAGACGGAGATGAACAGCCAGTTGTGGTTGGTCATCACCATCGAATTTCCTAAATTGCCTGAAAGTGTGGAGAAACCCGCATTACAGAAAGCCGAAATGGAATGGAAGGCGGCAAAAGCCAGTTCCTCTTCCAGATTCATCCCAAGCGTACCGTGAATGCTGAACCAGATGGACACCATGCCAATGCCTTCGATGACCAACGTAAATCCAAGGATATATAGTAGTGTGGACAGTAACGACCCCAACGAATTGGAACTGACCATATCACGGACAACGAGCTGATTGTAAATGGAAGTATTTCCCATAAAGAACATAGCGAAGAAACTGGTTAATGTCATCACTCCCAGTCCGCCGATCTGAATGAGCAGGATAATGACTACAAGTCCGCTGGTGGTGAAAGTGGTGGATACGTCTACTGGCACCAAGCCCGTCACACAGACGGCACTGGTGGCTGTAAACAGAGAATCGACCCAAGTGATGCCATTGACCGTACATCGCGGAAGCATCAGCAATCCCGTCCCGATCAGAATAATAGCCATAAAGCTGACAGCCAGTATCAAAGACGGATTCGTACGGCGTCCTAAAAGACGCACCAAGCCATTGGACAGGTTCAGCAGAGAAAGAATCAGCAGTAATATTAAATGGTAAAACTTACCGTGAAGGAATTCCCAGACTTGCAGAATCGCTCCTTCTTCTTCAGGACGATGAAAGATGACGGGAACCAAAGTCAGGTAAAGCAATACGCTCAATATCCATGCCAGCCTTCGATATTGCTTTTTCGTATTCCGGTATTCCAGCGAAATATGCAGGGTGACATCAATTAAAAAGATAATCCATACGGCTTTATACAAGATCTGTATCTGCTGTACTTCGCCCGGGGACAATGGAAAACCATGTTCGTAAACCACTCCGACAATCAACAACAGAGATGCCAGGTAAGTGAGTGCTTCTACCAACCCCAGCAGGATACGTACATAGGGTTTGAGAAGCTTATTCTGATATAACAGAAATTTATGATAAATCTTCATATCACATTTTTTTATTGTCGTATTTGCTATGCCGTGCAAACTTAACTAAAATAACAATCGAATTCGATTCTTTGTTGACAAAATTACACGAATATTAAAAATTTTGCCTACTTTTGGCAGCAGAAAACTAATAAACCACAATAACATGAGTGACAAAAGAAAACGGTATATCCTACCGGAAGAAGAAATTCCACATTACTGGTACAACATTCAGGCTGATATGGTAAACAAGCCAATGCCGCCGTTGCACCCGGGAACTAAACAACCGCTGAAAGCGGAAGATCTGTATCCAATCTTTGCCAAAGAACTGTGTCATCAGGAGCTTAACCAGACTGACGCATGGATCGAAATACCGGAAGATGTACGCGAAATGTATAAATATTATCGTAGTACACCGCTCGTACGCGCTTACGGACTGGAAAAAGCGCTTGGAACTCCGGCACATATCTATTTCAAGAACGAAAGTGTCAGCCCGATCGGTTCTCACAAACTGAACTCTGCGCTGGCTCAGGCATATTATTGCAAAGAAGAAGGCGTCACAAACGTTACTACCGAAACCGGTGCGGGCCAATGGGGAGCCGCCCTTTCTTACGCTGCCAAGGTTTTCGGTCTCGAAGCCGCCGTTTATCAGGTAAAGATCAGCTACGAACAGAAGCCTTACCGCCGCAGCATTATGCAGACTTTCGGTGCACAGGTCACTCCTTCTCCGTCTATGTCTACCCGTGCGGGTAAGGATATTCTGACGGCTCACCCCACCTATCAGGGTTCTCTGGGTACAGCCATCTCGGAAGCTATCGAACTTGCACAAATGACTCCCAACTGTAAATACACTCTTGGTTCGGTACTCAGCCACGTTACTCTCCACCAGACCATCATCGGTCTGGAAGCTGAAAAGCAAATGGAAATGGCTGGCGAATATCCGGACGTAGTAATCGGTTGTTTCGGAGGCGGTTCCAACTTCGGAGGTATCTCTTTCCCATTCATGCGTCACAACATCCTGGAAGGAAAGAAAACCCGTTTCGTTGCTGCCGAACCTGCTTCGTGCCCGAAGCTGACCCGCGGTAAATTCCAATATGACTTCGGTGATGAAGCCGGATATACTCCGCTGCTCCCGATGTTTACATTAGGACACAACTTCGCTCCTGCCCATATCCATGCAGGCGGTCTTCGCTATCACGGTGCAGGTGTCATCGTTTCTCAATTGCTGAAAGACAATCTGATGGAAGCGGTAGATATCCAGCAACTGGAATCTTTCGAAGCCGGTTGTCTGTTCGCACAGGCGGAAGGTATTATTCCGGCACCGGAATCCAGCCACGCGATTGCTGCTGCTATACGCGAAGCAAAGGCGTGCAAGGAAACAGGAGAAGAGAAAGTGATTCTGTTCAACCTGTCCGGACATGGTCTGATCGATATGGCATCTTATGACAAATATCTGGCAGGCGATTTAGTGAACTACGCACTGACTGACGAAGATATTCAAAAGAATCTGGATGAAATAGGAGACTTATCCAAATAAGCCCCGGTTTCCGAACCGAATTCTGTAAGTATAAAAGCCCGGTATGATGCCGGGCTTATTTATTATCTCTACGAAACTATCCAAAAGAATACAGTCTTTTGTACTTTATTCATGGGGTATTTAAAGGAAATTACTATCTTTGGCGTCATTATTAATCTCGTGAACTAATAATGAGCAAGCTTAAGAAGATAGTAATCTACTTGTTTTTCCTATGCTTAGGAATGCATTCCGCCTTTTCTGAAACTCCGGAACAAATCACATTTTCCTATATTTCCATCAATGAGGGACTATCACAAAGTACGGTGTTCTCCATCGATCAGGATAAAAGGGGCAATATGTGGTTTGCCACTTATGACGGAGTTAACAAATACGACGGATATGCATTTACGGTTTATCAGCATAATGAGGATGACCCGAACAGTATCGCCAACGACATCTCCCGTATTGTAAAAACAGACAGTCAGGGACGGGTATGGATTGGTACGCGTGATGGTTTGTCCCGTTATGATGAGGAAAAAGACATATTCCAGAACTTCTTCTATGAAAAGAATGGGAAACATTTGCAAGTTAACGGTATCGAAGAGATTTCACCAGAACAGTTACTTATCAGTACTCCGGAAGGGCTGATCATGTTTGATATCAAAGAATCCAAATTTAGAGATGATTCTTTCAGCACAGCGATGCATAAGACAATCGCCTCCACTCTTTACAGACAGGACGACCAAATTTATATCGGAACTTCGACCGACGGACTCTATACATACTCTATTACTCAGAAAACTTTTGAAAAGGTAATCCCTATTTTAGGGACTAAACAGATTCAGGCTATTCTTCAGCAATCCCCTACCCGCATCTGGGTGGCAACCGAAGGAGCCGGACTGTTCCTGATTAATCCGAAAACGAAGGAAATAAAGAATTATCTGCATTCTCCTTCCAACCCGAAGAGTATCAGTTCCAATTACATCCGTTCACTGGCAATGGACTCACAAAACCGTTTATGGATCGGGACTTTCAACGACTTGAATATTTATCATGAGGGTACTGATTCTTTTGCCTCGTACAGCAGTAACCCCGTAGAAAACGGCAGCCTGTCACAACGTTCGGTACGCAGTATCTTTATGGATTCTCAGGGCGGTATGTGGCTGGGAACTTATTTCGGTGGTCTGAACTATTACCACCCTATCCGGAACCGCTTCAAGAATATCCGCAATATTCCTTATAAAAACTCGTTAAGCGACAATGTAGTAAGCTGTATTGTCGAAGATAAAGACAAAAACCTGTGGATAGGAACGAATGACGGAGGATTGAATCTTTATAATCCGATTACACAGCGATTTACATCTTATACACTGCAAGAGGACGAAAGTGCAAGAGGCATCGGTTCCAACAATATCAAGGCGGTATATGTAGACGAAAAGAAATCTTTGGTATATATAGGTACTCATGCCGGCGGATTGAGTATCCTTCACCGCAACAGCGGTCAGGTAGAAAACTTTAACCAACGCAACAGCCAGCTAGTAAATGAGAATGTCTATGCCATACTTCCTGACGGAGAAGGGAATCTCTGGTTGGGGACACTCAGTGCACTGGTTCGTTTTAATCCGGAACAACGGAGTTTTACTACAATTGAAAAAGAGAAAGACGGCACTCCGGTCGTCTCCAAACAAATCACGACACTATTCCGCGACTCCCATAAACGCTTATGGATCGGTGGAGAAGAGGGACTATCAGTCTTTAAGCAAGAAGGTCTGGATATACAAAAAGCATCCATACTTCCGGTTTCCAACGTCACGAAGCTCTTTACGAACTGTATTTACGAGGCTTCCAACGGAGTCATCTGGGTAGGTACACGCGAAGGATTTTATTGTTTCAATGAGAAAGACAAGCAGATCAAACGGTATAACACGACCAACGGTCTGCCGAATAACGTAGTATACGGTATTTTGGAAGATTCCTTCGGAAGACTCTGGTTAAGTACCAACCGGGGGATTTCCTGCTTTAATCCGGAAACTGAAAAATTCCGTAACTTTACAGAGTCGGACGGGTTGCAAAGCAATCAGTTCAATACCGCTTCTTATTGTCGTACGTCTGTGGGACAGATGTATTTTGGCGGTATCAACGGAATCACGACTTTCCGTCCGGAATTATTGCTCGACAATCCTTATACGCCTCCGGTGGTTATCACCAAACTGCAACTGTTTAATAAGGTGGTCCGCCCGGATGATGAGACCGGTATTCTGACCAAGAACATCAGTGAAACGAAAAGTATCACACTGAAATCCTGGCAAACAGCTTTTTCCATTGAGTTCGTGGTATCCAACTATATCTCAGGACAACATAATACTTTCGCCTATAAGCTGGAAGGTTATGATAAGGAATGGTATTATCTGACGGACAGCCGCACCGTCTCCTACTCTAACCTGCCACAGGGAACCTATCAATTCCTTGTCAAAGCAGCCAACAGCGACGGCAAATGGAATCCTATCCCTACAGCATTGGAGATTATCGTTCTGCCAATCTGGTATAAGACTTGGTGGGCACTACTCATCTTCTTCGCAACCTTCGCAGGTTTCATCACTTTTGTTTTCCGCTTCTTCTGGATGCGCAAAAGTATGGAAGCCCAACTTGAAATAGAACGCAGAGACAAAGAACATCAGGAAGAAATCAATCAGATGAAGATGCGTTTCTTCATCAACATCTCGCATGAACTTCGTACACCTTTGACGCTGATTCTGACTCCCCTGCAAGAGATCATTAACAAAATCAGCGACCGATGGACACGCAACCAACTGGAATATATCCAACGGAATGCAAACCGCCTGCTGCATCTGGTCAACCAATTGATGGACTACCGCCGTGCTGAACTCGGAGTGTTCGAACTAAAAGCGAAAAAAGGAAACGCTCATCAACTGATACAGGACAACTTCCTTTTCTACGATAAACTGGCACGCCACAAAAAGATTACTTATACTCTACACTCTGAACTGGAAGACAAAGAAGTTCTTTTTGATGCCAACTATCTGGAACTGATAGTAAACAACCTCCTTTCCAATGCCTTTAAATATACGGAAAGCGGGCAAAGCATTACCGTAACTCTGAAAGAGGAGAACGGCTGGCTATTGCTACAAGTCAGCGATACAGGCATAGGTATCCCTATCAACAAACAGGGAAAGATATTCGAACGTTTCTATCAGATAGAAAGTGAGCACGTAGGAAGTGGTATCGGACTTTCGTTAGTACAACGTCTGATAGAACTTCATCATGGACGTATCGAACTGGACAGCGAAGAAAACAAAGGCAGTACATTCTCTGTCTATCTGCCACAGGATCTGTCGGTTTACAAACCTTCCGAGTTAGCTTCCAATAACGAACAGAATGAAGAAGAGCAAGTGTATTCTACCAATTCGAAAGCAATGTATTTCATCGACACGGAGAAAGTGGAAAACGAATCTGTGGAATCCGGTGATAAGAAGCGCGGAACAATTCTGATCGTAGAAGATAATAACGAAATCCGCCGTTACCTGAATAACGGACTGGCGGATTTGTTCAACACACTGGAAGCCGGGAACGGTGAAGAAGCACTGGAAAAACTGAAAGACAACGAAGTGGATGTGATTGTCACCGACGTCATGATGCCGGTTATGGATGGTATCAAGCTATGCAAGAACGTGAAACAAAATATTCGGACTTGCCATATTCCGGTTATTATTCTTTCCGCAAAGACCGATATCAAAGATCAGATGGAAGGTCTGCAAATGGGTGCGGATGACTATATCCCCAAACCATTCTCTCTTGCCATCCTGACAACCAAGATACAGAACATGATGCGTACACGCAGACGGATGCTCGATAAGTACGCCAAATCATTGGAAGTAGAACCTGAGAAAATCACATTCAATGCAATGGATGAAGCCTTGCTGAAACGTGCCATGGCGATTGTGGAAAAGAATATGGATAACATCGAATTCTCTACCGACGAATTCGCCAGAGAAATGAACATGAGCCGTTCTAATCTGCATCTGAAACTAAAAGCAATTACCGGAGAATCAACCATTGACTTTATCCGTAAGATTCGTTTCAATGAAGCGGCCAAGCTACTGAAAGACGGACGATATACGGTAGCGGAAGTCAGTACTATGGTAGGATTCAATACACCGTCATATTTTGCCACCAGTTTCAAGAAGTACTTCGGATGCTTACCTACGGAGTATATCAAGAAATCAAAAGGATAGTAGTGAGACATACAGTATAGAGTCTTTTATAGCAATCGTGTTTTTTATCTTTTTCCGAAAGAAAAATGCACCTGCCTTGTACCATATACCACATTTGGTATCGCACTATTATACCTCAAAACACGTTTTTTTTCTTCTTTTATTGAATGATGACGGATTTTAAAATCATCCATCCAAACAACCTAAATTGTACAGAACCTATTCCATATCATATTACAATGTCATAACATTATGACACATAAAAAACTAGGATACAGGAGATAAACAGCTTTTTTAAACAAAAACAACATATGTCTCAACAAATTTGATATCAAAAAAATCATTTTTGAACAAAGTATGAACAACCTAAATTAAAGAATCTAATTAATGAGGTTACATTTGCAACAGTAAAATAACACTTTTAATAATTATAAAACCTAATAAAGTATGAAGAACATCTTCTTTATTTGCTTTTGTGCGCTATTCGCATTTAGTGGATGCGCAGACGATGATGATGATCTATTAACCGGAGGGAATGTAGATATAGATCTGCTTCCTGATGCCAAACCAAACGATGTTGTTGATCCTCAAGTATTCGAGGCTATCAACCTCAACTACCCCGGTCTGGAAAAAGTTAAAGAATTCTACGAGGCAGGCGAACATTATTATGCAGCCAATGCTTTATTGGAATACTATAGAACGAGAACCAATGTTACAAATCCGAACTTATCTTTAATTAATGTGACGATCTCAGAAGCAGAGCAGGCAAAAGCTGATTATGCACTGGTAGATTATCGCTTTCATGTTAACAACTTCTATGAAGATAAGGAAACCCTCAAACCCTATTCAGTAAAACAAGACGGAGGTATAAACTGGGAGTATTCACCGAAAGATGCATCTGATGAATATCAGAAACAACTTCATCGCCATCAGTGGTTCATCCCCCAAGCCAAAGCTTACCGTGTAAGTGGAGATGAGAAATACATTCAATCATGGATTGAGGTATATAAGAATTGGATAGAAAACAATCCGAAGCCTACAACAGGACCTAATACTACCTCATGGTGGCAGTTACAGGTATCTACCCGTATCGGTGACCAAGTACAATTGCTTGAATACTTCAAGAACTCTGTTAATTTTACTCCGGAATGGCTTTCTACATTCTTGGTAGAATTTGCAGAACAAGCAGACTTTCTCGTAGATTATCCGTATGAATCAGGAGGTAACATACTTATATCACAAGCGAATGCATTGGCTACTGCCGGAACGTTAATGCCGGAATTTAAGAATGCGGAGAAATGGATGAATACAGGATATCAGATACTTAGCGAAGAAGTACAAAATCAAATTATGAGTGACGGATGGCACAAGGAAATGTCGCTCCACTATCATATCGGTATCGTTGCGGATTTCTACGAGGCAATGAAATTAGCAGAGGCAAACCAACTCTCCAGTAAATTGCCGTCAGATTTTACAGAACCACTGCGTAAAGCAGCAGAAGTAGTGATGTACTTCACATATCCTAATTACTTTATCAAGGGTTCCGATAATGTGGTCCCAATGTTCAACGACTCATGGAGCCGGACACGTAATGTCCTTAAAAATACGAACTTTAAGCAATATGTGGAAATGTTCCCGGATAGTGAAGAATTGAAATATATGCAAACTGCCGGAAATGGTGGAACAGCACAGGGACGTACCCCCAATAATGATATGAAGCTATTCGACCAGGCAGGATATTATGTATTACGAAATGGTTGGACACCGGCTTCTACAGTCATGATTTTAAGCAATAACAAGAGTAATGATGCTTCTAATTCACTTAGTGCTTATAGTCATAACCAGCCAGATAATGGAACTTTCGAACTTTACCATAACGGACGAAATTTTTTCCCTGATTCAGGTGTGTGTACTTATTATACCAGCGGTGGAGACAATGACTTACGTTACTGGTTCCGTGGTATCGATAAACACAATACTTTATCAATCGGAAAACAGAATATCAAAAAGGCAGCAGGCAAACTGTTGAAATCAGAGGAAGGAGCGACTGAATTAGTTGTATTTGAGAATCAAGGATATGATAACTTAAAGCACCGTCGTGCAGTCTTTTACGTAAACAAAAAATTCTTTGTATTAGTAGATGAAGGTATTGGAAATGCAGAAGGTACTATTAATCTAAGTTTCAATCTTTGCGAAGGCACTGCCAGCGAAGTTGTTATGGATACAGATAAAAATGGAGTCCATACAGCATTCAGCAATAATAATAACATTATAGTCCGCACTTTTGCCAATAAAGCAGTAACCTGTTCTCCATTCACGGGGCGTATAGCCTATCTCGTAGACGGGGCTTACAACACACGTCAATCTTATACCATCGATATGAATAAGAGTGCTGATGAAACCGCACGTTACATTACAGTTATTCTTCCAGTCAATGGAAGTACTGATACGTCCAGTATCTCAGCCAAATTCATAGATAGCGGATATTCCGAAAACAGCGCTTCTGTAGAAGTAAGTGTGAATGGAGAGACACATACATTATCTTATACCTTATAAACTAATAACTCTTAAAATATGAGATCTAAATTACTAAACATTACTTCAAGATTACTAGGAGTCCTCATAGTAATTGCAGTGACAATAGTCAATAGTTCCTGTTCGGATACAGAAACTACTGACTCTACGAAGTTTACTATTTATTATACAGGAATGACTGATATCGGTCCATCTATGACAGGAGTTATCAGTAGCCCGACTTACAAAGGCGGCACTCCATACGATTTTGCCATTACCAGAATCACTCTTGATGGAGAACCGTTTTCCGATAGCATCTTCGCCATTGATTCGGAAACAGGAAAAATTACTTTAAATAGTACAAGCAATACTCCTGTCGGACTATACAAACTATCTGTCGCATGTTATTCCAACAATAACAGATATGAATATACCGACATTGTGGAAATCAACATGATGAAACCTGTGCCTGATGGAATCAAAACAGATCCGGAGAAACTACAGGTAGAATATGCAGATATTATCGACACAGAAAGCAGCAATGAACTGCCCACCTCTCAAATTAGAACTGAAGGAAATCATATTTCTATTTCAAACTACACCATTGCTTCTGCAATGTGGAATGGAGTTGCAGTAGAAAGTCCCGAAGACTACTTTGCTGTATCAGATAAAGGTGAAATTTCCATCATCAAAGGAAATCAAAACATTCAGCCTGGTAAGTACATCCTATCATTCAAACTGACAACTGCCGCAACTGGAGAGGATCCTGAAAAAGGAATTTTCGAGAATGCGTTGGAAATCAATGTAACTTCCCGCCCACTTTCATTAATATACACTCCTGATGAAGGAAAAATAGAGGAAGAAGGAGAGCGTAGTCCTGAGACCACTTTCCAAAGTAATATTCCCGCATTAAAAGGTTCTGCGGAAGGGCTTGTATACAGTATCAGTTCAGTTAGTCCGAATACGGATAAAATCACAATTGATCCGACAACGGGCGTATTGTCTGTAGCGGCTCATCATGGATTCAAGGATGGAGAAAAATATCAAATCAGTGTGAAGGCTATCAATGAATTTTCTCCAGAAGGCGTAGTATTCGAGAATGTATTCACACTAAATACAGTTGAATTTATAGAACCGATAGCTAACTTCGGATACGCTGATGTAAACGATGTACAAGCTGTAGAAATCGACATTAACAAAAATGAGAATTTCAAAGGTGATGAAGTGAAATATGAATTTGTAAATCTGCCAACTGACCTTCAAGGTGAATTAGCTCTTGATCTGGATGGAAACATCGCCATTAAGAAGGGAAACAAGATTCCTGTCGGGCAATATACAGTTCAGGTTATGGCTACCAATACCAAAGGTTCAGAGACTGCTACATTTACATTAACAATCACAGCAAATCCGAACTATTTTACTTATTTCCGCTACGGAAATAACCTCGGATTAACTCCTATTGAAAACTATGCCGATCAATTCAGAATTGAGGCAGGCGGTAAACTTAACTCTGTAAAACCGGTTCCAACAGCAACAGATGCCAAAGATGGTTTGTCTTCACTAAAGTGGGAAGTAGAATTGAAACATAATCCCAATAATACAAAAGCGACTATTAATGAATCTACCGGACAGATTACAATAACCGGATTAAAACAAGGACAATGTGGCATGGTAATGGTTACCGCAACAGCCGGAGAAGGAAAAACGGCAGTTTCTGTAAAACAACCTGTATTTTTCCATTTCTCAATGATTTCAGACAGTAATGTACAATTAGAGTATACTCCGTTTGTCTTCCAGGTAAATCCGGCAAGAGGTGGTGAGTCAATAGCTCCAAGTTTAGGAGCAGGTATAGATAAATCTACATTCAGATTAGACTATCGCCGTGACTTCTTCTACTATAATATAGCTGGTCCGGATTCACATATAAGTGGGGCATTGGCACAAAAAGTAGATAACTTCTTATCGGAAATGTGGAATTCTTATGATGCGACAGCCGGTACATCCAGAAAACCGATGTCTTACTTTGAAAACACTACTAATTTAAGCAAAGCGTTAGGTTACATTGACCAAACAGACTTCAAAGTACACATTAACCCAAATCTGTGGCGCAACAAAGACGGCTACGCTAACGGGGCCATGATTGGTCAGATAACCTATGACATCACCGGAAAAGATCCACAAGCTGCAACAAGCGGGGCACGGGTTTCTCCGATATTTATTTGGTTTGATACTAAGTTCTAATAAATACATGCAAAAATACACGTTATGTACTATACAAATATAATAAAATCAATTAGCGCAAGAGGGTTGTTCACCCTCTTGGCACTGATCATGTCGATCAGCTTACATGCCCAGAACGCTACTGTAAAAGGTGTTATTGTAGATGAAACAGATACTCCTCTCATCGGAGCAACTGTTCAGGTTAAGGGAACCGCAACGGGAAGTATAACCGACTTTGATGGAAATTACACAATCAAAGCTAATAAAGGTGCGGTTATTACATTCTCATATATTGGATATAAGACACAGGAAATTAAATTCACAGGCCAATCGCCGCTTAACGTAAAGATGATTCCTGACAATCAGACACTAGATGAAGTGGTCGTAGTAGGTTATGGTACTATGAAACGTAGTGACCTGACAGGTTCTGTAGCTTCTATCGCCGCCAAAGATGTAGAAGGCTTCAAGACAAGTTCTGTAGCAGGCGCATTAGGAGGTCAGATTGCCGGTGTGCAAATCACATCAACTGACGGTACTCCAGGCGCTGGCTTCAGCATCAATATTCGTGGTGTCGGCACATTGACAGGAGATTCTTCTCCACTTTATATTGTCGATGGTTTTGAAGTAGACGATATCGACTATTTGTCAAACTCTGATATCGAATCTATTGAAGTTTTAAAAGATGCTTCTTCTTCCGCTATCTATGGTGCGCGTGCCGCTAATGGCGTGGTATTAATCACGACCAAATCCGGTAAAACTGGAAGACCGACAATTACCTACAATGGTTCAGCCAGTTATCGTAAAATATCTAAAAAGCTAGACGTTCTTTCCCCATACGAATTTGTTAAGTTACAAGGAGAAGTTAATTCAAAATATTCAGACTCCTACTTCAAGCCGGGAAATGACGATAATGATATTCCCTACCGTTATCAGTCACTTGATGACTATATGGGTGTTAAAGGTGTTAACTGGCAGGATGAAACATTCAATCCTACCTGGTCACAAGACCATAGTTTGTCAATCATGGGAGGTACAGATGATTCTAAATACAACGCATCATTCTCACGCTATATTGAAAACGGTATTTTCAAGAACAGTGGTTTCGATAAAACCACAGGAAAGTTTCGCCTTGACCAAAAGTTAAGTAAAAGTTTGTCTTTCAATATCACCGTCAATTATGCACTGACTAACCGTAAAGGTGTAGGTACATCCGCAGACTCCGGTCGTTTCAATATGTTAGCGCAGATTTTAAGTGCCCGTCCTACTGGGGGATTAAAGCTGACTGATGATGAGCTTCTTGATTCAGCTATTGACCCTGAAATGCTCGAATCTGGCGAAAGCTTGGCACAAGTGAATCCAGTGAAACAAACTGAATCAGTAACAAATACCAAACGCGCCGAAATGTGGTCTGGTAATGGTTCGATAAGCTGGCAGATTATTAAAGGATTGACATTTAAAACTGCCGGAACCTATAACACCACTAATAACCGTACAAATATTTTCTACAAAGATGGTTCCAAGGAGGCTTATCGTAACGGTCAGAAGCCTTATGGACGTACACAAATGGGACGCGACGTACGTTGGACGAACTTCAATAATCTGACTTGGAAACAGAAGGTTAAGAAACACAACTACGATGTTATGTTAGGGCATGAAGTTTCTTTCAGAAGCACTGAATATTTACTAGGCGAAGCAATGGATTTCCCATTCGATAACTTAGGAAATGATTACCTTGGTCTGGGTGCAACACCTAGTAAAGTAGAAAGCAGCTATAGCGAAAAAATGTTGCTATCATTCTTTGCACGTGGAAATTATAACTACGATAACCGTTATTTACTGACGGCAACAGTTCGTGCTGATGGCTCTACTGTTTTCTCTAACAAAAATAAATGGGGATTCTTCCCTTCATTTTCTGCCGCATGGCGTGTTTCCGAGGAAGCATTCATGAAAGATGTTGATTGGGTATCTAACTTCAAAGTTCGCTTGGGTTGGGGTATTGTAGGCAATGACCGTATCTCCAACTACCTTTCTATGGATCTTTACGAAGCTAGTAAATATGGCGTAGGCAACAATACGGTAACTGTATTGACTCCTAAACAACTGAAAAACGCTAATTTGAAGTGGGAAGGTTCAAGCACTATCAACTTGGGTGTTGACTTAGGTTTTCTTGACAACAGATTAAATGTTACTGCCGACTTCTTTGTCAAAAACACTAAAGACTTATTATTAGCACAGTCACTTGCCCATGTTACCGGATTTGATTCACAGATGCAAAACATCGGTAAGATTCAGAACAAGGGTATTGAACTAAGCTTAAATTCGACTAATATTCAGACACGTGATTTCAGTTGGCAAACCAACTTCAATATTTCATTTATCAAAAACACATTAAAAGGATTAGCTTCAGGCGTTGAATCGATGTACGCCCGCTCCGGATTCGACAGCAACTTTACTGCTTATGATTATATTGCTACTGTAGGCCAATCACTCGGCTTGATTTATGGATATGAATTCGACGGAGTTTATCAAAGTTCTGACTTCTATACTACGCCAGACAATCAACTGATATTGAAAGAAGGTGTTACAAACAATGCACGATATGGCACTGTGAAACCTGGAGTAGTTAAATATAAAGACCAAGATGGCGACGGCATAATCACGACCAATGACCGCACGGTAATTGGTAACGCTATGCCCAAATGGTTTGGTGGTATTACAAATACATTTGACTATAAAGGTATCGACTTCAGCTTCATGCTTCAGTTCAACTATGGCAATGACATATATAATGCAACTCGTCTATATTCTACACAATCCAGAAACGGACGTAGAAATATGCTGGCTGAAGTAGCTGACCGTTGGAGCCCGACAAATACTTCCAACCTGGTTCCTTCACAGGATGGATATATTGTAAATGATGTATATTCCCGCTTTATAGAAGACGGATCATTCTTACGTCTGAAGAATGTAACTTTAGGATACACTTTGCCGCACAAATGGACTCGTAAATTTCATGTATCCAGACTCCGTTTGTATGCAACCGGTCAGAATCTGTTCTGCGTAAGCGGATATAGCGGCTATGACCCGGAAGTAAACAGCGCAAGCAATACCCCGATGACTCCGGGACTGGACTGGGGTGCTTATCCAAAAAGTAGAGTATTTACATTTGGTATCGATCTTCAATTCTAATTCATAAAACATATCACATGAAAAAAATAATATACTATATAGCAATGTCGGTAATGTGTTTGCTTCCTTTTTCTTGTTCACTTGAGGAAGAAACCAGAACTGAAGTAGAAAAGAAAAACTACATGAACAATGCGGAGGAAGCAAAAGACGTATTGCTTGGAGTTTATCGTACAAACACTTTAGATGCCATGTATGGATATTACTTATCCATACTCTTTAACCTGGGAACGGATATTTCACAAGTGGAAGGTAGCGGTAATGAAAATTTCCGTATCATTCCGACAAACTCATTCCCAACCACTCAGTCTGAAGTACAGCAAACATGGGCAGCACTTTATACCGGTATTTACAGAGCAAATGATTTTCTGGAACGTATCTCAAATAAAATAGGATCATATACTACAACTGACAAAAAACTCGCCACCTTATACATTGCGGAAGCGAGAGCTTTAAGAGGTATGTTCTACTTTGAATTAGTACGCCGATTTGGAAATGTTGTCTTAATGACAAGTACTCAGATGTCAAATCAGAATCCGGCTACATATGTACAATCAGCTCCAGAAAAGGTATACGAATACATAGAAGACGACTTGTTGTACGCTTGTGACATTTTACCATACGCGACAGATGACCAATATCGCGAAAGCAACGACTATCGTTTCTCAAAAGGAGCAGCATTAGGCTTATTGACCAAAGTTTATGCTACCTGGGCTGGCTATCCGGTAAAGGATGAATCCAAATGGGAAGCTGCTGCAAAAACCGCACGCATTTTGGTAGAATCCGGCAAACATGGACTGTTGAAAGATTACGAACAACTATGGAAGAATACCTGTAATGGCACTTGGGACCCGACTGAAAGTTTGATTGAAATATCATTTTACTCACCGACAGTATCAGGCAACAGTGATCCGGTAGGACGTATCGGTAAGTGGAACGGAGTTAAAACAACCGCTATTGCAGGTGTACGCGGAAGTTGTGCAGCTAACGTAAAAGTAGTTCATACATTTGTGCTTGACTGGAGAGAAGATGTATCGGATATCCGTCGTGATTTATCTATAGCCAACTACCAATATACTGACACAAAAAAATCTCTTTGGGTAGCCGGTGCCAGTGATACAGATGAAAGTGCAGCAGAGAAAGATGCTGATCCTACTAAAGCTCAGAAAAATAAGCAAAACTATACTCCTGCAAAATGGGATATTCAGAAGTATGTAACAACAAATAGTTTCATCAACAATGATAAATCTAATGTGAACTGGTATTTCTTACGCTATGCAGACGTATTATTGCTTTATGCAGAAGCATTAAACGAATGGAAACATGGTCCCGATGCTGAGGCATATAATGCAATCAATGCCGTACGTCGCCGCGGTTATGGCAATCCAAGTAACACAAGCGCATGCGATCTGCCACAAGGACTCGATGAAACAAGTTTTCGTGAAGCAGTCCGCAAAGAACGCAGTTATGAATTATCATTTGAAGGACACCGTCGTCAAGACCTAATCCGTTGGGGTATTTATTATAAAACAGTGCAAGCGACCGCTAAAGAATTAGGTTATTGGTGGGAAGGTACAGGATCACCAAATTATTCAGTAGCCACTTATACAGAAGAAGGCAAACATGAGCTGTTCCCTATTCCACAACGAGACATGGACTTGTGCATCCAATTTAATCAAAATCCCAAATGGTAACTGAATAAAACTCTCTCCAATATGCCCGTGACACGGCATATTGGAGAATATTAAAATCATTTTCGACAAATTCAAAACTAGAAAAGCAGGTATTGAATGCCTTTTAAACAATCCTATCACATAATTTAAACCCATTCATCTACTTTTGCATCAGTTACAAAACTTCTAAAAACAATCACTTAAAATGAATAACATGAAAAAGAAACTTGTTCTCTTTGCTTCGGTTGCCATTGCACTTGCATCGTGCCAGACAACTCCAAAGGAAGACTACAGTTGGATTAAGAAAGGGCTGGATGTAGCTTCTGCCCAGTTACAACTTACAGCAGAAGAAATTGACGGAACCGGTAAGCTTCCACGTTCAATCCGCACCGGATATGACATGGATTTCCTCTGCCGCCAATTAGAAAGAGATCCTTCCACTTTTCAGGATTCACTTCGTCCGCAACCTACTGCCGAACAAATGGGCAAACGTCGTTTATGTGTAGTATACGACTGGACAAGCGGTTTCTTCCCCGGATCACTGTGGTACGCATACGAACTGACCGGAAATGATACACTGAAAGCGGATGCCATTCAATATACAAACCTGCTGAATCCGGTACGCTATTATAAAGGTACACATGATTTGGGATTTATGATCAACTGCAGCTACGGAAACGCTGAGCGTCTGGCTCCTAACGATACCATCAAAGCTGTCATGAAAGAAACTGCCGATAACCTGAGCGGACGTTTCAACGATTCAATCGGAGCCATCCGTTCATGGGACTTTGGCAGCTGGAACTTCCCGGTAATCATCGATAACATGATGAATCTGGACCTTCTGTTCACTGTAAGCAAATGGACAGGCGACAACAAATACAAGGATGTCGCTATCAAGCATGCCATCACTACGATGAAAAATCATTTCCGTCCTGACTATACTTGCTGGCATGTAGTAAGCTATAACAACGACGGCACAGTAGAACGCAAACAGACTCACCAGGGTAAAAACGACGATTCTTCATGGTCGCGCGGACAGGCTTGGGCTGTATACGGATACACTTCCTGCTACCGCGAAACAAATGACACTACCTTCCTGAACTTTGCCGTAAACATAGCCGACATGATCATGGAGCGCGTGAAAACAGACGATGCAATTCCTTACTGGGACTACGATGCTCCTGTCACCGAAGAGACTCCACGCGATGCTTCGGCTGCTGCTGTAACAGCCGCAGGATTCATTGAACTTAGCACAATGGTACCCGACGGAAAGAAATATCTGGATTATGCAGAAAAAATTCTGAAAAGCCTTTCAAGCGACGCATACCTTGCCAAAGTCGGCGAAAACCAGGGATTCATCTTAATGCACTCTGTCGGATCATTGCCTAACGGTTCTGAAATCGATACTCCGCTGAATTATGCTGACTACTACTATTTGGAAGCATTGAAGAGATTCATGGACTTGAAGAAGTTGAGATTGGAGAATGGAGAGGTGAAAGTTATTGAGTAACATAGCTGAGAAAATTCAAATCTAAATTGTAATTTGCAGAATAATAAATGATATCATGAATAAAACTCTGAAATATATCGTCCTGCTGACATTTGCTTGTTTCGTAGGCCAAGGTTATGCCCAAGAGTTGAAAAGCGAGGTATTCTCGCTTCTCAACCTGGACTATCCCGGATTGGAGAAAGTAAAAGCCTTACATCAGGAAGGCAAAGATGAGGATGCCGCAAAAGCACTGCTCGACTACTACCGTGCACGTACGAATGTGAAGACTCCGGATATTAATCTGAAAAAGATCACTATCGGCAAAGAAGAACAGCAATGGGCGGACGACGGATTGAAACATACATTCTTTGTTCACAAAGGTTACCAGCCTTCTTACAACTACGGAGAAGATATCAACTGGCAATACTGGCCGGTGAAAGACAATGAACTCCGCTGGCAGTTGCACCGTCATAAATGGTTTACTCCGATGGGTAAGGCATACCGTGTATCGGGTGACGAGAAATATGCCAAAGAATGGGCATACCAATACATCGACTGGATCAAAAAGAATCCGTTGGTGAAGATGGACAAGAAAGAATACGAACTGGTAAGTGACGGTAAGATTAAAGGCGAAGTGGAAAATGTACGTTTCGCATGGCGTCCGCTGGAAGTAAGTAATCGTCTGCAGGATCAGACTACACAGTTCCAGTTGTTCCTCCCCTCTCCTTCTTTCACTCCGGATTTCCTGACTGAATTTCTGGTGAACTATCATAAACATGCCGTACATATTCTGGCTAATTACTCTGATCAGGGTAATCACTTGTTGTTCGAAGCTCAGCGTATGATTTATGCAGGTGCATTCTTCCCGGAATTTAAAGAAGCTCCGGCCTGGAGAAAAAGTGGTATCGACATTCTGAACCGTGAAATAAACGTACAGGTTTACAACGATGGCGGTCAGTTTGAACTTGACCCGCATTACCACCTTGCTGCTATCAACATCTTCTGCAAAGCACTGGGTATTGCAGATGTTAACGGATTCCGTAATGAATTTCCACAGGAATATCTGGATACCATCGAAAAGATGATCATGTTCTATGCTAATATTTCTTTCCCGGATTACACAAATCCATGTTTCAGTGATGCTAAAATCACAGAAAAAAAAGAAATGCTGAAGAACTATCGTGAATGGAGCAAACTGTTCCCCAAAAACGAAACTATCAAGTATTTGGCAACAGACGGCAAAGAGGGTGCATTACCTGATTATATGTCGAAAGGTTTCCTGAAGTCAGGTTTCTTTGTATTCCGCAATTCCTGGGGAATGGATGCTACACAAATGGTAGTAAAAGCCGGTCCGAAAGGTTTCTGGCATTGTCAGCCGGATAACGGTACTTTCGAAATGTGGTTTAACGGCAAGAACCTGTTCCCCGACTCCGGTTCGTATGTATATGCAGGTGAAGGCGAAGTGATGGAACAACGCAACTGGCACCGTCAGACTTCCGTACACAACACCGTGACTCTGGACAATAAAAATCTGGAAACAACCGAATCTGTTACTAAACTGTGGCAGCCGGAAGGCAATATCCAGACATTGGTTACAGAAAACCCAAGCTACAAGAACTTCAAGCACCGCCGTTCGGTCTTCTTCGTAGACAATACCTACTTTGTCATTGTAGATGAAGTATCAGGCAGCGCCAAAGGTTCTGTCAACCTGCACTATCAGATGCCGAAAGGTGAGATAGCCAACAGCCGCGAAGACATGACATTCCTGACTCAATTCGAGGATGGAAGCAACATGAAACTTCAATGCTTCGGCCCTGAAGGCATGAGCATGAAAAAAGAGCCGGGATGGTGTTCTACTGCATATCGCAAGCGCTACAAACGTATGAATGTTTCATTCAACGTAAAGAAAGACAATGAGAATGCGGTACGTTACATCACAGTTATTTACCCAGTCAAGAAGAGCGCAGATGCCCCTAAATTTGACGCTAAGTTCAAGAACAAAACGTTCGATGAAAACGGACTGGAAATAGAAGTGAAAGTAAACGGCAAGAAACAGTCATTAAAATATAAATTATAATCCAGTGACCAGCGAGGCACTGAGACCAGATTTCCATGCGGATATATGCCCGCTACGGAAAAGGCCTCGGCTCCTCACTGGTCATTTTTTATCATCAGATGTTATTTCTATCATGAAAAGCAATCCCTCTACCTTACTGCTTCCATTGGCTGCACTAAGCCTCGCTTCCTGTGCCAACCAGAAAAAAGAAGAAACCAAACGTCCGAACATCATCTTCATGATGACCGACGACCATACCACCCAAGCTATGTCCTGCTATGGTGGCAACCTCATCCAGACTCCCAATATGGATCGTATAGCCAATGAGGGTATCCGTTTTGACAATTGTTATGCAGTCAATGCCCTTTCCGGTCCTTCACGTGCCTGCATCCTCACCGGAAAATTCAGCCATGAGAACGGCTTTACCGATAATGCAAGCACCTTCAACGGTGATCAGCAGACATTCCCGAAACTACTTCAACAAGCCGGTTATCAGACTGCCATGATCGGTAAATGGCATCTTATCAGCGAACCGCAGGGATTTGACCACTGGAGCATACTCAGCGGCCAGCATGAGCAGGGCGACTACTACGACCCTGACTTTTGGGAAGACGGAAAGCACATCGTAGAAAAAGGATATGCAACGGATATTATCACCGACAAGGCAATCGATTTCCTCGAAAACCGCGACAAGAACAAACCTTTCTGCATGATGTATCATCAGAAAGCTCCCCACCGTAACTGGATGCCCGCCCCCCGCCATCTGGGTATATTCAACAATACTATTTTCCCCGAACCCGCAAACCTGTTCGATGACTACGAAGGACGCGGGAAAGCGGCACGGGAACAAGATATGTCGATCGAGCATACGCTGACGAATGACTGGGACTTAAAACTGCTCACTCGCGAAGAAATGCTGAAAGATACGACAAACCGCCTGTATAGCGTTTATAAGCGCATGCCTGTAGAAGTACAGGACAAATGGGATTCCGCCTATGCACAGCGCATTGCCGAATACCGCAAAGGCGACCTGAAAGGCAAGGCATTAATCAGCTGGAAATACCAGCAATATATGCGCGATTATCTGGCTACCGTTCTGGCTGTAGACGAGAATATCGGTCGTCTGCTGAATTATCTCGAAAAGATCGGCGAACTGGACAATACCATTATTGTCTATACTTCCGACCAAGGATTCTTTCTGGGTGAACACGGCTGGTTTGACAAACGATTCATGTACGAAGAATGTCAGCGTATGCCGCTTATCATCCGTTATCCGAAGGCCATTAAAGCTGGAAGCACCAGCAACGCCATTAGCATGAACGTAGACTTCGCCCCCACTTTCCTTGACTTTGCCGGTGTAGAAGTGCCATCTGATATTCAGGGAGCATCACTGAAACCAGTATTGGAAAACGAAGGCAAGACTCCTGCCGACTGGCGTAAAGCAGCCTACTATCATTATTATGAATATCCGGCAGAACACTCCGTAAAACGTCATTACGGCATTCGCACGCAGGACTTCAAACTGATTCATTTCTACAACGACATTGACGAATGGGAAATGTATGACATGAAAGCCGATCCGAGAGAAATGAACAATATCTTCGGGAAAGCGGAATATGCTGAGAAACAAAAAGAGTTGATGCAACTACTTGAAGAGACTCAAAAACAATATAAAGACAATGATCCCGATGAAAAAGAGACAGTGCTTTTCAAAGGAGACAGAAGAATGATGGAAAATCGATAAATAACCCAAAACAATGATATCATGGACAGAAGAAATTTTATAAAGAACACAGGCTGGTCCTTTTTAGGACTGGCAGCCTCCGGCAGCCTGCTCGGCTCTTGTGCAGCAGGAAGTAAAGAAGCCAAAAAGAAAATGCCATCGGCAAGTGACCTCAAAATGTACTGGGGAGACCTGCACAACCATTGTAACATCACATACGGACACGGCGATATGCGTGACGCTTTTGAAGCTGCGAAAGGACAGTTGGACTTTGTCAGTGTAACTCCCCACGCTATGTGGCCGGATATCCCCGGAGCAGACGACCCGCGTCTGAAGTGGGTAATCGACTACCATACCGGTGCTTTCAAACGTTTGCGCGAAGGCGGCTATGAGAAGTACGTAGCCATGACAAACGAATATAATAAAGAAGGGGAATTCCTCACTTTCGTTGGATATGAAGCACACAGCATGGAACATGGCGACCATGTTGCCTTGAACTACGATCTCGATGCACCGCTTGTAGAGTGTACCTCTATCGAAGATTGGAAACAAAAGGCCAAAGGACACAAAGTATTCATCACCCCGCACCACATGGGCTATCAAGGTGGCTATCGCGGCTATAACTGGAAATGCTTTACCGAAGGAGACCAAACCCCGTTCGTAGAAATGTATTCCCGTCACGGTCTGGCTGAAAGCGATCAGGGCGACTATCCATACTTGCACGATATGGGCCCCCGCCAATGGGAAGGAACCATTCAATATGGTCTGGAACTGGGAAATAAATTCGGTATTATGGCTTCTACCGACCAACATTCGGGTTATCCGGGCAGTTATGGCGACGGCCGTATCGGTGTACTGGCTCCGTCATTGACCCGCGACGCTATATGGGAAGCACTTCGCACCCGCCACGTATGCGCCGCAACCGGCGATAAGATTTTGATTGACTTCCGCCTCAACGACGCTTTCATGGGTGACGTAGTACGTGGCAACAGCCGCCGCATTTATCTGAACGTTACCGGAGAAAGTTGCATCGACTATGTGGATATCGTCAAGAACGGTCAGATTCTGGCCCGCATGAATGGTCCGTTGACTCCGGTTGCCCCCGAAGGTGATACTGTCCGCTGCAAAGTGAAAGTAGATTTTGGATGGAACCGTGAAGAACAGTATGTACACTGGCAAGGTAAATTGTCTGTAGACAAAGGACGCATTCTGAGCGTCACTCCATGTTTCCGCGGTGCAGCCTTCACTTCTCCGCAAGAAGGAGAAACAGAATTCCACACTCACGTAAACCGCATTGTATCCGCAGGCGAAAAAGAAACCGAACTGGATATGTACAGCAGCAAGAATCCGAATACGACTACCGCTGCTATGCAGGCTGTCATCCTCGAAGTAGAGATGCCGAAAGACGGAAAAGTGATTGCTGATTTCAACGGCAAGAAGTTTGAACACACATTGGGCGAATTACTCGAAGGCTCACGTTCACACTTCATGATCGGCTGGCTGAGCGAAGCGATTCTCTTCAATCGTGCTATGCCCGAAAGCTGTTTCACTGTGGAACACTATATGGAAGATAAAGAGCCTCAGCGTGATACAGATTACTACTACGTGCGTGTTCGCCAGCGTGACGGGCAATGGGCATGGAGTTCACCTATCTGGGCAGAAAGAGTATAAACTGGTATATGAAAGAAAACAGTTGCTTTGCTTGTGCCAAGCCGTTGGCACAGTTGTGTCAAGCTGTTGGCACTGCTATGCCAAGCCTTTGGCACAAGCGTGCCAATACGGTGGCACAAGCATGGCACAGTATAAACGAATTTAAAACATACCTAGTTATATGGAAAAAGAATACGCTATAGGAATTGATCTTGGCGGGACTTCTGTGAAATACGCTCTTATTGATAATAATGGCGTATTTCACTTTCAAGGGAAGCTACCGTCGAATGCCGACGTATCAGCCGAAGCTGTCATCGGGCAATTAGTCAAGGCAGTCAATGAAGTGAAAACCTTTGCCGAAGCAAAGGAATATACGATAGCCGGTATCGGGATAGGGACACCGGGAATTGTCGATTGTACGAATCGTATCGTATTGGGAGGTGCGGAGAATATTCAAGGCTGGGAAAATCTGAAACTGGCAGACCGGATGGAAAAAGAGACCGGACTTCCTACCCAACTGGGAAATGACGCTAATCTGATGGGACTCGGCGAAACGATGTACGGAGCCGGAAACGGAGCCACTCATGTGGTCTTTCTGACTGTAGGAACCGGTATCGGTGGCGCAGTCATAATTGACGGCAAACTGTTTAACGGATACGCCAATAGAGGTACTGAATTGGGACATGTCCCCTTGATAGCTAATGGTGAACCTTGCGCCTGCGGTTCAATAGGATGCCTTGAACATTATGCTTCCACTGCCGCACTGGTCCGTCGTTTCAGCAAACGGATAGCCGAAGCCGGCATCTCTTATCCGAATGAAGAAATAAACGGAGAATTGATCGTCCGTCTCTATAAACAAGGAGATAAGATTGCGGCTGAGTCGCTGAACGAACATTGTGATTTCCTCGGTCACGGCATTGCCGGATTTATTAATATCTTCAGCCCTCAAAGAGTCGTTATCGGCGGAGGACTGTCCGAAGCCGGAGACTTTTATATTCAGAAAGTAAGTGAGAAAGCCCTTCGCTATGCCATCCCCGACTGTGCCGTGAACACGGAAATCATGGCGGCCTCTTTAGGCAACAAAGCCGGAAGTATCGGTGCCGCCTCCCTCTTTTTAAATAGAAAACCGAATTAAATGAAGAGCAGAAAACCTTCTCAACTTATTTAAGATTATGAAGAAAAATCTAGGAATGCTGGCGCTGATTATGGCGTTCTGGTTCACTATCTCGTTTATTACCAATATTCTGGGACCGCTTATTCCGGACATTATCCACAATTTCAATCTGAGCGATCTTGCGATGGCGGGGTTTATCCCGACTTCCTTCTTTCTGGCTTACGCCATTATGTCCATCCCTGCCGGACTACTGATCGACCGTTTCGGTGAAAAGCCTGTCTTGTTCTGTGGATTCCTGATGCCGTTTATCGGAACCATCCTGTTCGCCTGTATGCATACTTATCCGATGTTGCTAGCTTCATCTTTCATCATCGGTCTGGGAATGGCAATGCTGCAAACCGTGCTGAATCCGCTCCAACGTACTGTAGGAGGAGAAGAAAACTATGCTTTCATCGCTGAACTGGCACAATTTATGTTCGGTATCGCCTCCTTCCTAAGCCCGTTGGCATATACTTATCTGATTCGGGAACTTGATCCTGCCACTTATACAGCAGGAAAAAGCCTTATCCTTGACTTGCTGGCGGATATGACGCCACAAGATATGCCTTGGGTATCTCTCTACTGGGTATTTACCTTATTGTTGCTGGTGATGCTGATTGCCGTCGGTGTTTCGCATTTCCCGAAGATTGAACTGAAAGAAGATGAGAAAAGCGGATCGAAAGATTCCTACCTCGCCCTGTTCAAGCAGAAATATGTATGGTTGTTCTTTCTGGGAATCTTCTGCTATGTCAGTACGGAACAAGGAACCTCTATCTTCATGAGTACCTTCCTCGAACAATATCACGGTGTAAACCCGCAGACGGAAGGTGCGCAGGCAGTCAGCTACTTCTGGGGACTGATGACGGCAGGCTGTCTGGTCGGAATGATTCTTCTGAAACTGATTGACAGCAAACGCCTGCTACAGGTTTCGGGGGTATTGACGATAGTGCTGTTACTAGCCGCTTTATTCGGAAGCAAGGATGTTTCGCTAATCGCCTTTCCTGCTATCGGATTCAGTATTTCCATGATGTACTCTATCGTCTTCTCATTGGCGCTGAACTCGGCTTCACAGCATCACGGCTCATTTGCCGGAATTTTATGTTCGGCTATCGTGGGTGGAGCAGGCGGGCCGATGATTGTGAGTACATTGGCAGATGCTACGTCCTTGCGTACAGGTATGCTGTCTATCCTGCTCTTTGTGGGATATATCACCTTCATCGGTTTCTGGGCACGTCCGCTGATCAACAACAAGACAATCAGTCTGAAAGAACTCTTAAAAAAATAAGATGATGAAACAACGATATTATATTTTCCTGTTATTTGTAGCTATGCTTTCCTATAGTGGATATGCGCAGAAAAGCATCCTGCGTCTGAGTCAGCAGACGCTGATGCATGAAGTCCGCGAAACACCTTCTCCACTAGACGGTCAGCACATAGCAGTCAATCCGCCGCGTTTCATGTGGCCGGATAAGTTCCCCCACCTCGGACCTGTGCTTGACGGAGTGGAAGAAGAAGATCACAAACCGGAAGTGACATACCGCATCCGTATCGCACGTGATCCTGAGTTTAAATCGGAAGTAATGACCGCCGAAAGAAACTGGGCTTTCTTCAATCCTTTCAAACTCTTTGAAAAAGGGAAATGGTATTGGCAGCACGCCTACCTTGATAAGGACGGCAAAGAAGAATGGTCGCCCGTCTATCATTTCTATGTGGACGAGCAGACACGTACGTTCAATCCTCCCTCCTTGCAAGAAGTGCTGGCGAAGTTCTCTCAAAGCCATCCCCGTATCCTGCTCGATGCCAAAGACTGGGATCAGATCATCGAGCGGAACAAGAATAATCCGGAAGCGCAGCTCTATATTCAGAAAGCAAGGAAATGCCTCAATCATCCATTGAAACATCTGGAAGAGGAAATCGATACCACCCAAGTAGTCAAATTGACGAACATCGTACAATATCGCTCGGCATTGATTCGGGAAAGCCGCAAGATAGTAGACCGCGAAGAAGCGAACATAGAAGCTATGGTACGCGCTTATCTGCTGACGAAAGACGAAGTGTACTACAAAGAAGGTATCAAACGTCTTTCCGAAATTCTTTCGTGGAAAGACAGTAAGTACTTTGCAGGAGATTTCAACCGCTCCACGATTCTGTCCATGAGTACTTCCGCTTATGATGCATGGTACAATCTGTTAACGCCTGCCGAGAAACAGTTGCTTCTCGAAACGATCAGCGAAAACGCCCATAAGTTTTATCATGAATATGTGAATCATCTGGAAAACCGTATTGCCGACAATCATGTATGGCAGATGACTTTCCGTATTCTGAATATGGCAGCTTTTGCTACATACGGTGAATTGCCGATGGCTTCCACTTGGGTAGATTATTGCTATAACGAATGGGTATCCCGTCTGCCGGGACTCAACACCGACGGAGGATGGCACAACGGTGACTCTTATTTCCATGTCAACCTTCGTACATTGATCGAAGTTCCCGCTTTCTATTCACGTATCAGCGGTTTCGATTTCTTTGCCGATCCCTGGTATAACAACAATGCGCTCTATGTAATCTATCATCAGCCTCCGTTCTCCAAATCTGCGGGACACGGTAACTCCCATGAAACGAAAATGAAACCGAACGGGACACGGGTCGGCTATGCGGATGCTTTAGCACGTGAATGCAATAATCCGTGGGCAGCCGCCTACGCACGTACCATTCTAGAGAAAGAACCGGATATCATGAAAAAGTCTTTTCTTGGAAAAGCAGGTGATCTGACCTGGTATCGCTGCATTACTGACAAGGCACTCCCGAAAGAAGAACACTCATTGGCAGAGTTGCCGATGACGAAAGTATTTAATGAAACGGGAATTGCTACGATGCATACTTCGTTGGGGGATATAGAAAAGAACGCAATGTTGTCATTCCGTTCCAGTCCATACGGTTCAACTTCGCACGCATTGGCCAATCAGAATGCATTTAATACCTTCTATGGCGGCAAGGCGATCTTCTATAGCAGCGGACATCGTACCGGTTTTACCGATGACCATTGTATGTATTCCTATCGAAACACCCGTGCACACAACAGTATTCTGGTCAATGGAATGACTCAGACTATCGGGACGGAAGGTTACGGATGGATTCCCCGTTGGTATGAAGGAGAAAAGATTTCGTATATGGTGGGAGACGCTTCCAATGCTTACGGAAAGATCACAGCTCCTATCTGGTTGAAACGTGGTGAACTTTCCGGCACGCAGTACACTCCCGAAAAGGGATGGGATGAGAACAAACTGAAGATGTTCCGTCGGCACATCATTCAATTAGGCAATACGGGAGTGTATGTGATTTATGATGAACTGGAAGGAAAAGAAGCGGTCACATGGAGCTATCTGCTGCATACGGTAGAACTTCCGATGGAAATGCAGGAACTTCCTGATGAAGTGAAAGTTACGGGAAAGAATAAGGATGGAGGCATCTCTGTTGCTCATCTTTTCAGTTCGGCAAAGACGGAACAGGCCATCGTAGATACCTTCTTCTGCGCTCCAACCAACTGGAAGAATGTAACCAATGCCCTGGGAAAAGCTGTGAAGTATCCCAATCACTGGCATTTTTCGTCTACTACCATTCCATGTAAAACTGCCCGTTTCCTCACCGTTATGGATACACATGGAAATAACCGTGCGGATATGAAAGTGGTTCGCCAAGGCAATACCGTACAAGTAGGCGACTGGATTATTACCTGCAATCTGACGGAGAAAGGGAAAGCGGCAATCAGCGTCACCCATCAAGCGGAAAAGGTTTCTTTGAAATACGATGCCGGCAAGAAGGAAGGTGCGACTATCATCACAGATCAAGTACAAGGGAAACAGGTCAATAAGGTTCTGACTGACTATTTACCGGATTTTGAGATATAATTTCTCAATTCTGGCACACAATATGGAGCTATTCAATGGTTATTATAAACTTACGAATAGCTCCTTTCTTTTATTGTCTTTTATTGAAGGTGACAATGCTTATTATGCCACATTTCAAGCATTAATAATGTCCATGACAGGTATTAATATCTGACTTTTCAGGTATTAACAGTTGACATCTCAGATATTAACATCTGACAACTCAACCATTAATACCTGAGATGTGGGATATAAAAAGACAGTAGATCACTGTACCTTTATCATAATGAGCATTGAGTTTACTACTAAAAAATTGTATCTTTGCCTATGTTGGTACTCTACGCAAACATTGAAACCTGCATAAATGTTATATCAACAGATAAAATTTAAATAGAATAAAAGATGAAATACATTGGAGCACATGTAAGCGCATCCGGCGGCGTAGAATTCGCCCCTGTCAATGCACATGAGATTGGAGCAAATGCCTTTGCCCTGTTTACTAAAAATCAACGTCAATGGGTGAGTAAACCATTGACAGAAGAAAACATCCGTCTTTTCAAAGAAAATTGCACTAAGTACAATTTCCAAACAGACTATATTTTACCGCATGACAGTTACCTTATTAATTTGGGACACCCCGAAGAAGAAGGATTGGAGAAAAGTCGAGCTGCCTTTTTAGATGAGATGCAACGCTGCGAACAATTAGGACTGAAACTTCTCAATTTCCATCCCGGCAGCCATCTGAATAAAATCTCCATAGAGGATTGTCTCGCACTCATTGCAGAAAGTATCAACCTGACTTTGGAGAAGACTAAAGGAGTAACGGCCGTTATTGAAAATACTGCGGGGCAAGGCAGTAATTTAGGAAGTGAATTCTGGCAATTAAGATATATCATCGACCGGGTGAATGATAAAAGCCGTGTAGGTATTTGCCTGGATACTTGCCATACATATACAGCGGGATATGACATAGTGAATGATTACGATAAAGTCTTTGACGAATTTGAAAAAGAAGTAGGTTTCGAGTATCTGCGTGGTATGCACCTGAATGATTCTAAAAAAGAATTAGGCAGTCATGTTGACCGTCACGATAACATAGGCCAGGGACTGATCGGGAGTGCATTCTTTGAAAGATTAATGAAAGATTCAAGATTCGATAATATGCCACTTATTCTTGAAACACCCGATGAAAGCAAGTGGGCAGAAGAAATTGCATGGTTGAGAAGCGTTGAATAAACGCTTCACTTCTTTTTTAATAAATATTCGCCATACTGACTAACGGCTCATAGAGTTTCTCGATATCCTGCGAGTCCATTTCTATCTGCACCTGATCCCCCGGCATCAGTTTCTGCCCTTTGGGAGGCCAGTTTTTCCGGTCACGATGAACATTAATAATAATACAACGTTCCGGCAGGCGAAGTTCATCCACGATTTTACCATCCAGGTAAGAACCGCTCATGACCTCTACCGATAAAGTGTAGCGGGCCTCTTCTTTAAACGCAGGAGAATTAATCATATCATCATATAAAATCACATTGAAAGGTTTTATCTGAAGCATTTCCGTGAAATAGTAAGTCAGTCCTCCCACTACAATAGAAGGATAAAAGACTTCCAGATGTCCCGTAATCTCAGTAATCAGCACAATAGCGGTGAGAGGTGTACGTATGACCGCAACCAGAAAAGCAGACATACAGATCAACATGATATAACTGATATTTTCATAAGCAATCACTCCTTGCTGAACCAGAATCAATGCAACTATTTGCCCTAAAAGCCCTCCTGTCACTAATGTAGGAATGAAACTTCCTCCCGGCAGTCCTGACGAAAAAGAAAAGGTACTGAATACAAAATGCAACAACATCATACCGACAATCCAAAGAATATGGGTATCGGGATGCATGGCCTGTGCCAACAGAAACTGTTCCCCACCTCCTGTCAGATTGACTTCTGCCATAGAGATGAGATAAGCAATAAAGAGCAGATATAGCATTTTTACGTATTCCGGATGCTTGATGGCCGGATAGATACGTTTGACCTGAAGCGTAGTGACAGAAAAGAACTTTCCGAAAACAGAAACCACAGCCGCCAAAAGAAGAAACAACTTTACCTGTGACCAGAAAGTCATTCCCGGTACAATCGCATCAATCTGAAAATACGGATTGATAGGAAAAAGCCAACTGGCGACTCCTCCGGCAACGACTCCTGCCAGCAAGGTAGTAATCGCCGTCTTTGGCGCATCAAACCGTTCAATAGATTCTATAACCAGCAATGAGGAAGCCAACGGAGCAGCAAAAGCAGCCGCCAACCCGGCACCGGCACCCGCCGCCAACAATTGTTTCCGCTCGCCGGCAAGCACTCTCCCCCATTTAGAAACCAGACATCCTACATACGAACCGATCTGCACCGAAGGTCCTTCACGTCCCAAAGACAAACCGGTGCTTAGCGCAAGTATTCCTCCCACAAACTTGGCAATCACCTCAATGAAAGGATGTTTATACGCAACTCTTCCATTGATAACTCCACGTGTTTGTGGAATACCTCCTCCTGTGATCAACGGCATCTTTTTCACCAGCCAGGAGACAAATATAAGAATCCCCCACATTAACAGAAAAAGAGGAAGGTACCAATACCATTTAGGATGAGAATCAAAGAAGTCATGGCGAAGATTGAAGAAGAACTGAAGCAGGTAATGATAAGGCACAGCAATAAGCCCCGTCAGTAACCCGACGAAGATACTGACAAAGTAAAGCCGCGCATCAATCAATTTGAGTTTGAAGATACGCCAACGTCCTCTGTCCTTTAATTTTTTAATCAGTCGAAACTCCATTCAGCAAGGTTTTCATTGTTTTCGCATGGATACAACAATTAATACCCCGCAGAGGTTTCAGACTGATAAATATTTAATCAGCTTTATCCTTCCAGCAGATTCAGACGCAGAATACCATGTATCATGAGTCAGCATCAACTACACGTCCGGCAAAGCTCTCTTTGCCGGACTGTGCATAGGCTGCCAAAACTTATCAGTAACAAGACACAATGAATAATCAACGATACTGAAAAGAATAGATATATCTGCCTATGCCCAATTTGTGTTGACTTTAGTAAAATAAAACACTATAATAAATAATACCTAATCCATTATCTACTTTTGAGTTTGATGAGGGGTATGCTGTCTTTGTCTCTGGCGGTCTTGTCCGGGTTTGTGACCTTGTCCCGGTTTCTGTCCTTTTCTACGGTCAAACTCTTTTCTGAATTTATTCATATTGCTCTTTTCCTGCTGATAAATCTTCATGATCTGCTTTTGAGACAGAATCTTGCTGAACTCATTATAATACTTCTCACGGATGTCCAGCATCTTACGACTCTGCGCAAACTGATCTTTCAACATTTTAGCGATTTCCGCATCTGTCATAACCGGTTTTGGAGTTTCTTTGGCAGTATTGGCTTCCGTACCTTGAGCTGCATCTTTTCTCGCTCTGGGTTTGAAGTTCATCATACGACACTCACGAAGTTCTTTCAGGTACTTCTGGTATATCGGAGTAAACTTGGCTGCCGTTGCATCATCCAGCATCAGCGCTTTCACCATCTGATTTGTCTGCATCTGCATCATCTGCTCCGGCGTAGGACGCTGTTTTCTTTCTTTGTTTTCTTTATTCTGTGCAGAAAGGGTCATCTGGCTTCCCAAAAATAAAGCCATCAACACTACATAAATAAACTTAGTCTTCATAATCTTCACGTTTTAATAATTAATTGAGTTATTCAGTTTAAAAATATATCGTTTTCAGAGAAGCTGACGAGCTCTTCCAACTCCTCATCTGACAATTCCTTAATCCATTTATCTACCGGATCTGTAGTTACATTATTTTTATCGACAGCCAATATATTTGAAGTAGATGGTGTGTCGGTATTCATATAGCGGAGAGACGGCGTAAACAAAATCCCGGCCAATACTGCTGCTACAGCAATCACAGTAGGAATAATCCTTTTCAGCCGACGCTTCTTGCGTTGCTCGTCAACCGTACGTTCCAATATCTTACGCTGTGTCTCCTCAAAAAAGTTATCGGGAGTGCGATAAGGTGTCCGCTTACCAATATTGTCAAAATCAAAATCCTTATCCATGATGTTACCTGTTTAATATATATTCCTTTATCTTATCTTTCGCATAGTGATAATTCACTTTCAGTGTCTCAACCTTACTATCCAGAACACGAGCGATATCTTCATATTCCAGTTCATCGTAATAGCGCAAGTTGAAAACGATCCGCTGCTTTTCCGGCAAAGTCAATATAGCTTCCTGAAACTTTACAGCCAGTTCATCTTCGTAGTCGACATAGTCAGAAGCTTTCAGTTTACTCATCAGTTCTTCCTGAACATCTTCCGCTGATATTACTTCTTCTTTACGGCTATTCAATAACCGAAGACACTCATTCGTTGCAATTCTGTAGATCCATGTACTCAGCGAACTTTCATTCCGGAACTGATCCAAATGGCGGAATACACGAATGAAGACTTCTTGCAGCACATCTTCCGCATCTTCGTGAGACACTACCATTCTCCGGATATAATTATATATCGGTTCCTGAAAACTGTCCACCAGCAACCTGAATCCCCGCTCGCGATCTGAGGAGCAAGCTTTTCGGATTTTATCTTCGTTTATCATCTATTATTTCTGAGCTTTGGTTATTAGAACGCCGAAAAGGAACGAAGTTAAATGCACAAGAGCCGATTTTACATTTATTAATAGAAAAGAGGAAATATGACATTGGCATACAAGGAATAAAAAAACGCCTCCATAATCTTTTTCAAGACCATGGAGGCGCTGTTAACTCTTTATATACAAGCCGAAGTTGACTGAAAATCACCAGAACTTATTATGTTCCGCACTATATTCAAAACCTGCAGCTTTCAACTGACTGACAATATCTTCTCTGCTTACATCCATATCTTCGCAAAGCTCATCTAGCGAAGAATAACAGTCACGCAACTTCATATTGATGACACTGAACAGCACCATCGGATCTTTAGGCAATTCCATATTCTACAATCTTTTAAACCGGGCGCAAAGTTACAGCAATCCCGGCGAATGGCAAAACAAATCAAGGGCCGATTTCTTCTATTTTCAAAGAGATTCTCTCAATCAGCTTACCAAGTTCCTCTTCCAGAGGTATCACATTAAAATCCCTCCAGAAGTCTTCATCATATTTGAAATTCAGATCAGAGAAGATAGTACGCGTCGGTAATCTTTCTGCCCGCGGGAATGCAGTCACTTGTTCCGTATCCACTTTGCAAGTGATCATTTCAAACCAGATCTGCATCTGCGGACTAGCAGACAGCAACCGTCGCCGTTTCACCTTGAAAGAAAGGTCTCCACGGATATGATGAATATAATAGATACCTTGCCATGGTTTGTAGGAAATAGTATAAACCACCTTTTGCGGTATTATCTGAATGCCATGCGTGCGCCTTTCTACAAACATTTCCGACGCTTTCTTTACACGCTGGGGATCTACCTCAAAACGAGCTTGTAACAAGGCATTCGTCTCGGCATCAATATACAAATCTCCGCAATAGAGAGGCTCGATAATCTCCTTCTTTTGTGCAAAGTGTATGACATTCACACACCGGTCGTCTATGAATGTCACTCCCTGCGAAGTATACAGATAACCGTTATCACCTGCGTCAGGTATCAGGAATGAAGGCATATCCTTCATTATATCCATCTGAAAACATGCCTGAATGCCGGACTTCACCTTTACAAGCAGACTGTCTTTGGCTTCGACATTACTCAGCCGACTCATCTTCAACAGCTTCGCCTGATCGGAAACGGGAGAATGCGAAGCGATCTTATAAACTTTGAAAACTGCTTCAGTAAGATTCTGAACCTTATTTTTCAATAAAACTCCTTCACGGTAAAATGTGGTCAGGTAGGCAGGAGAATGAGAATAGTTCTGCTCTCTTTGCCTTCCCATTTCTTTCAGCAGCTTATAAGGATCGACCCATTGAACCACTACTTCCTGTAAAGGAACAACCTTTGGTTCCAAGCTCAGAATATGATGGCGACCTGCCAAAACAGAAACTTCCAAAGTTTGTGAAACATATCCTATATGAGAAAAAACAACCGAATCGTTTTGCAAAGAATCCGGTAAGGAAAGTCTGAACTCTCCTTCCTGATTAGTAACAATCCCCACAGATGTCCTCCGGACTCCAACGGATGCAGAAGCAACAGGCATTCCGGTTTCCTTATCCAGTAAAGTTCCGGTAAGCATCAGATTTACAGGGTGAACGGATGAAGGTTTCGCCTGTTGCTGTTTGGTCGGTGAAGAAGAAGTTATCAGAATATGAGTCCCTATTACTTTAAATTCCAGGCTGGTATCTCCTGTTATCTCATAAATAGCCTGACGAATGGTTCGCTCTCCTTTCCGTATCTTCACCGTTACATCATTATCTACTACTTTACTGTCATAGATAAACAGATAACCTGACTGCTGAGAAATATTGCCTAACAGTGAATAGACCGTTCCTTTCATCTTCGGCAGGCTGATCATACGCTCCAGCACATCTTCTCCGTCAGCTCTCAACGTATCCGGTACGATAAAGAACAAACACAGAATCACCATATAGCGATAAACCAGCCTCATCTCACTTTTTTTTATTTATTCTGTCAGCATGAATGTATCCCCCTGCCGTGTGCACTTCAAATTAAGCGCATAGGCTATCAATGTAGCCACAGTCTCTGGAGATTCATTGGAAAATTCAACTGTCAGCTTTCTTTTTTCAAGCGCAGGAGAAGCTACACGTATCTGCGAACTGCCTGCATTCATATTCATTACTTTCAGAATATGCCCCAAAGATTCATCTTTAAAACAGACATGCTTCAGATAGCGATTCAACTCTCCGGCATTTTCAGTCGAACTGAGCAAAAGTTGCTGTGATTGCAATACCACTGTCTCACCAGCTTTGACATAACATTCTTTATTTCCCTTTTTAAGGGTTACTCTGACGGTTCCCCGTTGCACCGAGAGACGGAACGGAGTATCTTTGACGCTCTTTACACTAAAAGCAGTACCCAATACTTCAATCTTTACTTCCTTTGTATCAATCCAAAAAGGTTGCTTCTGTTTCTTTGCCACATCAAAAAAGGCATCTCCCTGCAAACTGACTTCCCGTTTGTCGGAAACAAAATGTTCCGGATATCGGATAGAAGTCTCCTTTGCCAAAAACACGACAGAACCATCTTCCAGAGTCGTGACCAATGTAGGAACATCTTGATTCTCCTGTGTTATAAAGTCAGGTAATTCCTCTTTTTGACCGAATCCCCAATACAAAGTACTAAAAACCAAACCGACCACCATCGCCGCTACAGTGCCATAGCGTACCCACATCGGGATTTTAGGCATCCGATGGTCTTCTACAAGCAGATGATCTTTATCCAATCGGTCGTACAACCGATTCCAAGCCTGCTCCGTCTTTATTTTATGAATATCCGTTTTCATCATTTCATTTGAATATAATTTTCTATTTCTTTTCGCAAAGTTCGTAAAGTCTTCGTCATTTCCGCTTCCACCGTTTTGACGGAGAGAGAAAGCTGGACTGCAATTTCCGCATATTTCTTTCCCTCCGTCCGGTGCATTTTAAATATCTGCATTCTGCGTTCCGGCAATTTCTCAAGGGTATTATTTATCAGCTTCTGAAGTTCTTCATATTCCATCTGCTGATGAGGATCTGTCACCTGTTCCGAAGAAGATGCAGTCAGCACAGACTCTCTATACCGCTCTTTGACCTCTTCATGCTCACAGTATTGAATTGACTGATTACGTGTCGCCCTGTAGAGGTAGTTTTTTACAGACTGGAAAATCTGTAACTGTTCCCTATCCTTCCAAAGCACATAAAACAGTTCCTCAACAATTTCCTCAGCCACCTCCATCCGTCCGGTAATGCTTGCCGCATACCAACACAAGGGAGAATAGTAACAGCGAAATAGTTCCTCAAACGCTTTTATGTCACCTGCCTTTATTTTTGTCAGTATGAGCAGTTCATTCAGCATACTTCTATCATTTTACGATTGTTCCCAAATATAAGAAAACAATTCTGATTTTAATTAGATTGCTTTTTCAATTTATCGACAGCATGTTCCAGAGACTCCGTAGGTGCTATGATATTATAATTTCCCCAGAAGTCTTCACTCCAGTAATTTCCGACTTTATCATAGAAAATCTGATTGGAGGTAAATACTTTATTCCGCGGAATTATCTCGGACGGACTCTCCCTCCGATCTGTCACCACCATTTCTGAGGTTACTGCATAGCTCGTAGAGAAAAGCCTCCGTTTCCAGTCGCATTTAAAACGAATATCATTGCGGATATAATTCAGATAAGTCCTTCCATCTATCGTTTTATAGGTTATCAGAAAAGATAACTCTTGCGGTTTGAATCTCAGTCCAAATGGTTTCTGATGAAGAATAGCAGCAATTGCTTTCGATTTATTCTGCATATCCAGATTCATCTCGATACGTGTAAACGACAGCTTATCACAATCTACATACAATTTCCCATGAAACAGCGCATATGGTAAAAGAACTCTCGGACGGAAATTAATAACATATTGTATCCGGTTATCGATCAATGCCGATTCAGCCATCCAGAACTCATAGTTGTTCAATTCTTCTGGTTCCAGCAGCGCCTCTTTATTCTTTACGATATCCAAAACTACAGATATATTAGGACCACCCATAACCTTTACTGCCAATGTATCACTAACTTTCTGACTTAGCAGACGGCGTCCTTTCAGAACCTGTAGTTTATCATAATCCGTAGTGCGATTGGTGTATGCTGTTTTCGACACATCAAGTACAGCTTCCGATACACTGATATAACGGCGCCCTTTCTGCACAGTCTCCCGATAGAAGCTGGTAAGCATATTCCGGTTGGCACTATAATTTACCGGAATCTTCTCAATCGCCTTTTCTATAATTGTACGCGGATTATTGGCATAAACGACCACTTCATTCAACTGGTTAGTATGAGGTATCATCCAGACCGTCAATTTAGAAGAATTATTCTTATCTAAAGATACATGACTATTGATATAGCCTATGTGAGAGATTTCCAACTCTCGCGGCACTTCTTCTTTCCTGACTTTCAGAGCAAACTCTCCCTCTGCATTTGTCACCGTACCGATATTACTTCCTTGCACAGATACATTCACGTTTTCAAGTGTTCTCTTATTTTGCTTATCCTTCACCATTCCGACAATCGTGAAATAATCTCCTGCATCCTGCGCCCATATATCAGCACTCCCTATCCATAGAAAAGCTAATAACCATCCAACCAAAAGTATAACTGACTTTTTCATCTTAATAAAGTTTTAAAGTAAATAATTCCTGCTTCTATAAATAAGATCGTTCAATCTGCAAATACCCTATTGTCTGAAATAAAAAAAATCAGTATCTTGCCCGACAGACAAAAATTATATTCTCAACAAATGATTAATTATGATACGCAAATTAGATAAAGCAGAATTTCAGCAGGCGACAACTTTAGCATTAGAAGTATACTTGCAATGTGGTCAGGATGATTTCGAAGACGAAGGTCTTGAGAGTTTCAAAAGTTTTATATTCAACGATAAATTGATGAATGAACTCTGCATTTATGGAGCTTTCGAAGAAAATAAACTAATAGGTATTATGGGAACCAAGAATGAGGGCAAACACATTTCTTTGTTTTTCATCAAAAAGGAATTCCATAGAAAAGGGATAGGCAAGCAACTGTTTGACTATTCCCAATGTGATTGTCCGGCAAATGAAATAACTGTAAACTCATCTACATACGCTATCAGGTTTTACGAATCTCTGGGATTTGAAAAAACAAACGACAGGCAACAAACAAACGGAATCAGTTATACTCCGATGAAACTCATATCAAACAAATAAAGAAGAAGATATTACCATTAGATTCCAGTTCCCCGGAGCCCAAATCTAATTGTTAATTATACTTTCGAATATGTATTTCTTATAAAAATAGTTTCTACATTTGCGACTGTTATGGCGAAATACATTTTCTGTATATTATTTGGTATATTTCTGATATGGGGATGCAATTTAGTGCCCGATAAAGAATTACAGGAGTTCCGGACAGAGGCCGGTACTACCACTATACAATCCCATAATAAGTCACAGAGTTACCGATCCAAAGCTGTAGTCAAACAATCCGGTAAAGAAAACAACTCCTTCCAAGAAGGGAAATATGATGGAAAATATGATTGCAACATTGCCGATGGTATTTTAGGAAACTCACTTTTATCCCGTACCACTTCTCTTTCCAAAATTCTAAGATTCAACGTTTCTTCCGTTACAATTCGGATACTAAGTTCCTTAAAATATCAATTTCCGAAAGAAAAATGGACTGGTCTCCCCTACTACACAAATCTCACCAAATTCTCCTATCGATATTACGTCTATACACTAGGACGAATACTTATTTAAATATCTCTTTTCCTTCTATGGGATGAGATGAGTGTATCTTCATGCCCATTTTATCTCTTTATATTCAAGGCAAGAAAGCAAGAAGAGTCTTTTCCATTGCCGGGAATATGCATACGATTTCACTTTTACATATTAATAACTTGATATATAATGGAATTTATATTAGACTTTATTCTCCACATTGATCAATACACGATTAGTATAGTGCAGGATTACCATACTTGGGCATATGCTATCCTATTCATCATTATATTTTGCGAAACCGGGCTTGTAGTCACTCCCTTTCTTCCTGGTGATTCTTTACTTTTCGTTGCAGGAGCCATTTCCGCATTACCCGGTATGCCGATCGATATTCATATTCTTGTTTTAATCTTATTTGCAGCAGCCGTATTAGGTGACTCCTGCAACTACATGATCGGACATTTTTTCGGACGCAAACTTTTTCATAATCCCAACTCCAGGATATTCAAACAAAGTTATCTTGATAAAACGCATGAATTTTATAAAAAATATGGTGGGAAAACGATTATTCTCGCCCGCTTTGTGCCTATCGTCCGCACTTTTGCTCCATTTGTAGCCGGAATGGGAAAAATGCATTACTATTATTTTATGATCTACAATCTGATAGGTGGAGCCATATGGGTAGTTTTATTTTGCTATGCAGGCTACTTTTTTGGCGATCTGCCGTTCGTACAGGAAAATCTTAAACTCTTGATTATCGCTATTATATTTATTTCAATATTGCCTGCAATAATAGAAATATTACGAGCGAAGTTAGGATCGAAGCAATAAAAAACTTTATTCATTTGTTTATTAATAACAACGGCCATCAAATTAAACATCTCAAAAACAATTTAATGTACTCATATTTATGAAAAATTCTTTTTTTAGTAAATTCACGCCCAAAGAACCAAAGTTCTTTCCTCTACTGAAGCAGTTATCAGATGTTTTATCTGCCTCATCCGTTCTACTTGTTGAAAGTCTGGAACATGATCTGCCCACAGAAAGAGCAGATTACTACAAACAAATTAAAGACATGGAACGTGAAGGTGACAGATTGACTCATTTAATCTTTGACGAGTTAAGTACGACATTTATCACCCCCTTCGACCGTGAAGATATTCACGACTTGGCTTCCTGCATGGATGATGTTATCGACGGAATCAACAGTAGCGCCAAGCGTATTGTAATCTATAATCCTCGCCCTATTTCCGAAAGTGGCAAAGAACTGAGCCGTCTGATTCACGAGGAGGCTATCAATATAGGTAAAGCCATGGATGAACTGGAGACTTTCCGCAAAAATCCAAAGCCATTACGCGACTATTGCACCCAATTACACGATATAGAAAATCAGGCAGATGACGTATACGAGCTTTTTATCACCAAACTCTTTGAAGAAGAAAAAGACTGTATCGAACTGATTAAAATAAAAGAAATCATGCATGAACTGGAAAAGACAACCGATGCAGCAGAACATGTAGGGAAAATATTAAAAAACCTGATCGTAAAGTATTCATAAAAGCAGAGCAAGACACATGGAATTATTAGTGACTATCATTATACTAGCTCTGATATTCGATTATATCAATGGCTTTCATGACGCAGCAAACTCGATCGCTACCATCGTATCGACTAAAGTACTGACTCCTTTTCAAGCGGTATTGTGGGCAGCATTCTTTAACTTCGTTGCGTTCTTCATAGCCAAATACATTATAGGGGGCTTTGGCATAGCAAACACTGTGTCAAAGACAGTTGTTGAACAATACATCACGCTGCCTATTATCCTGGCGGGCATTATTGCCGCTATTTTCTGGAATCTGATTACCTGGTGGAAGGGTATCCCGTCTTCTTCCTCCCATACGCTTATAGGTGGTTTCGCAGGAGCTGCTATCATGGCAAACGGCTTTGAAGCTATTCAGCTCAATATCATTCTTAAGATTGCCGCTTTTATCTTCCTGGCTCCATTTATCGGTATGATTATCGCTTTCGGATTTACTCTACTTGTGCTCTATATCTGCCGACGTACAAATCCGCATACCGCTGAAATGTGGTTCAAGAGATTACAGTTGGTTTCTTCCGCCATGTTCAGTGTAGGACATGGTCTGAATGACTCGCAGAAGGTAATGGGTATTATCGCCGCCGCAATGATAGCTGCCCACTCTATGGGTCTGGGAATGGGAATAAACAGTATTTCTGATCTGCCGGACTGGGTAGCGTTCTCCTGTTTTACTGCTATCTCACTGGGAACGATGTCCGGAGGATGGAAAATCGTAAAAACGATGGGAACCAGAATCACTAAAGTTACTCCATTGGAAGGTATGGTTGCCGAAACCGCAGGTGCTTTTACTCTTTATATCACCGAAATGCTGAAAATACCTGTTAGTACGACTCATACAATTACCGGAGCAATCATTGGTGTCGGAGCAACCAAACGTTTATCCGCTGTTCGCTGGGGGGTGACTAAAAGCCTCATGACTGCGTGGGTACTTACTATCCCTGTCAGTGGACTCCTAGCTGCATGTATTTATTGTGTAGTTTCTCTGTTCCTGAAATAAATTCTGCTTCAAGGGAAACAACTCGAAATTTAAACAAGAAAAATAGCTACTCTTAACATCCCTCTACAGTATTTTGTAGAGGGAATACTATAAAATGATACACATAGAACCTTAAATATTTAACGTCTCCTTCGAGATATAAAGAATTTCTTCAGAAAAGAATTATTAAACATAAATCTTTTATTATTATTTTTTAATACTATCTTTGCTTTCATTGTGTAATGCGACAGGCAAATTTAAGTAATAATTCTATGTTCACTCAAGACGAAAGTTATATCAAATGGAAGTTATTTTTAGAAGGAGATGACCAGGCATACAGCTGGATATATACTCATTACATCCAAGTGCTCTATAATTATGGCTTACAAATCACTCCTGATTCTGAAATAGTGAAAGACTGCATTCAGGACGTATTCGTAAAGATATATAAAGCCAAAAAGAAACTTACTGTACCTCAAAATCCTAAAGTATATTTAATGATTGCTTTAAAAAATAACATCTATAATACTTTCAATCAAGAACGATTGCAAAAAAACTATGCTTTCAGTTTATACCAAACAGAAGAGCAGCTTACTGTTAAAAACGAATTCATTGATCAGGAAGCCCGGCATGAAGAAATGAATAATATTAAAAGAATGATGAAAATCCTGACTCCCAGACAACGGGAAGTTATTTATTACCGCTTTATAGAAGAACTGAGTTACGATGATATTTGCCAGATAATGGGGCTCAATTACCAATCGGCTTATAACCTTTTGCAACGCTCTCTACAAAAAATAAGAGAAGCCTATGGAGTCACTGGAATATGGATGTTAATACTCCATCAACTGACCTATTTACACTAAAAAATAAAAATCTCAAAAAAAATAAAGAGCAGTTGAGTAGATTTGTCAATTGAGATTGTCCTAAGATAAATCAACATTGAAAATGGACATTAAAAACAAATATACTCACTACTCTGCAGATCAACTACTCAATGATTTCTACTTTTTGGAGTCTGAGCAGCATCCCAGCCCAGAAAGTATCGCTTTTTGGGAAACGATGCAGCAAAAAGATAAAGCATTAGCAAAAGAAATAAAAATAGCACGTTCTTTTCTGCATGATATTCGACACATTCCTGTTTCACACTTACCGCAAAACGAAGTAGAAACAGTGTGGAAGAATATTTCCAGACTCAACAATATAGAAAAACAACGAAAAAAGAAAATTCTTTTTATTAATCATAGTATATTAGTTGCCGCCAGTTTAGCTCTTATACTCTGTTCGGCATGGTATTTTCAATCACAACTCAGCATTATGCAAGAAAAAACGGAACTGGAAATAACAGCTGTAAAAAGGCCGAACGCTACTCCTACTGATAATATCCAACTCGTACTTTCGAAAAAAAAACAGATAGATATTGATGGAAAAGAAAGTCAATTACAATATGATCATCAGGGCAAGATTAATGTAAACTCCCAAACCATTATTCAAGAAACTGATGACAAGGAAAAGACTAATATTTATAATCAATTAATCGTACCTGCCGGTAAACGTTCATCTATCACTTTCACCGATGGTACATGTATTTGGTTAAGCGCTAACTCAAGAATCGTTTATCCTGTGGAATTTAAACAACACAAACGAGAAATATATATAGAGGGGGAAGCTTTCCTCAGTGTATCTCATGACCCGAACCGGCCATTCATCGTGAAAACAAGCCAAATGGACATTCAAGTATTAGGCACCACATTCAACGTCAGTGCTTATGAAAATAAACAAACGCAAAGTGTTGTATTAGTAAGTGGTAAAATAAAAGTAAAAACCAGCAAAAATGAAAGTAAGACACTTTCTCCCAATAACTTATTAAGTTATAATGAACAGGAAGGCATCCATATCCAATCGGTAGACGTACAAAAATATATCGCCTGGAAAGATGGTTTTTACCTCTTCCAAACAGAAAAACTAAAAGACATTGCTACAAAACTCAGCGATTACTATGGCAAAAAGATCATGATAGACAGTCCATTGAAGACCATTACCTGCAGTGGTAAACTAGATTTGAAAGAAGATCTTGACGAAGTTCTTCAGACACTAATACGGACTGTCCCGGCAAGAATAGAAAAATCAGATGGAATTATCCATATTTATGTAAAACATTAATTAAAATCGAAAGCCTATGAATAAACATTATCCTTAAAAAAATAAGGCCGAATAATACCCTTAATATCATCCGGCCTTTGATTAAATTACTTACACGTTAATATTAATTAATCTAATCATTACAAATGTATGAAAAAGCACCGATTATTTAGTCACCAAAGGACTAAAGATAAACAACTATTACTAATCATGAAGTTTTTTTCACTCTTCCTTCTTATCGGAATAGGAAACTGTTTGGCTACAAACACGTATTCGCAGAATAAACTATTCACCATTAAATCATCACAAAAGACTATAACGGAAGTCTTTCATGAAATTGAGAAAAATAGTGAATATATTATTTTCTACATGGACCAACTCATTGATACGAACCGCAAAGTGAATATCAATGTCAGAAAGCAACAAGTAAGTGCTATCCTAGATCAACTTTTTGCCGGAACCGATAACACTTACAGTATCAACGATCGGCAAATTACCATTTACCGCAAAGGAGAGCAGCCAACTCCTCAACAAGAAAAAAATAAATTTGTAATCACCGGTGTTGTCACTGATTCACAAGGAGAGTCAGTAATCGGAGCATCTGTGAGAATCAAAGATACAACCAATGGAGTAATCACCGATATGGACGGACGCTATACAATTACTGCACCCGGAAAAAACAGTATTTTGGTAATTTCATATATTGGCTATTCAACTGAAGAAGTTAAAATCAATGATCGTCGAAACATCAATATAAGATTGCGCGAAGACACAAAAGCACTGGATGAAGTTGTAGTAGTGGGATATGGACAGCAAAAAAAGGAAAGTGTAGTTGTATCCATGAGTTCCGTCAAAGTTTCAGACATAACAGCTCCAACAAGAAATCTGACTAATAATCTGGCCGGACAAGTTTCCGGTCTTATAGCAATACAACGATCCAGTGAACCGGGATTTGATGATGCCGAATTTTGGATTCGTGGTATCAGTACATTTGCAAGCAACTCGGCAGCTTCTACTCCCCTAGTTTTAGTGGACGGTATTCCCCGTAAAATTACAGATATCGAACCGGATGAAATTGAAACTTTTTCCATCCTAAAGGATGCTGCTGCAACAGCTATCTATGGTGCAGAAGGTGCAAATGGAGTTATATTAGTCACTACCAAACGCGGTAAAGATGAAAAGCCGAAAATTACTTTTAAGACCGAGCATTCTATTTCAAGTCCCCAACGTTTGCCAGAATTTGTGGGATCTGCCGATTATCTAGGATTATATAATGAAGCATTGCGTAACGACGGTGAACCTGCTTTATTCAGTGACGAAACCATAGAAAAGTTTCGTAACAGCACTGATCCTGACCTCTATCCTAATACAGACTGGATTAAAGAGTTGCTCAAGAAAACTACAAATAATCATCGATACACACTAAATGTCCGTGGCGGTTCCGCACGTGCAAAGTACTTTGTTTCAGGTGCATATTATAATGAAAGTGGAATTTACAAAGGCAACCCTACAGACAAGTATGATACAAATATCGGACTTGACCGTTTTAATCTTCGTTCAAACATTGATATGGATGTCACCTCAACAACTAAAATTTCTGTTGATTTGGCAGGACAATACTTGATAGCTAACTATCCAGGCTCATCTTCATCCAGTATCTTCCGTTCCATGTTAATTACCCCTCCATACTGTTTTCCTGCTGTATACAGTGATGGCACAGTAGCCACTTATGAACAGGAACGAGGAGTTAATATGAGGAATCCATACAATCTGTTAATGAACTCCGGATATACCCGCCAATGGCGGACAGGAATCCAGTCGAAAGTAGGCGTACAACAAAATCTGAAATTCATAACCAAAGGATTAAGTGCTAAAATGAATATCAGTTATGACTTCGACGCAACTTTCAAATCCATACGTTCATACAATCCATCACGTTATCATGCAACAGGCAGAGACGAAAACGGGAATCTTCAATTCGCACAAGTAGTTTCCGGTACTCCAGACCTTAGCGACCTGAAGGACAACGGTATCGAAGCGAACAAAAAAATATATATTGATGCTTCCATCAACTATAAACGGACCTTTGCTGAAAAACATGATGTAACCGGAATGTTGCTCTATATGCAAAAAGAAACACAATATAAAACCGAGCCACTACCATACCGTAAACAAGGTGTAGTAGGACGTGTAAGTTATGCTTATGACGGACGTTACTTTATTGAAGGTAACTTCGGATATACCGGTTCGGAAGCCTTCGCCAAGAATCACCGGTTCGGTTTCTTCCCAGCTGTAGGAGTTGCTTACTATCTATCCAATGAGCCATTCTATCCCAAAGCAATAAAGAAAATAGCCAATAAGATTAAAATCAGAGCTTCTGTCGGAAAAACCGGTAATGATACTACCGATAAACGTTTTGTTTATAGAGCTACTTATAATATGGCAGCCGGTTCATGGTCACAAGGTATAGGAAGTAACGGAGGTACCAATGCAATAGGCAATGCTATCATCGAAGGATTCCCCGAAACGCTGGATATCGGTTGGGAAATTGAAACTAAACAAAATTACGGCTTCGACCTAGGACTGTTTGACAACAAAGTTGATTTTGTATTCGATTATTTCCGCTCTGAAAGAAGTCATATTCTGATGCAAAGAAATACTACTCCTACTGTAGGCGGATTCCGCGTCAATCAATATGCCAACTACGGTATTGTTAATAATCATGGCGTAGATATGTCACTGAATATTCATCAGCAAATAGGAAAAGTAAAACTCAGTGCACGTGGAACCTTTACCTATGCAAGAAATAAGATCGTTGAATATGATGAATTACCACAAAGATATCCTTGGATGGCTCAGACAGGTATGAGAATAAACGAAAATTATTTATATATAGCAGAACGTTTATATACAAAAGAAGACTTTATTGTCAGCAAAAACGGTAGTGGCATCGAAACTTATACTCTACGTTCTGAATTACCCCAAAGCACATTGGGGGGACTGTTAGGTCCTGGTGATATCAAATATAAAGATATAAATGGAGACGGCATTATCGATAGCTATGATAAAGTAAGAGGTGTAGGACATCCCAAAGTTCCAGAAATTGTATATGGATTTGGGCTAAATATAGAATATAAAGGATTTTATGCCAGCGCATTCTTTCAAGGTGCCGGCAACTGTTCCGTTTTGCTGGGAGGTAATACCCCTGAAGGATGGTTTCCTTTCTCATGGGGAGTAGACCAATCGAATTACCGTACATTCGCTTTAGACAGGTGGACTGAAAAAAATCCAAGCCAAAACGTATTAATGCCACGCTTACATAAAGACAACACCAATGCCGCTAATAATAGTGTAGCAAGCACTTGGTGGTTACGCAACGGAGGATTCTTACGTCTCAAGAACGTGGAATTAGGTTACCAATTACCCAAAAAACTCTTAAGTAAAATAAATCTTCAGGCAGCCAGAATCTATCTGATGGGATATAACATTGCTTTATGGGACGATCTGAAATATTTTGATCCGGAAGCTGGTAATGCCAATGGTGGTAATACATACCCCAAAGCACGGACATTTACTTTAGGAATTGACTTTACATTCTAATTAAATTTATTAAGTATGAAAACAAAAAAGAAACTATATAGGAAAGTACTGATAGTAGCTTTTACGCTATGCAATCTCTGTTCATGCAACTATCTGGATGTATCAGATGAACTAGCCGGAAATCTTCAATCGTTGGATGAGATATTTGACAATGTCGCCTATACCAAAAGATGGTATGCCAATATTTTTACTGCTATCCCTGATTATTCGGGTATCGTCGCTGCAGAAGGCAACGTCACAGGCTTCAAAAACCCTTGGGCTGGTATGTGTGACGAACTAACCGTTGGCTATGGAGACAACAAATTATACAATAAAACAGAAAAAAATGCAGCAAACATGGGTTTTCACCGTTGGGGAAATTGTTATAAACAAATTCGGCAAGCTAATATTTTTCTGGCCAATGCCAAACCAATAGCTGCCAATGGCACCCACGTCGATGTTCTGACAGAAGAGGAACTTATAGAAATGAAAGCTAATGTCCGTTTTATGAGAGCTTATTATCATTATCTTTTGTTTGAGCAATATGGACCTATTCCTCTTGTAAAAGACGCCATTTACGAAAGAGATGATGACTTAGATATTCCACGTAGTCCGATTGATGAGATTATAGCTTACATTGATCAGGAACTGAAAGAAGTATCCAATGAACTGTCACAAGAAGCTCTACATGAGGATGACCAACACAATGCGTGGCCCACAAAAGGTGTAGCACTGGCAGTCAGAGCTAAACTATGGGTATATGCCGCCAGTAAATTATTCAATGGCGAGTACAAAGAAGCATTATCGATTACTAATCCTGACGGACAACGGCTTTTCCCAGATAAAGATCCCGGAAAATGGGAGAAAGCAGTAAGTGCTTTGAAAGATTTCATGACATTCGCTGAAGATGAAAACAATTATGAATTGTTGGAAAATGAAGAGAACCCTTCACAAGCATTGTATGATTTATTTCAAACTTACAATCGAGAAATTATATGGGCCACTGCTGCCAATACCTGGGGTGGTATGGATGGAGATGCCTTTGACCGCAGATGTACCCCAAGAAGTGAACAAAATGGAATGGGATGTACGGGTGTCACTCAAGAATTGGTAGATGCATTCTATATGAATGATGGTTATCCGGTACAAGAAACAAGTTTCCTAAAACAGTCTACACTCTACACAACCGTGGGAACAGACACTTATAAGGAAAAAGTCGTTACCAGCAACAATAAGAAAGTAAGTGATGCCAAGAATGTCAGCAATCGATTCATGAATCGTGAACCACGTTTCTATAATACCGTATTCTTTCAAAACAGAAGATGGCACGTCAGTAATAACGTTACCCAGTTCCATAAAGGAAGTCCTAATGAACTTAGTGGTACTATTTATACTCTTACGGGCTATATGCTGTATAAGAGATTTAATCGTGAGGTTAATAAGAAATCACCGGGAGTTACATCAAAATTCCGTCCTTCTATCATTTTCCGTCTAGCCGATTTTTACCTGCTATACGCAGAAGCTGTCAACGAAATCGATCCTAACGATGCACGAGTATTGACCTACCTGAATAAAGTACGTCACCGCGCAGGATTAGAAAATATAGAAATTTTGAATCCTGACATTGCAGGCAAACAGGATCTGCAAAGACTGGCTATACAGCGTGAACGCCGCATCGAACTGGCTACTGAAGGACAACGTTATTTCGACGTACGCCGCTGGATGATAGCTGACCAAGAAGGTGAAGGACGTCAATATGGATACGTGCATGGTATGAACATGAATGGAACTGAAGATAAATTCCTTCAGGAAGTAGAGGCCAGCCCCATCGTATTCAGACGCAAAATGTACCTATATCCTATTCCGGATAGTGAAATGAAAAAGTCTGATGGACAACTTGTTCAGAATCCGGGATGGTAATCTTAATTATATTTCATGATTAAAAATATAATAACAATATGAAAACGATACATACCTTATTAGCAGCAATGACTATTGCGATGCTGGCAATAAGTTGCGAGAATGAATTTGATGTCTCCGATAAAGCAGACAGTCTGATATCTGTTACAGTCAACACCTTGAATAATCAAGCAGCCTATAATGTCGGAGAAACTGCCCAAGCGGAACTATGGATACAACGGGGAGGACTGAAAGATGCCTCCGGTAAAGTTCAATTCGTTGTAGACCCTCTTTTGCTTGACTCGCTGAATCAAGAAGATAAAACTAATTATGAGTTATTGCCGGAAAATTGTTATGAAATGACAAATACAGAATTTACGGTAGATAAAAACGAGTTATGCGGTTACATCACGTACCATCCTGAAAAGATACTGGCTTTGTCAGCGTATAACGAAACAAAATATGTATTGCCATTACGACTCATTTCTAACGATCTGGCTATTAATCCAGCAAGAAATACATCTTTTCTTGCATTTACCATTTTGGAACCTATCGTTCATATCAGTAATGCTGGAGTATATAATATCAATCCGGATCTAACTTCTACAATGGATATACAGATCGGAGTACCCTTTACCAATAAGTGGGATATTCTTTGTAATCTGACAGAAGATTTATCATTGATTGACGAATATAATCAGATTAATAAAGTAAATTTCACTTTACTTCCCGAAAATGCCTATACTGCTCCTGAATCCGTAACTCTTCAGGAAGGAGTCAGTCAGATAACCGCCTCCTACCAACTAAAAAACAATCTGGTACCGGGAAACTATATTTTACCTATAAAAATAGGAAGTATCACGGCAAGCCAAGGAGGAGTTCCGAATAACTCACTGGTAATAGATGAGGAAAGCAACGTTTTGTTCTGTATTGTAAAAGAAGGGAATAAGATCAACAAATCCGGATGGGAAGTGATAGAGTGCAGTTCTGAACATGCAGGGAATGAAGCTACATACATGATTGACGATAATGAAAGTACATACTGGCATTGCAAATTCAAAAATGAAGCAGGATCATCTGTACCTCCCTTCCATTTTATTATTGATATGAAAAAAGAAATTACAATCGCTCAAATTGACTTACTTAATCGTGGAGACGGAGCTGCCAATAATATTAAATGGGTAGAATTTTATGCCAGCAATAACAATAGTGAATGGGATAAAATTGGTGCCGGTGATTTTAATGATGAAGGTACCAGAGCAACATTCCGATATTATGTAAAGTCTACCAAAGCACGATATCTGAAACTTATAATTCCTGAAGGATATGGAAATAACTGTCCTCCTGCCGCCATTCGCGAATTGACTGTTTACGGATTAGAAGGTAATAATTAAAAATCAGTATTATACTCAAAACCTTATTTGATTTAAACACATGATGAATAAAAGATCCCTCAATCTGCTGCCTTGTGTCGCAGTTCTATGTTCTTGTTCTTTGCCCGCGTATGCCGGGCAAAGTTCAAAAAAAGAAAAAAAAACAAAACCTAATGTTATTATCATTCTCGCAGACGATTTAGGTTATGGTGATCTTGAATGTTATGGTACCACACGTGTACATACCCCCAATGTAAATCGGTTGGCTTCTGAAGGTATACGGTTTACCAATGTACATGCTACCGCTTCTACCAGTACTCCTTCCCGCTATGCTTTGCTGACCGGAGAATATGCATGGAGAAAGAAAGGTACCGGAGTAGCTGCAGGTAATGCAGGCATGATAATTCGACCAGAACAATATACTATAGCCGATATGTTTAAATCGGCAGACTATACCACCGGAGCTATTGGTAAATGGCATCTAGGATTAGGTGACAAAACGGGTACACAAGACTGGAACGGGACAATATCTCCTGCACTCAAAGATATAGGATTCGACTATTCTTATATCATGGCTGCTACTGCAGACCGTGTTCCTTGCATTTATATTGAAAACGGTAAAGTAGCCGACTATGATTCCACCGCTCCTATTGAAGTCAGTTATCAGAAACCATTTGAAGGTGAGCCGACAGGAAGAAAGAATCCTGAATTGCTTTATAATCTCAAGCCAAGCCACGGACACGACATGGCAATCGTAAACGGTATCTCGCGCATCGGATACATGAAAGGAGGAGGTAAAGCTTTGTGGAAAGATGAAAATATAGCAGACACCATCACCAGTCATGCCATCCGTTTCATTGAAGAAAACAAAGAGCGGCCTTTCTTTCTTTATTTTGCGACCAATGATGTACATGTTCCCCGCTTCCCACACGAACGTTTCAGAGGTAAAAACCCGATGGGATTACGAGGTGATGCCATTGTACAGTTTGACTGGAGCGTGGGAGAAATCATGAAAACGTTAGACCGGCTGGGATTGACTGAAAACACACTCATTATTCTATCCAGCGATAACGGTCCGGTACTGGATGATGGTTATGATGACAAAGCCGTTGAGCTTGCTGGCAGTCATAAGCCGGGTGGTCCTTTCCGTGGTGGAAAATACAGTGCCTTCGAAGCGGGAACATGTGTTCCGGCCATCGTACGCTATCCGGCACAGGTGAAAAAGAACCAAACTTTAAACACATTGCTAAGCCAAATAGACTGGATCCAATCATTGGCTTCTCTAGTAAATGTCACTATTCCCCAAAGTAAAGCTCCGGACAGTCAAAATCATTTAGACAGTTGGTTAGGAAAAAGTAAAAAAGATCGTCCTTGGGTTATCGAGGAATCTAATATTCTGGCATTATCCGTACGCAAAGGAAAATGGAAATATATCGAACCTTCCAATGGTTCCCCCATGATCACTTGGGGTCCGAAAATAGAAACAGGATATGCACCTTATGATCAGCTGTTCGATATGAATAAGTCCGAGTTTGAAAGCGAAAATCTGGCTCCGAAATATCCAGCCATAGTAAAAGAAATGAAAGATATATTGGTGCAGGAAAGAGCAAAAGGGAAAAAGTGACATTTATTGAAACAACAAAATATATGGCTTCACCAAAATAAACAAAAACCTTTCTATTTATTTTCAATAGGCTAATTATAAAATTCAAAAAGGTGTGTCAGAAAAAGTTCTGACACACCTTTTTATATATACTAATTCAGCTAATCTTACTTCACTTCCTCGAAATCAACATAATCTCAGTATGAGCAACTTGCGTACACGTGTTGCAAATATAGCGCAAATCCAAAAATAAGCATCCATAAGCAACAACAGCTCTTGACTGCAAAAATATAAAATTTTCCAATAAATATCGTGATATAAACGCATAATAATCAAAAGTATGGCACGAATTTAACAGAATCTCCACTTTTATCCTTACCTTTGTACATGATATTGGGGAATTGTACCCTAACAATTATAAGGAAACGATGCAAATTCAAAACAATACATTGATAGCGGAATGCTCGGCTTACGATTTCAAGGAAATGTTGGAACGTAAGAAAGTGAAGTCATGGCTTAAATCTGTATCGGCTTTTGCCAATACGGATGGCGGCAGCTTGTTCTATGGAGTGAACGATAATGGAGTGATTGTAGGTTTAGAGAACCCACAATCCGATGCCGACTTTATCAGCGAAACCATCAAGGCAAGACTTGACCCTGTACCGGAAATACAACTTATTCCGATAGAACACGAAGGACACTCTTTGCTTGAAGTGAAAGTAAAGGCAGGAACACTTACACCTTATTACTATTATCAGGACGGAACACGTACCGCGTATGTACGGGTCGGCAATGAAAGTGTAGAATGTAATTCACAACAACTTCTTTCGTTAGTATTAAAGGGTACGCACATGACTTGGGATTCTCTTCCTACCCAAGCGGATGCCAGCAAACACTCTTTCATCATCCTTGCCAATACTTTCCGTGAACAAACCCATCAAGAATGGAATGACAAGTATCTGGAATCATTTGGACTGGTTACTCCTGAAGGTAAACTGACCAATGCCGGATTGCTGTTTGTGGACAACTGCACCGTATTCCAGTCGCGTATCTTCTGCACCCGTTGGACAGGACTATATAAGGACGATGCCATCAGTTCTGTAGAGCATCGGGCGAACCTCGTATTGCTATTGAAATACGGCATGGATTTCATCAAGAACTATACCATGAGCGGCTGGGTGAAAATGCCTAACTACCGTCTGAATCTCCCCGACTATTCCGACCGTGCCATCTTCGAAGGACTGGTAAACCACCTTATCCATCGGGATTACACCGTAATGGGCGGTGAGGTGCATATTGATATCTATGACGACCGAGTGGAGCTGGTATCACCCGGTGCAATGCTTGACGGCACACAGATTCAAGACCGTGACATCTACAAAGTACCTTCGATGCGCCGCAACCCTGTCATTGCGGATGTGTTTACCCAGCTTGACTATATGGAGAAACGTGGTTCCGGCTTACGCAAGATGCGTGAACTTACAGAGAAGTTACCCAACTTCCTTAAAGGGAAAGAGCCACAATATCAGACGGAAGCGACCTCTTTCTACACCACTTTCTATAATCTGAACTGGAGTGAGAACGGAAGAATAGCTGTTGAGGAAGTGGCTGACAGGGTAAATGGTTCGGTCGAAAAGTACCCCGTAAAAGATAATAATGCCTCCGAAAAGTACCCTGTAAATGAAGAAGGTTCGGAGAAAAAGTTCGGTGTAAATGCAAAAAAGTTCGGTGTAAACAGTAAAAGTTCGGTCGAAAAGTTCGGTGTAAATGCAAAAAAGTTCGGAGATGCACAGAAAAGAGTCAGTAAAACCGCACAAAGGATAATAGACCTTGTTATCTCTGATCCATCAATCACAGCCGATAATATGGCCAACAAGATTGGTGTAACGAAACGCGCTATAGAGAAAAATATCAAAAGCCTTAGGGATATGGGGATTTTGGTTCACGAAGGTTCAGACAAGGCTGGTTATTGGCGCATTATTGTTAAACCATAAACAGAGCAACAAACCTATGGAGACCTCTTTCATACCACTCTGTGCAACAATAGCCGTTTTGATTATTGCCTTTTTGTTTGCCTCCTTACCGCAGGTAAGCCACAAGACGCGATACAGGGTACTTTATGCAATAGCCATCATCATGTTATTAGCCGTTATTCCTATAAGTGAATACATGATCGGAAGCATCCCAAACTCAAACAGCAATTATCTGCTTGTCCTGATATTCGATATTGCGGTAGGATATTTCTGTATGTACATTGCTGCTTTGCTGAAATTCAACGTTCTTAAACGAAAGAATCAAGCATTGGAAGACGCCTTGGCAGAAAAACAACAAGAAAATGTAGCAATCTTGTTGGAACATCAGAATGAAAAACAACAGGCTCTTCAGCAAAAAGAACTTGAATGGTTGGCTGGGAAAATAAAGATGTTCACCGAAGAAGAACAGAAAGCCATTCTTGCAAGTGCGCTATCATTTGCCGAACATGACTTGATTGTTGCTCCATCAATAAGCATACAGCCCAAAGACGAGTGCAGTCAGCAAGAACTTATGTATTTTGTGTGCTCTACATTTTTCAATATGGGCAAGAAGCGCAGTGACATTGTGAGTTTCTTATATAAGGTGTTTCCTCTCTATTTCCCTGCCGGAGAAAGTGCATTAGCTAAGAAAATGCCAGGATTGGAAAGAGTAAAAGAGAGAAGGGAGAAAGAAGAACAAGCAAAAAAGTAAATAAAAGATAATTATGACAAAAGAAGCTATCATATCAGCTATATTTAACGTTTGCAAAAATATGGGTCTAAATTATACTGCCAAAGTTAAGTCTACCACATGGAATGCAGATGTCGTTGTTGAACATGATACATACAAAGTGGCTTTCAACGTGTGTAAATGTCCGCGTAATGTAGAAGCTACATACAACGCAATGCGTAAGGAACGTGTTTGTGGATGTTGGCTGTTACTGCCAGCAGCAAACTCGCCTTATCAAAAACAGAGTCTGCCATGCTTTAATCTTATATTCCAAGCAGACAAAGAGCTTGTTTGTCTCAATTCAAGGTTTGATGATAATTCCAATAATCGACTTGAATTACCCACGTTTCTTCATCTTCTTATTGATGGTAAGATTAAGTTTGCAGAGCAAGCTGAAATAAACAAAATAGAATTGTGTTTTTATAAAAACGAATGTTGGAAATGCCATAGAGAGAATGATGTCTACTTTGTAAACCGTCTTTTCTCAAAAGAAGGAATTATGATTGATGAGCAGCATTTAATGATGGATGAGGACATCACATTCAATCCATCTATCATCAACGGACTTAAGACATATATGCATGAGCATTCGTCTGAAACATTCATTATGGGCGAAATAAAACCAAGATATAGTAAGACTATTGGAGAAGCATATCCTTCGTTTGGTTGTGCCCAATGTGATAGTATCTTCGGGAACTTTTATCTTCAAGAGAATATGATAGAATTCATGTACTGTACAGATAGTTTGCGTAAAGCTATTATCACCCTTGATGAACCAATAAAAGTATCTGCCAATTGTTGGTACAAAGTAAATAATTAAGCAATGAAAATATCGTGTGAATATTTATTCAGATGCCTTGTATTGAAAATTTAAATAAAAGATTTATGTGAAGCTAAAAAGATATAGAAGACTTGGCTGACAGATTATCTACAAAAATCCATACTTCATGCATTATTTAAACTTAAGGAGGGGAACTTTTTCCTCTCCTAAATCCATTCTAATAGGCTCATTGTAATATGCCACATAATTTTTATTATTTCAGTTGAGAAACTCTATTTTTTACCTTTTGTTTTTTTTACTACGAGTAGTTCGGGGATTTTTTAACTTTGGTAATCCTGTCTCAAACCCACTACTACATTTACAATCAGTATACAATACCAATGTATTGTTAAGGTCTTTGTATTCAGCTTTTAGAGCTTCGAAATTTGAGAATTCACCACCCTTCCGGTGAACATTAAATATCCAAAATACGGACAAACAAGCATTGGTGGCATTAGTATATTGGGCAAACTTATTCTTATATTCTTTACGTTCATTTTTATTTTGGATTTCCTTATTATGAAGTAGTTTAAGTTCTACCATAATAGGATTACATAGGCCATATCTAATGAGAAGGTCTGTACGTTTGTTATCTTGCAGAGCAACTTCTCTGTCGATCTCAACATTCAACCCCATTTGACAACACTTGTTTATAATAGTATTTTTTAATTCTCTCTGAATGAAATCTTCACTTAAAGCGTCTTGTCTCACCAAAGAATATATGCCTTGATCCTGTATTTCTTTTTGAACCTCTGTCTGTATATAGGTAAAATAGCGTCTAAGATCACCATCATTCCGAATTTCCAAATGTGATTCTTCTGTGTATTTGTTGTATTGTCTAATTGCTTTAGCAATATTCACCTTTTCATTTTTCAGGAATATCATCTCAAAACTATTCATAATATTATTTGCAAGATAATTAATATTCTTAGCATTAAAAGTTTCTACTTTTTTTCTCAAATCTGAAATGTAATGAATACTATTCGTATTTACAAATAAAAAGTATATCTGACGAAGGATATAGCCTGCATATTCTTGGGTCTCTTTCTTTATGGTTAAGGATAGACCAAAGTCAAACAATTCAAGTAATTGTTTTTCTAATACTTCATTTCCTATAATAGACATAAAGCATCTGAACATACGTGGATTTTGACTTATCATTTCAGATTCTTCATGTGAAATCGCACGTACATGCCCAGTGTTGTTGTTAAGAGATTGTACAACATTGTTTTTGAGATATTCAATCCTCCATATTATTGCATCGGAATCTTTAAATTTTTCAATCATTATAGCATTACACTGCATTTTAATACTTGTAATACTATCGTCCTTAAGCTCATCAAACAAAGTCTTATATTTATGTATGCCCCAGTTACAATACCCTTTTGATATAATCTCTAAGGCCTTAGATGCCGCAATACTATGATTAAGGTCTTGATATGTGATATATTGTTCTATATATTCTTCCAACTTATACGACAGTTCGTCAATACCATAATCAGTAATGCAAGTAAAGACATCTTCAGAACTAATGTTCATGAAATCATCTTTTCTTGATTTCCACCATTCCACAAGCTTTGCTTTTTCTTCTTCGCTAAAACTTCCAATAACGGACCTGTAAATCTCTCTTATTTCGCAAGCATCAAGATTCGTTGTACAGCAAACTATTGGCAGGGTTTTAGCTAAAATATCCCTATGACTTTTCAACGAATCAGGAACACCTAACCGGTATATAGCCTTAACATAATATGGTATCTTCATTAACGACTTAGACAAACTGAAAGAATTTTCTGATGTCTTTTCTAATATCATTTTATCCAAATCAATCTCATCGAAAAAATTTGCTATAACATTAACCAAAGACTGAGTTAAATCTTGTCGTTGCACAAAAACAATATCTTTAGATAGTTCAAACACTGCTTCGTATTTATCAGATTTTGATACTCTTAGGTCAGAAAGGCTTTCATTAGCCTTCATAAGCTGTTGATCATGTGAATTTATTTTTTTGTCTTCTTGGTCTTGAAATGCCTTATCCCATCGTTCAAATGTTTCTGCATAACGTGATATATATATAGTTACAGAAGCTCTTTTCGCTTCATCATTCCTTATTTTGCCGACAAGGGCAATTAGAATCTCATTTACATTCCAATCCTCACTATTTGTTTCTTTCAGCAATTTTTCTACAGAAGATAAAAGCTCAAAATCAACAAGTTCAGCATCAAAACTCCTAAATAAATTTTCTAAATCCCAGCTATCACGAAAACACTTAATAAACAATACCCCTGTAGTCTCTTCAAGTAGTATTTGTTTAACTATAGTATTAATATCATTGTGAGTAGCATACGAATGATTTTCCATAAAACTCGCAATGATTTTTGTTATCATCTTTTTACTTTCAGGATCTTTAGCCCAAATTGTTTCAAATTGGATTTTCAGGTACATCTCATAATGCACAAATAAAGCTCCTTTGGGATTGAAAAATTCTTTAAGTTTACCATCAGTTATAATTTTATTATATACATAGATTATTGTGTCTATATCCTTTATACACAAAACTGCATTTATTGCGTATGGATTACTTTCATAGCAGCCATCCAACCAACAATCCACAACTTTCTTGTCTACAAATTGCTTATAACCAGTTATCTCACAATATTTTTCTTTTAGTTCTTTGGCAAATCCGTTATATGATTCTGATAATTGTATAAGCTCGGTAGTACATTTAAGTGCGCTATATAAGTTTAAAGCCGAAAACTTATTTTCGTTGTCGTCAGTTTGTATTAAGTATTTTGCTGCGTTTGCCCAATATTCCGAAATACATTCACTTAATTTTCCTTCTTCAACAAGCGCATCAAGAATGACATACATATTAGATAATTGTATCTTATTGAGTTTGTCTGAGGGCAACATCAGTTTTACATCACAACTTGATGTATAGCACTCCTGCAATAATTCAGATATCGGACCTCTCCACATAATGTATGCAGGCACACGCAGATAATGATCAAAAACAATCGAGAACAGCTCCTCTTTTTGATGAAGTGAAAGGATTGAGGTATCAACATATCTCAAAAGCGATACAAAGGCCTCATTTTCAAGATTTGATTCATATGACACAATGAGTTTAAGTACATTAATAAAAGTGTGAACTCTATCTTCTGTATATGATATATGAGGAATCACATCATACCAGTTAGTGTAGATGTGTTTTAATTTTTGCTGAACAGCAACATCATAGAGCACACTTTCTATATTGTCTTGCCTGCATAGTTCTTTAGCTGCAAGATATTCTTGTAGTTCTGTATTTTCAAACTGCAATACTCCATTTGTTTCTTTCAATATTCGATTTTCAAAGAAGAGCAAGTCTATATTGGAGATGAGCATCTGCGCCATATTCCCTTTTATTCCATCTAAAACCGAATATAACTCATCTTTCGTGATATTGTCTTTACGGCTTATTTCCATAATGAAAGCCACTTTCTCCAAAACACGTTGTATGAGAATCTTAATGTTCTCATTCTTTATCTGACTATTTTCTATCGCAGTTTGTATTGAACGTTCTATTATATACTCAAAAAGTTCACTAATATTTGAGCATGCTCCTTGCTTATTTTCGCGTTCCAATAGAAATACTAAATATCGAGGAATGGATAGTAGCTCTTTTAATTTGGAACTCTGAGATACATTCTTCTTGGTAGTTTCAGATGTTTTATCTATTAATTCATCAACATCTTTTCCACTTAACCTGAACAATTCTATGAATTTTAAATTATTGCAAGCAGCAAAATGATTTGCATAAGATGCAACATAGTGTTTTCTGCAAGTAAACAACACTTTAACATTTGGATGCTCATCTTTATATTGTCCAATTGACAGTAAAACCCGATGGAACAGGCTTCCATCAACTTCATCTAAAGCATCTATTATACAATATTCTTTATCGGCAGAAATATTCTCGTTGTTTGTACAAAATTTAGATGCTGTATAATATACGTGTTTTGTTGAAGTTAGTTTTCTAATCTCTTCAACAAGTCGGGTTTTACCAATCCCCGGTTCACCTACTATACAAGCGAAATGTTCTTGTAGCACCTTGTCTATTGACAGATACTCATTTGTATCAAAAAATGGCCGTGTGTTATTTCTATTCTCTAACAAATCATCAATTTTTTGATATTCCACCATCTGTGGTACGATATATTCTATAGAAAAGTCCTTTCTATCCGTTTTATTGTCTATTGCCATAACTAATTATTTATCACAAAGATAACTATTTTTTACAGCCTACCAATCATAAATAGCTATAAAATTGAACTTATTTGTGATTTTGATAGGGAATAGCCTCATTGGAATAAGACAAAAGGAAGAACAAACAATATATGATTTTTAGAAAAAATGTGGTATTTGTTAGTGTATTTTATGTGGACAATTACACAAAAATGTGTATCTTTGCACAAATATGCATAACATTTTTCAATGGAAAAGAAAGTATATAAAAACAGAATCCGTGTGATTCTGGCAGATAAAATGATTACAAAAAGTCATTTGGCAGAACAACTTGGTGTGTCAAAGATGACCATAAGCCGGTGGTGTTGCAATACTACGCAGCCAAGTGCTCCACAGCTAATAGAGATTTCGCAAGTGCTTGAGTGCGATTTGAAGGATTTATATGAACCATATAAATAGACAGATAAAAATGACAAAAAAAACATATACATTTATTGATTTGTTTGCAGGCATTGGAGGCTTTCATACAGCAATGCACTACGTTGGCGGAAAATGTGTTTTTGCAAGTGAGTGGGATAAGTATGCCCGTTTGTCCTATGAAGCAAACTATAAGGATATAGAACCAAAGCTATTCAAAAAAAATAAAGAAGGTAAATATCTTTATTTCAATGAAGACATAAATAATGTGATTCCTAATGAAATCCCTGATTTTGATATTTGCTGTGGTGGGTTTCCCTGTCAGCCATTTTCATTTGCAGGTTTGAAAAGAGGATTTGAAGATACAAGAGGTACATTATTCTTTAATATTGCTAATATCATAAAAGAAAAAATTAGTGCTGGTTCTCCTCCTAAAGTATTATTTCTTGAGAATGTTCGTGGTCTGAAGACTCATGACCAAGGTAATACTCTAAAAGTTATATTGGCAACACTTGAAGAGTTAGGTTACAAATATTCTTTTGAAGTACTTAATGCAAAATATTTTGGCGTTCCTCAAAATAGAGAACGTCTGTTTATCATTGCATGGTATAAAAAACTAATTGATGTCAACACATTTAACTTTCCGTATGGAATTGCTAAAGACGGAACTACAATATACGATAAAAAGAGATTGAAAGAAGGTACATTTCCAACTAAAGTTTCAGATATATTTGAACCGGAAACGAGTTTAGACCCTCAATATACCATTAGTGACAGAATGTGGGAAGGACATAAAAAACGGAAAGAGCGAAACAAGCAAAATGGGAAGGGATTTGGATATTCACTGTTTAATGCAGATAGTATTTATACCAGTACAATTTCTGCCAGATATTGGAAAGATGGCAGTGAAATACTTCTCGACCAATCTGAAAAAGGACTCAATCCTCGTGTATTAACCCCAGTTGAAGCAGGACGATTACAAGGATATCGTATTATCGGGAATGGCTGGGAACACCCTAAATGTGCAAATAACACAAACTACAATGATACAAATATCGAATTTAAAATTGTAGTATCACGAAAAGAAGCATATCGCCAATTTGGGAACAGCGTGGCTATCCCAGTGATAAAGAGATTAGCAGAAGAAATAGTAAAACAATTAATGTACAAATTATGAAAGATTTATACTCTTTTTTGAGCCACATATCTGACAATAGTGATTTTAAGGCAACATTGAGTGAAAGAGGTGGATTTATAACATTCAGCAACTCAGGCAGACGGGGAAGTATCAAATTTTTCCAAATAGGACTGGATAATCTTCTCCAAACCTTAAAAGACATATTAGCTAATCTGGAGGTTTTTATGAGCTTAACCGAGTATGAAGAAACCCCATGGAGAAATAACGGTTCTGAGTATTTCTCCGATCCTGTATCCAACGCCAATTCTACAGTACAGACAAAGCCTCTATTCTCAACATTAAGTAAAGTTATAATGTGGGCAAATCAGCCAAAATTGGACAACATGAATTCCGATGCAAGGATATGCCTTGATAGAGAGGCTATAGAAACAACAATAATAAAATTGGAAGAAATAGCAGACAGCTTTAGTCCTGTGAAAAAACAAATCAAAACATCCGATGACAATAATAGTCACCAAATAATTTATTATGGAGCACCGGGTACAGGTAAGTCACATAGAATAAAAGAACAGCTGAAAGGAGTTCCTAAGGAAAACATCTTTAGAACAACATTTCATCCGGATAGTGATTACTCTACATTTGTTGGTGCATACAAACCGACAATGGAAAAGCAAATGGATAAAATCTATACTAAGAGTGAACTCATTAGCAAATTAACCGAGATGAAAGAGGGTGGTGTTACATATTCACCACAAAAATTTGGTGCGAAATACTGGCGTTCATTAAAACAGTTAAATCTTTCCGATAAGAAAGATATACTTCAGGCATGTGGTATGTCTGACAATTATACTGTTGAGTTTGATAAAGGCGTTGCTGTTGGTGAAGAATATCTTACAGGTTCAAATGAATCCCGTATAATATATTCTTTCGTTCCTCAGTCCTTCCTTAGTGCTTATATACAAGCAAATAAAAAGCCGGAAGAAAACGTATATCTCATTATTGAGGAAATCAACCGAGGCAATTGTGCCCAAATATTCGGGGATCTTTTCCAACTTCTAGACAGGGAAGAAAACGGTTTTTCAGAATATGCAATCAAAGCGGATGCGGATTTAAAGGCTTTCTTGGAATCCAAACTTGGCTATGATAATCCAGGAATAAAGAATGGTGAACTCTGCTTGCCACCAAATCTGTATATCTACGCTACCATGAATACCTCAGATCAATCGCTGTTTCCCATTGATAGTGCTTTCAAAAGACGTTGGGATTGGGAGTACGAGCCGATTAAGTATAAGAATACAGATTGGAAGATACTTATTGACGGTACTGAATATTCTTGGGTCTCATTCCAAAGAAAGGTTAACGATAAAATTCTGAGTGCAACCAATTCTGAAGATAAGTTGTTGGGAGATTATTTTGTAAATCCATTAAACGGAGTGATTACCGATAAAATACTATTAAACAAAATATTATTCTATTTGTGGAACGATGTTTGTAAAGACGGTGAAGGAGATATATTCAAGGTCAGCGATAATGAAGATGTATCATTCTCAGAATTATACGGAGAAAAAGGAGCAAAGATGCTGATGAAGATGATGCTTTATCTTGGAGTTACAGACTTTAATGGCAATAAGGTTATTGTAAAAAATGATGAGAATATTATAGACAATCAATCTGAATAAGGCTTATGCTGCTATTTATAGAAGGATACCCATACAATCTAAGTGACACCGTCAGGGATAACCTGACAGTCAGAGACGTGCTCAAGGATGTTGTTTCTGTCCCTGTAAAAGAGGACAGATACGCATTCGAGTATGTGGGGTATTGCTATAGCAAATCGGCAAAGGATGTCATCTTCTTCTTGCCAAAGGTTGTGCTGACGGGCGAACAGAATGAAGAGAGCGGTGATGACACGATATTCGGAGCTTCACCGCAGGAAATAATAGATTTTGACTCGGACAAAGTTAAGTCGAAGTTCACGGAAGACGGTTGCAAGGAGTATAAAGAATTTCTTTCCACACTCTCGATATGGGTGTACAGAACCATAAGCGTGTACAAGCAGACACATAATGAGAACATTCTTGAAAGCAAGGAATATCAGGCGGAGAGCCGAGGCCGAAAACAGAAGCACAACACTTTGCTTGACGTGATAATAGCACTGAGGGATTTCAACAAAAACAATCAGGACTATTTTACATTTGTTGCCAAGAACGTGCATTCCGGATATAATAAGATTAATTGGAACAAGACCATCACCTCATCGCAAGCAGTAATTCAAAATGGAAGCCTAGTCTACATAAAGCCTGTGAACAGGAAGAAGATGGTGAACTTTGATGAGGAACTGCTCGTCATATATTTCTCAATATTGAATTACATCCGAGAAATGCATGGTTTCTCTTTTGAAATCAATATCCAATATCCGCTTATCAACTGCTGTAAGTTGAAGAAGTCTTATATCGACAGAAACGTGGGCTGCCGACGGTTGAAGCAGATTAAATACAAATATTTCTCAGACAAGGCTCTTAGAATATGGGATTTGTGCTATGCTTTCTTTGACAGAGAGTATAAGATTTCAATGAACAGGCAGGCGGAAGACTTTTTGCTCGCAAAAGATTTCGACCACATCTTTGAAGTTATGATTGATACCCTTATTGGCGGCGAGGACAAGTGTGAATTGCCGAGAGAGCTTGTAGAACAAAGGGACGGCAAGCTGGTTGACCATATGTTCATCGGACAGGGGCTTATCGAACAGTCGGATTTGCCGGCCGAACTGACTTATTATATCGGGGACAGTAAATATTACAAGCGTTCTAAGAATGACAGGACACAACTTGGTGACAAATCTATTTATAAGCAATACACATACGCAAGAAACGTCATTCAGTGGAATATGAATCTGTTTCTAGATGGTGATGGAAACGGAAGCCAACCTCAGTTAAGGGACGAACTTACCGAAGGATATAACCCTATCCCCAACTTCTTCATAAGCGCAAGAATTCCCGACAAGCAGAACGGCGGAGCTAAATTTCTTTCTTTTGATGATAAAGAATTGAAGACACAAAAAGGCGGTATCCAGTTGAACCGACAGTTTGAAAACCGCTTGTTTGACCGTGACACACTTTTATTATGCCACTATGACGTGAACTTCCTGTATATTGTATCTCTATATGGTCGTAACAGTAAAAGTGCACAGACCACATGGCGGGAGTATGTACGCAAGGAGTTCAGAAGCAAAATTCAAGACACACTGAACAGACTCTATACATTCCGGATTATCCAACCGCGTAAAGGAATGGATTGCTATCAGTTTATACAAGATAATTTTCAACGTCTGAATGGTAAGTTGTATCGTCCGAAAACAGATAGTAACTATTTAGTGCTTGCCCTGTTGAAGGATGAGGAGTGTGGTATATGGGAATCGCTCAAAGTCAAAGCTGCAACAGTAAAACAGGAGGCAATTCAAAATAAAGATTTGTTGGATGCTCTTCAAACTCATTTTCATGCCAGTAATCCATTTGAGCTTAAGTCTGAGCTTCATGTGAACAATATTGATAATATCGGAACATTAAATAAGCTGCCCAAACAGGATATAAGGAACATCTTGACTGGATTAGTCCGAAAAACAGACACGGATTTATCTAGCTTTTACAATCATACAGCCAAAACATATACAATGGAAAGAATACCGACATCCATCAATGTAATGGATATAGAGTATTTCCTCCCAATGGTCGGAGGAAATATTGACGGCTATTATAAAGTGGAGAAAGTTTATTTTGGCTCAAAGCACAGCAAACCATGTCTGAAAATCAACCTTTCAACCTATATTTCATTAGGAGAAAACAGTGTCCAAATTTATCGCACAAAAATGCAGCCGGGAGAATTGATTTCTTATGAACTGTTGGTCAGATTATACGAGCAACAAATATAGTTTTCAAAAATAAAGTAGATATGGCAATAGATACACTACTTCCGAAGAAATTAGACAAATCTGATGCATCATATACATCTGTAAAAGAGTTAGAAGAAGCTCTGTCCATAGCTCCTCAAAAGAATATAAGAAATATCGCCCTTACTGGTCCTTTTGGGTCAGGAAAGAGTTCGGTACTTACCACTCTGATGGAGGACTTTGCTGCAATATATGAGTTCCTGCCCATATCTCTTACCACATTGCAAGCGAATGAGGAGGACAACAATGCAATACAAGAAGAATCAGATGAAAAAGAAAAACGAACAGAAAACCTTAACCGTAAAATAGAATATAGTATTCTGCAACAACTTATCTATAGAGAAAAAACACATATTGTACCAAATTCTCGCTTTAGAAAAATTGTGCACTTGTCAGAACGCGAACTATTTAAATATTCGTTTTGCTGTGTGCTGACACTTTTATGTTTTCTCATAGTATTTGAACCGGATTTTGCTATAGTGAATTCAATCTATGATTTTTTCAGTTGGGGAGACAGATGGAATACAATTTTTGATTTTGCAGCTTCAGGATGGCTTTTAATTGCTTTATATCATATTGTTCGCTATATTTTTAAATCTTATAGTAATTCAAAGCTGAATAAATTAAATCTGAAAGACGGGGAGATAGAAGTCATTGAAAACAACTCCATATTTAACAAGCATCTTGATGAAATATTATATTTCTTTCAAGTGACCAATTATAATGTTGTAATTATTGAAGATTTAGATAGATTCGGGATACCCAATATATTCTTAAAACTACGTGAACTGAATCAGCTTATTAACGAATCAAAAATAGTTAGCAGACACATCACTTTTATTTATGCTATTAAAGATGATATTTTTAAGGATGAAGAAAGAACAAAGTTTTTCGACTTTATAACAACGGTAATTCCTGTAATCAATCCATCTAACTCGAAAGATAAACTCAAATTTGCACTTGAGAAAAAAGGGTGCGGAAATGATGGTATCAGTGACGATGATTTATCAGAAATGGCATTTTTCATTCAAGATATGCGCATTCTTACTAATATAGTAAATGAATACAAACAATATCGTGATAAACTATGTGAAGCTGATTCTCGACTTAATAAGACTAAATTATTGGGAATGATAGTTTACAAAAACTATTATCCTCAGGATTTTGCTTTGCTGCATCGCAGAGATGGAAAGGTTTATAAGTGTATTAGCAGTAAATCCCTATTTATTCCCTTTGCTTTAAAGGCTATTGAAGAATCTGAAAATACACTGTCTAAAAAAGAACAGATCTTCAAACAGGATATGTGTTTAAGTAAAACTGATTTGAGGAGGGTCTTTCTTTTTAAACTGTGGAATAAGTTTATCCCCAATCTAATCTCTATTCGTATTGATAATGATTATTTGTCTCTCGAACAAATAGCAAGTAATGAAGCACTTTTCACTAAATTGTTAAGTACAAATAGAATAACATATCAATATCACTATGGATATGGTGGAACGTCATCATCAACAAAAAATATCGATTATAAATCAATCGACAAAGAGGTTAATTATTCCGAACGAATAGAGTTATTAGAACAAGGTTTTTCTTATTTTACAGAAGAATACAAACGTTTTCAAAAAGAACGAATTAAAGTAAAATCACTAAAATTGAAAGACCTGATCAGAAAATATAAGGTGGGAGAAACAGACGCGTATAAGAACATTGGTTTAACTCCAATGATGAATGTATTTGTACGCAGAGGTTACTTAGATGAAGATTACTACGACTATATATCGTATTTCTATGAAGGTATGGTCTCGCAAGCTGACAGGGAGCTTCTGTTATCTATGAAAATTGAAGAAACCCAACCTTATGAATACCATATAGACAAGATTGAAAACTTTGTCAAGGAACTAAAAGATTATATGTTTGAGAGTGATACTATTCTCAATATTGATTTATTGGATTATCTTGCAACGCATGAAATGTATAATGAGAAATTTGAACATATAATGCTTCGTTTGGAATGTGAAAAATCTCCGCTTCAATTCTTAGCTCAATATTACAATGAAGGCAAGCAGCAGCGGAAGGTTTTTGCACATTTCATAAAATATACAAATTCATGGAATAATATAGATAGTTGGAAAAATCCAATAGAACGGGATTGTCTTATCGAAGCTTATTTAAAGTTTTGTCCAAAATTGGGACAGACAGAACAAAAATGGCTTAATAATAATTATAAGTTTTTGACCGAACATTACGAGGGCATAACCTTGGAAAAGTCATTGATTTTAGCAAAAGCAAGCCTATTTGCAAGTTTATGCAATGGTTCTGATGATTTGCTTGATTATGTCATCGAGCATAATTGTTATGAGATCAGCCTTGAGAATATGCTTCTTATCACGATGTATCTTCATACAGATGATAAAACATTGTCTCAAGAGAACCTAAATTATACAAGAATTAAGGCAACAAATAATGAATCATTTGTCTGCTATGTAGCAGACAATATTTCTAAAGCAGTCTTATGCTTTAATGACAATGATCAAGATGAAAGTTCCGAGGCTCTTTTATTCTTGCTGACAAATGAACAGATTGACTCCAATACGAAAATCAAATATCTGACAGGACAGCATAATCATATAGATAGTTTTGCAGGAATAGAAAACACGGATATATATGATGTAGCAATCCGGTCTAAGATTATATTGCCAACATGGGATAATATTTCATTTTATTTCAATTATAAAAATGGAATGTGCGAAGAACTTGACGGATATATAAATCACTATGCTACGGAACTATCTAAAAATGTTTACCCAAATGATTTAAACAATAAAGAAGAGTTGTATGTATCTTTATTCGGTAATGATATTTTGGATTTAGAGAATTATCCCAAATTACTAAATTCTTTCAATGGAGACTTTCCTGATATCAACCAATTACAGAATGTCGAAGTAAACAGATTATTGGTTCTTGTTAAAAACGGAAGGATTCCATTTAATCAAGAAACCGTTACTATTATGAATAAGACAGAAGCCTTTTCTGAATATATTATTTATCATTCTAACGTGTTTGCCAATAACCTTGGTTTAGAATATCATTTCACAATAAGCAGTATCTATAAGATCTTGACAAAAGGCAATTTCTCTATAAAGAATAAATTCGATATCATCGGTATCATCCCCAATGACATTCTACGTAATTCACAGCCTCTTGCCAATGTTGTTATCGAGGTATTTTCACAGAAACAACAAATAAATGTAGAATACGATATTTTAGAATACCTGTTAAAGATTTCAAGTAATGAAGACAGAAAGATACAACTGACAACCATACTCATAAGAAATGGAGTTAATAATAAAAATAGCATTACTAAATTCCTTTTTGCCATAGGTGGTATTTATGCAGAGATCTGTGACAATGAAAAGAGAGCAAAATTATCAAACAGTATCCTGAATCAGCAATTGTTAGGAGCTTTACAACAGGTAGGATTTATTTCTTCCTTCAGAGAAGAAAAAGATCAATTACGAGTGTATCATAAAGTACAAAAATGACAGAGATATTCACTTTGTCATGAATGAAATATAAAAAGCTATAAAAATAGCTGGGTTAGATTTTAAAATCCGATATCACATTTTCATAGGATAGCAAAATGGATGTATTGACCAAAGAACAACGTCATCGTAATATGGCTGCTATACGCGGAAAGGACACCAAACCTGAATTACTGGTTCGGAGGTTCCTTTTCAGCCGTGGCTTCCGCTATCGGTTGAATCATCCGCGTCTTCCCGGTCATCCTGATATCGTGCTTCGCAGATACAGAACTGTTATCTTTGTGAACGGTTGTTTTTGGCATGGTCATGAAAATTGCAGATACTTTCGTCTACCTAAAACAAACATTGACTTTTGGCAAAAGAAAATAGAACGAAACAAAGAACGTGATCAAAAAGAACAATGCCAGCTTGCCGCTATGGGCTGGCATTGTATCACGATTTGGGAATGTCAACTGAAACCTAAAGTTCGTGTGCAGACTCTTGAATCATTAGCCTATACGCTTAATCATATCTTTCTTGAAGATAGGAAAATCAAAACCTATCAGATGGAGGACGGCAATGATAGCCTTATGGCTGCAGAACCTGATGTGCCCTATATTTGAACCTCTGCCCCTTTCATGGTTTATTCTTCACTCCGTTTCATTAAATATTTGATTTTTGTTACCACGTAAAAGTAACCAAGCTCAGCCAGAAAGTAACTTAGTTACCGTCAAAAGTAACTAAGCTGATGAAAAAGTAACCAAGTGTTTAGTCCACTTTTCTCTTTTGTCTTACTTCCACTTTTTCCATCAAGTTCTGATGCTGTTCCTTCACTGCCCGATACATCGAATAATGTGCAAAGGATTCTTCCTTATATTTCAGGCTACTAACAGAAGCTACAACAGCCCACATGAGAAGAACGGCAATAAAAGTCACGACATATTGAAGTTTAATATGATAACCACGTATAAACACCCCATTGATATTGGGTGGAATAATGGTGATAGGATATTTCAGCTCATGAATTTTTGCCAATATCTCATCCTGACATCTTAAGATATTAGAGGTATTTGCTTCGATAGTCATACGATTAAGATTATAATCGCAAACATGTCTGTAGAGATATTCAAGCAACTTTGATTTCTGCTTAAACAGTTCAACAAGCTTCGGAAACCATAAGGAAAACGGCAATGTGTCCGGTTGCTGTTTCCACACATGTTTCTTTACCACTGATAACGCATCGTTCCAACAAGTACAGAAACTTTTGGCTACTCCATTATAAATGCTCCTCTCATCAAGGTTCACTTTGACAGATTGCTCCGATGCAGGGACTGATGCATTCTGCTTTTCAATACATTCTTTTAGTTCGTTGATACTTTGGCGCAAATTCGCGAGATTTGCTGCTACAACATCTTCTTTCATTATCTTCTACGTTTTGAGGGTTTATAAAAAGGTTCGTTTCTTTGATTATCCTTGTCTTTATCATCTCGCCATCCCTGCTCATTACTTGTTCCTCCGCCTCCACCGGAAGCTATGGCTTGATGAGGTTGGATAATCAGTTCGGCTACCACATCGCCCAATGTAGCACACAGGCTGTTAAAACTCAAATCATGGTCAAGTTTAGAACCAGCAATGCTGTAATCATCCATGCAAAAGGATATTCCACGAATCTTATCAGAGTTCTCTGTATGATTGAAACGAAAATCAATCCCTTGGCTTTTGAGAATACAAAGAAAGTCGTTCCAGGAATGAGATACAGCCCGTGCATCGAGAACCGAAGAGCGTAGATTATACTTCCGCAACTGATGAGGGCGCAAGCGACTTTTGTCTCTCGCTTTACTGTTCTTAGGGGCAAAGTAAAGTCCGTATTCTTTGGTCAGTGATCGGCAAACTTTCGCATTACGTATTCTTTCGTTACTATCGGATATGAGATTTCCATCATTGTCTATCCGATTAAATACCAAATGACAATGAGGATGTTTCGTGTCGTGATGCCGAGCTATAATATATTGAGTATTGCGAATCCCCATTTGTTCCATCCATTTCTTAGCAATCTCCACCATCAACGCATCCCCTTCTTCATCATCGGGAAAACGGCTAATGTCTTGCGAAGAAAAAGCAAGTGATACATGTTTCACCGGACTTTTTACTTTCGGGCGCATGGATGCTTGTATCTGAAAGGAATCGGCTATGGCTTTATTGCTAATGGCACAGACTCCTTCGTGCGCCAAGAGTGTGGCACTCTTTTTCTTGTTCTTTTGGTCATTGGCATAATTCACTATTCCACCAAAATCTGCTCTTGTTTTAATCTTCGCTATCATGGCAGTTATTCTTTACTTGAGTGATAATTCTACTGACTTCTGATATGATTGAGAAGCATTGTTGTTTGACTGCTTCCAAACCATAGATGTGCATCTGATATGCAATCTGATTGACATTATTGGCGATACCGGAAAGGTCACGAATTGCCGATACCATTTCCGGACTAATACGCTGACAGACCTGACAATCCATTACTGCCTGATGGCAAAATTCATTGACAGACAATCCTGCTTGTTCCGCTTTGGATTGGATATAAATGTAGTCATTCTCAGTAAACATTACCCGAAAACATTTGGTACGTTTCTGATAGCTCGCCAACTTTGGGCGACCACCAAGTTTCTTATCCTTCATACTTATCTAAACTTTTATGTTCATAAATTGATTTTTTTAGAGTGGCTGTTCTATCCGCTTGCCGCATAGGTTTTAGTGACACTAAAACACAAACTTGCCACTCAAAAAATCTTCCTATATTTCCCCTGCTCTATCCGGAATAGCTTGCCATCTTTAATAAAGGCTTCTATCCACTTGTTTGCCGTACTTCCATTCTCGCCCAAAGTTAAAACCGCAGCATCATAATCTTTCTTTGTGAAAGTGTAAGGCAACATATTATAAAGGATGTTCCTTCGTGCATAAACGCCTGTCTCTTGCGAATCGGCATTGAATCGTTTTGACTGATTTCCTGACAAATTCTGATAAATGAATACGGCATGATAAAGCAGGGTGTCGCAGATACTCATGGCTATGGAATAGTCAAACTCATGGCAAACCAATTGTACAGTCTCGTCAGAAGAAGATTTGTGAATCACATTATCCAAATGTCGGACAGAGGTCAACACCATCATTATACGATAAGCAATCAATCCCATCCGTCTGACTACTCCTTGCATCTTGTTATCCACTTCGTCACAACATTCCTCATTCACACGACTGAGATATTCAATAAACTGTTTCTGCAAATCAGAGGGAAGAGAAAAGGAATAATTACCCAGCCGTACAAATTCCTCATGCAAATGACAGAATTTATCTCCCAACAGTTTGAACATGGCATTCTTGGATTGAGAAATGTCGCTTGTGGCAAACACATTTCTTATACCTCGTTTGAAGCGGATAATATAGAAACAAAAGCGACTCATCAATCCGTTCTCTGCATCAGGTATCAATCTTCTTACCTGTTCAGGAGTTCCAGCCAAAGCGACTGACACTCTCGGATTAGCTACTTCGCAATACTCCCTGTCCTTACGTCGGCTCAAACTGACCAACTCATGGTGAAATGCTTTTCGCAACACATCGGAATAGTTACCATAGTCCGACTTCAAAGTTTGACTTAACGTGTCACCCTCCGATTCAAATAACAGTCCGATACCGTCATTATCTCCCAATATCTTCAAGAAAGAGCTTGCGCTGCTATTGGCAGGAATGACGAGCATACGCATGGGCGGTTCTGTTGGCATAGTCATTCCATCTGTTTTCTTACCTTTGATATAAGTGCTCATCGCTTCTTTGTATTCCTGTTCCATCCGCTTTGAAAGTTCATGCAAATTACTGTTGATGGGAGCTACAAGCTCTCGGCACAAGGTCAATGCTCCTTTTCCCATACCGGCATCTGCCACCACGAACAGATATAGATTCGGATAAACAATACGTTCATCGTACACGCCACAGACATTATAAAAGCAGACCGACAAACACACAATAGCCCCAATCAGTATCGTATCACGGTCATCTACTGAAATGGAATTATTGACAACCTCATTTAGAAAAGGAGGAAGATGCTCAAACACACATTCAGGAAATGCAGGAAGCTCTTCTTCTGATTTTATCCATTTACCCGTTTTACCATTTTGGATATTTGGTAAAATGGATAAATGCTCTTTACTGAACGGAGCCAATGAGATTCCGGCTTGATTTGCCAAATGGAAGAAAGAACGGATGGTAATGCCTTGTCCTTTGGATTGCAGACAATGCGTATATTGTCTATCCGTTTCTTCCCTTTGATAGGTAGGGTAAAACCTGCTGATGCGGTGGTAATACTCTCGCCCGTTCTCTCCCAATCCATCCACAAGCGCAAAGCCCAACTCCACCCAATCTTTATAATAAGGAGCTATATCAATGGCACACTGTTCTATCTCCCGAACAACACTTTCCACATCATCCTCCACCTTATTATATATAGGGGCAATATTTGGTGTATGTACCTGTTGTATTTCAGAAGGGACATTCTCCCAATCTTGGGCGGAAAATATTTTCTTTGACATCATCTTTGTATTTATGGTTAATATATGCTTGTGGGTCGTAGGGTAAGAAGCATGAACGAGCCACATCACTGCCTGACATATCCACTAATGGCAAACCTGTCGCTTTGATGCAGTTGGCAACAGCCTTGAAGTACCGGGAATGTTCCCAGCCTTTCAAGTCAACAGGTATTATCCACTTCAATCCATTACCGGATGGACTGACAAATAACAGTTCCGTATCAAAATACTCATGGTTGAGTAATTGTTGCTTTAACTCCCCAATGTTCTCCACATGATCGAAATCCAAACACATCAATCCTGAGTGCATAATCAGTTCCTTCTCATTCCGTTTACGGAATAATCCCGAAAAAGTACAATAGTCGAAATGGGTGGCTTTGTATCTTTTGGATTCGGGAGAAGATAGCATCGAACGCAGAGACTCGGTTTGTGGTTGTGCATAATGCCCGATAACATAGCGATACACATCCACAATACCCACAGCCCTTATCGGTTCGATGTTTTGAATGGGCTTGCGAAAGAACGAAAAGCAAGAATCTGTTGTTTCAATCATCTGATAGTCTTTTTAGATTCGACAAATCGTCTGGCTTCTTCCATTAAGTCATCTTGGGTCTTGTGCGATTTGTTTTTCAACCAATCGTCAATCTCAGATTGCAGGAAAGCCAAAGCCTTATTTATTTTATGTACGGGAATCTGTTTGGCTGATACCCATCCATAAACTGTTTGTTTGGCCGGATGTGATGGCAAATAAGCGCAAAGCTCGTCTATATCCATCCACTTAGGTGAGTTACTTGCCTGCTTATGTTGCAAGGCATTTACTTTGGATTGCAGTACTTCTACGGACTCAATCAAGTAGGACAACGCATTCGGCATTTCCTCCAATGAATTTACTTTATAAGCCATTTTCTTCGTATTAAAGTTGATGCCGCAAAAGTATAGGGATGTTTATGAGTGCTAAATAGGTGCTTGAAAGCCACCAATTAGCCACTTATTTGCCACCAATTGATTTAGTTTTCATTAACACAATGATTTGCTGAAAGAGATAATAAAATAGGGATAAATCACTATTAGGACTAATATTTTCTTCACTGAGAACGTCTATACCACAAAATTCCCCTCAAAAAGTCAATGCTTCATGAGGGGGGGGAAACGGTGGTAAATATATGACAAGTATCACATAAGTCGTTGGTGCTCAATGGTGGATAAAACCACCACAACCTATAAATCCAAATTCTCTATATGCAGTGTATTGGCGGCTTTCTCTTTTTGTTCGTTTACGATGTGCGTATAAATCTGCGTGGTTTTGACGTTAGTATGTCCCATCAAAGACTTGATGGTGTATATGTCAACGCCATTTTCCAGTAACAGCGAAGCATAGCTATGGCGGCCACAATGGAAGGTGATGTGCTTCTTGATACCGGATGCTTCTATCCAGACTTTCAACGGGCGAGAAATCCAAGAGGCATCAGTCAATCCTTCAAAAACAAGTGCTTCATCATCGTCTGGACGTATGCCGCATAGTTGAAGTGCCTGTTGAATGACTGGCTTGTAATCGGGCCTTTTTGTCTTTTGCTGAATTACGACTGCTTGCCATGTACCCTTGCTTGTTTGCTGAATTTGTTTCCATCTCAAAGTTTGAATATCGCTATGCCGCAATCCAGTGAGAATAGAGAACAAGAACGCACGTTTCAAAACATCATCCTTGCAAGGAGTATCAACCAACATCTGTACTTCATTCATGGTAAGCGCAACACGAGGTTTCTCTATGTTTGTTATCCCCTTTACTTTCGCGCTTATATCAACGGTCAGATATTCATCAATGAATGCCTGTTTCAATCCGGCTTTGAGTATAGAGAAATAAGTCGATGCCGTGTTTTGTGAGATAGTACCTTTCTTATTCCCTCCCATTGGAGCACGGAGAAGGAACATCTTTATATCTTCAAGCAGTTTAACGGAAATCGTCTTGAATGGAATTGGCTGCCCTTGTGAATACATTTTCAATAATTCGCCTACACGCCTCCAGTTGACTATAATCGAATCGGAACTATTGGGATGACGTGTGCTTATAATACGATTGAAATACTTGATAAAATCCTGTTCGCTCCGCTCATTCTGTGCTGCGATTTCGTTTTCCTTATCAGTGTAAAGGATGGCACTATCGTATTCGTGTTGTCGTAACTTACGAACATTGTCGGCATAAATACAAGCCTCTTGGTCTATCGTTGAACGACATTGGATAATTCCATTCAAATCACGCTTAGGCTTATAGTTGAATGTTCCGTCCGGTAAGATACGTACTATGGACGATTTGTCCCAAACTGGTGTAGATATAGTTCGGTTAATGGATTCTACCACACGGCTTGCACGGGTTGAACCTCGTTTGTAAACAGGGTATGATTCTATAATCAGATACCACTCTTCTTTGTAGTTCGACCTTCTGAGTTTGACGGTCACTTTGGTATTAGGTAATGCTTTCTTCATTCTACTTCTGATTTATATAGATTATCAATTTCTTGCTTGGGTACATACACATAGTTTCCTATTTGTCTTGAGGGAATAGAGTATTTTCTAACGTGCGCCCATACTGAACTGTCATTAATATGGTACTTCTCACAAATCTCAGTAATGGTATAGCAATCCTCCGGCTCTAAGCTGTATGTTTTAGGAACAGGCTTTTCTTTCTCTGCGATACTTTCCGGTCTGTTTAGGAAAAGCCGTTCCATTTCAGAGCGTTTGATACGTGTGAGCCTTGTACCCATGTTGATAGTTGGAATACGTCCCAATTTAATCAGGCGATACAGGGTGCTACGTTCCACCCCAAACATAGCGACAGCTTCCTTTACAGAAATATACTCTCTGATGTCTGGTACTTGTTGGACAATGGCTTCTAACTTCGCGTTTCTATCCTTTGCATCCTTTTTGCGTTTCCAAGCCACTTTACCACATTTAGGGGAACAATAGTGACTGTCAAGTGTTTTTGCGACAAACACTTTGCCGCAGAGCTTGCACTTCCGTTTGATTTCAAATCCGATTGTTGGCATGTTATCTACTTTTAAGTATGTATTAGTATGTATAAGTGTGATTAAGTACCACATTATCTACTTTTTTGTCTTGTCGCAAACATGTCGCAAATAAGAGATAAAAAAGCCCATAGAAAACACATAGCAACCATGAACCCCATAAACGCAAAAAGCGTGCAACTCATTGAGCTGCACGCTTTTGCTTATTGTTTGTTATCTGTTTCCTTATCGGAATCATTTGACTTCCTCAAAACTAAACAATATTGATAATCAGACACTTTACTATACCATGGTACAAATATGGTAATTTTATGAAGGGTATTTCTGATACCATGCAATAGAGAACTTGAGGTATTTATTTGCCCATAAAGATACCTATAGGACTACTCCCTTCTGAAAATTTATAAATAATTAACCATTCATCTTTTATCTTTCACTTGTTTGCAC
>CEAB01057918.1_pt1 | contig 105680 bp, 98 predicted proteins | sample 557651 | NCBI WGS metagenome assembly CEAB01 (sample SAMEA3182046, study PRJEB8094) | gut metagenome | biome: human; feature: gut; material: Stool; isolation source: human stools | place: Canada | collected 2011-11-15 | reverse complement strand
GGCATGCCAACACGCCGCCGATAAGCCAGCGCACTGCCGCGCGGTGCGTGGGAGCGGCAGCGGCTCTTATCGCCGAGTGCCGGAGCCTGTCATAGCACGCCACCCGCGCGGTGCGTGGGAGCGGCAGCGGGGAGAGACGTACACGCGATTCGATGCGGAACCTTTTTATACCGCAGTCGTAATCGGACAAGGGAAATCCAAAAACCACGGGTTTTGGGCGGCGTTCTTTTCCATATTTCTTTCGCTGTTGAAAGAAATATGGCCGCCGGAGGCATAAAACATCGAAGCAGAAACGGAGTTTTCAGGATGAGAGTCATTTTCACCTGCGGGGGCACCGCAGGACATGTGAACCCAGCGCTGGCGCTGGCGGGGCTCATGCGGCAGCGTGACCCCCAGACCGCCGTGCTGTTCGTGGGCACCCCCGACGGCATGGAGCGGGAGCTGGTGGCCAAGGCGGGCTACGACTACGCCGCCGTGGAGGTGGACAGCTTCCGCCGGTCCATGCGGCCGGAGGCCATGCGCCACAATCTTCACGCCGTGGGGGCGCTGGCCCGCTCGGGGCCTGCGGCCAAGGCCATCCTGCGGGAGTTCAGGCCCGATCTGGTGGTGGGCACCGGCGGCTACGCCAGCTTTCCCATGGTGAAGGCGGCGGCTCGGGCCCACATCCCCACGGCGGTACACGAGAGCAACTCGGTGCCCGGGCTCACCACCCGCATGCTGGAGGAGTATGCCGATGTGATCATGGTGGGATTTGAGGACTGCCGCCAGCATTACCGGCACCCTGAGCGCATCATGGTGACGGGTACGCCGGTGCGGGGCGACTTCTTCGAGAAAACGCCTCTGGAGGCACGGCAGAATCTGGCCTTTGACGACGGGCGGCCGGTTGTGGTATCCTTTTGGGGAAGTCTGGGCGCCAGCCACATGAACGAGGCCATGCTGGATATGTTCGAAAAGGAACGGGAGAACGGCTTCCCCTTCCACCACGTCCACGCGGTGGGCAAGAGCGGCTGGGAGACCATGGAAACGGCCCTGCGGCAGCGGGAGCTGGCGCTGTGCCCCGATCTGGATGTGCGGCAGTACATCTACAACATGGCCACGGTGATGCGGGCGGCGGATCTGGTCATCTGCCGCGCGGGCGCGTCCACCATCAGTGAGCTGACGGCGCTGGGGATGCCGGCCATCATGGTGCCCTCCCCCTACGTCACCAACAACCATCAGGAGAAGAACGCACGGCTGCTGGAGGCCCACGGCGGAGCCAGGGTCCTGCTGGAGAGCGAGGCCAATGGCGCGGCGCTGTACGACGCGGCGGCGGACATCCTCCGCAGCCCCGAGACGCAGGCGCGGATGAAGCAGGGCATGGCCCAGCTGGGCATCCCTGACGCCGCGGAGCGTATTTATGACACGGTGATGGCCCTGGTCCGGTAGGGCATGCACACCCGCAGCCCGTCCTTTCATACAATGGCGTATCAAAGGGCGGGAGGGGTTTTATGGGGTCGATCACCATTGAGGGCGGCCACCGGCTCAGCGGCGAGACGGTGGTGCAGGGAGCCAAGAACAGCGTACTGCCTGTTCTGGCGGCCACGCTGCTGTGCGGCGGGGCATGCCGCATCCGGCGGTGTCCGCGTCTGAGCGACGTGGACGCGGCGGCGGATATCCTGCGGTACTTAGGATGCAGAGCGGACTGGGAGGACGGGGATCTGCTGGTGGACAGCAGCGTGCTGACCCGATGCGACATCCCCCAGACGCTGATGCGGCGGATGCGGTCATCCGTCATCTTTCTGGGGGCCATTCTGGCCCGATGCGGCTGGGCGGAGCTCAGCTATCCCGGGGGCTGCGAGCTGGGGCCGCGGCCCATCGACCTGCACCTGGCGGCGCTCAGGACGCTGGGCGCTTCCATCGAGGAAAGCGGCGGTAAGCTGTACTGTCAGGGCAGGCATCTCAGGGGCGGACAGATCGTGCTGGCCATCCCCAGCGTGGGCGCCACGGAGAACGCCATACTGGCGGCCTGCGGCGCCGAGGGCGTTACGGTCATCACCAACGCAGCGCGGGAGCCGGAGATCGCGGATCTGCAGGACTTCCTGTGCGCCTGCGGCGCGGAGGTGCGGGGCGCGGGTGGGTCCGTCATCACGGTGGAGGGGCGCAGGCCTCTGCACGGGTGCGTCCATCGGGTCATACCCGACCGGATCGTGACGGCCACCTATCTATGCGCGGCGGCGGCCTGCGGCGGGGACATCCTGCTGCGGGGGACGGACTACCGGCATCTGGCCACGGTGACCACCGCCTTACAGCAGGCGGGGTGCCGGATCGACTGCGGCGAGACGGACATCCGGCTGCGCAGCGAGGGGCGGTTACAGGCGGTGACGCCGGTGCGGACCGCGCCCTATCCGGGGTTCCCCACCGACTGCCAGGCCGTCCTGATGGCGGCGCTGCTGCGGAGCCGGGGCACCACGGTATTCGTGGAGAACATTTTCGAGAGCCGCTACCGCCACGCGGCGGAGATGCAGCGCATGGGCGCTGACATCCGCGTGGAGGGACGGGTGGCCGTGGTATGCGGGGTGGAGCGGCTCCACGCCGCCGATGTGTTTGCCGCCGACCTGCGGGGCGGGGCGGCGCTGGTCATCGCGGCCTTACAGGCGGAGGGGCGCTCCGCCGTCCATCAGTGCAGGCATATACAGCGGGGCTACGCGGACCTGGCCGGCGATCTGGCAGGGCTGGGCGCACGGGTCCGGCAAAATACGGAGTAAGGAGCTTCAGGCATGGCGCGACGCAGACGGTACAATCGCAAACGGCGGAAAGGGAGCTTCGCTTTCCTCTATAAGCTGCTGGCCTTCGTGCTGATCTGCGGCGCCATCGGCCTTGCGCTGGCCATGTTCTTCAGGATCGATGACATGGAGATCAGCGGCAACAGCCGCTATTCCAACGAGCAGATCGCCGCGGCGGCCCAGATCAAGGCGGGCGACAACCTGTTTTTCCTGAACAAGTACGATGCGGCGGCGCGCATCCGCCAGCAGCTGCCCTACGTGGAAACGGTGCAATTCCGGCGGGTGCTGCCCAGCAAGCTGGTGGTGCAGGTCACGGAGTGCCGCGACCCTGTGGCCATCAAGCAGGACGGCACGGTGTACCTCCTGTGCGACAGGGGCAACATCGTGGATACTGTCAGCGCCGCCAAATGGAGCCAGTACATCCAGATCGAGGGGCTGACGCTGCTGAATCCCCAGGTGGGCAGCGAAGCACGGGCCTCCGCCACGCAGCAGGCCGTGCTGGACCAGCTGCTGAGCATGCTGGTGCTGCTGGACGATAAGGGAATGCTGCACGAAGTGCAGGTCATCGATCTGTCCGATGCGGCGCGCATCACCATGCAGTACATGGGGCGGTTCCAGGTGGAATTCCTGTGGGATGCCGACTTCGACTACAAGCTGGACTATCTGGCGGCAGTGGTGGAGAAGCTGGAGGCCAATGAAAAGGGTACCATCGATATGACGCAGGACGGGAAGGCCAGCTTTATCCCCTCCTGACGGGAAAAAGATGGACAAATTCCGCAGGAACACTTGACGGGTCTATCATTCCGTAATAGAATATAAGTTATAGCACAAGATATAGAATTACGCACAGAGAAACTGTCTTTTCGATACAAATTGTGGCAGGAGGAACCAACATGGCTTTTGGATTGGAGACCGGTCCGGAAAACGTCGTCAGCATCAAAGTGGTCGGCGTCGGCGGCGGCGGCAATAACGTGGTCAACCGCATGGTGCGCTCCGGCGCCCAGGGCGTGGACTTTGTGGCAGTGAATACGGACAAGCAGGCGCTGAACGCTTCCAGCGCGAACTATAAGATCCAGATCGGTGAGAAGCTCACCGGCGGCAAGGGCGCAGGCTCCAACCCTGAGGTGGGCCGCAAGGCCGCGGAGGAGAGCCGCAACCAGATGGCCAAGGCGCTGGAGAGCACCGACATGGTGTTCATCACCGCCGGTATGGGCGGCGGCACCGGCACCGGTGCGGCTCCCGTGGTGGCGGAGATCGCCCGGGAGGCGGGCGTCCTCACCGTGGGTGTGGTGACCAAGCCCTTCGGCTTTGAGGGGCGGAAGCGTATGGCCCAGGCCGAGCAGGGCATCGAGGAGCTGCGCAGCAAGGTGGACTCGCTGGTCATCATCCCCAACGAGCGGCTGAAGTACGCCACCGACCAGAAGATCACGTTCGCCAACGCGTTTGCGATCGCCGACGACGTGCTGCGCCAGGCGGTGCAGTCCATCTCCGATCTGATCCGCGACACCGGCTTCATCAACCTGGACTTCGCCGATGTGACGGCCATCATGAAGGATGCGGGTCTGGCCCACATGGGCGTGGGCCGTGCGGCCGGCAAGGGCAAGGCCGAGGAGGCCGCGCGTATGGCGATCTCCTCCCCCCTGCTGGAGACCTCCATCAACGGCGCCAAGGGCGTGCTCATCAATGTCACCGGTTCCATGGACATCGGTCTGGAGGAGGTGGAGCAGGCGGCCACGCTGGTGCAGCAGGCCGTGCATCCCGACGCGCTCACCATCTTCGGCGCCACGTTTGACGAGACGCTGGACGACGAGATCCGTGTCACCGTCATCGCCACCGGCTTCGACGAGGAGCAGCAGGAGGCGCGCATCACCTCCAATGGCGGGACTGCGCAGGCACAGGCGGAGAAGAAGCCCGTGCTGCAGCCGCTGGATGAGGTGAAGGGCGAGCAGGCCCAGGACGAGATGGATAAGTCCTTCGACGAGATCCTGCGCATCTTCAACAAAGACAAGTTTTGAGATCATGTGAACTGCGATACCCCTCCGGCAGAGCCGGAGGGGTATCGTTTTGTGCGGAGGCGCGGGGCGGGGACATTTCGCTCTCCGGAGCGACCCGCTTTTGCCAACAGCGGCATAGGTGCGGCCCTTCGGGCCGCAGAATATAAAAGCATGTAGGATGTAAAGCACTTCCCCTGTACGGCGCGAGAGAAGAAAGTTTTCGCGCCGTACGCAGGAGCGGCAGCGGAGATAGGAGTGCAGGCGATCCGGTGCGGAACCTTTTTGCACCGCAGTTACAATTGGACGAAAGGGAAATCCAAAAACCGTCGGTTTTTGGCGGCGTTCTTTTCCATATTTCTTTCGCTGTTGAAAGAAATATGGCCGCCGGAGGCATACATGCAGGACGCGGGTGCAGCCCGCAATCGGAGAACGGAAAACGGGCCGTCGAGGCCGCCGGCCCCTACGGAAGGATAGACGAGAGTGCGCCGGTATTCGAAGGTGCGCCGATGCGGGCCGTCGGGGACGCCGGCCCCTACGGAGGGATAGACGAGAGTGCGCTGGTATTCGAAGGTGCGCCGATGCGGGCCGTCGGGGACGCCGGCCCCTACGGAGGGATAGACGAGAGTGCGCCGGTATTCGAGGGTGCGCCGATGCGGGCCGTCGGGGACGCCGGCCCCTACGGGGTGCGCGACCGGAGACATGGCGAGATACGTGTGGGCGGAGTATGCCCATTGGGGGCGTTCAAACGCGGGACGCGGGAGCGGGTGGCGTTTTCCGGCGGACTGTGATAGAATGGAAACGCAAACCACAAAAACAACACAGGAGGGTTCTCAGATGAACATCAGACATGCAGATATGTCCGATCTGACCGCTGTGGCTGCGGTGGAGACGGCGTGTTTCCCGCCGGCAGAGGCGGCCACCGAACAGGACTTCGCCCAGAGGCTTCGGTATTACAGCGGCCACTTCTGGCTCATGTTCGACGGCGGCACGCTCATTGCCTTCGTGGACGGCTTCGTCACGGACGAGCCGGATCTGACCGATGACATGTACGAAAATGCGGCGCTGCACAACGAAAACGGCGCGTGGCAGATGATCTTCGGCGTCAACACGCTGCCCGAGTACCGGCAGCACGGCTACGCCGGAGAGCTGCTCCGCCGCGCCATCGACGACGCGCGGAAGCAGGGGCGCAAGGGGCTGGTGCTGACGTGCAAGGAACGGCTCATCCACTACTACGCCAGGTTCGGCTTCGTGAACGAGGGCGTGTCCGAGAAGTCCACCCACGGGAACGTGGTGTGGCACCAGATGCGGCTGACGTTCTGACGGACCGCACGGATACGAATTTACGAAGGTAAGGCGATGGACGTCAGGCCGTTGGACAGGGAGACGTATGCGGGCAGGCGGTTCACCGTCTGCTGCCGGACCCGTGGACGCCGCGGCATCCGCAGCTGCGCGGGCGGGTCCCGGATGGACTATGTGCCGTTCGGAACGCCGGCGGAGCGATCCTTCGACGATACGTTCTTCGGCAAGCGGCTGGCGCGGCAGGAGGGGAGAGGCTTTGCCTCTCCCCTCCTGCCTTTTTCGGATGCCCTGTTGACTTTTTCGGAAAATATGGTATAGTAAGCTGAATTGAGGGAGTAGTCGGCGCCATTGGGCGCGGTATGTCAACATGCTGGTGCTGCGCACCTGGCATATCTTAATTGATGAGACTCATGTACGATCTTGGCATTGTGCATGCAGTTTTTTGTGCATGGACAGCGCGCCATGCGCTTTTTTTGTGCCCGTGGCAAGTGAATGCAGGAGGAAAAATATGGAAAGTATTCTGATATATGTACTGTTCGCGGTGGGCATCGTGCTCATCGTAAAGGGCGGCGACTGGTTCGTGGACGGCGCCGTGTGGGCCGCGGAGATCACCCGCATCCCCAAATTTATCATCGGCGCTACCATCATCAGCGTGGCCACCACCCTGCCGGAGATCTTCGTGTCCACCATCGCCGCCGTGGAGGGACACGGCATTCTGGTGTCCCAGGTGGGCGACTACATCGCGGCGTCACAGGACAAGGTGGGCATGGCCATCGGCAACGGCATCGGCTCCGTCATCTGCAACACCGCCATGATCCTGGCCATCAGCATCATCTTCATGCCCATCGCCGTGGACAAAAGGAGCTTCGCGCCCAAGGGCATCCTGCTCATCGCGGCGGTGTGCGCGCTGTTCCTGCTCTCCCGCAGCGGCAACTTCTCCATCGCAGGGGCGGCGGTGCTGCTGCTTATCTTCCTGCTGTATATCACGGAGAACATCCGCTCCGCCAAGCGGGACACCGGTGCGGAGGAGACTGGGAAGGCTCCTGCCAGCGACAGGAGATCCATTGTGCTGAACATTCTGCGCATCGTGGGCGGCGCGGCCTGCATCGTAGTGGGCTCTCAGCTGCTGGTGAGCAACGGCAGTCTCATCGCCGCGTCCTGGGGCGTGTCCGAGGCCATCATTGGCGTCACCATCGTGGCCATCGGCACCTCCCTGCCGGAGCTGGTGACGGCTGTCACGTCGCTCATCAAGAAGCAGTCGTCCATGTCCGTGGGCAACGTCATCGGCGCCAACGTCATCGACACCACCCTCATTCTGGCGGTCTGTTCCTTCGTGTACGGCGGCAAGCTGCCGGTATCCGCCCAGAACATCTATCTGGACTTCCCCGTGGCCATCGTGGTAACGCTGATCGCCATCATCCCCACCATCGTCTGCCGGAAGTTCCAGCGGTGGCAGGGCGTGCTGATGCTGGCGGTGTATATCGCCTATCTGGTGGTCGTGACCACGGGGCTGGACTGGTATCTGGCTCTGGCGGCATAAGTGCATTTATAAAAAAGAGGTGTGGCCGTTTGCCACACCTCTTTTTTATTCTACCAGGCCGTATTTTGTTTTGATGCGGTCCAGCTTTTCCAGCATGGGCTCCGCCAGCACCCAGAGAAAGAACACGGTGGCGGCGGCGTGGACGCAGTCCACAGGGAAGCCGGTGAGGTAATAGCTCACCAGCACCTGCCAGTTCAGCTCTCTGCCGTAGATCAGGGCGGAGGTGGGGTTCATCAGGCCGCCGTAGATGAGGATGGCGGCCAGTGCGCCGTAGACGCACAGGGCGGCGCGGCTGCGGCGGAGCCAGCCCTTGCGGAACAGGACGCCGGCCAGAAAGCCGATGATGCCGGCGGCAAACATCTGGAACGGGGTCCAGGGTCCCTGAGAGAACAGGAAGTTGCTGGCCAGCATGGTCATGGCACCCACCAGAAAGCCGGTCTCGCCGCCGAAGGCCACGCCGGAGATGATGGTCAGGGCCAGCACCGGCTTGAACTGGGGCAGCATGAAGAAGGCGGCGCGGCCCGCCACACCCAGAGCGCAGAGGACGGCGATGATCACCAGCTCGCGGGCCTGAGGCTTACGGCCCTCGAACACCATGAAGAAGGGCAGCATGCAGGCCAGCAGCACCAGCAGGGCCATGAGGTAGTAGTTTTTCAGATCAAAGTAGCAGCTGCCCACGAACAGGACGGCGGGGACGCCCACCAATATCAGGGCGGCGGATACCTTGGTGCGGCGGGACAGCTTCCGCTTCTGCACCGGCGTCTGGAGCTGCACCGGCGGGGGCGAGCGGCGGCCGATGGCAGCGGCGGTGACGAACAGGGCCGCGATGAACAGGGCGTACTCCCCCACCGCGGACCAGCCGGCGGCGGACACCGTGCCGCCGCCCACCAGCGCCGTCAGGTCCGTGTATTTGGCGGCGTGCCAGAAGATGGCCAGCGCCACCAGACCCGACACGGCGGCCAGCGCCTTTCGCCACCAAGGCAGTCTGGGCGGCTGCCACGCGGCGGACTCCTCCGCCACCGGCGGCAGCGGGGCGTAGATCCGCTGGGGCTCCGGCTCCGGCGGCACGTCGCCGCCAATGACGGCCATGACATCCTCCGCCGTCACCGCGCCGGCGCACAGGCCACGGGCCATGCGGTCAGCGGAGGTGGTATAGAAGCTGTTGCCGGAGAAGAAGGGGCGGGGCGCGCCCTCCGTCACCACGCTGCCGTCGAAGAACAGGGCGCAGCGATGGGCGCAGCGGGCGCAGAACTCCACGTCGTGGCTGACCATGACCACCGTGACGCCGCCCGCTGTCAGGGAGCGGAGGATGGCGGCCAGCTCCTGCTTGAACTGGGCGTCAAGGCCCTTGGTGGGCTCGTCCAGCAGCAATATCCCGGGGTCAAGGAGCAGGACCTTACACAATGCGGCGCGCTGCTGCTCTCCGCCGGAGAGGTCGTAGGGGTGGCGGTCCAGCAGGGGCGACAGGCGGCAGAGGGCCACCGCCTGCTCCAGCCGCTTTTCCCGCAGGGCGGTCTCCAGCTTCTGGCCGTCAAATGCCTCGTACAGGTCCTCGCGGACGGTCTTTTTTACGAACAGGGCCTGGGGGTCCTGAGGCAGGACGCCGATACGGCCGGTGCGCTGCACCGTGCCGCGGTAGGGCGTCAGCGCTCCGCTGAGCAGGTGGAGCGTGGTGCTCTTGCCGGCGCCGTTGCCGCCCAGCAAGGCAAGCAGTTCTCCCTGATACACGGTGAGGTCCAGGCCCTTCACCACGTCCGGCAGATCCGGCTGGTAGCGGAACCAGAGGCCCTCCGCCGTCAGGACGGGGCCGCCGTGGGGGTGTGCCTCCGCTTCGGGCAGGGGCAGCAGCGGGTGCTGCGACGCCCAGCGGTGCAGGAAGTCCCGGCCCTCCCGCACGGTGACGGGGGCGGGATCGGCGCTGTGGACGGAGGCCCAGATCCGCATGGCGGCGGGCATGGCCAGGAACATGCCGTGTCCCCTGCCCCGCAGCCGGCGGCCTACCTCGGTGGGAGAGCCGGTACACAGCAGGCGGCCGCCGTCCAGCACGGCGGCGTGGGTGGCCAGAGGCAGCGCCTCCTCCAGCCGGTGCTCCGTCAGGAGGACGGTGGTGCCCAGCTCGCGGTTGATGCGGCCCAGCGTCTGCAAAAAATCGGCGGCGGCGATGGGGTCCAGTTGGCTGGTGGGCTCGTCCAAAATCAGCACCTTGGGCTGCATGACCATGACGGAGGCCAGACTCAGCAGCTGCTTCTGGCCGCCGGACAGCTCATCCACCGACTTGTGGAACCAGTCCTGAATGCCGAAGAAGGACGCCATCTCCGCCACACGGCGGCGGATGGACGGGGTATCGCAGCCCAGGCTCTCCAGTCCGAAGGCCAGCTCGTGCCAGACCTTGTCCGTCACCACCTGATGCTCCGGCGACTGGAGGACGAAGCCGATGTCCGCCGCCTGCTGCCGCAGGGGGACATCCCGCAGAGGCGTACCCTGAAAGTACACCTCGCCCTCGGTGACGCCGTGGGGCGTCAGGACGGTCTTGAGCTGGCGCAGCAGCGTGGATTTGCCGCAGCCGGAGGGGCCGCACAGCACCCAGAATTCGCCGGAGCGGATGGTGAGGTCCACGCCGGTCAGGGCGGGGCGGCGCTGCTGGGGGTAGGTAAAGCCGAAGCCGGAAAGGCAGAACAGCTCGTTCATTTGTCAGGCACCTCCCTTCTCAAGACGGCGGAAACGGCGCTGTGAGGCCCACGACAGCAGTGCGGGCGTCAGGCACAGCAGCAGGTATACCGCGTAAAAGCTGACGGTGATGGGGCGCAGGGGCGCGCCCCGCAGCATGGGGTAATACTGGAAGAGCAGGCCGCGGCTCAGGGCGGCCGCCAGCAGGTATGTGCCGCAGAAGGCCAGCCACAGGAGAAGGCTCCGGTCGCGGCTGTCCAGACGGTAGATGGAGAAGGCGGTGCGGCCGGGCTGGCCGTAGCCGCGGCTGCGCATGCTGTCCGCCGTGTCGATGGCGCTCTCCAGGCTCCAGGTGACCATGATGGAAAAGACCTTCATGGCGTTTTTGCACCGCTGAAGCAGGCTGCCGTTTTCCGTGTCGCGTCCCATGAAGCGCTGGGCCTGGGCTACGGTATGGAACTGGCGGCGGAAGCGGGGCACGAAGCGCAGCGTCATGCTCAGCACCAGCGACAGGGCGGGAATGGCGCGGCCAAAGAGATAGATGAATTTATCGGAGGTCATAACGGCGCTGAAGCAGCGGAACCACAGCACCACCGAGGCCAGCAGCAGCGCCGCGGCCAGTCCGTAGAGGATGCTCTCCAGCGTCAGGGGGTTGCCGGAGGGCAGGTAGGTCAGGATGGTGACGCCCTGATGGACGAAGGCGGGGTTCACCAGTGCCGCCAGCAGCGCCATGGGCACCAGCCAGCGGGCGCTGTGCCCCAGCTCCCGCAGGCCATGGAGCCGCGCCAGATAGCAGCAGGCGCCGGTCAGGGAGATCAGCAGACAGACGGGGTGCATCAATGTCATGGAGAAGGCCAGCACCAGAGCGAAATAGGCAAAATTGACCGCCGGATGGCAGTCGGAAAACGTATCGCGCACGGGTGGCACCTCCCTCCCCTGTTTTGCGCACAGACAGTTTGATTATACCGGCTCCGGCGAGGTCCGTCAATCCCTGTCTGGGCAGGGATGTTTTGGGGGTTTGTATTTACAGGCAAGTATGCTATAATCGTTTTGAAATATCTGTAAGGAGGAGCTGCTTTGAAACGGAAGGAGCTGCGGGACAGGCTGCATCTGTCCGGCATCGACGGACAGGCGGCGGCGCTGGCCGGAAAATGGGGGTTGGGCTTCGAGATCGCGGAGTTCTGCTGGGCCCCGCGGCTGGAGCAGCCGGACGCCATGGAGCTGGTACGGCAGCAGATCGCGGGGGTGGAGCGTCTGTGGCTCCACGCGCCGTTTGCGGAGCTGGCCCCCTGCGCCATCGACCCGCTGGTGCGGGAGGCGGCGCTGCGTCGGTTCCGGCAGACCATCCGGACGGCGCAGATGCTGGGCGTGAAGCGGATAGTGGTCCACGGCGGGTACATCCCGCTGGTGTACTTCCCCGAGTGGTACGTGGAGCAGTCGGCGGTATTCTGGAAGGAGCTGCTGGCGGACGTGCCGCCGGACATGGTGCTGGCGGTGGAGAACGTGATGGAGCCCGGGCCGGACATGCTGGTGCAGATCGCGCAGGCGGTGGCCGATCCGCGGCTGGGGCTGTGTCTGGACGTGGGCCACGCCAACACCTCCGTCAGCAGGACGTCGCCCATGGAGTGGATCGGTCCCATGGCCCCGTGGCTGAAGCACGTACACCTGCACAACAACAGGGGAGACTGGGATCTCCACGACCCGCTGGGACAGGGGGACATCCCCATGGCACAGGTGCTGGACACGCTGCTGGACGTCTGTCCGGCGGCGACATATACCATTGAGAATCAGGACTGCGCGCCGTCGCTGACGTGGCTGGCGGAGCAGGGCTATCTGGAGGAGCGAGCATGACAGAGCAAGAGCTTTCGGCGTACATACAGGCCATACGGCCCGCAGATGAGGCGGCCATGGAGGCGGCGCGGCGGCGGCAGGCACAGTTGGCCAAGCCCCCGGGCAGTCTGGGGCAGCTGGAGGAGATATCCATCCGGCTGGCGGGCGTGACGGGGCAGGTGTGCCCCGCCATGGGCAAGTGCCGCGTGGCGGTGTTCGCCGCCGACAACGGTGTGGTGGCCGAGGGCGTATCCTGTACGCCGCCGGCGGTGACGATGCAGCAGGCGGTGAACATGACCTTCCGCAAGACCGGCATGTCCGCCATGGCAGCGGCCTTCGGCGACGATGTAAGCGTGGTGGACGTGGGCATCGACGGCGACGTGCCGCCGGTAGGCGTGCTGGACCGCAAGGTGCGGCGGGGCACCGGCGACATCGCCCGTGAGGACGCCATGACGCATCAGCAGGTGCTGGACGCCATGGCCGCAGGCATGGAGCAGGCGGCGCGGGCCAGAGCCGACGGTGTGACGGCGCTGGGCATCGGCGAGATGGGCATCGGCAACACCACCACATCGGCGGCGGTGCTGGCGGCGCTGACCGGCGCGGACATCGAGGCCGTGACGGGCCGCGGCGGCGGGCTGACGGATGAGGGCTTCCTGCGGAAGAAGGAGGTGCTGCGCCAGGCGCTGGCGCTGCACCGGCCCGACGGAAACGATGTCATCGGCGTGCTGGCCGGTGTGGGCGGGCTGGATCTGGCCGCCATGACCGGCGCATTTTTAGGCTGCGCCCATGAGCGGGTGCCGGCGGCAGTGGACGGGTTCATCTCCATCGCGGCGGCGCTGTGCGCCGTGCGGCTGTGTCCCGCAGTGCGGGATGTGCTGTTTCTGTCCCACGACTCCTACGAGGTAGGCTACCGCATCGCGGCGGAGACGCTGGGGCTCCAGCCCTGCCTGCGTCTGGGGATGCGGCTGGGCGAGGGCAGCGGGTGTCCCCTGCTGTTCCGCGTGCTGGAGGGCGCCTGCGGCGTCATGCGGGGCATGGCCACGTTCGGCGAGGCTTCCATTGAGGACAGCTATCTGGACGAGATACGGGCGGTGGACGCCTTTACGGTGGAGGGCGCATGAGACTGTTGTTTATCGGCGGCTGCAAAAGCGGCAAGAGCAGCACGGCCCAACGCATGGCGCGGGCGCTGGCCTGCGGCAAGCCCATGTACTACTGGGCCACCATGGAGCCACACGACGGCGAGGATCTGGCCCGCATCCGGCGGCACATCGCCGACCGCGATGGCTGGGGCTTTACCACCATCGAGCGGGCGCGTGATCTGACGGCAGGGCTGGAGGCTGTCCGACCCGAAGGCACGGTACTGTTCGACAGCGTGACGGCGTGTCTGGCGGCGCAGATGTTCGAGGACGGCGGCATGGACATGGGTGCGCCACGGCGGGCAGCGGAGCAGATCGCGGCCATCAGCCGCGTGCCCGCTCACTTCGTATGCGTGTGCGACGGCATCTGGCAGGGCGGCGAGGACTACGACCCCTGGACGGCGGCATACACCGCCGGTCTGGCCGGTATCTGCCGGACGCTGGCGGCGGAGTTCGACGTGGTGTGCGAGATGACCATGGGGCTGCCCCATGTGTGGAAGGGGGAAATGCCCCGTGCGTGACTGGATCTACGGGTTCTTCATGGCGTGGGGGATGTTTCTGGCCATCCCCTGCCCGAAAAAAATATGGAGCGAGACGGCGCGGCGGAAAATGCTGGCCTGTCTGCCCTTTGTGGGCATCGTCGTGGGTGCTGTGTGGGCGCTGTGCGCGTGGCTGGCGTGGTATCTGCCCCACCCGCTGGGCGCGGCACTGTGCGCGGCGGCGCCGTGGCTGGTGACGGGCTTTCTGCATCTGGACGGGTTCATGGATGTGTGCGACGGCATCCTGTCCCGCCGGGATCTGGAGACGCGGAGGCGCATCCTGAAGGACTCCCACTGCGGAGCCTTCGCGGTGATCTGCATGGTGCTGCTGGCCATGGCTCAGTGGAGCGCGTTTCTGTCTGTGGAGAACGTCCCCCTGCTGACGCTGGCGCTGGTCCCTGTGGCCAGCCGTGCCGCGGCGGCAGTGGCGGTGCTGACGCTGCGGCCCATGAGCACCAGCCAGTACAGCGCCATGGCGCGCGGCGGCGCGCCGCTGTACGTGGCGGCGGCGGTGCTGGCGGCGGCGTGCGCCGTACCGGCGGTGCTGTGGGGCAGCTTTGCCCCGCTGGCGGCGGCAGTGGGCTACGGGCTGGCCGTGTGGCACGGGTTCCGGCAGTTCGACGGCATGTCCGGCGACATCTCCGGCTTCGGGCTGGTGCTGGGCGAGCTGTGCGGCGCGGTGGTTTTGGCGATAGGAGGGTAATGCGATATGGAATTGGTGATCGGCGGCGCGTTTCAGGGAAAGCTGACCTGGGCGCTGGCGCACTACGGTCTGACCATGGACGATGTGTGCGATCTGGCGGTGTCGGAGCCGCGGGCGGGTGCGAAATGCTACTGCCACCTGGAATCGCTGAGCCGTCGGGAGGCGGACATGGAACGGTATCTGCCGCTGTTTGAAAACGCGGTGGTGGTCTGCCGCGAGGTCAGCGGCGGCATCGTGCCCATGGACGGTGAGGAGCGGGCATGGCGGGAGCGCCACGGTACGTTTATGCAGGAGCTGGCCCGCAGGGCTGACCATGTGACCCGCGTGTTCTGCGGGCTGACGGAGGGATTGAAATGAAGCTGACATTACTGCGGCACGGCGACACCGCCGGAAGTCGGGACGATCTGTACTACGGGGCGGCGGATATCCCCGTCCTGCCGGATTCGCTGGAGACGCTGGCGCAGCGCGCCGGAGCCGGTGTGTATCCCACGGCGGCGCGGTACTACACCAGCGGGCTTGTCCGGACGGAGCAGACGCTGCGGGCGCTGTACGGCGATGTGGCCCACACGCAGCTGCCCGGTCTGCGGGAGATGGACTTCGGCGATTTTGAGATGAAGAGCTACGCCGAGCTGAAGGACGATCCCGCGTTTCAGGCGTGGTGTGAGGACGCGGAGCACAATGCCTGCCCCAACGGGGAAAGCGCGCCCCAGGTGCTGGCGCGGAATCTGGCGGCCATCCAGCCGGTGCTGGACGCGGGAGAGGACGCGGTATGCGTCATTCACGGCGGCGTCACCGCCGGGCTGCTGATGCACTGGTTCGGCGGCATCCGGTACGACTATCCGGTGGCCCCGGGCACCGGCTATCAGGTGACGTTCGAGGACGGTAAGCCGGTGTCCTACCGGCCGGTGCCGTAAGTCACAACGCAAAAAAGGGAGCGGCGGGGTGACCCGCCGCTCCCTTTTTGCTACCGCACCAGCTTGCGGCTCTCGGAATAGGCCGCGTTCAGGTCCGCCAGCTCCACCTCGCCGTCAATATACGGCTGATAGATGGCGTCCACGCGACCGCCGCCGGAATTGCCGCAGCCATTGCAGCCCTCGCAGCTGCCGCCGCAGGCCGCCAGCGCCCGGCGCACGATCTCCTCACGCTGTGCCCGGGTGGTGTCCTTAATGAGCAGGGACTGCATGCCTCCACCTCCCTTTTACCCCGCCATGGCCAGCATATTCTCCATGAGAATGCCGTAGCCCTGGGTGGGGTCGTTCAGCAGGACATGGGTGACGGCGCCCACGATCCGTCCGTCCTGGAGGATGGGACTGCCGCTCACGGTTGATGTCAATATGGGACAACAAATATTTTTTCAAGAACTTAATTCGACAAGTTCACTTGTAAAATCAGAAAATCTCCAATTTATTTGAATTTTTTCCCTGTGGAAAACTGAAATTCCACAAACTAATTCCCGCATAAGAGCGGGGTCTAAAGCGCTTATTTCATGGTACGAAGAGAGGACGGAGGTTTGCCGTTCTTCCTTTTTGGCGGTCTCCTCCTCCGCGCAGAGCAGTTCCCAATCGCTTTCCAACTGGGCAAGCTGCTGCTTCTTTTCGTTCTGTGCGCTGAGAAGGTTTTCCCGTTTTTCTGTAAAAGACTCTTTTGATAGCCGGCCGCCGACATGCGCTTCGTAGAGAGACATAAGCTCTTCCTGCTTGCGGCGGATATCGGCCTGCACTCTCTGCATCCTTGTATTGATGACGCGGCGTTTGGAGGCGTGGCTCTCAAATTGACGATGATAGGTCTCAAGGCGGGCATCCCGCAGCCGGCACTGCATGTTGATCGCGCGGATGAGAATAGCTTGCAGGTCGGCATCGGAGATACAGACTTCGGCACAGCCGCTTTCCGGTACATAGCGTGCCGACGCACAGCGCCAGTTCTTGTTGGAGGATTTGCCCTTCACCAGATGGTTTCCGCAGCAGCCGCAGACGAGATAGGGTTGCAGCAGGCTTGGCGTGTTTCCTGTCGGCGTTTTCGGTGCCGTTTTTTGCACGGTGCTGCGGGCGAGAAAATATAGCTCCCGTGATACGATAGGCTCGTGTGTATGGGGAATGATAGGACGCTCCGCTTCGGGGAGCAGCTTCGTGCGGTTGCTGCCGACCTTGACCACATGGGATTTGAATGCTTCCGTATCGCCGGTGTAGATACGGTTCTGAAGAATATTCCGAACGGATTCATATGTCCAGAACTTCCGCACCTTGTAGCGGCCCCGGACTTTTGCCAGATAGGCGGAGGGCGTCTCGGTACTGGACACATTCAGCCGCTGCGCGATCTGTGTGATGCTGACGCCCTGTGCGGCCCACTGAAATATCTGCCTGACGACATCGGCGGCAGGCGGATCAATTACGATAGTGTTCTTCTGCTCACCTTTTTGATAGCCGTAAGGCACCGCGCCGAAAGCATATTCGCCATTCAGCTTCTTGCGGTCTGTTACGCTTTTGATCTTGCGGGACAGATCGCGGCTGTATAGCTGGTTCAGCAGGTTGGTGATGCCCAACTCCAGACCACCGGTGGATTCACCATAGTCGGCGCTGTCAAAGTGATCATTGACGGAGATAAAGCGGACGCCATACGCCGGAAACACAAACTCCAGATAGTGGCCGCCCTCCAGAAAGTTTCTGGAAAAACGGGAGAGGTCACGCACAATGACAGCCTTGACATTTCCAGACTTTACCAGCGACAGCAGCCGCTGCATGCCGGGGCGGTTCATATTGGTGCCGGAGTAGCCATCGTCTACGATCTCCTCAACGGTTCCCCCCAGATCAGGACGGGACGCGAGAAAATTCTGCACACAGAGACGCTGTGCGGAGATGCTGAAGCTCTCTGCGGCGTTTCCGCGTGCGACGTCGCCATCCTCCGAAGAAAGGCGGTAGTAGCAGATCATGAGATTGGAAGTCATTTTATCCACAGCAAACAGCCTCCTTTGCCAGTGGGTGATAGGGGCGTAGGGCGGCAAAGGGGTCGGCATAGTTGAGTTGGATCGTGATGCTGCGATCCTCGTGAATAGAGATGCGCTCGACAAGCGTATCAAGAAGCTCCCTTGTTATGGCTGGGAGCCGCTGATATTCCTGCATGGCGCGTACCCATGCCTGTGCGGTGGATAAGCCCTTCTGCATCTGCTCGATCCGCGCCTTTTGCGCGGCTTCCGCCGCAAGAATGCGGTTGAGCTCTGCCCGGTATTTCTCTTTTGCGTAGAGAAATTCCTCGCGGCCGATCAGCCCGCTGGACAGGTCGTGAATCAGCATATCCAGCTTCCGGTCAAGGCTCTGTCGCTGGAGTCGCAGGCTTGTGGCGGTATTTTGTTTTTCCTGCTTTGCCTGTGTCAGTTCGGCGGAGCGGTCGATTTCATGGATCAGCCGCTCTACATCAACGGTCAATGTTACCTGCTGGTCTAAGACGTCGGTGACAGCGGCAAGCAGCCGTTCGTGGCGGATGTAGTGGCTGGCGCAGACGGTGTGCGCGGAGTAGCGGTAGCGGTTGCAGTCATAGAACAGCCGACTGGGCGAGTGTGCACCGTGCCGAGCACAGCCCTTGCCAGCCCCCATGGGACTGCCGCACTCCGCGCAGAACAGCTTGCCCCGGAAAAGATCAGCCTGCACATCGCCAATATCAGCACATGTGCGATATGCGGCACGGGACGCAAGAACCTCTTGATTGACCTGCTGTACCGCGTCAAACAGTTCCTTGCTGATGATTGGCGGATGCGCGTTTGGAATGGCCGTCCATTGTTCAGTGGGCTGACGTTTCTTTTTCTCGTTCAAATGGTTTCGGGATACTTTCCCATAGGTGCGGTTGCCGATATAGACGTCGCTGCCAACGATCTTGCGGATGGTCGCCCTGCTCCACAGTGCGTCCCGATACGCAGCGGAGCTGTTCATTCCACGCAGATAACGCAGCTGAGCGGGGGACGGAATATGTTCCTGATTCAGCTGTTTTGCTATGGCGTTGAAGCTGACACCCTCGGAACGCAGGGCAAAGATACGCCGGACGACCGGAGCGGTGTCCTCATCAATATCATAGGACACGGCAGCGGCGTTCCGGAGATAACCGTAAGGAATGCTGCCGGACGAAGGCAGATAGGTACCGCTGCGCATTTGCGCGTGGATGCTGCTGCGGATTTTTCTGGAGATATCCTTGGCGTAGTTCTCGTTCATGACCATTTTCAGCGGCATGGTGAGGGACGCGGCAGCGCCTGCATCCTGCACGAGACTGTCATAGCTGTCATTGACGCTGATAAGGCGCACGTTCATGGCGGGGAATATCTGCTCCACCAGTTCGCTGGTCTCGACGAAATGACGTCCCAAGCGGGAGATGTCCTTGATGATAATGCAGTTGATCTTGCCGCTCCGCACATCTGCCATCATCTGATGAAAGGCCGGACGATTGTAGTTCATGCCGGTATAGCCATTGTCAGCGTACCGCTCGACAATTTGGATATCGGGGCACTCCGCAAGGAAAGCGTCAGCAATTTTTGCCTGATTGCCGATGGAATTGCTCTCGGTATCGTCGCCGTCCTCCACAGATAACCGGCCATACTGCCCAGCCAGATAGTGAATTGAAGTCTCCAGCAGAGGTTGGGCCGACAGATATTTGCTTTTTCGTGCCATGCTTACCCCACCTCCTTCGCCGCTGCTGCGATCATCTGCTGATAAGACGCCAGCTCATCGGCGTAGTTAAACTGTATCGTAATTTGCTTGCCCTCGGATACCGTGATCCTGCGGATCAATCCGGCCGCCATTTCACGGGTAAGCTTGTCAATTTTCCTGAATTTGGTATATTCGGCGACCCAGTTCCGGGTGTCTGCCGCCCCCTCCTCCAAGGCTTGCCGCCGCTCGTGCAGACTGGCGAGAGCCACCTGTAACGCGTCGATCCGCTGCGTATAGCGCTGCCGCATCATGTCATACTCCGGGCGGGAGATCAGATCATCGTGGAAAGCCTCCAGCAAACGCATACGATATTCCTTCTGCTCGGCGATCCGCTTCTCCTTTTCCTCAATGGTCATATCCAACTGTCGGTGCTTGGCGGCTTGGATGCTCTTTTGACCGATCTCGTGAATTAACTGGTCAATATCGACTACCATCTCAATTTGCTTCTGGATGGCTCGCAGCACCACATCCTCTAAAGCAGTCTGTGAAATGGAGTGGCTACTGCATAGCTTGGAGCGCTTGTGGGTGGAGCAGACGTAGTAGTAAAACGTGCGATTGCCGCGCTTTACACTGCGCCTGCACATGGCGCGGCCGCAATCGGCGCAGTACAGCATTCCAGCCAAGGGCTGCACCACTTCCTCGGAAGGAGAAGTGCGGGTATCCAGTGACAGCAGGTGCTGCACCGAAGTGAAAAGCTCCTCGCTGATAATGGGTGCGTGGTTTTTCTCTACAACGCACCAATCCTCTTTGCTGCGCAGCTTCATCTGCTTGATCTTATAGTTGGGTGTTCCGCGCTTGCCCTGCACCAGCGTCCCGATATAGATGGGATTTTCCAGAATGGCCCGCACCGCGATGGGTGACCATGCGTTATTATCACCGGCCGCCTGAAATCCAGACTGATACTTCAACCCCTGTTGCTGCTTATATGCCGCCGGCGGCAGAACGCCCTCCGAGGAGAGATAGTTGGCAATAGCCTGCTGGCTGTAGCCCTCCATTTTCAGTTGAAAGATGGTGCGGACCACCATAGCGGCATATTCGTCGATGATGAGCTTATGCTTGTCGGCAGGGTCTTTCAGATAGCCATAACAGGCAAAGGCGCCGAGAAATTCCCCCGCCTTGCGCTGGACACGGAACTGCGCCCGCAGCTTCTGGGAAAGGCTGCGGCAATATGCCTCGTTCATGATGTTCTTGATAGGGATGGAAATATCATCGCACAGCGGCGTGTGTTCACTGTCCAGATCATCATTGACGGAGATGAACCGGATGCCCATATCCGGGAAAACGGTTTCCAGATACTTGCCGGTCTCGATATATTCACGGCCAAGGCGGGACAGGTCTTTTACAATGACGCAGTTCGCCTTCTTTTCACGGATAGCATCCATAACGCCCTGAAAGCCGGGGCGGTCATAGTTGGTGCCAGTATAACCGTCGTCTACCCGCTCCCCCACCAACGTGATCTCTGGGTGTCGTTGCACAAACTCGCGGATCAGCTTCCGCTGGTTGTCGATACTCTCACTCTCATAGCGTTTGCCCAGCTTTGACAGGCGGAGATAGGAGATGCCATACCAATGCTGTCTGGAGAGTTCTTCGGTTTGTGGGCAAAAAAATGCAGCCATAAAACGTACCTCCTAAAAATTCAGGAAAGCGGTTTCTGGCTGTCATTGCCGGGCGGCAACATTATTTTCACTGACGGGTCTATTATGCTTTCCCGCTTTGCTTTTGTCAACTGGGAAACGTTGGAGGATCAGGACAGGCTGCACGCATAGGCCCGCAGGCGGTCTTGCAGGCTCACATCAGTATTGGAGTACGCAAGCTTTACCACAATGCCGTTGTCCGTATAGCAATACGGGTCGCCTACCTGCTCTACATACTGTTTGATGCGTTCGGCGCAGGGGGTGGAGGTGTCGATACTCACACAGGCGATGTTCTTTGGCGCTGTATGGGTGGTGTGGCTGACGCTCGGACGGTTTGCTTCCATGAAGATTCCTCTTTTCTAATGGCGTTGTCGGTAGTATTGCCAGATCTCGGTGTTTTATGAAAATGCTGATAAAAGAGCAACGCCTCCCAGCGTGATGCCGGGAAGCGTTGTCTATGATTCTGTATTCTAAAGAATACCAGCTTCAAGATGCCCTTTCAAGGTAAGACTTGGTGAACAATAGGTGAAGCCTTTCAGAAAAAGATGGGAACAACAAGGCTTTACCGCTGCAAATCGGCAGTCAGCGCATACATTTCCGCCAGCTCCTCGACCGCCTGATTGCGGATCTTATACAGGGTTCTCGTTGTAATTTGGGTTTTAGCGCTGATCTGCTGCCATGTGTGGCCCTCGAAGTAGGCGAGTCGAATGACCTCGGCCTGCCGCGGTTCCAGAAGTGCCACATAGTGCTCCAGGCGGTTGATCTCCTGCTCCAGCGGCACAAGGCGGCTGACCAGATCATGTGCCAACGCGGCATTTGCCTCATCTGCCGCACTCTGGAAGTTCATGGCGATGTAAAGCGTCTTGTTGGATACGCTGCCGGAGGGCCGACCCTCGCCATCACCCTTGGCAAAGTTCATGGCCTCGATCATTTCATCTGGTGTCACTCTGGCCGGATGCTCCAGCTCATAGCGAAGCTGTTCGATCTTGCGCTTGGTGGCGCGGTAGTTCTGCAAAAAGGTCATAACGTAATTCATTGATAAGTTGCTCATAATATCCTCCATAGGTTGAATTGTTATTTTAGAATTGAGAAAAGTGACTTTGGAGGATTGCGGCAGCGGTAATGAATATTCTTTTGCAATTGCTAATGAATATATCGCAAATTACTAATTGTTTATGCTATATGACCTTAATTTTCATAAAAACAAAAGACATTACTTGGAGGGCTATGCAGAAATCAATTAATAATCAGAAATATGTAATAGCACGAAGAAAGCTGACACCCGCATTACAGTTAAAAGTAATGTGGGTGTACAGTACTGCGGGAACTTAGAGCACAAAAAAGGAGCCCCATTCCTGTGAATAGGGCTCCTTTTTAACATTGGTTAAAATATGAAATATAAATACTGGAAAGAAATATGTGAAAGCCAAAGCTTCAAAACATTCTTTCCGCTAAGGTGGGCCTAGGAATTATACCAATCTGCTGAATCAATCATGATTCCAGATAGCAATATTAAAGCTTTATCCTTGTATGGTCGAAAAACTTCTTGATGTACACTCCCTTCAAATAAATCATCCCAGACACCATTTGCGTATGTAGATGTCATAGCGACGCTAATATCAATAGGGCAGCGTTTGGGAATCTTATTTTTAAATTCTTGTGAACCATTTGTTGTATACCATTTGAGACGGCCGCTTTCATAGCATAACAATACCTCATCTGCTGCTTTTGAGCATTGAATAGACTTGATAGCAGCATGCGACATAGAAATATCAAAATAGTCTGCAATAAATGAAATGTCTGAAAAACACAGCGACCTATTGGGAAGCAATGGCAGTAATTCAGTGGCTGGTGCCAGTAGTTCCGTTGCAAAAGAGTTAGCTTCTTTTTCCTGACGAGACGAATTGACCTTCTCGGAAAGAGGCACAGAAACATTTGAGCAACAATATAATTGTTCTTGGTGCATAAGGAAATGTCCAATTTCATGTGCAACGACAAATTCTCTTCTATGTTGGTTCTGTATATTTGAACTGACAAAAATTAACTTCAGTCCGTCGCTACAAACTAGATACCCGTCTTTTTGAAGAGGTTTATCTGTGATTGTTGATATTCCGATTCGTTCACATAACGCAAAGGGATTGTAATGAGACGCTTTCCCCATAAGGCACTGTACAACATTGGTTGCTTCAGCACATACGTCTTTAACCATTATCGCTTTTTCTCTTTTCTATTTCTTTCTTTATAATAGTTAAGTCCTCTGTATTTACCTTTCCGCCTTTGGCTGCCATAGACATAAAATCGGTATTGCTGCTCGAATTCATATATGCAGCAATATCCTGCCGAAGAAACCGCCATTCTCTGCCGACTTTGTAAGCTTTAATACGACCATCTTTAATCATATTGTATACTGTTTGATTGCTTACTCTGAGATATTCTGCGGTTTCTTCTAAGTTCAAAACGTCAATTGCAGGAGATTGCTTTTCACTTAAAGCTGCCATGAGTTTTTCAATCATATCGACTTCTTTGTCTGCATAAACCTGTTCGCCACAGTTTGTACATTGATATGCTTCAATTCCTTTGAGTTCAATCTCTTTTCCATGAAAACGAAATGTCTTTGATATTGTACATGGTTCCATCCTTGAACCACATTCATGACAGATCTTATAATTTGTGCCAATCATTTTATTCCTCCTATTTATTACCTTAGTTGCGTTGCCATCATTACTCTTGTAATTGTAGAGGCACAAGTGTTCATTTAAGGTTGTCTAATGTTCTGTATTTTCCCGCCCGCAGAGGAGCGGAGAAATACAGAACACAGACATAGATGATTGTGCGTTATACTTTACGTACTAGCCACGGGTTTTCATTGATATGTTTCTCCCACTTATGATCCATTACCCGTTCTACCGTAATGACCCGTATTTCTGGAATCGGGTGAAACAGGATGACTAGAACGATGATGATAGCATCTTCAAATGTGGGATCAGAAATCAGTGCCCGTTCATCATCGTGTTCTTTACCCGGTGTTGTTGAGGGCGATTGTGTCTCAATCAACTGATTAGTCGGGCTGGACAGAACAGCTTGGACGGTCGCCCGACCAATATTGCGGGAAAGCATCTGGTCAACAGCATGGCTCGAATAGGAGATTTGGCTGTTGATTGCAAGACATCGCAGATCATGCAGGTCAGTATTAACCATATGGCGCCTCCGTTTATAACAATTTATAATAGATTATGCCAATTTTATCAAAAGACCACCGAGATGTCAAGCACATAAATCAACAGTAGGAATCTAACAACTATTCTGTACAGCTTATGCGGCCTTCTTCGCCCGGATTGCCTGGGCGCGGAAGGACAGTTCCTGCGATAAGAGCTTCAGGGTGGCGAAATCGTCGTCCAGCCCATCCAGCTCACGGCGCAGCACGTCTTCATAGTGCTGCTTCTTTCCCTCCAAACTCTGGATCTTCAGCACCCAACGGTCCATGACGCTGGGGCTTTGGCAGCCGCTCTTGATGAAATAGTCGGCGCGTTCCTGATACTCCGAGATCTCTTTCTTTACGGCAGAGTAAAACTCCTCCGTCATTTTCTGACGCTGCTTTGCGTCGTCGATGATGTAGATGGAGTTCGCCATCAGGTGCGTCTGGTTGCGGCTGAGCCGGCTAAGCTCGGCGACGAAGTCTTCGAAAATATCCACCTTCTCCATATTGTGCCGCGGCACAAAGTAGAGATGGCCATTGACACTGAGCTTGGTAGATTCCAGTATACGAAGGAAATTCACACAGATGGTCTCCACCTGTCTTCGGTTGGCGCAGCGCTGGTACAGCTCAAACAGCTCCTCTGCCCTACGGCAATAGGCCATGGCATCGATCTGACTGTCATAGGCCAGATTGTCGTAGCTGAAGATCTGGCTGTCCTTATCGTAGCTGATGTTGGCCAGCTTCTCATATTGGTTGGTTTCCTGGTGCATGGTCTCCTTTACCAGCTCACGGGAAATAACGCTGTCGGAGATACGCCGGTTATCCCGGCAATAGATCTGATAAATACGGCGTTCGCCGTATTCCTCGCTGATGATCCTGTCCCGCACATCGCCGGTGGCGCTGCGGAAAGCGTCGGACACCGACAGGCGGTTGCCGCCTGCGTAGGGGATGTTCATATCTGCGCAGAGCTGGCGCAGATCATTCTTATCCACTAAAACACTGGGCAGGGAGAAATACAGCAGCTTTCCCAGCATATTCTGACTGTCGCCGGATGCGGCGGCCGTCATGTCTTCAAATTTAAGTTCTGTCATATAGCATGTCCTCCTCATTGTGCCGCGATGCGGCTGAGATAGTAGTCGTCGATCCCCTTATACGCCGGATCCCAGACGTATTTGGAGTAGCGTATGCCACGGATGCTCTGCACCTCCTGGCGGATGGCCTGTATGGCGCGCCGTACCTGCGGATTGGTCATCTGATCCATGTCCATTGCCTCCACCACCTCGGTCACGCCAAGGCTTATCAGCGTATCTTTCAGCCCGTGGAGGGCAAAGACACCACCGATGCAGACGAACAGGGCGTCGTTGTCCAGATAGCTGGCCACGTCGCCTTTCAACGGCCCCTCCGTGATATAGGCGCGTTTGCTGGCAGTGCTGCCGGTGACATGCGTCCATGAATAGCTTCGTGTCCCATTGGGGGCATTTCGACTGGAGAGCCAGCGGTACTTCCGGCCCGGCTCCCCTTCGTCGAGCCGTATCTTCATACCCTGTATCAAACCATCCTTATCACGGACGGGGATCAGAAAGCCGTTGGGTCCGGACAGCGTCCAGTCTCCATAGCTGGTGCGGAAGCCGGGAATGCCTTGCAGGTCATGCCCGGTGTCCCTCAGCAGCGCGGCCAGCAGCTTTCGGCCTTCCGACGTCTGCGGCATACTGCGATATTGGTTTTGGTCGATGCGGTCATCAGAAAGGCCGCGTTCACGCAGGTTTTCCCGATGCTCTGCCGAAAGCGTCAGAAGCGAGAGCACATCCATATATACCTCATGCCGCTGTGCCAATGGTTTTGGCTGCGGCTCTGTATTTTGGGAGCTGGGCTGTTGGGGCATGGGGTACACGTTGCCGCCCCTGCTCAGCTCCATATATGCCTCCTTGTTGGTCAGACCGTGCAGCCGGGCATACAGCGAAACGCTGTTGCCGGACGCGCCGCACAGGTTGCAGCGGTACTGGTCTGTATCCACATTGAGACTCAGATGATATTTCCCCTTACCGTGGTCACCGCAGAAGGGGCAGCTTGCCTCGACCTCCCGACGCCGAAGCGTCGAGAGGTCAAGGACAAGCCCGCACCGTCTGGCCGTGTCTACGATGGGGATCTTTTCATAGGCACGAGCCAGAGGGCGCACCTCCTTCCCGTGCCGCTTATGCGGCGGTGGGCATTGCGGTCAGGATCGGCTTCACCGGCCTGACGGACAGCTCCGCCTTGCTGACGCATTTTGCCATGATGACCTGTCCCGTGGGGCGCACATTGGCGAGATCATCCACCGACTCCATGTTATCCACGAACTGCGGATAGTTCCTGCCGGTGAGCCGCTTCATCAGCTCCGACACCTCCATGCCCGCCCGGATCTTCTCCGAGAGGGAGAGCCAGTCATAGCGCCGCCCGTTATAGGTGAACTTGAAGGCGTCCTTGACCTCGCCGGTGGATTTCACCACGTCGTAGAGCGAGATCTCCACGCGGTTCATCTTCAGGGCGGAGAAAGTCATCTCTGCCCGCTTGCTGATGTACTGCGCCAGATATTGCAGCTTCAGCTTACACTGTTCGATCTCCGCACGGGCCGCTTTCAACCGGCTGTCCAGATCACCAGCTGCGGGCGTGGCTTTCTCAATGGCGGCGATGTCCGCACGAACCTGCTGCAATTCCTCACGGCAGGCAAACATACGGTCATATTCCTCCTGGGAGAGCGCGCCGAACTCCAGCTCTGCCGCCAGTGCCTGCATTCGCTCCTGAAGCTGCTGTGCCTCGGGACGGGTTGCATCCGGTTCAGCGGCTTCCTTTGCCTCCTGCAAGGTTTCTTCCAATTTGGCAATATCGTCCTTCTGAAATTGCAGGAACGTATCCCGCGCTTTTTTCTCAAGGGCTTGCAACTCCTCCAGCTTGGCACGCTCTGCCTGACCTGCCTCTACGATCTGCTTGATAGATGTCCGAAAAGCATTCTGCATCGCGGGTAGTTCGTCCGCCGTTACGGCGCGGCGGCAGGTGGGGCATTGATAGCCGGGCTTGAGCTGGCTGTACTGCTCCTTTTCCTGCTGATATTGACTGCCCAACTGACGTATCCTGGCGTTGACCTGCGCGGCGGCCTCCGCATACTTAGGCGTGTAGACCGCTGCTTTTCGAGCGGTCAGCTCCTGCGTCAATGCAAGGATGCATTCATCCGAAGCTGCAGGTATTTGCCGTTGATTTGCCAAATCACTATAACGGGCACTGAGGTCTGTCAGTTCATCGTTCAGCGCGGCAATATCCACGCCGGCAAACTGCTTACTTTTCAGTGCCTGTTCCTCGTTCCGGAGGGCATCCTCCTTTTCCCGCAGCTCCCGCAGGGCGGTTTTGCTGTTCTGCTGCTGGGCGGTGGTCATATCCTGCTGCCCGGTGAGGTACAGGATATTGTTCTCCAGTTCCCGAATGGTCTCCCGCAGCTTCCGGCTCTTCACCTCCGGCGAGAGCAGCGGCTCATCCCACAGGGCTTCCACGGCGGGACCTGCCATCTGCGCCAAAACGTCCTCCTTGGTGAGCGCGGGCAGATACCGTTGGAGAAGGTTCTTGCCATCGCTGCCCAGTTCCTCAATAAAGTACAGCGGATTAAAGATAGACAGGAACACGTCCCGTTCTCCGAAAAGATCGGTGAGATCCACCTGCCGCACCTCGCAGCCATCATAGGTGATGGTCATACGGTTGCTCTTACGGGCGCGGGACAGCTCATGGAGCGTCCCGTTTTCATCCACAAACTGCATGCGGATGAACAGATCCGGATTATCCTCGCTGTGGAGCCGGTCAATGCGGTGCTCTCCGAAGAAGGGCAGACCGGTAACAGCAAAGGCAATGGCGTCCGCAATGCTGCTCTTGCCGCGTCCGTTGCCGCCCGTAATGACGGTGGGATCGCCGAAGGACAGGTCGGTGGGCTGACTGTAGGACTTGAAGCCCTCCATGTGCAGTGCCGTGATCCGAAAAGATTTGAGTTTTTCCATCAAAAGCTCTCCTTTCTCATGCGGCGTCCTTCTGCTGAATGACCTCAAAGCTGTCCAGCAGATAGAAAACCACATTGTCTTTTTTTACCATGCGTTTTTCCACATGGTATAGCTTCGCACCCTTTTGCAGCTCCGGGTGATTCCCCATGGCGTATGCGTAGCAGCGTTTGCCCTCCGGGGTTTCCAGAATAAGCTGCACGGTCGTCCCCGCAGCCTTGGCCTCCAACACGGTGTACTCGCAGGCAGGAAACGGAACAACGGTCGTGTCCTCCTGTGGCTTGTGCGGCTCTTTCTTCGCCGTGGGCTTTGCTGTGGGGGCAGGGGCCTGTTCCTCCGTGCGCAGGGCGGGGATCAACAGGGATTGGATGCCGCAGGCTTTCGCCGGCGTCAGACCGAGACTTTTTAACGTCTCCAGATACCGGGCGTCCAGCTTACCGCGCTCTGTGGGCTTGATGATGAAGCTCTTGCCCTTCTTCTCCACATTGACCCAAACGGTGTCCATGCTGTAGAGCACACGGCCAATGCCCCACTGGTTGGCGGCACGCTTCATGGAGTCAGATAATCCGCCCTTGATGGGTTCGATATCCGAGTCCTCGGCGCCGTCCCATTTGGTGACCCAGCCACGCTCCTCAAAATAGAGGGAGATGCCGCAAAGCTGTGACTCTCGTTTGCCTGTGCTGTGCCACGGCTTGAACTCGTTATGCCAGCGGTCAGGCCCCATAACGTCGTCCAAACGGTTCTGGATCGCACGGTTGGTCACATAGGGTACAGCGATGCCCTGCATCCGATCCTCATAGGCGATTTGCAACCGCCATTCCAGATCCTCCGCCGCAAAGGGCGCAGCCAGCCGTGACAACAATTCTCTGGGATCGTTCATTTGCTACCTCCCATTGATGAAATCAGAAAGTGTTTTGCCGCTTTCTACCAACACATCCGTGTAATAGTAGGAGGGCTCCTTGTCCTTCAGGTGCTCCAGCAGTTCCCTGTGAGACATATGCAGCCTGTTATGGCTTTCCTTGAAAAAATCGTCGTTGTTGGGAATGCCCAGCAGAAAGCGTGGGAACTTCGACAACTGTGTCTGACTCTTGAAATGCGGCAGCACATTGTTGCCCACGCAGACACGCAGATCGTCATAAACATTGGAGAAGGGATAGTGATACATTTTCGTATCTCCCGTTGGCGGTTCATCCGCCACAACGCCCATAGAGCAATCTACCGCACGGCCATCCCGTAAGGTTCGTATGCCGAACACCATGCGCGGGATGGGGAAATTCAGGTACTCCGTACCTTTGTAAGAGATGTCGGCCCGAAGCTCCGGGTTCCAGAGTACAAAGTATTTATCCTCGCCGCAGAAGCTGACCTGAAGGCAATTTGGCGGCAGCAATCCGCTCCGTAGGAAGTGTTCCTGGTCAAAGCTGCCATAGATGGTGTTGTAAAAATCCAGCGGCGATATTTCCTTATAGCTGACCACACCGTTTTTCTTGTGCTCCTCTACGATAAATCTGCCGCTTTCGGGCGAGACGCGCAAAAGAATCTCGCCACTGTGATCACGGTTTACGGCTGTTTCCATACTTACGCAGCCACCTCCATTTCCTGCTCCGCAGCGGTCACCGCTGCCAGCTCTGCTTTCATGCGGTCTATCTCCACGCCAATGTAGGTCATCAGGTCGATGATGGAATTGGCAAACTCAATGGGGTCATAGTAGTCAGGCGGCGGCCAAAGATAGATCACACACCCGGCCTCGCACGGCACGATTTTGAAATCGTACAGCACATTCCCCATAAACATCTCCACCGCGTCACGAAGCTTATTCCTCCCGGTACATTCGGTTGTTCTGAAGCGAAGATCCTCTATCTGCGCGATAAGCGTCAAATAATCATCCAGCTCCGACTCCATCAGAAGGTAACAGGTATATTCCTCCCCGTAGAAATCGTTTGGATCGTCTTCAGGCAGATAGTCCACGCAAATGTACTCCACAAGAAGCATCACGGATAACTCAAATATGTCCTCGGTGTCGATCTCGCCACAACGATAATCACGCACGAGGTCGGCGAGAATACTTTTATTTCTCTGCCAAATATATTTCAGTATCCGCAGAAATCCCAAGATCTGCCATTCATATTCATGATCATACATAGGCCACCTCAGAAAAACGTGCGTACACATTTTGACGCTGCGGCAGTATTTCTGACCTTGGCGTTGAAACCTTCCGCCCAGTTGGCGTGTACCTGCTTCACCGCCTTCGGCATATTGGCCGGAAGGACGTGCTTCATCTCGAAAGCGGTAAGATCCAACTGCTCCAGATTGAAAGTCCCGGTCTCGGAGAGCTTGTCAAACACATGCTCTTTCAGATAAGGACTGAACTCCTGCTCCTCAAAGATGGGATAAATTTCCGGGGCGGCGATGGCTCTTTGGAAGAACAACTCCGGAACAAACCGGATCGAAGAATCGGTCATTTGTCCTCAGCCCCCTCCGCATAGAGACGCACCAGGGAAATGGCGTACTGCTCCATGTTTTTTGCGATGTCCTCGGCCAGCTTGTCCGAGATGGTGGCCTGCTTGACCGCGGCAAAGTAAATGCCGGAATCGGGGAATATTTCCCCACAAGTCATGCCTACATGCCACGCGGCGTGTGCGACCGCAGCTTCCTCGCTGTTTTCCCTGGGACTCATCACAAGGCTGTGTATATTGCCATTGTCCACTTTCTGATCGACAGCCAGACTGTTCATAAGGCCGGAGAGATGGAACTCCATCGCCTCCTTCTGCATAGTTTTGCCATAGGAGAAGAAGTAGAGAAACAGTGCCGGGTCTGTGCGTCCCAGCACTACGCCAAGCGGCGTGTAGGTGGCTTGACGCCATGCCTTTTGCGCCGGCTCAAAGCGGGCGTACAGCTTCCCCAGCATAGGGTTAAGCAGATGTGTCGTTTCCGCCCAGACCTGTGTGCGTACCGCGTCATCACCCCCCTGTAATTTATCCACAGGATGAACGATGGCTAATGTTGTTGATCTGCTCATAATCAGTCCTCCTCATGTCAGCGCCTTGAAGCCGTGAGGCGTCAGGACGTTGAAGATCATTTTGTTGGTAATGGTTTCTTTGACCTCGCTGCCGATATGCTTACCGTTGGCAGCGAATCTCTCGTCGGTTTCTCTGCGGATCACCTTGACGATGCGGCCCTTGATGATATGGGGCGAGTCACACTGGATCAGCCCGTTTATCATGCCGGAACCGCCGATCAGTCCGATCTGGCTGATGGACAACGGTAGAAGCGGGTGCTTGACGCCGCTGTCCAGTTGACTGCGGGCCATGAGCTGCTGAAAGCTGTCACACCGGCGCAGCTGCTGCTCCAGTTCCTTCTGGTTGAACCGTTCGCCCTTGAATACCTTGACCTCGGTTTCGTTGGCAGGCAACGCATAGCGCGGGCTGTTCAACTCGGTCAGTGCCGGTATCCGGTCAGGATAAGCGGCATACTGCTCCAGCCATTCAGTGTCCTGCGGCGTAGTCTCACGGCGCTTCCGCATGCCCATGACCACAACCTGCTTGAACTTTTTGAACTCTCCGTCTGTAAAACGCCAGACGGTGATATTCTCAAAATTATCGCAGAGGATACGGCAAATATCCGACGTCAGACGGTAGTAAGGGATCACATACAGCAGCAGACCGCCGTACAGCAGATGGGGAATGCTCTCGATGAGAAACCGCTTTTCGTGCCGCGCCTTGCTGCCGCTCTCGTTGAGAACGGAGAGGTACGGCGGGTTCAGGAACAGCAGGTGGAACGCCTCACGGCTGATGTCGCTATGGAAGAAGCTGCCGAAGCCTACACGGTGCAGACGGGTCTGCGCCTCCTCCGCACGGCTTTCATCCAGCTCCACCCCATAGGCATAGCAGTTGTTGCCCTGGGCGATCTGCCGCAGCGCCTTTCCGCAGCCGCAGCAGGGGTCAAAGACGTTGGTGGTCACGCCCTCCGGAAAAGAGATGCCTTGCAGCATCAGCGCAATATTATCCGGATCGGTGGGATAGTACCCCAGCTTCACGTTGTTCATAAGCCGCCCGATGGTGGCCGCATTGACAGTGTTTTTCTCCGGGAGCTGCTGTGCGAACCGGCAGACCGCATCATATACCGGGCGGTAGCCGGTGCTCATCAGGTCGAAGCCCTTAAAGCCCCGCAGCAGCTGTCCCGCCATGGTTGCCAAAGCATAGCTCTCCAGCTCCATCAGCAGAGGCTGTGCGTCAGCCAACGCCTGTGTCAGATCGTCACGGACGCGGTGGAGTGCGTCGTAGGTATCATGGGCGGCGGATAGATCCGTTTGCCGGTACTTTTCAATACGAGCGCGGAATACCACCATGGCCTGCATCGCTTGCGGGATCTGTTCACGCAGCTCGCCGATCCGTTCCAGCACATAGTAGCGTTGGCTCTGTAAATCTTCACTCACGGTATGTCACCTCGCCATCTGCATAATTTGCAGGAAAGGCAAGGAACAGATGCGTTCCTTGCCTTTCTCCCGTCGCTATATTTGTGACGGTGTATGGGTAGTGGTTCATGCGGCCTTTTGAGACGCAAAGGCTTCTGCCGCAAAGTCAAATACGGGCGCGTTTTCCTCCGGCGTACCGGGGACGAGCTTCAGCGTGTAGCCGCTCTCCCGCGCCAGCTTGAACATATTGACAAAGCGGGAGAGTTCTTCATCGAAGGGCTCCTTGGCAGCTTCCGCGGTCTTGCTCTCCTTTACGGGAGGTGCATCTTCGGTATCCGTCGTATCAGGGCGATACGATGCGTCCGCCGCGTTGGTGTGGACAGGATACGCGAACAGGGACAGCCAGAAAGCACGCCACATGGACGCCAGCAGTGTTCCCAGGAGGGTGCGCTGCCGGGTGGGCAGGTTGATGATCTGCTTGGCCTTTACCTCGTCGATCTCGCTGATAGTAACGGTCAGGCGGCCAGTCTCCACATACGCCGCGGAGCAGAAGCAGCTCACCACCGCGCTCTCGGAGGCGAACACCTCGGAGGACTCCACCACCTTGGCGATAAGTCGGCGGCATACGGTGCGGGCTGTCTCAATGCAGCGGATACGGATGATGTCCGCCTCCACGGTTCCGGCGTGGATCACGCCATCGCCGTCGATCTGCTTTGCGACTACGCCATAGGTCACTTCCAACGTACCCTCTACGATGAGATGATCCGTGGACAGGCTTTCATAGTGGACAGTTTCACCCTTTGGGATATAAATGGTTTTCATGTTCGTCGATTCCTTTCATTATTTGTTCATGCGGCGGCACGGTATCTGACGGGCAGTACCAATGCCACATCATCTGTATCATCTGCGGTGATGGTGACAGGCGAAACAGGGCTGAGCACATGGAGGCGCACCTTCTCATGGCCGGAAAACTGCTGTAAGGCATCCCACATATAGGAGAGGTTAAAGGCAAACGCGATCTCACTGCGGCAGGGCAGCTCAATTGCCGCCCGATACCGTGCGGATGGTGTTTGCAGCGACAGACACCCGTTTTCAAAGTAGACAACAGGTGTGGTTTTCGCGGGGGAAGCACATTCCTTCAGATAGGTCAGCCTTTGCAGAAACTCTTTGCGGTCAACCACATAGCTCTCCCGTTCGCTGCGGGGGATAGCGACCTCCGGCGTAAGCGTGTCACAGGTTTCCAAACGGCGGACATAGGCGCAAAGCCCCTCCGCCGCGAAACGGACATACCGGACGCCCACCTGAACGGACACGTTTTGATCGCCAAAGACTTTCAAGATCCACATGGCGTCCGCAGGGACAACGAAGGTCTTATCCACGGTCATGGCATCGTTTGCGCAGACCGCCAGACGCTGGCCATCCACACAGTAGAGCTGCTGCCGGTAGAAGCGTACACCGCTCATTACGGGGCGGCTGTCACTCCGCCGCTGGGCCGCATATTTGATGCGGCCAATGCAGGTGAGAAGCTGTGCCGCGTTGGCGGTATACGCCTGCTCACAGGTAAACCGCGGTAGCTCCGGATAATCCCTTAGCGGGTGTCCGGTAAACTCCGCGCTTTTGTCGGCACAGGCCATGGTGATCTGCGGGGATGAAACTGCCATGTCTGCGCAGGAAAATGTCAGTGGGCCACGGAAGAACTTCCCTGCCTTCGCGATGGACTTTGTACCGGAGAGGACAACGCCAAAGTCGTCCCCCACTGCCGGAATATCCGTCTGCACCCATAGCTCCAGATCTGTGGCGGTGATGGTACAAACACCGTCGTGGAACTGAATGCTCGCTTCGCTCAGTGCGGGGATCGCACTGACTCTCAAGAGTGGAATTACGCGGTTCAGCGCCTTGAAAAATGCGCCGGAATCTACAGTAGCTTTCATGCTGCACTCCTTTTTTTCTCTAATTTGGTTTTCATGCGGACAGTCTTTGCAGAAAAATCTGCTTGCCGCACGTTACACTCTCCGCAGACGAGAATGTTGTAGACCATATCCACCACGATCGTAGCGGCGGTGATATTGGCGGCCATGCTCTGCGGGTCCGCCAGAGAGGCTTCCGCACAGGAAAGCTCCGAAGGAAACCGATCCTGTGCCTTCAGCAACTCAGGAAATATGTTCGCCACCGGTTTACGGACGGTATGCCCGTCTAAGCGGACGCCGCATACCACTTGACCGGAAAACTCACCGTTGCCGCTGTCGATATAGATAAGGTTTTCCGCTTTCAGGAATGCCTTGTGGCAAAGCTGACGGGACTTATCGTTATCTACGGCGCCGATGAGAATGACCTGCTCTCGTACATCGGGGCGGTGGCTGTATTCTTCCTTTGCCCAGCCATCTGCGTGAATAAGCGCGGAGAGGGTATCCAGATCCTCCACGAAGGTGGGCAGGTATTCTGCCTCCATACCGAATACAGAGGCGTATCGCTCTGCCAGGATCTTGGCCTTGTTTTCGCCCAGATCAGCGGGAGAAAAGTTCTGACGCACAAGGTTTTTGAACTCCACCTTATCACCATCACAGATGATAAAGCGGCTGGGCCGATCCAGCGCGTACAGGAGCCGATAGATATGCGGCGCGATATGTCCGCCTGTGCCGCCTGCTCCCAGCATGACGATTTTCACCGGTGTATCTGTTGGCAGCTTCATTTCAGATCCCCCAGTAGAAGATCCAAAGCCTTCCAGCCCCAGATACCCGTTTTCTCCGCTTTACGAGGTGAGACCCTCGAGACCGGCACCTTTTCGTGGTTTACTTCAGTACACCATTCGGGCGGAAAGGGTTCCTCAAGCCCTTCTACCACCGTGCCGGGGTCGATGTCCACGAAAGAGCCGCCGCAGCAGATGCGCACCGCGATTTCCGGATAGAAATGATCCAGATGGCCCAGCACCATGTAGATACCGGTGCCGCGTTCATCCGCATCATCAATAGAGGAGAAAAACGCCTCCATGCTATTGTGGGAATGAATGTCGGCATAGTGGATATAGCGGCTTTCATCATCGTAAGGATTTTCCTGTAAACTGGCGTGGATGCCCGCTTTGCTGACGTTCTGCTTGGGGACGTAGGCAAGGTATTCCTCCTTCCACTTGTCCCAATAGATCAGCACCAGCGCTTCGTACTCCTGTCCATGCTCTGCCATGAAGGAGCGGAAGAACGCGATGATCTGGCGCATCAGCGACAGCGGGATCAGGGGCAGGGCCGGGGTAAACCCGGCCGCAACCGCCTGAAAATCAATGATTTTGTGTTTTGGGGCGATAAATTCACCCTGCTCGGTCTTATGCATCTCGTAGATGTGACCGTCATTGCCGGGGATCAGGCAGATGACCTTATCCGAATTGCGGGCGGCCTCCACGGTGGGAAATGTTCCCTTATAGGCGGCAGTGCCTTTATTCTTCATGGTCACCTTGGGACGCACGATGCAGTCCGGATTCTTGTCCTTGGCCTTTTTGAGCGCGTCCAGGAACTCACGGGAACGTTCGATGGATTCCTTCATAGAGATGATCGTTGTTCCCTTGGGGTCTTTGACGTCCTTGCGGATAGTGCCATACTCCACCGACCATGACACATTTTTACCTTCCTCCAAGTCAAGAAAATCCTCTGACTTACGGATGCGAAGCTCCTCGAACGTCATGGTAGGATCTTCAATGACCTCCTTTGCGCTTTTGTGGCAAAAGACAGGCTTCTTTTCAAAAAGGCTGGCTTTTGCGTTCTCCACGGTCTTTGCCTCGAAGGCTGCTTCCAGCGGATTGCTGGGTGCAGGCTCTGCGGCGGGGATCGTCGCGGGAGGAATGGTCACTGCCGCCGGCTGCGGCGCAGGGGTCTGCTCCGCTTGGGGCGCTGCGGGGGACGTAGGCGGCTGCTCCACGTGGGGCGTTGTTGTCTCCGATGCGGGAACGGCCTGCTGGGGTACTTGGAATGGGTTGGCTTCGGGTGCTGCTGCGCCGTTGGATGTGCCGGTGCCGAAGATCTCGTTGATGTCAAGACCTTCCTCCGCGCTGATCTCCTGAAACGGCCACATGTTGTTGCTGTCACTCATGGTAACGGCTCCTTTCGTGTTTTGGGACAACCAAAAAAGAACGCAACCGCCCCGAAAGGCAATTACGTTCTTCTTGATGTCCTATATTTTTACATACTTCAAGTCTTAGTCAGAACGAAGAAGGGGTCTGACCTCCTTTCTCGCCCGTACCTGCTCTGCTCCGTCCTCAATGCCTAATGACCTTAAGTACAAGGTCATTGTAGCGGAAAGATACCGGGGCGTACAGGTGGAAACAAATTTAAGCTACTGTTTTTGTCATAACCTGCGTTGATTTGACAAACTTGAATATATAGGCAGAGCAATTATAGCGCTATACAGGGGAAGATGAGATTCTAAATCCGGTAGAAGTCATAATGAATATTTTGATTTAGACTTATCACTGAAGCGGCAATTCGGAAGGATAAAAGTCAAATTTGATAGAGCGAAGGTTATGTATATGCAGTAGCGTTTTAGACATATAGTGAACGCGATGTAAAAGACGTCCCTTCGAATAAAGCATGTTCCAGAAGTTATGAATAAAATGAGGGCAGCCACCATGCTTTTCCCTTTGGAAACATCGATCCCCACTGCGTTCATTTTGTTCCTCCTTCAATTGATATGGCTTTCCGCCCTTTACTCATTGCCTGTTCAATCTCCTGGGTGACGCAAGCGCACGAAGTGGCTCTACCTACGCAAATCGAATGCTGCGAATGAAAGAGGCGGCTGACGGACTCCAAAACGGGCATGTTAGCCCAAGGCGATTACTGTCAGACCATTTTTTCTCCCATTCTAACAGCTTCGGCTTTGAGATGGAAAAAGACGTGGCTGGCTGCCGCGCCTTTAACCGTAACTATATTGTAGGAGGCGAAAAGAGAGCGTTTATTCTGTGTTTATAGGATGATAAAACATAGAGATAGTGATTTATGTGCCAAAAGCTATTACAGCCTTGCTACTACTTAAGGTTTCTGATATACTATATATGCATCATAAGCATCAAATGTGGGATTACAGTCAACTTTTTTAGAGCATTAAAGGTGTAATGCGAAGCACGGCATATACAACATAACAAAGGAGTATAATACATGTTAGAGAAGAAAAAAGTTGATTTACTTCTGATTAATCCGCCGTTTCATATGAGAAATGGCAGTGGAAAATTTTTCCCATTAGGCTTAAGATATATCATCTCAAGCGTTGAGCATAATGGCTACTCTTGGGCAGTAATTGATTGCACAGATATTATTCAGAGTTATCGTGACGATGACTTAAATAAACTTTCTCGAGAATTAAAAAGACTACTTACAGGGTATGCTCCACTCATCATTGGAATCGGGCCGACGATAACATCACAGTTGAGAGCCTTAAAGATTATTTCATCTGCTTGCAGAGATGTTTTTGAGAATACCCCTATTTTTGCAGGAGGTCCATTTGCATCGATTAAAAATCAAGAATGGTTCTTTTTTGAAGAATTGAAGATTGAATACCTTATCAAAGGCGATGGAGAAGTAGCGGTTCCAGATGTGATTCGTACATTAAAGAAAAGCGAGGAAATAGAAAATTGCAAGATGGTTTCTAGCAGAGATGTGTCTGTAATTAATGTAATAGAAGACATCAATCAGATTACGTTTCCATATAGAGGGCCTCTTTCAAATGAGAAGTATTCATTGAGACGTCAAAATCTTTATCAGGTACAGGCACCCATGATTACTTCGAGAGGTTGCCCGTTCGCTTGCGATTATTGCGTGTCTGGGAACATGAAAAATAGCAATATCAGATTTAGAAAACGAACTATTCAAAATGTGTTGGAAGAAATAGTATCATTACGCAATAATTATGGCGTGACAGATTTGATTTTTTACGATGACTGTTTTTTCCACAATTTAAACAATCTCAACGAAGACGTGGAGCGGTTTTGTAAGGCATTAATTAATAACAGGATAACAATAAAATGGCAGATTGAAATGCGCCCGGACTTTTTTGTGAGGTTATCAGAAGATGCAATATCATATTTAAATGCTGCAGGATGTCGACAAATAAATCTAGGGATTGAAAAAGTGACGGATCAAGGACTGGCTTTTATTGGAAAGAAAGGAAATTGGAGTGGCTTAAATAAAAGGATTGACTATATTCGCTCACATACAAGTATTTCCCAATCTGCAACATTTATTATCGGCGGTGGAGAAGAGACGGCCAGTGAAATTAAAAGACATATTGAAGAAACCTTAAGTTTGGGGCTTGATTTTGCACATTACAATCCTCTGTTCATTTATCCTGGAACCCCGCTATACAATTTAAAATTTTCTAACGAAAGAGAATGGGCAGACTATATTATGAATGATGAACTGCCATGGGGAGAAATAGTCTATGAGTCGCGAGATGTTAACAAGAATGATTTGCTTGAACTTATAAAATATGCGTATACACAATTTTATAAGAACACGAGTTATAAAGAGAGTAGCATGGTAAAAGATCGATTCAATATTAGGTGAGTTGCATGGTATTTTATGATCGGCTTTATGGGGAAATGCGATTCCCACTGATACTTCAAGAACTATTTGATTGTCCAGGATTATTGCGATTAAGAGATGTTCGAATGGCAAACAACCAGTTTGTTGCATTTCCTGCGTTTGCAAATTCTTCGAGATATGAGCACTCATTAGGTGTTTGCTATTTGGCTAGCATAAGCGCAAAATCTTTAGGCTTATCCGAAAAAGACTCTATTGAGTTGATGATGGCGTGCTTGTATCATGATGTAGGCACGCCCCCGTTTGCTCATGCAATGGAGGAAGTTCTTCAAGCAAAATTTGGTTTTAATCATGAAGAGAATTTAATGCGAATATTAGAAGGGCGAAATGATTCGTCAATGGGCAATCTAGAGCAAATCTATTTAGGGGGGAGTGTCAAACTCCGAAGTGTATGTCAGAGTCGTCGTGGAAGAAGTATAGGTTTAGACGTATATCGGGTTGCAAAAATGATTACTGGAAATCATGCTGATCCATTGGCGTCGCTACTTAACGGAGGCGGGATGGATTTGGATAATATTGACAATGTTATTAGAGCTTCATCTGCGATGGGATTATTTCAAGAAAATCAGCCATGTTTAGCCAAAAGGCTGGCGAACTCTTTTATGTTCGATAGTAGCGGTCAACTGTGCCATAATGCAGATTATTTAGAAGACATTAGGCTATGGCAACGACTTCGCGACAGACAGTATACCGCAATATATGAGAGTATTGACGATTTCGCTTATCAGACAATGATAAAGAAGGCACTGTCACTTTTGCTTGATGATGAGGACTCTCAGGTGCATTTAAGTAAGGATGCGTGGAAGTTAACCGATGCTACTATTATACACGAATACTTGTTAAAAGGCAGATATAGTAGTGAGATAATGCAGCGAGTCTTGCTCTGTAAACCGTTTCAATGTTTGGGAGTTTTATATATTACTGGAAAAAATGTAAGTAATTACATCAATATTAATCTAAGTGAAATAGAAAAGTGTGCTAGTGCATGTTACGAAAGCGTTGTAGGGATAACGAAGGAAGGAAATAGCTATAAGCGGCAGACACAAAAAACTACACTTCCTTCGGTTGTTGCAAACTATTATCCAGATAAGCGAAAACGCCATATTCGAACTAAGGTGCACTATATGGGGATTTTAGGCCAAATTGATACATCGGTTGAGTCGGAAGGCGCTTTGCTGGGATTATTTTCCACACGTTACAATTCTACTTATTCTACAATATATAGTGATGAAATCAATTTCCAAAAAGTAGGAAGAAAAGTGGTGTCGTTTAGAAGTAAAGATCTTCAAAAGATGATAGAAAGTTTGAAAGACTCTGTGCTAAAAGAGTTTGAGGTTTCAATTTATGAGAAAAGATCAAAGCGTCTCGAACATTTTGAAGGAACTGACGAAGATCAACTGGGATTTTTCTGACTATAATAGCGCAAAATACCCACTTGATTTGAATTCTATTCCATGGTATCCAGCCACATTTATTTCACCAATACCTAGACTACTTATCGCGCTACTTTCTGAGCCAAATGATAGGGTACTTGACCCTTTTGGTGGAAAAGGAACCGTGGCAATTGAAGCATTACTGCAAAATAGAATCCCAATCTATAACGATTTGAATCCATTTGCTGAAGAACTCCTTCTTGGTCTTATTGCGGCAATTGAATATCAGGTTAATGGGATGGATACTTTAGAGAATGAAATGGAAAGCATTCGAGGTAATATTTTGACATTTCCTCGAATAGACGATTATCTTTCAGAAAATTGTATTTCAAAGGATGTTCGCGAATGGTTTCATTCCAAAACACTAGTGGAATTGCTGTCAATTCATAGATTGATTGTAGGTTGTGGCGATGTTTGTTCGACAGAGTATTTGATTAGGAAATTGGCGTTTTCTGCAATCTTAAAGTCAGCTAGTTCTCAGCCAGGGCATTTTACTTATATTACTGATAACTGCAAGCCAAAAGCTTTAAAGGAAAAAGACGCCGTGACACTTTATGCTGAAAAAATCGACCAGATAATGCTTGCGGCAAAAGAATTTTTAATTCAGTATTCTTTTACATATTCAATGCCTCAGCTCCGTTCATTACTGAGTAAAATACAGATAAAAACAGGGAATGCTAAAAGTTTGGACTGGATTACACCAGAAAGCGTGGATCTTGTTATTACATCTCCACCATATTTATGTGCCCAAGATTATATAAAAACCATGCGATTAATGAACTTGTTTTTTGAAAATGAGCAGGCCTTTTCTAATGATTATAAAGAGGAGATAGGCCCTCGTCGTATGCGTAGAGGAAACAGTTTATCTGTAGTTTCTACATTTTATGATGATATGAATAGTGTTTTTAACAATATTCACAGGGTGTTAAAAAATGACGCACTATTTTGCCTTATCGTCGGGCAAGGCAAAACTAGAGTAACGGCAAATTATAATATTATTGACGACCTATCCAACATGGCACAAAATGAACGTCGCTTTGAGTTACTTTTCCAACACACCAGAAAAATTGGCAATAGGGTAATTCAAGTTGGTGGGGTAGATACTGAGGATATTCTAATCTTTAAAAAGATTGCAACTTAAAGGAGGAAGTTTGAAACAAAGCAAGAAACGCGGAGGCCCCGAAAAGGGGCGCAACACCACAGCCACAGCTTCTGTGGCCAAAAACAGCATGGAATACAACATCAGGATGAATCAGCAGGCAACTCGTCTTTGAAGATGTAACCGCGCTTACGAAGCAGCTCTAATCCCTGCGCCTTGGAGAGCACAACGGAGTGTTCAGTCAGTTTGTCCGTGAGATAGCCTTCTGCAGAATAAGGAGCCAGCTTGGACAGGACGTTCCAGATAGCGGTCAGGAGCATCCTGCAAGCAGCAATGAGCATTCTTGTGGCCGCGACGATCCTTAATTCTACGGTAACGCTCTCTGTATTCAGGGTATTTGTCGGACTTGATGACAGCATTTGCGATCTGAACCAGCAGCGGCCTCAGATAACATCCGGCGCGGGAGATTCGAGTGGACTTTACCGTTTTGCTGCTCTAGTCGTTACGAGGACAACAGCCTGCCCATGAAACCAGATGCTTCGAAGATGGGAAGACCGACATATCCACGCCGATCTCAGAAGCCAAAGCAGCAGCCGTCAACGGCGCAGAGGAGAACCTGGGAACGGTACGAAGCAGTTCCAACTGGTACGGATACGGTTCGGCAAGGCACAGAATTTAAGTCTCAATATTTTTTCTGTGCTCGTTGAGCCGATCGATGTGCTGTAAGCATTCCCGGAGCTTTGCAGCCTGTTCGAGAGATACCGCCCCGTCAACGGCAGCCTGTCCTTCTTCAACGGAGTGCTTACAGCGCCGGTCAAGAAACGAAGCCACATCGAACCGTTCGCTGGGGTGCTCTAAAATGTATTGGATGATGGAACGCAAAGACTTTCCGAACACGACAGAAAACACATCATCCGGCTCGAAATCGGAAACGGTAAGACAGTTTTGGGCACGGTTCTTTTCGCTGGTGAGCATATTGGTAAGCTTTGTGCGATACCGCATCAGGTCACGAAGCTGGCGAATTTCAGCCGGCGGGATAAAGCTGGGCTCGACCATACCGCACATATACAGGTCGCAAATCCACTTGGCGTCCTTGCGGTCAGTCTTATTGTCTTTCTGTGGCTTCGTATATTTGGGGTGCGTCAATGTGACCCAGCAGGTCTTTTCGAGGATGTTGAACACGGGCGTCCAGCACTTTCCTGTGGACTCCATGCAGGCATCTGCACAAGAGTACTTTGCAAACCATTCAGCCAACTCCCGCAGTCCGTTGAAAAATGAGGAGAAGCGCGCCTGCTTATACTCTGTTCGTCCATCTGCATCTGTGATTCCAATACAGGCGACAGGCGTAAATCCATGTTTTGTGGACATCCAGCCCACAGCAGTTTTTGCGGAGAATCTTAAAAGCTACTTGGAACCTCCTGCACATCAAGATTTGAGAGGGCTCGGCAGGGACTGGTTGCCCGGCAAAATCGAGTCGATTTGAAAGAGATACGTTTACGGGCTACCGGAATGCGCCATTCGTTGATACCTTAACGGGCGACCAGGCCATATAGACATGCGGGGTCACCGCTATACAACCCCGCCACTCACCTCCACGGCCTGTGTAGTGTACCTAACACTTCCGTGAACAATAAAACAAACAATCTTTACCAGCGAAAGCACTCGGGTTTCATAACCCCGTTGGTGCCTTTCGCAGAAAGGCGGATTATAGAAATGGAACTTCGCCCTTGGACCGTTAGCCTTTTTTCTACAGCTTATGACTTAAAAGAATCTCGAAGAGAAATAATAAAAAGATTATCAGATGCTGGGATGCTAGTTTCTGCTTTTGAAGAACCCAATTTCCCCGTTGAACCTAATTTGCATTCCCATGATACGTGCTTGGTGGCATTACAACGGGCGGACATTGCTTTAGTGATAATTGATAAGCGAAGTGGAGGGCAATACTATTCGCAAGATAATAAAACTGCGATTTCAATAACCAGAAAAGAATATAGAGAAGCGTTGAATAAAGGAATTCCAATGTTTGCATTTGTGAGTGAATCTACTTGGAATGAACGCTATGAATATAAGAAAAAATATGCGGAATACTGCAAAGAACATGAAATCAAAGAAAATAAAAAGAGTAAAGAGGCGTTCGATAAAAACTATAAATGTAGCTATGTTCAAAATGTAGCTACAATTGATTTTGTTGAAGATATTCAGAAAGCCTATAAAAATAATAAAGTAAGCAATTGGATTGAAAGGTACGAAAACCTTGATGATTTGATTCAACGAATAGAGGGAAAACTCCGAGGTTATTCGAGAAAACTTTTGGAGAGACTATCAGAAAGTCAAAATAAAACTTTGCTCAGTAGACATACATCTACCGCATTTGGCATGACACTGGGGGATGTTTTTGACTCAGATTATTATGTCGATCCTCCTTATATTGTCGAATCCGGAAAATTTACATGTGACAAAGAAACCCTTAGTGAAATGATCGAAAGTGCAACACCCTCTGGAGAGTCAGTTTTAATACACGGAGAAGCTGGTTATGGGAAAACTACGATTCTCGCAAGATGCTTTACTTCTTGTGTAAAAAAACAGATTCTTGAGCCTCAGTATGAAATTCCGCTATTACTAACTCTGAAAGATAAAGGAAATGATTATCATTTCGAGGTTGAAAAATATATTGAAGAAGAATTTGCAAAAGCGCTTGATCCTAAGTTAAGGCATAAGAGCTATCCCTATTTGGATTTGAGCCAGATACATATTAGGTTTTATTGCGATGGTTTTGATGAGCTGGCAGAAAAATTGACTCCTGAAGATTTGAGTAGAATTAAGGATTCTGAGATTTTTTCCTACCCGCTTCTGCTTACGTGCAGACAACAATTTGCATATAGATATCTTAACGATAGTTCGTTTTCGGATAAGTTTGCAATTAGAATCCACATGAATAATTGGAGCAAAACGAATATTAAGGCGTATATCCATAGTGTCTGTGTAAAGGCAAAGGATTCGCTTGATGAAAGTGCTATTTTATCTGAATTAGACCGCAATAATATATATGATATTCTGAATTCACCACTGCTTGTGAGTATGTATATGTGGTATATGGGACGGAACAGAACTGGTATAAATACGATGTCAAGGGTGCTTTTGTTTAGGACGTGGTTGATAGAGTTGGCGAACCGAGAGCGGCAAAAGAGCTTCTCTGGACTCGGCCTTGAAAAAGAGGCAATATTTAATTTGTGGGCTTATGTCGCGTGGCTTGTATACCGTGAAAAGAATGTTAACAATCGGCCCGCTGTGTTTTTGGAAGACGTTAAAAGTACGCTTAATAAGTGTTTTCCGAGTCTGAACGCCCAAATAACATCGTCATGTTTAGAAGCTCTTTTTGAGTGTGATGAAGATCGGATATACGGCACATTTCATGAGCAGTTTATGGAGTTCTTGTCTGCACAGGTAATGTTCGACAGTTGCATTGGAGTAGAGACTCCATATCCAGAGTTCCTTGAGTTAGTTGTTCGTCCAGAGATTAATAGGTACTTTAGAGAAATATGGATTGAAAATTCTGATAATCATAGAGGAAAAGTCTTTAATTCACTCAGGAATGCTTATATTAGTAATCTGGAAAAGCAGGATAATGCTGCCATACTGATTCGTGTTCACGCTGTGTATCATTTAAGCAGATTGAAATGTAATGAACGAGCAGATTTTCTTAAATTTGCATTCGGTGTAGAGAAAAATGCTTCGGTAATACTTTCGCTCTTTTTTGGGGCAATCAAAATGGGATGGTTAGACAAAGAAAATGAATTCTGTGAGCTGTTAAAGAGAGATCCTGTGTACAACGAAGCGAACCGCGGCTATCATTTGGCGTATTATTCTGACTTAATGAGTGGAGACACCCTGCCCTTTGGAGATGACTGCAAGTGTGTGTGGCAAGGAACCTTAAAAGCATTTCAGAGACATTTTAGTAGCGAAGAAAAGGAACACTTTTTCTTGAGGAGAATTGACTTACTTACTATGTGCCAACTTATCGAGGCAAGAAAACGAGTTGAGCCAATGACTGATGAACTTATGGAACGGTTTGAAACTGAAATCAGCAATTGTAGCTTCGCACAGCAGCCTGAATATGAGGATTATGCTAAAAAGATTCAGGAAGAATTTTTGTGTCTTAAAAGTTTATATAGTAAATATAAGTAACCATCAAACCTAAGTGCGTATAAAGCTCAAAGCTGGCAGGTCAATGGCCTGTCAGCTTTTGGGACTTTATTTGCTTAGTATCCGATGCGTAGGTAAGTCTTACTCTACAGGGGATGGTTGGCGTGTTGTCGAACTTTTAGTGTGTTTAGTGCGTTCTGCCGGACGATAGAGATTGTACTACATTATCCCCTGTCAGCTCGCTGGTTCGGTAAATCTTCTGGCAAAAGGGTTTCAGGCTGAAATCCATGTCTGCCTGCCCTTTATCCAGCAAAATACCCGTTACCGTGAAATGATACGCGGTCTGTGCCGCCTGCAACTCCTGCCGGCAGGCATTGGGCAACTCACATTCGCCATCCGTGATGAAAACCACATCAGCTTTCTCGAAGCCTTCCGACTCCATTAGATGGATTGCCTCCCGGATGGGGCGTTCAAAGTTGGTACCGCCACCGAGGAATGTTTCCGCAGCGGACAATTTATCCTCCAGCGTGTATTCACCCGGGCGGAATATGTCCACCTGGCAACTGCTTCCTCCGGCAAAATGGATCAGCGCAAAGCTTCTTCGGCTCTCTGCGGCAATTTCCAGCAGGGTCATGGCTACCGCCTTTCCCCATGCCGCAGCTTCGCCTTCGGTGGAGCTGGACTCATCCAGACAGCAGATAATGTCGCCCATGCCCTTATAAATAGGTTCACGCCGGCGATACTGTTTGATCTGCTTTTGCTGATACTTCCGCAGGAACAGCGGGATAGTCTCCGGCGTGGCCAGCATGGCAAGCTCCGAGGTCAGCGCACAGGACAAGTTGTTACCAAACTCCAGCGAGTAGGTTTCGCCCCGCCCATAGGCATAGCTATTTTTCTTGGTCTGCGCGAGAAGTTCACGGAAGCGACCCAGATACTTGGAAACATCCCTTAGCACCGGACTCTGCCGTACCTTTTCCAGCAGTGCAAGATTCTCAGGCGTGCGGCGCATATTCAAGGGTTCATCGCTCCATGCACCGATGATACTCTGAACCTCCTGCGCCCGCTCTGTGGCAGCCTGTACAGCGGCGGATACCGCCAGATCAACTGCTTCCATTTGACGCAGCATGGTCGTGTCCAGCATCTGAGATACAGCCTCCACCTGCCGCTGCTTGCTGCCCAGTCGATTGGCAGCAGTTATCAGCGCCTGCTTATCCGTCTCGGTCGTTTCTCCTGTAGCTTGGACATCAAGCAGCTTGGCGAGCTCTTCTGCTGCGGTATCACGCGCCGTTTCCAGCTTTTCGAGGGTATTTAATGCACCTTTGTCACCGCCCAGCTCAGACAACAGTCCGTCCAACTCTTCGGCGGCTCGACTGGTGAACTCCGCCGCCGCTTCATAGGCGGGTAAGCTGCGACCCTCGCAGATATTCTTCAGCGTGGGATAGTCGTCCTGTTGAGAGATGTGGTCGAGGATGGGTGCGTTGAATTTCTGCGCCGCAGCGGTGAGCATATCCGCATCGTTTTTGCGCGGAGCCAGCGAATACAGGGATTGAAATACATCGCGGGAGAGGGCGGGGAAAGACTTGAGCCTCTGCGCCGCGGCATTCTCCGTCATATCCATTTCTGTATCATCCTCGCGTAGTTCAGCGTATATGCTGTCCTCCAGTTTGCTGGAGCGCATCACCCGGTCGGTTTTCTGTGCCGGTTTTCTCCGAAAGGCCGCAAGCTCCGCAATGGAGGAATGCAGTACATCCGCTATTGTCCGAAAGGCTTTTCGCCTATTGGTATTCATATAGTATCTCCTATCCGCTGGGGGAGGCGTAAGCCTCCCCCCTGCTTATTTCATTACCATACAGAATCAGAACGGCATCTCTTTGCCGGAACTACCTTCGATGGGTGAAAAATCATCCAGCGGCGGAAAATCCTTAAAGGCATCTGCCTCACCGATCCCGGAAGCTCCTTCGGCCTGCGCCGGCCGGGAATCGCCGAAGTAGACATTATCGGCGTTGATCTCCGCGCTGCGCCGCTTATTGCCCTCCTTATCCTGCCACTCGCGGATCTGGAGCCGTCCCTCTACCACGACCATACGGCCTTTGGTAAAATACTTGCTGACAAATTCTCCAGTGGTGCGCCAAGCCACCACATCGAAGAAGTCGGTCTCCTTTTCTCCGGACTGCGATTTGAAATCGCGGTCACAGGCAATAGAGAAGCTGCATACCGGTGTACCGCTGCCGGTGCGGCGCAGCTCAGGATCATGGGTCAAGCGGCCCATCACAATGATTTTGTTCAGCATAAATCGTTCCTCCAAAAATGTAGTTATTGAAGAGCAGCCATCTGCTCCAACGGGATATAGGTGAAATTCACCGCATTGTGGGCGGCCATGCTGATGGTCTCCAGATCGTTCAGGAGCTTGTTCACCATGTCCTTTTCACTGTCAGACTGTGCGGCGGCACATAACTCCTGCTGCCGCTTATACAGCTGGAGCAGTTCACCACGCAGCTTCAGCAGTGCCTTGCTGCCAGCCTTGGGATTGCCGCCATCCACAACAACGGTGTTGAAATCCTCCTGTGCCTCCACCGCCATTGCAAGAATACTGTTTACCTTATCCTGCAAGGGATTGACGCACAGACGGGTCAGCGTGTTTTCTACCGTGGGCCGGTCACCGGGCGCCTGCCAGAGATAGCACTTGAGGATCAGCAGGTCTTGGGACTCCACCTTGTCATGCCCTTCCAGCCAAGCCTTGGCCTGCACCAGAGGGTAGTAGTTGAGATATTTACGGTCTGACACCTCGATTCCGCTATTCCGCAGTTCACAAAGCACATCGTCAGCCAGCTCGTTGATGGCATCCGGCACAGGGATGGCGGCCACCTCCTGCTGCATGGCGTACAGCTCAGGCAGCGAGATCGTGGCATTTACCGATCCATCACCGCCGTTTTGCTTGCTCTTGAGGACGGACAGACGCTTATCGCGGTCAGCAATGTCCTCCGTCACCACCTTGATCTGCAAACGGTCATACAGCGGCGCCAGGATTTGCTCCTGCGGATCGGCAAAATTAGGAATCTCGTTGGACGCTGAAAAGAAGGAAATTGCCGGAATGGGATAGGTGCGCCCCTCGTTGGTGTATTTGCGCTCGTTGAGTGCTGTCAGCAGGGAGTTCAGCACGCCATCGTTGGCCTTGAATATTTCATCCAGGAACACGATGTCTGCCTCCGGTATTTTGCCGGCGGTTTGTACCACGGGCTCATTCTGATGCAGCGCGGCCACGGCCTTTCGGTAGCTGAGCAGCTTATCCGCTGCCTTTTCCAGCATGGCAAAGGTGTCCGGCGTATCCTTCCTCGCACCAAGGCCGTCCACCATACATTGAAGATCAAAGCGCAGGTTTTTATGTACCTCATCATCCTGCAGCACAGCATCCGGCACGCTGCCGGGTATCAGGCTGGACAGGTCGATGCGGCCAAAAAGCTGATCCTCATCGGTCTGCTTGGAAAGCAGCCGTTCAAACTGCCGCGCCCCGGTGATCCGCTGGCGGAACAGGTTGATGGACAAACTCTTGGCCTGACCGGGCTTGCCGAGAATGAACAGGTTATTCCGCGTCAGCAGCGCAATGGCAATCAGCTCGACCAGTTCTTCACGTTCCACCACCTGACTGTTGACGTCCTGCATCACGGCCAGCATTTTATCTCGCAGTGTCATACTATCGTAACATCCTCCTTCGTTTCATTGTTTCTGCGGCACAGATCAATAAGCTTCTGGCACTGGTGCATCTCAAAACCACCGATATGCGCCTTCCGTTCGGGAAGGTGCATTTTCTTTGCCAGCCAGCGATACGCCTGTGTCCGGCTCATGCCGCGCTCTGTCCAATAGGCGTCGAAAACCTGATGGGTTTCGATACGCTTGAGACGCAGCACCTCATTGGCCAGATCACCAAGGGGGCGAATCGTCCCCCTGTGACAACCTACCCTGGCATTGCAGTTCTGACATTGATACAGCTTTTCGCCCTTCAGACCCAGCCGCACGGCAGAATCGCCGTAGACGCTTTCTGCCGGCACAAGGCGGACAATACCGCCGCAGTATCGGCAAATATGGGGTATCTCCAACCGCACGCCCCCTTACGCAGCCTTTGCGGCTTTTTTGCGGGGCGGTTTTGCTTTCGGCGCGGTCATGCGGAGCTGCGTCTGCATATAGAACGCGTCCTCCGTGGAGAGCGTCAGCATTCCCGTCTGGGCGATACCCAGCGTAACGGTGCCGCGCAGTGCCCGCAGGCAGCGTTCCAGCCGATCCACCGCAAAACAGTAGTCACCGGCAGGTTGTCCCGTCAGAGGAATGACCGTTAATGCCGCGTTGGAGGAACCGATCTCACCGGTGCAGCGAAGGGTCAGCCGATTCCCATCAAAGTGCAGGATCGTCCTGTTGTCCATACAGGCAGCCGTAGCCGTCTGCAATGTGCGGCGCAGCTCCTCGGAATCGCTCAGCACCGTAAATGTGTTTTGTGTCCCCGCAATGAGACTGTCCGTATCCACATAGCTGCCGTGCATGAGCCGTGCGGCAAACTGAAAACCCTCTTTCACAAAGACGAGCTGCCTGTCGGCCATGCCAACGGAAAATGTGTCCTTTTCCTCGCAGAGCTGAGCCAGCTTCTCCAGATTGACAGCGGGGATAAGAAATGTCTTGTCACCGGTACATTGCTTATCTCCCTTTGCGGAAACAATGCAGACACCATCGCTGCCAACGGCACGCAGGCCATCAGATGTCAGACGGAGGTTTACGCAGCGCAGCAGGGGCATATTGCTGTTGTTCGGGTCTGTGGCAAATGCCGCACGGCGTACCATGGACGGAACGCCGCTGAGCTTCACCGTGCTTTCAGGAGCAGTGATGTTCATGCGTGGGAAACCTTTGCCGCTGGCTGTTGGTACCTGATAGTACGCATGGTCACTGGATAGTGCCAGCGTATCCTTGTCTCCCTTGCAGCACTCCACCGTATTCCCCGGAAGATTGGCGAGCATGGCGGAGAGCAGTTTGGCATCAATGGCGAATATGGTATCACCGCCCTCATAGGCCAGCAGCGGCACGTCCTGCCGCAGCGTCACCTCCATATTGGTGGCGGTCATGTGCAGGCAGCGCGCCCCTGTGTCGATCTCCAGCAACGCACACTTCAGCACCTCCAGCGGTGATGCGGACGGCGCCAGCTGCGCGGCACGCTTGGCGGCAGTCAGAAACGCCGCCCTTTCAATGGTAAAATTCAAAAATATTCCTCCTTTACGCGGCAGTATCGAACATACTGAGCTGGTCCTCCAGTTCGGTGTGTTTCGGTTTCCTGCCGGTTCTCGATGCTTGCAGCAAGCCATCATAGAGCGTCTGCCGCGCTGCGGTATCTGCGGCACGGACACTTTCGGGCTGCGGTACTTCGACCACCCTTTCTTTCTGAACAGTGACCGGCTCCGGAAGCTGCTTTACTGCGCGGTGCGGGTTGATAATGGCCATCTTCTTGAAGGTGGCGGCAATATCCTCCACATTGTCCTTGATGCCCAGCATCAGCTCCTTTGCCATCTGTGAGGTCATGTCCTGCACGTCACTCATGGCCGCCAGTCCTTCCTCGGAGAAAGTCCCCTCGATCAGTCCGGCCACAGCCAGCTTGGAGGCCATCAGCTTCATCGCCTTCGCCTGCATGGTGTCGGCGTAGTAGAGCATATAGACCTCGACTCTCGGTGCTGTCTGGTTGATGCGCCATGACCGGCGCGACGCCTGCCGTAAGGTGAACAGGTTATAGCCCATGGAGTAGAAGATCAATGTCGTAAAGGCGTTCAGGTCAAGGCCGGTCTCCACACATTTGGGGTTGGTGATAATGACCTGTGTGCCTGCGGACAGCCTCTTACTGAGCCAATCCTCTCGTTTTTCCGGGACGATCTGTGTACTCAGGATCTCCGTTCGGATACCTTCCTCACGCAGCAGCCCCAGCAGCTTTCGCTGGGTATCTGTCCGTGTCCAGCTGGTGTAGATCATTACCCTCTCGCCTGCGGCGATCTTGGCCCGCACGATCTCCAGCACCTTCTCCTCTTTCGGGAGGACGGTCTGGAAGTCTGCCATGTCCTCCGGCTTCACGATGGTGCAGCCGCTGATGGGGTGGATGATCTCCGGCTGGTCATAGGGCTGATCTGGATACACCGTCAACAGATTGAGATAGGCGGACAAGATCTTATTGGCCGCCTTACGGTCATTTCTCAGGACTGACGTCAGTTCCCGTTCCACTTCTTTGTATGCCTCTTCGATTGGCTTCGGCATCGTCAGTGGTATGGGAATTTCCTCGTAATCAGGAAGATCCTTGCCCATATCGGACAGCGACAGGAATGCCGTACACTCCAGCAAGAAGCGGGAGAATACCAGCGGAGAAACACCGGGGAGCTGCCGTGAGCGTTTTTTGCTTTTGGCACTGCGGCGGTTGGAGTTATAGTCCGCGTCGGTGATCTCATAGGTGTTTTCTACCACGCCGTATTCCGCATCGAACCGGGAAGGTGCATCGTGGGACTTTCCATCCTTTTGCATCAGTCCGGGGACGATACGGTACAGAAGGTGAAAAATGCCGGAGCTGTAACCGTTGATCAGCGTTGCGGTCATGCCGATGAATTTCCGGCTGATGCCGTAAAGCTCCGCCATAGCGTCACCCTGCCCGCTGTCGTTATTGTACTCATGCAGCTCATCACAAAGAAAGCTGCCGATCCGTCCGCGGTACTTCTTCTTGAGGTAGGTACTCAGCGGAAAGCGGCGGTGCGCACCCTTGATGCAATACGGGCGTTCCGGATGCTCCACGAGCTGCTGCAGCTGCTCCAGAATGTGCTCGTTTTTCGCGCGGTTAAGGTGCATAGCAGCCTGTGGCCGGAATACCCAACCATACCCGCCAATTTTTATCCACGGCATTTGACGCCGGTCATTGACCGGTGCCCAAAGCGGTGTGCCGCAATGAGGGCATAGGTGGTTTGCCAGATGCTCCTTCTGGAAGAAAAACTGATCCGAAGGTACCATGTATCTTGTGCCATCGCTGCTGGTCTCCATCTCAATGAGCTCCAGACAGTCCGGGCAGACAAAGCCGCGCTTTCTGCGGCTCCATAGCACGGCAGGATAACGCATATACCCGTCTCTGGCACGCTCTTTACTGAAAACGGCGTATACATTTTTATCCCCGCGCTGGTACAGGTCGAAGAGTCGATCCACGTCGGTGATACTTTTGACCACCATGCCATAGGTATCCGGCAGTGTTTCTGCGATCTCCCGTACCCACTTGCCTGTGACATGAGAAGGGCACATGACAAGGTTGAAGGATTTACCGGTTCCGCGGCCGTTGAGTGCGTTCAGTGCTCCTGCCGCAGCTGCACTCAGCTTGGTCTTGCCGCTGCCGCATTCCGCCACAATGAGTGCCATTTTGTGTTGACAGAGCTGCCGTTTGACAGCCTCCGCCACTGCAAGTTGGGCGTCATAGAGGGAGTACCCGGCTTTTTCGTGGATATAATCGTTGACCTCCAGTATTTCTTCCGAAAGCGGCTCCGACGCCGGATCAAACTTGGGAACGAACTGGCTGCGGATACGATCGGCCACAGTAACGCCAAAGGTGTTCAGATAGCTGGTTACGCTGTTTACCTCCGCAAAGCCGTCTGCCGCATCTGGGATAGCACCAGGAATGGTGATACGCCCATCTTTGAGCCCCTGCTCCAGAATGTCCGTTACGTTTCGATCCTCTGGCAGCAGCGTCAACGACCAGGCTTCCATGCGCTCAGTGAAGGAAAGCACTTTCATCTGCCGCAGATCACCACTGACAATGAGAGAATCCAGCACATAGTCCTGAAACTCAGGGATCAACGGTGCGGCGGTTTTCCGGTCTACCTCAGCAAACAGACTCGCACGGTCTCCGGGCGGGCAAAAGATATAGCATTTGCGTGGGTTTTCGGGGGCGTCCTCATCGCTGTCGTCGGCAGTATTCTCCTCCATCTGGCTGTCATCGTTGGCCATCAGGGTCGCAACGGCATATATCCCGTCGTGGGACAGCAGCCGTCGGTAGCCTTTGGGCCTGCAATCCAGATATAGAGTCGTATCGTCTTGTTTCAGCTCTACCGACGCGCCACCGTATATGGCGTCCGATAGAGCCCGAACGACTTCGGGATAACCGCCGAAGCGAATGGCGCTGATCGTCTGCTGCGTACCGCTGTCGATGATAACGGTATCCGCGTAACCGGTCAGCCGGATCTGAAATTTAGGGTCACTGTAGCTGATTTCCATCAGCTTACTTCTTATGGGTGCCATTCATTTTGAAATCTCCTTTCTTCCGGACAATGAAAAAAGACCGTAACTGCCCCGAAAGGCAATTACGGTCTTCTTGATGTCCTATATTTTTACATACTTCAAGTCTTAGTCAGAACGAAGAAGGAAAACTTACCTCCTTTCTCGCCCGTGCCTGCTCTGCTCCGTCCTTTATGCTTTCACCTAAAGTACAGGTTTATTGTACCGCAGGGAAAGCAGGGTGTACAGGTGGAAAGAAGATGTGTCAAACCGTATGTCATAAGACCATAAGGTTCGACATATTATTATTGGATTCGATTAATGTGGTTATGTTGTTCTTTAGATATGAGTAGGAGGCACCATGGGAAAAATAGTACAATGGATAGAAATAATCTCGAAGGTACTTGGATCAATAGCGATTATTCTTGCGTGGTTTCAGTGGAAAGAAACAAACCGTTTAAAGAGAGCTGACCATCTTCAACAATTGGGAGTGTTACTGCTCGAAAATAAAGAAATCCAGGAAGTGCTACATATACTTATCGTTGGCAGTACGTGGTATGATGCGAAAACATGGAGTTTTGTAAGCGATGAAATGGAGCAAAAAGTGGATCGCTTTTTGGCATATTATTCGTATGTATGCTATCTAAGAGATAATGGCTTACTTGGGGAAAAAGAATTTCTAATTTTCAAATATGATTTGGCTGTGATTGGAAGCAATCCAGACATGCAAACATACTTAAAGCATTTACAAGAAAATGCGGAGAATTCAAAATTATCTGAAATTCCGTTTCAACCAATTTTAAAATATCTCTCGCTTCAAAAATGATTACTGCGGGGTAGGTACAAAATAGCGTCCCTTAGATTGGCATAAAAAGTAGTAGCGGAACATAATACTCCCCTACTACTTTTATTGGCTAGATGTTGCGTTTTACTCTGCCTTTAACGCCTGAATGTGGCTTATGTATTGGGCGATGAGTGTCTTTTGTAAATTGAGCATCTCAAAGAGGCAAACGTATGGCGCCATCATGTTGCTGTTATTTTTATTATGAATCTCTGACACCCAATCTTGTTCAGGATCAGCGATACAGTCTTGAATTACTTCAATATAAGTTTTTTCGCCAAGTCTCATCGTCATATTTCCAAGAACTGCATTACGAACGTCATAAGATAAAGAAACTTCTACAAATTGAGTTAAGTCGTTCAAGATGTCCTGATTATATTTGAAATCGACTTGAGAAGCAAACTCCGTACAGTATTTTCTGAGTTCCAGTTCAGCATCATAGAAAGCGGTGATAGCTGGCTCATATCCTTTGTTTCGCAGAAATAGAGACTGTGAATACAAATCTTTCATATCTGTGAAAGAGAATTGTTGTTTGATTTCGGTTGGGCTTACGCTACCCCTTTGGCTCATTGGCGTTGTGATAGTGTTGAAATACATGATGTAATACTGAATCAGTATTTGCATAATTCGATCGAATCGTAAAATTTTCTCGCGCTCATATGCGTACTCTACTTTTTCGTTTTGCTTATCCAAAAAGAATTGCACAAAAGAGACAGTGACAATAATTCCGAGCAGGTTAGTGCCAAGGCCAAAGAGAATATTATTAATGTTACTCGCGGTTTTTTCCGTAAAATTCCCCCAGGAAGAACAGGCCAAGGCCAGAATTATGATGCTCATAATCATTAAGAAAATCGAAATTTTCCCAGCGGCACTTTTTATCCACACTGTAATTTTTTCCATATTTTCCCTCATTGCTTATTTTAATCTAACTAAAAGTTGTATACAATGCCATTCAACGGGTTTCTTTCCTATTCATGTGATTAGGAAAGAAACCCGCTAAATATTGAAAGTTTTTATTCGTTATGGAATAGTTTTAGGGAGCCTTATCTGATTCAGCTGTTGGCAGATACTGAATTATTTGCCACAGCTTTTCCGTTTACCTTTGCGTCAAGTATAAGCGTATATGTTTTGCCACTCTTTACTGGTGAAGTCTCTGAAATACGAACTCGACATGTACCATCAGCGCTCCACGAGTCAATAACAGTAGATCCTTGCTTTAATGTCAAAACGAGTGAAATCTTGTCATTTTGGTTCCCCGTGTCGTAAGTGCCAGAGCAATAGGCTATTCCATTTTTAATAGTAAGTGTTGGACGAGAGATGATCCGGCTTTGAACGGCACCAGCAGACACCGTCAGAGCGATTACCAATATCATAGCCATAAAACAAGAAATGCAGTGCTTTTTCATTTGGTATATCTCCTTTTCTGTATAAGATATGCGATGGCCTATATATAAATAAACGTTAGAAAGAACCAATATCTTTCAAAGTAAGAAATTATTTTGGCAATATAAGAGTAACGCTTTGAGCAATGCGAATCAACTCATCATCGCTGAGAAAGCCATCGATAAGAAGACAAGTGTTGTTTTGAATGTCAATCCATATAATGCAACTCACTTGACTATCAATTGTAGATGAATAAAGATGTCCACGATTCCCATTTATGGAAACTTCTGATACGGACATGTTTTCCAACTCTATAGTCAGAGCGCTGCCGGAATCCATGGGGCCGTATTCAAAAAGAAGGCGGTGTTTTCCTGAGTATGCCGTAAACTGCAGTGCGGTTACCCTGGAAAAGTCATCTGGGGTCGAAAGAATTTCTGCATTACGACAATACCCTTCCGGGATATACGAAAGCTGATACTCTGGAAGATCCGATTCAGTGTGCTCGCCGGAGAATCGATACATAACGTAAGTCTCATACCATTCGGTGACCCAATTAACGACCGCAGCGTAGACCTTGGGACTGATGAGCATTAGCATGCCGAGACTTAGAATACCAATCAATGCGATGGTTGCCACCATTTTTGCAGTTTTCTTCCAGACCGGCTTTTGCCTGCGTTCGGCCCACTTCTTGGGGTTGGACAGAAGAGAGTGCATAGATTTCTGAAACTTAAGAGAAGTTTCGACCTGTTCTGTACTTGAAAACTCTGGTGCAAATTCTTCAGCCGCGGCATCTAAAAGAATGTCGCGAAGCAGTTCGTTCTCTTTGTGTTCCGTCATACTAATCCCTCCTCTCTCAAACGATCAATTAGCAGTTTACGTCCACGAAAAATGCGTGTGCTGACGGTCGCTTCCGGAATGTTCAGTTGCCGAGCAATTTCACGGGTACTCCACTCTTCAATGAAACGCAATTCTAGGACAGTGCGGTATTTTTCGGGCATTTCGTGAATTAGCTGCGTAATAGATGCGGAAGAATCTTCTTTTAGTTCATCGCTAGTGGCTAAAGGCAGTTCATCAAGAGATATTTCCGCTTTGTTTTTTCGCAGGATAGAAATACATTCGTTCTTTACAATTATAACGCAATAGGCGCCTCTTTTCTTGCATTCGATTGCAGAAATTTTTTGAAAACTTTTTACAATTTTCATCCATGCGTTCTGAACGGCATCTTCACGTGCCATTTGATCGATGGGGAAGTATTTTTTGGCAACTCGCAGCATGACCGCATGATATTCAGCGTAAAGTGCCATGAATTCATGCTTTTCGTGATCAGTTTCTAATACAGATAAGTAAATCAGCAAAGCGATGCCTCCATTTTGTATTTCTTCTGAGAATGATCTGAATAGAGAAATTAAAAAGGCCCTTGGTAGCAATTAAGCTAATCATGTTTATGAATGCATACACAGAATAATCTGAGAATTTATTATAATTATAACATGAAAAGCGTGAGCCGACAACCGAACCAAGAGAAAATGGATGATGGATATAATTGATTCGCCAATTTATAAATGTCGCTCGGCGACAAAAACTGACAGCATTTAAGAAAAGATATTTAAAAAAATATCCTGAGGAATTGCGAATTGACTTTTTTATTTAGGCAAATACAATCTGGCCTGATTAAGCGGCAAAGTTGCTTAATCAGGCCAGATTGTATTTTATGAAAAAGAGTGATTAAAAGGAGTGGCTTGGCTCTAAGTTTATCAAGCCGTTACATAGAGCGTATAATTTCGCGTATCAGTTGTGCCACTTGAATTCGTAGCAAACAAAGTAACAACAACTTTATATTTAACGCCGGAAGTCCCCTGATAATAAACCGTATTGTCAAATGTATAATTATTAGAGGTGCTCATGCCAGAGTCATATTGTCCATAAGAATCTTCAAAAGTCCAAGAACTGCCATTTTGCGAGTAGAACTTCATGCTTTGTGCACCTAGGCGAGATACAACGCCTTTTGTAGTAACTGTAAAATTAATAGCTATTTTTCCATTTCCTGCCGCAGTGACTTTGCACGAACGATTAGAAATCAAATCGCTTGCCCGAGACTCTGCCGCATTCGCAGGAACGATGAGAATAGACAGCAGGAGGCAGAGAATAAAAAGCATTGATGCAGTAGTCTTAAATTTGCTATGCATAGGTTATTTAATCCTTTCTTGACTATTGTAAAGAAGTTATCATTGATACAAGTGTATCTTTAGATGCATTTGTGTCGATAAAGCATTCCAAATTGTTGTTAAACCATGTAACACAATTAGAATCATTATTCTGATAGAAGTAGTAGGTAAGGCCGCCTTGCTGGTACTCAGTGACTACGGTATCATCTTTTTCAAAGTCAAATGCATGTGCCTGCGTAAAGTAGATGACTTGAAACACGATGTATCTATCGTTTCCTTGATATAAAGTAGAAAAATTGATGTGATCACTGTATTCGGGCGAACTGACATTAACAGCAACAATTTCGTAACCTTCCGGAAACACAGGCACAATTTTTTCGGTAATGCCATAGGCATCGAGAGCTTCTTCGATGGTAGCATATTGAGCATTCTCAGGCGAAAGGTTTTCTGGGTTATTGTTTTCTTCGGACATGTCGCCGGTGTACTGATTTTCAAATGTAAATACTTCGGATGTCCATTTACCAACCATCTGAAAGATCTGTTCAAAACCGAGAGCAGTGCAGACAATCAATGACGACAAACAAATTAGTGCTGCCGCAAGGAGCAGTGCCTTACGGAGGGAAAACTTAGAACGCGTTGTTTTTCGCGTGAAATCTATAGAATCACGACCAAGTGCTGCGCAGTCCGGGGTATCACAGGGATAAAGCTGAAGGCCATCACCTTCTGGGGTGGCATAGCTGTTAAAAAATTCCTCGAGGGCTTGGGCGGCAGCTTTTTTGTTGACTTCACTGACACCACCTTCGCGTTTTTCAATCACCTCCATGATGTACATAACCATATCCAGATCACCGCCATCGGCAGCTTCCATATCTTTTTGCAGGAGATCTTCCAGCTCCTGTGTACTCAATTGGTCCAGATAGGAGTACATATCATTATTTTTTGATGTAGCCATACTCTGAACCTCCTTCACTTCATGTATGTAGATGTCGGCGATGTGCTGACATAAAATCAAAATTAAAAATCAGGAAATTCTTCCCTAATTCGTTTCCGTATTCGCTCAAGGCGTTTTTGACTTGTCCACACGGTAATTCCAAGTTCTGCCGCCACTTCCGTATGACTGACATTTTCAATGAAGATTCTTCGGAACAGCGTGATGTCATCCTCTTTAAAATTATCATAGACAAATCTGTATATTGCAGAAAGTGCGTCACTCACGATCAACGCGTTAATAAAGTTGCCCGGTGCCGCAATATCTTCAGATCTATCGCCGTGATCAACCAGTAGGTTTGCCTCACGCCGCTTGGTGCGGGTATAGTTCCGCATCTTATTCTTTAAGGTCTGCATCAACCAACCTCCGATGTTCTCATGGTTGATTAACTCACCAAACTTGCTCCATGCATCATGGAAGGTATCTTGTACAAGCTCTTCGGCGACAGACGCGCATAGCTTGTTCGCTTTTGCATAACGCAGTAGCTTCGGATGGTTGCTGATATAGATTTCACTAAATATTATGCGTTGCTCCGACGTCATAGTATTCGCCCCACTTTCCCGTGCCAACAGTTTTCGTGATTTAACCGTACTGCCGACTTACAATCTTCTAGAGAATGAAACCTCTTATGACATATCTGAGAGGTACGGGATCACATTACATTTTTTTGAGAAAATTGTCGTTAACATATCGGATAAGGCCCAATAGCCGTTGCGAATCTTCACTGTCAATGGACACAAGCATTTGAGCGATATCGTTCTTTGCGCTATTGATAGTTTGCTCATAGACCAGACTGTCAACACTAACTTGAAGAGCATTAGCAACATTTACAAGGCTTTCGACACTCAACATCTTTTTGCCGCGTTCAACTTGCTTAAGGTGTTCGACGGAGATTTCGGCTCGTTCGGCCAAACCTTCTTGCGTATATCCTTGAGTGGTACGAGAAAGTTTTATGTTGTTTCCAATGATACGCTGTAGCTGCTCTTTCGCTTCGGTCATGTGCATATACCATCCTTCACCATTCCTACTAGTACCTATTATATTGTCCAGATAGGAATGACGAAATGTGCCGACAGCACTTGTCATGGGGTTCCGATAGCACCATCTTTTCTCTGGTTCTCCATGTGTGCTTTTCTAGTTAGTCAAAAACGCAGCCGAGATCTCGACTACGATTTCTCTCCAACCCGTAGTCAGACTTGGTGATTATGGGGGCAACCACCAAGTCTAAGTGCGAATAGAAAACTCAAGGGGGCTGGTCAATGACCTGCCCCCTTAAGCTCTTTATTTTTGGATATCATGCACACATCTGGTGTATGGACAGAGGTAAACTGCGTTGCCTATGGCAGGGTATACGCTGCACTCAGTTGAGGTACAGTCTGTAGCGCACCCGTCAATCCATTACATAGCCTGGTATGAAAAATAATAGTAACGGAACGTCACACAACGTTCCGTTACTATTTTATATAAGGGATGTCAAGATAATGAACTCAAAATTGGATACTGTGCGAAGCTGTAAGAGGTTTGATGGCTACCGGAAAAGATCAAGCATTTCATTGTTGTATAAACCATAATGGGATGATCTATGCATCCTTTCCTGCGGTGTCAGAGATTTCGAAACACAATATATACGCGTCTTCGGCTCCAATCCCTTGAACATTGCTGTCAATTAAGATGGCGGGTGTTTCGCATTCTAATCCAGTCTTAGATCCGTCTGCATAGTACAATTTCCAGTTAGCGAAAGGCACACCATCGGCATCTTCGGTCATTCCAGCAGAGATTACAGTTAGTTTTGCACCGGGGTACACGACAAAAACATCAAATTCACTAGTCTGGTTTTCATCTAGACGCATATTCCCCTTTTTAACCGTGTGAACATTAGTTACTTGGACAGTCAAATCATTGTAAGAAAATGACTCTGTACTTGCATCGGGATATGTCATAGGATCATTTTGACTGTCACCTTGTTCCTCTGCAGGGGGCCGACTGTTATCGGGGATTTGGGTTGGCCCAGGGGTAGTGATGTCATCATTATTTTTGCCATTTTCAAGGTTGGTGCAGGCTGTCAGGCAGTATATGAGAGACAGCGTAAAGATTGCAATAATTAGATATATTCTTTTCATGTTAGTAGGTCTCCTGCCTATTGCTAGATTCGACTATTGTGCAAGGTTTTAGGTCATGGTGTTTACCCAGTATCCATAGGCGTATGCAGATGCATTGGGGTTATTGTTCGGCTGGAAAAACTTTGCGGGAGCAAACGCTGCCTGACTTACCCCGCTACGAGTTAGACGAACCATCCAATATACGTTTGTTCCAGCAGGATAGATTCCCTTAAAACTATAAGAGTAAGTGTCTCCGTTTTTACTCATAAGGCCACCGTCAGTCCATGTTCCAGACGATTTACTTCTGTAATAGATCCTAACTTCAGCCATGTCGCGCTTAACACCATCGTCTCTAATATATGCAACAATAGATGCCGTATTATTACTCCATTTAGCCTGAGAATAAATGTCTAAATCTTTACCAGAAGCCCACTTACTGGAGGCGAGATAGCTGTAGTTTGGCTCATTCCGAAGCCATTTCAGCCCGTTGTTTTTAGAACAAATGCCAAAGTGAAGATGAGCGGGAACATTTCCTTGGTTTCCGGATTTGCCAATTAACTGTCCCTGATTTTTATAGCCATCCGACTCACAGGCATTCATGTGATAAAAACGGACATAGTAGTCGCCGTCGTCTTTTACTTTATTCCGATTTGCATCGACAAGAAATTCAATATCACTATGTCCCACGACAGGGTTTTTTGTTGACCACCCATAGTATGGTGCATATACATTTGTGTTGATCGAAGCATTCAAATCGACTCCGTTATGAGGGTTAGTTCCGACGGATCGCGGCTGGTTCCATTTGCTATTAACGAGAACAAAACCTCCGGAGGATCCTGTTGACATCGGAGAAATGAAGCTGACAACCTTAAGAGCGGCATCTTGAAATACGATGTCGTATGCAGCCCGAGTGGACACGGCAGGCGATACGGTTTCTTCGTGGCTAATCAGCATAGTATCTTCGTTAAGCCAAAAGCCACGTACTGCAGAGTTTGTCGCAGCTTGTACACTCTGCCCAACTTGTGTTGTTTCGTTAAGAGAAATAGCCCTCCCATTTAAGGCATCAACAATCTTGATATCATTCATACCAATATCGGCGTTTTCACCGTATGAAATGGCTAGCTTTGCCCCAGACATAGAGAACGAAGGCGTTCCATCCAAATACCCGCGAACAGAGGTGATTTCACGCAGCTTCCCAGTCTCGCTATCCAGATCATTAATGTAAGCCGTAGATGTCGAACTGCCATCTTGGTAAGTTGTATAGATGAGTTTTCCGTATCCAGCTCCCTTGACGCAAACATTGGGCAAATCCGGAATATCAACAGAATTGATGGAGCGATTTACAACGTTTACAATCCTCGTACTATCGAGTGAACCAACTACAACTGAATTATCCGAAATAAAACCGACAATATCATTATTAATTGCAGGCGAAATCAACTGAGCTTCTGCTGGATTCTGGAGATTGACTTTCCAAACGGATGTTTCGTCCGGCTCTACCGCATCACGGTTTGTACGGTACACAACATATTGCCCAGATGGATCTAACTCAACATTGTCAATCCACAACAAATAACTTTCAGGGTTTATTGCTTTGATTTCGTGTTCAATTTCAGAACGGTTTTTTCCAGCATAAGTATCGCTTGTAAGCTTATTCGTGCTTCCGCTACTTGCATTGATGCTCCAAATGCCAATATCGGTATAAGCCAAATATGTACTCGTTTCGTCGGCATATGCAAAGCCAAATTCATGGCGTCCCCATTCGGAGGGGAAAATAAATATGTCTGAACCAATGCTGCAACGATACATTAAAGCGTCAAAAGCCCCGTTGCTCCGGTCTTCTAAACGGAGGGTAAAAGGTGTGAGCGGGACTTCGGTTTGAGTGCTTCCATTGTACGCATATGCCTTGGTATGATTGGCAATATACTCCGCACGGACAACGTCCGCGTCAGCGATAGCATCCATAGATTGCCCCTGCTCATTGAATATCCCATTAGGATATAGAATTGACGTAAGTTCTTCATACTCGGCCGTGCTTACGGGTTTTACAAGCAATGTAGTCCCACTGGCACCGTGCATAACATATTTGTTGTCATTTGAATCAACGACAACTGTTGGTGTAGAGATGGTCTCATCAATATTCGCATCGATTTGTCCTGCACTTGCTTGTACAATAAAAGATAACATAAAAGCAAGCAACAAGACTCCGCTAACCAGTCGTTTTTTTAGGCCGTTCATAAGCTTTCCTCCTCGTATTTCTTTAGTTGCTGTTCTTAGCTGTGATGGCTGGTATTTTGATTTCCGGTTGAAAGAATGCGTATGTGATTGTATTACTGTAGTCTCAAGTATAGCTGAGAGTACTTGGCTTACGAAACTAGTGCACCATTGTCAATGGTAAGAACTTGATCACATATGGAAAGAATATCTTCTTTATTATGGCTTGATAACAGGATGGTTACTCCTGAGTCTCTCAATGCATGAAGTAGCGCCCGAACACACAAAACACTTTCCTCATCTAGGCCGCGAGTAGGTTCATCCAAAATCAGCAACTCCGGAGACTCCATTATCGCCTGTGCGATAGCTAGTTTTTGCTTCATACCTAAAGAATAAGTCTTAACTTTTCGGCGATCATCTGGATCCAGGAGTACATTCTCCATTACCTGCCGGATATGTGCGTCAGAAATGATGCCTCGAAAACTGGCTAGATAGCGAAGATTATCAAATCCCGTCAAATCATTTAAGAATGCGGGGTTTTCAATGATTACACCTTTTGTCATAGGTCGATGATAAATGATTGATCCTGAATCAAGATGAAGGAGACCGGCAATAGCTCGGAGGAGCATGGTTTTACCTGATCCATTTGCGCCTACAAAACCGATAGAAGCACCTTTTGAAATAGACAGATCAATATCGCATAGTATATGCTTATCCTTGATCCATTTGTTGAGTTTTACTATATCGATGCAGTTCATAGTTAACGTCCTTTCTGCGTTTGCACTTACCTATTCTTCCCGATCTATATTCTCTGGAGAAAAGAGAAAGTCTTGTCGTTCAATAATGTAACAAAAGAAAAAGACACATAAGAAGATAATGCATAACCAATAAATTGTTGGATATAGCAATGAGTTTAAAGAGCCGGATGTTCCATATTCATTAATGTAATTTAGAAAGTAGTTCTTGTGAGGGAAGATACAGCGAATGGCCTTTCCCCTGAACCAAAAGTCAACTTTGATTAGAACTAGAAGTAAGAAGTTGAGTATAAAAGGTATGCTAGTCGAAAAGAGAGATCTGCCGAATCTGATAGAAGAAAGCATAACAAGTTTCGCAAAAATGAGATATTGAAAAACAGTACCAAGAAAAATAAACAATTCTAATTCCGGAAGAAAAGAACAAAAATCAAAACCTAGGTTAAACCAGTTTTGCAAAGGAGCCGAGAGTTCAAAAGCAAAGGCATTGCCGATATCATTTATATAGCCTACAAGAAAAATTGCAGCAACGAGAAATACCTCGAAAAGGTGATAAAAAAGGGTAAATGCAGTCAAATCGATCAAGCATCTATTTGTAAATAGTCTTCTGCTGGTAAAACGGGTGATAATATATTCATATTCTTTTTCGAATCTAAAAAGTTTCTGAGAAACAATAATAAAAAGGGGCAAACGGAACAGATAAAAAAGAGGATAGGAATTAAACTGAAACAACAAATTACCCCAAAACGTTAACCGGGATTCGCCACTAATGGTGAGTGCTTGCCTTTGCGAGTATGCTGTAACAACGCAAAGGCAAACGAAAACCATTGCACTTCCCAGTTTAGCTTGGTATCCTTTATATATAATTCTTCGAGCCAACTGCCTCATAAAATCTCCTGACTGTCCCGCTTAATCGCACTGAAAATTAGCGCAAAGGACACTACACAGATAAATATGTCTTTTAAGAGAATTAAAGGGAAAGAGCTGGAGGTGCTCTCAAATGGTAGAAACATGGAAAGAAAACTTGCTAAATTAAATGGGTAAAACCCAGATAGAATCGCATTGGCTATGTAAATTATAAAAGGCAATGCAATTACAAGCCACTTACGCTTTACAAATAAAGTTATTGCGGTAAAGAGAACAAAAAATACGGCAGATTCAGCAACATTAAGTACAATTATCAAAAGCACATATAAAAGGGGGGAATACTGATAATACCCTGAAAAGGCTCCCGACGGAGCATAATTTGTTTCTCCAACTGGCAAATTGAATGGATAAAGGATACTACATAAAAGGAACCAAAGCGTTAAAATTGAAAAAAACAGAACCATAGTACTAATTAATCCAACTTCAATCTTTTCTAGAAAATAGTTTTTATATGTAGTCCGGACGGTAACTAAGTGAATAAAAGAACTGTTTCTTTCGGTGTAAATTGAGCCGAGGTAGGGAGCGCATATTAAGATGGGAATCATCACCTTGTAAAAGCTGCCTTCACCAACTCCGAGACAGTACAACCAAGCTTCATAGCATGAAATATCAGAAGGGTTATGGTAAAACTGAGCGTCCAAATGAAATGCAATAAGTCCGCCGATACCAGAAGCTATTCCCAAGAAAAGCGTTACAAAATAGGCGCGATGAAAAGCACGCCGAAATTCATAATTAATCATAATACATACCTTATATTTGCATACGAGCTATTTATGTACGAGCAGGATATGAATGGCTATGTCATATCCTGCTCGTTGTTATTTAAAAGAAATAAACTCTTTTCAGTTTTATGTATGCACGCGTGATAGCGAGTCACAAGGGCATGGCACTATAGTTCCTTCGGAATCCAGTGTCGAATATAGACATATTTATTTGAGGTTGTCAGCACTGAAATCCAAATGAACTGTAAAGGCAGTAGAAATAAGATCAGAACTAAGCTCTGCGCGATATTCATAACCAACCTTGGCCCCGTTTTCGGCGGCATAGCAAATCTTTCCAACTGGCAAGTCACGAGCCCACTGAGAACGTGCTTCATTGTTGGAGTTGATCAGCCGTGCATCAACAAAATTATTAGGTTGTTTGGATGTAGCTTTAAATGAGGCAGTCAAAGTTACAGTTCTCTTAACATTGTGTTCTTGGGTATAGCCGCTACCGTTCCAACCAGGAACGTATACTTCACAATCCTCTGTCCACGTTGCAGCGGCAAGCGGTGCAACATTAGCGAGTTCTTCTGTAGCGGGAGGCGCGGCAGATGCCACACCGCAAAGCATAAGTGTTGAAATAATAAGTGCCATGGTCAGCACGATTCGTTTGATTCCTTTCATTTGAGTTCTTTCCTTTCTTTAGAATTTTGAGTCAAAATGTTTCTTATTTCTTGATTAACCATCTACGGTTACGGCTTGTTCAGGGAGTTGCACGCCATTCAATTTGACGGAAAGCGTCAGCGTATAAGGCTTGCCTGCTGTTATTTTTTCTCTTTGCTTAATGTGACAAAGCTTTTACCGGTTGCATTCTAGGTATCAACAACAGTTGACCCTTGTTTCAGTACAAGTGTTAGAGAAATGTCCGTACTGCTGTCGCCGCACCGATATGATGCCATACAATATGCAGTATTGTTATCTATTCGTAGCGATGGAAAACCGCTCTTTGCACGCGGAGCAGCAGATGCAGACACTACGAGTGTAAGTGCCAATAGTACAGACAAAGATCCCCTACAAACCGCTTCACAAAAACACCTCCTTTCTGCGAATAGTTAATGTATCGAGAACCTCAACTATATAACGCATCGAGGCTGGATTTTCTTTCAAACTAAAAAAGTTTTACTATTACTCCAAAATTTCGGCCTCATTTTTTGGCGATATGTAAATAATTCGTCTCAATCTCAAAATGCGTCCATAGCGAAGCGCATATTATCACGTTCGCCCGAACAATTATACTATTCTCTTTTCTGTCGTTATAGATGTATAATCACCCCATGTGTCCGTTGACGGTAATATTAGTACAGTAATACAGTTATTGAATTGAGATGTGTGGCTTTGCAGTGTTTTTCCGTTGAAAAATACTCAAAGTAAAACTTTGCCTGATTTTGTTCGCTGTAATTTGTTCGCTGTAAGTAATAGTTGTATGTGAAATGTGTGACTTTATAATTATATGCATATATCTTGAAACAAACATTGACGAATTAAGCCAATTATTGTATACTTTTACCGACATAGGGAGATGATGACACAACAATGAATACAGACAAAGACATCATTAAGAAAATTATAAGTCAGTTCACGACACAGAGGGATGGCTTTCTATATGATATGTTCAAAGATAATAAATTCAGAGAAAATCATCCGGAGGCGCTTTGGTTTTTTAACGCATATGACTATGCGTATAAGAACTATCTGAAGGATCGGGAAGAGTATTACGATCGTCCTGAGGTTGCTGCACAGGCAAGGGCAATGATGTCTATTTACTTGGCAAACCAATTGTCCGCAGTAACTCAGGGGATTGATATAGATTTTGTAATTGCACTTAGCGGGGAGGTACAAGAGCAAAGAAGCGCTGAAGGACTTTCAATCTGCTTACTGCCCTCGCCAGAATATTTCGGCCTGCACCAGTCTAGCACATCAATCCTGTTTGCAGAGAGCGATAAAAAGCCGCTTGGCCATGATAGAGTTCATGCGGTAAGAAAACAGCTAGAATTAGCGAAGACTGGCGGCTTGGCCGTGTGTAGAGACATGAAGAACAATGAACTTCACACGATTGGCATTCTAGATGAAGAATTTGCTCATAGCTATCCTCGTATCGTATTTAAGAGACATTTGGAATGGGAATTCCATGTACCTTTAAAGTCTACGGTTTCCAAAGATATAACTCTGAAGACAAATATACTTTCCGAGACGGAGCCCCAGAAAGTTGTCCCAACTTGTAGACTTCGGTACAAACAAGGTTCGCTTATGATGCCAATTCTCAATGTAGCAAAGGAACAAAGGAGTATAATCTGCGACAGGCTGCAGAAGAAAAAGCATAGCAGTGCGGAAGAAACGGCAGCCACTATTGCGGCATTACTTCCTGCAATTGGAAATTGCGACCACGGGGCAGTCGTAATTTTTCTCGAACGCGAGGTTGTTTTGGGGGAAGCAAAGCGGCTTACTTCAGTAGGTCGAGGGATTATGTTGCCCAAGCAAAAATCCCTATTCTATAATGGAGAACCTGACGAAACATTGATAAAAAGAATGGCGTCTATTGATGGGGCCATTTTAGCGGATCAAAAAGGAAATTGTTATGCGTATGGCGTAATCCTCGACGGCAAAGTATCCAACAAAAGGGTCAGTAAAACGGATGGCAAGGACCGAGGTGCTCGGTATAACTCGACGAAAACTTACATTAATTCGGTTCAGAGTTCTTCGCGCAAAGGAAAGAGAAAAGCAGCGCGGATTGGCATAGTTCGTTCCGAAGACGGGATGTTGGACATTTTTATACGATAATATGAATAAATACGTCGATATGAAGAGGATAGTTTTTCCTATTTAGTGCCGTATTTCCGCACTTTTTTTGCAATATTCCCTTGACAATCCTGAGATACTAATGTATCATAATACGTAATACTCATGGTATAAAGGACTGATTCTATTGTTTAAAGAAGTGAAAAAAATAGTTGGAGATTCAAATCAAATCAAAAACCAGATTGAGTTGCAGCGTATCGCTTCTGATACGAGAATTGATCGTACAGAAAGTTGTTTCGCCGGCAGAAGCCATCAAACAGTGCAGCAGTACCACAAGAGTGCTGAACGCGCAGCGAAACTCGCTAGCAAGTGGTTTTAACTTGTATAGAACCATATAACAACACACACCATCTTTTTACATTGCCAATGTAGAGAGATGGTGATTATTTTAGGAGGGGTGTGGGATGAACAAGAAGATTGACGTGAAAATGTTAGTTCTAAAGCGGTGGAATCAGACTCGAACAGGGAAGCTGTTTGATGAAAATATAGAACAGCGAGGCCAGTATATTTCCTTTCAAAGCTATCATTTTATTGATGTTTATTCCGTCAAGGGAGAACCTACACTACTCCAAGCTTATGAACAACTTCAATCCGACAAAACCAGCAAAGTTGTAGGGATGAAAGAGGAAGCAAACACTAGACGAGACATTTTTCGCGATATCCATACGGTGCAAAGCATAACGCTTTTGGGGGAGGCTGGTTCTTTTTGGGAGTCTTCAACGGATGTCATGAATATTACCTTCATTCAGCAGACTGATTCGACCAGTTGGTGGTACGATGACGTTAAGAAATGCATCTCGAACATGATTGCCAACAAGAGCAAGGATAACTGTTGTTGGCATTCGGTCAAGTGGGCGCTATATTATTCCTTGGACTTCTGTGATTTAGTCTTATTTACAAAGAATTTGAAGTTAAGCCAACTGAATGAAATGTTGTGGGAAATATTGCTATTCCAACACGAAAAGCGCCTGATGTTTCGTGACACATTTACAATAACTTGTTTTGAGCATACTTTTTTGAAAAACTCTTTTCAAACGATAAGTGATTCAAATTCAAAAGACGATGAGCCCCTAGGGTGGGACGATAAACTGGCATTATCTATAAATTTAAGTGTCTGGGATTTTTCGATTATTCCGAAATTGTTGGAAAGTATTATTAAGATCGGTGGATTGGTTAGCGAAAGTCGCCTTTTGGGACGATATGATTTTCGCATTACAACGGAGGAGTTGCACGGAAGTCAAATACTGAGGATTTTATATCAAATTGATGCGCTTTTTGAAAATCAGGATAACAAACAAAAGGAGTCACTTAATGGCTACGACGTCGTTTCTCTGGTAGCTGCACCTGAGGATAATGCATATCCAGCCCCAAAAGTACCTTTCAAGTCTACTGCATATGAAGAGGCTGTGGCGGGCACTCTGACAAAATTGTACATTTTATTCCTTGAGCAGGATTTTCCGTTTACGGAGTATGTTAAGGAAACTCTCCGGGCCCTGTACGAACTGCATAATAGCGGTTTTTCTGAGGAGTTCGTATTAAGCGTACTACCTTCCCTTTCAACGTTTGTCGAAATCGAACAAGAGGCGGTAAGCTTTTTAGGAGAAGCTAAAAAAGATTCAGAAAAGGATCCACAAAAGGAATCCGTAGTCGAGCAAATTCAAGTAAGTCTTTTGCATATGCAAAAGAACTACTTCAATGCCTTGAACACGTTAGCTCTCTGCACAATGCACAGCGAACGACAGTTTATCCATGCACCTGCGTTTAATGCGACTTATTTTGAAATTCCCCCCAAAATACTAGCATTTTATAATGCAATCACAGATTATATTGCGTCTTTATTGGCTGAGGAAGAAGACAAAAAGTATTACTTTATAATCGCTCCAGACTACCGCTCAGATATCTATGTGCGTCCTCTAAATATTACCTATTCGAGGGACACAAAAAAACACTTAGCAATCATCAATTTGCCGGAAAAATATTTTTATCAGCCGAAAGAAGCTATTATGCTTTTAGCTCACGAAGTCGGTCATTACGAGGGCAGACGAAGCAGAGAAAAGCGTGCAGAGAATATCTTTGAGATGACGGGGCTTTTACTGCTGAGAAGTACACCGCTTGTTGATTGCGAACATACGGTTCGTCTGTTTGCCAAGGAATTTGGGGCATTCTTATATGATCAATATCATCGGCAACACAAGAACAGATATGTGCGAGGAATCGAAGCACGGCTGGATGATGTTGCACAATTTCTATCTGAAGTTCACCATGGAGTGGACTATTTTAGAACTGCCGAACATCAACATGCCATAGTCCAAAAGTGGTCTGAAAGGCTTTATGAGAATCGCGAAAATGAAATAATTTACCAAGAATGTCTGCATCTGCTGCAAAAACTTGATGATGGTCTACATACCGAATATTTCGCTTCTCACCTGGCTGGGGTGCTGTCTACAGGTGCATGCGATGTAATCGCCCGTAGTATGGCAAATAGACTATCCACCTTACTTGAACAGGCCATGCAAGTGCCATATCACGATATTGCTGAGACAAGCGAGACTATCGTACAGGCATTTAGTGAGGCTTTTGCTGACAGGCAAATGATTGCTATCTTGGGAACCACGTCTGCTTGGTACAAAAGTTATGGAAACATTATTGCAAGCGTACAGAAAGAAGTACAAAAGGACGTACAGAAAGATACGAATGTTGCCATCACTACCGAGCAACTGCTCCGCTACAACGCTGTGAAACGTATTGCAAATGATATAATCCCGGAAGACGAGCGTTTTAAACTTCCAAACGATTTCTTCTTGGAAGAGGTTGTGAAGAGCATTGTATCCTATCTGAAAGATGCTGAAAATGAGCAGGCTAAGGAAACTGGATCTTCATGCGAAAAGAATTGCGTACAAGAGTTCCTCAAAGCTGAGGACTTGAAGGAACAGTGTAAAATCATTTGCGAAGTGTTAAGCGATTACAAAAAGCGCTGGTACTCAGAACAACCCCCAAAGTGATATTCAAAATAAATCTGTCTTTCGATAGGAAATTCGAAAGACGGATTTATTTTTGCAGAACCAGAGAGTTCTCTGGCTCTGCCGCGAGTCCCATTATGTCATGATATAGTATATTATAGAGAAATACGCTATAGATAGTCAAGCTTGTTTTAAGATAGATAATGCAAGGGGGCAGTCATAATTAAAGGATCCAACAACGAGACAGCTAACCTATCATGGATGGAACAGGTGGTGCGGAACGCCATCGCGTCCATATCTACCTTTGAGCGACAGGTGTAATCCAAATTCTTAAAGTACAGGAAGCGCCCCTCAGATAATCTGAGGGGCGCTTCCTGTTTTCACATGATGTTGTCATACAACTTGACACGAAAGAAGGCTACTACAGCAGTTATAACCGGTATGCTGCAGAGTATTCTTTTCTCGAGCTTTCTCCTCAATCTTCGATTATTTCACAGTATACCACATAACGCTGCCTACCGCCGCTGGCGTAGGGATGGCAGGTCAGCAGCGTCAGCAGGTCTTGGCCCTGCTGAATTTTGATTTTCTCTACCTCGTGCGGTTGAATAATCTGGATATCCGATACTGTATACGTCAGCGTTTCCCACAGGTTCGTAAGTGTAATGGTATCGCCCATCTGCAAGCGGTCGATGTGCCGGAAGTAGTCAGCACCACGCCAACCGCGATGCCCTGCAATAACACAGTTGGTGTTGTCGCCGCCGATGGGAGCGGAGGTGTTGCCCAGCACCGCAGCACCTGCCGCAAGGTGATCGTCGGATGCACCTAAGTAGACGGGCACGGTCAGTTCCATGGCAGGAATCTCTAAGACACCGATGATCTCATCCTCGATGCCATAGGCAGGCAAATCGGCGGCGGGTTCTTCGCAGGCTTCGAGGTCAACGAGGTTACACTGCTTTTCCGCATAAAGCTGGCGGTTATATTTCTGCAGGTCTGCCAGCAGTTCGGGATACTGCTGCGCCTGCTTCCGTTCTTCGAGGAAGGTTTGTGCTGCTTCTTCCGTATGGGATTCCAAACGGCTGCCAGTAAACACCGGCCATAGCATGACGCAAAAACCTGCAACAGCCAGCAGTGCCGTCAGCATAAGGGATTTCTTACGCATGGCGACGCCTCCTCACTAAAAAGTATCCGCCGCCGATCACTGCCACCACGCCAAGGCCAATGCCCAAGCCAGTGAGATAATGCTGCGTCCAAGAGGAAGTAGCCTTCTGAGTTTCGGCTTCCTCCGCTATCTGTTCTGGCACATACAACACCCGATGGCCCCGTACCAACAGCCGGTGCGTGTTGACGCCGAAAGGCGTACACGTCACCAGTGTGACCAGATCCTTGCCATCTTCGATTTGCAGCAGGCTCGTGTCTGTGGGCAGTACCGTGTTGATGGCGTCTACCTTATAGGCCAGTACCTCGCCCAAAACATGGATGTAAAAGACGTCACCTTTTTCGAGCTTGTCGATGTCCGAAAACAGCTTGGCAGAAGCCATGCCGCTGTGAGCCGATAGCACCGCGTGAGTGCTTTCACCGCCCACTGGCAGAGATGTTCCTACTACATGGCCGACCGCTTTTTCAAGTGTTTCGGCTCCTGTTCCGTGCTGCACAGGGAGGTATACGTTGATTTTCGGAATATCCACATACGCCATGACGCCGCCAACCGTGAGCTGCTCGGCGTAGACCAAGGGAGGGGCGGATGCCCCTCCCTTAGTAATAGTTGCACCGGACAGCATAGCATTGTACTGCTCTGCCGCCTGCCGCTGGGCAGTCAGCTCGGCATCGTCGGTGTCCTTGATGGCTGTGGTGTAGGTTGTCTCTACGTCCGAATGGTACTTTTCACTTAAAAGTTCTCCCACCAGCGGATAGAGAAGTAACCCCAGCGCCACAACACCGCACGCTGCCGCCAGTAGCCAGCGTTTCACTGCTCGCTCTTATGCTTGCGGCTGCGGATCACGATGAAAACTGCCGCGCCCAGAAGCAGGACACCGCCCCCCGTATACATCCAAACACCTCGGCCACCAGTCTTGGGCAGATCAAAGCCGGGGTTGTTCGTAATCGTCAGGGGCACAATGGCGTTGCCCTCGGTCATGGTGACGTCCTTGCCGTTGACGGTGGCGGAGGCGGTCAGCAGCTTGGCGCCGCACTTCTCGCAGGCACCATTTTCCTTGGTGGTAATGACGATCTTGACTGCCTCCTTCAGCAGCACATAGCCCTTGTCGGTGGCAATTTCGGTCAGGGAATAAGCATCATCCTCCAGCCCCTTGACCACGATGTGACCACCGCTATTGGGAACGAACGTAGTAGCGTCGGCTTTCTTTGCAGCAAAGCCCTTGGCGTAGTACACGCCATCCTTCAAGTCGGCAATCATGAATACATCATCGGTGTCGTTGTGCAGCCGGAACTTTACATTCCGCACATTGCCGCCGTTATCGCTGAACTGCTTGAGAACGTCGATGCCGTATGTATACACATGACAGCAGTCCTTGAGGGTATCAAAGTAAGTCGTGTTGGTACGCTTCCAAGTCAGTACGACCTCGTTGGGGTTGTCGGCATCACCCATCTTGGCGTCGGCAGTCAGGGTGGCGGCGTAGGAGATACGCATGGTGCAGTCGCTGTAGCCACGCTTGACGCTGTCGGTATACACGGTGGCCGCCTCGTTGATCTCGCTCAGGCCGGTATCGGTCATGCGGATGGTCATGGTGTTGGCGGTATCATCGTAACCCACGGTAAATTTGCCGGAGTTCACCGCCCAGGTGGCGATCTTGTCAGTACAGCCAGCGTCCTTAAAGAACTCGATGACCACATCATTCTTGTTGTAGCGGATGCCCTTGCTCAGCGTATCCACATAGGTGTACTCGCTCAGGCTGGATGCCTTGGAGGTGATGGTGGGCAGAGTGCTGATGATCTGATAGTCCACAACATCACCCACGGATGCGGTAGCAGTATGCTCGTAACCGTCCTTGATGTCGGTCAGGCTGCCGGTGTTCTTGCCGGTGGAGTTCTTGGCCTCACGCACGGTCTTTTCGAGGTCGGGGTTGCCGGTCTGGTTCTTGGGATAAACAGTGACATCGTAGTTCCACGCCGCACCGTCGATGGTAGTCATGGGCAGAGATACGAAGAAGGGATTGCAGGTGGAGGTCACGTTTTCAGGGACGCGGGTCTCCACCACCAGATAAAGCCCCTGCTCCATATTGGAAGCGGAGGTGTGTCCGGTGGCATCGGTCTCCGTCATAGCAACACCACCGTTTTTGACAGCAACTTCCAAAGCATTCTTCACAGTGGTGGCATTGGCAGTCAGCGCAGCGGCCAGCTTGTTGTTGAGCATATCGCTGGTGAAGTAGTTGATGCCGCCCGCGGTCTTGTGAGCGTCTGCGGCAGTCAGGCCGATGGCAGACAGCACGGCGGTGCTGCGGCCAGAGCTATCGAAGCCATACAGCACGCCCACCTGGCGCTGACCGTCCACGACCTCATTGTTCATGGCAATGTCGGCTACGCGGAGGTAGGTGAACTCCACGCCCTGAATGGCGTACTTTGCCAGCTTGTCGATAACCGCGTCGTCATGCAGGCCTGTGCTGACGTAGGACTCCACATCCCACGCGCCGTCTTTGCTGGCTGCGGTGATGTCGTACTTGTAAATGTTCAGGGCTGCTTTCTTGCCGGGGTCGATGATAGGCGCAGAATCTGTTGCGGCAAAAGCCGTAGTCATCAGACCGATGGCCATGAGCGCCGCCATCAGCAGCGTCAATACGCGATGGATCTTTTTCATTCGGTTTTCTCCTTGTTCATAATTTTCGAGTTGAGTTTTTCACTTTTTACGGGTATACTGGTGGTATCAATCCGAAGGAGGTGCTTGCAGATGGTCTATACCGTGGAGCAAATCGCGCAGCGTATTTTGCCTGTTGCACAGAAATATGGTCTGAAGGCGGTTTATCTGTTCGGTTCCTATGCCCGTGGCACGGCGACCGAATCCAGTGACATAGACCTTTTGATCGACACCTCGGGGACAAACATCAAGAGTCTCCTCTCGCTTTCCGCTGTGTACTGCGACTTGGAAGATGCGCTCCAAAGAAGCATTGACCTGATTACGGTAAGCTCGCTGGAGCAGCGGCCTCAAATGGAAAACGATGTACGCTTCCGTGATACGGTGCTGAAAGAAAGGGTGAATCTCTATGTTGCCGCCTGATGCCCAGCGCTTGGCGCATATCCGCGATTACTGCCTTGAAATTCAAAAGACGATAGACCGCTACGGGAAGTCCTTTGAGACATTTGACAACGACCCCGATTATCAACGTTCGGTATCTTTCTGCATTTTGCAGATCGGAGAGCTGAGTGGAAAACTCTCCGCCGAATATCGACTTGAAACCGCAAAACACATCCAATGGGGTCCCATCAAGGCCATGCGTAATCTTGTGGCGCATAACTACGGTAGCATGAGCCGCGAGATCATCTGGGAAACCGCCGTAGCGGACATCCCCGTTTTGTGCGAGTTCTGCGAACAGCAGCTACAAGTCTTTCAGAATTGAACCATCAGCCTGCCGTTTTGCGGCGGGCTAATTTTTGCAAAAATAAACACCCATGCAAAGCATGAGTGCTGCAAACAGGAAATAGGTTGTAAATCCCGTACCGCCTGTGAAGGGCAGGGCGAAGCCTGCATTGTTGCAGGCAGTGATGGTAATGTCTCGGTTATTGCTGTCCAACGTTCCTGTGAACAGCGGCTCGGTCAGTAGCGTGTACCCTGCTGGGGCTTTGGTCTCCGTCACACGGTACTGCACACCGGTTTTAAGATTCTCCCACTTGGCGACGCCGATCTTGTCGGTGGTCACTCTGCCCACCTCCGTCCATGTCTTGCCATCTGCGGAAGTTTCCAACAGCAGCTCCGCACCAACAAGCGGACTGCCCGTCACATCCACCTTGCAGACGCTGATGCTGCCCTTCTCCTCCACGGCTTTGATTTTAATATACGCCTTCACGGGGTCGCGTCCCACGCCGGTATAACCGGCCATCGCCTGATACCGTCCCGTCCGGTCGTACCAGCAGATCACCGCTCGATTCGGATCGATCTCATAGGCACTGCCGGTGGCCGAGTAGGTTTTCTCGGTGTCGAGATTCTTGGCCACCGCTGCCGTGGCCGTGATGGTCAGGGCGTTGCCCTTCCGCGAGAAAGTAATACCGCTCCCGCTGTTGGCGGCGAAATTGTAGGCACTCAGCACGCCATTGGTATCGGTGACCGTAGCTGTATAGCTGCCCGCTGCGTTCCTCCTCAGCTCGATGGTGTCGCACCAGTGCGGTGCGTACTCTGCAAAGCTGGGGATCATCGAGGCGTTCTGCATCGCCGCCGCGATCTCGTCATACCACAGCTCGAAGGTCGGGTAGCGGCTCGTGTCCACGCAGCCATAGAACGGGCTGTATTCCCAATCGTCGTAGGTGTAGGCGTTGCGGTATTCGCAGATTAGCTCCCAGATGATGGCCTGTGTTGCCGCCCACTTTTCCGCGTTGATGATGGCACTGCTGTTCCGGTCGCCGGATGCTGCACCGTAGTCGGCGCTGGGATAGCCCAGGGACATCGCCAGTGCAATGCCGCTCTGCACAGAGGCGGGCAGGTTATACCAGCTGGCACTGGATCCCTCCTTGTAGGTGCCGCTGTCATCGGAATGAACACCCGGCTCGATACAGTAAGCCACCGCGCCATCCGCATATTTCATGTGGTAGAGGGCACTGCCGCTGCCGAGGCTGCTGGTAGCCGAGATGGTCAGATTTGTAATGGATGGCGTTGTGCTTTGGCTATAATCATACTGACGAAATGTGATCTCGTCAGAATAGACGTAGACCCTGTACTTGACCGTCACGCTGGCAGCATAGGCGGTCACCGCCAGTGCTGCCGCCATGACCAGCGCCAGCACAAAGGCTGTCATGTGTTTGAATACTTTCAAATGGCTTCCTCCTTTGCAAAAGATAAGACCTCTCTGTTTCCAGAGAGGTCTTGCGTATTGTTTTTTCTCAGCCTGCATAGAGAACATAGATGAGCAGGCTGGCGCCGTCCTCTACGATGCAGACGTTGCAATGGAAGCCCGCGTCGGCCAGCGTATCCACACCTGCCTGCATCATGAGCTGCCGGAAGGTGTAGTCCACCATGTCCCGCGCCTTGGCCTCCAATATCTCCTGCGAGGCATCTGCCGCTACCGATGCAGGGAAGCGGTACGCACTGTTACCCAGTGTCAGGCCGCTGTCCGTAGTTACACCGTACTGTGCGGCAGCATAGGCGTTGGCCGCCTCGACAGCCGCCCAACAATCTGCCGGTTCGGGTTTCGGCTCCGGTGCAGGGACAGGTTCGGGCGTAGGAGCAGGTTGTTCCTCCTGTTTCTCTGCCGGTTTCTGTGCAGGTGCCGGTGTGGGTGCGGGAGCAGGTTTATCCTCCGGCACAGGCGCGGGTGTCGCCGCCTGTTCAGGGGTAGTGGGCGGTGGTGTTACCTCCATCTTACCGGAGGGTGTCTTCACACTATCGGCAGTTTTCGGAGCCTCCTCACCGACTGCGTCCTGAGTCTCCTCGACAGTCTCCACGGTAGGCGAGTTCTCAGCACCCCCCTGCGTCCCGTCACCTGCCGGTGTGATAACCTGCGCCGCGCTTTGCGGTGGGGGCGTTGTCAATGTGGAAACATCCTTTGTCTGCCCGCAGGCCGTGAGCAGCAGAACGCCCTCCAGCGCGAGCAGTGCTAATCGTCTTTTTATCATTTTCTGCACTCCCTTCTTTTCCTGTTGTTTTTATTTTAATCATGCTTATCCCCGGAAATCAATAGGCCCACAGACTTTATTTTGGGCGGCATAAGCATTTAAAATAAAGTCTTGACAAGCCTTTTGACACTACCACTTGGAGAGAATCTTTCCGTACATCTGACGCTTGTTGCTGTCAAACCGCTTGACCGTCAGGATCACGGTGTCACCGATCTCAAAGTCGCTGTCCTCATACTGATAAGCATAGGAGCACATGCAGACAGTGCCATCCGGCAGGTTGCAAAAAACACCGCCGGCATACTTGCCGGAGATCACAGCCTGCCGCCGGCTGTTGACAGGGTGACGCCGCTCAGCTCCTTCAAAGGGATCGGACAGTGCCGCCTTCACGGAAATCCTGAGCCGATCCGCATCGGCGTCGTAGTCCGTCACTACGCAGTCCAGTTCCTGTCCGGGGCGGTAGACAGCGCGCAGATCTGATACGGACATGTAACAGAGATCCTTCTGCGTCAGGCGAATGTCATGACCGTAGCACTCCACTGTACAGCGGACAGGACCAACATCAATGACACGGCATTTCAGCCGGGTACCGAGCGCGTTCAGTTCTGCCCGATGGGCAAAGTAGGATCGGCGCGTTTTCATGGCCAACTTACGGGAAGCCAGCGCAAAGCCGTTTTCCCTGTCCACCTTGATGATGTTGAAGGACAGCGTCGCGCCCATGATATGATTCAGGGACATTCCGGGTCGCCCTTCTCCTGACCACATTTCCGTTTCGGGGATCAGAATACGCACACGGTAAGGGACGACGATGGCGCAGGACAGTTCCCGCTTTCGCACCTCGCCGGTTCTGCGGCTGCGTACATTCAGCGAAAACATATCCACACCGATCACCGTACCGCTGAGCGGGCTGCCGCCGCGATAGGACGCGTAGATGGCATTCCATTCCCGGCGTTCCTCCTCGGACAGATTGCGATCCAGCTTATGGAAATCCAGATGGAAGAACTTCTCGCGGTCACTCATCTCCAGCTTCGGTGCAGGTGGTTCCTGCTCCTCTATGGGAGGAACTTCAGCCACGGACGGCGAGGTGTCTTCTTCCACAACCGCTTCTTCGCCCTCTGATGTGGTTTCCGGATCGGGCGGAGAGCCTTCCTGTGATGCGGGTTCCTCCGCAAAGTCTACGGTCATATCCGTATCATCATAGGACGGTTCTTCTGCATCTTCAGACGCTTCCGTTGAAGCCACTTCGGTTTCGGCGTCAGTTCCTGACGGCACAGATGGAATCTCCAAGCCCTCTCCGGGCGGAGTACTCCCAGTCAGGATGTCAGAAGGCAGCTGCTCCACGGGGTCGGGTGTCGTTTCAACTGTGGATTCCGTGACCTCCACAGGGGGGTCAGACATTGGTTCGGTCGGAACGGTCTTCTTTCTTGGCATTTGGTTACCTCCTCGTTTTAGAATGTCGTGTTTTTATTCGCAAAGAAACGGTGTGTGCCGTCCTTTTGCTTCTGTGCAATGATCTGGCGATCCGGCAGTTCCTTGCCTTGCAGGGCGAGGGAGTGTTCCGGAAGCCAGATGAGCCGCTCTTTTTCTCCGATCTCTATACGGCGAAAAGAGGGTTCACGTTCTGCGGTCAAAGCTGCCACATAGTAGGCGGTCAGCTCATCACCGAAGAGAAAACAGAGCAGAGCGGGCAGACTGGCGGGGATAGAGAATTGAAGCGGACACCCTCCTGTGATCTCCAGCATCACGTCGATGCTCTCCAGAAACAGCGGATTTGCCGTTTTTGTGATAAGACGTATCACATCGTCTTCCACACAGACAGCGTGAGAGATCCCGATGAGCTGCCGCAGCATGGGTGCCAGATGCTCCGGGCGCATGGTCATTACCCGTTCTCGGTACCTGCCATACAGCAGCGCGAGAAGCTGGTCGCGCCGGATACAGCCGACCTTGCTCAAAATTTCCATGATGCACTTTTGCTGGTTGGTCAGCAGCATGATATAACCTCCTCGGAGTTGACAAATGGCTCGGCAAACGGTAAAATAGCATTAGTGAATAGGTCACAGATGCTTGCGGGGCCTGTGATCGGGGGAGTCCCTGCGGGGGCTCCCTTTTCCTATGGCCCGCCAAGGCTGTTGAGGTAGGGATCGACGACTAGATCGCTTTCACCCTCCGTGATACAGTTGAACAGGACAGCCATGGTGTATTGGATCGAGTTGCGGATATTACGCTCCTGATTGGCTCGCAGCCGCTGCTCCGTATCGCGCAGCGTTAAGTTGTCCAGATCGTGGAGCCTGTGACGCACCCTGCTTTGCGGCAATGTGGCGTTGCCTACCCGAAAGCTGTCCGAATAAAAAAGCCGCTCGATGGCCGTTTCAAAAATACGGGCCATCTCCGGCTCAAAAGAGGAGAGCTCACAGGCATCCAGAATGCCGGTAAGCTCTTCTTCGTCCAGTCCCTCCGTGACGGATGGACTGACTTCAATATAACTCTCATCATTCTTCCTCTTATCAGTATAACTTGGCCGCAGATTTTGCGGTTCTGCAGGCGCAGCATCTGCGGTTCTTGAACTGCTGTTTTCGCCGTTCTTGAACCGCCTATCCTGCGGTTCTGGGGGATCAAGAGCCGCAATATCCGCGGTTCTTGTGCCGCATTCCTCCGGCTCCATAAATGGCGCGCACTGGTAATCCGGATCATCCATGGGCTGTACGCAGGCGAGATAGATCTGGTTGGCGTCGCCCCGTCCGCAGCGTTTTTCCCAAATCAGGTGAAGCTCCGCCAGCTTACGGAACGCGGCAGACACCCGCTGCTCACAGATGCGCAGCTCCTGTGCCAACGCTTTGCGGGGAAAGATCACAAAGACCTCGCCATTGTCATTGACCCAGCCGTTCCTGCGGGAGAGCTGAAATCGGTTCAGCAGGAAGGTGTAGGCCACCTTGGCATCCAGGCTCATTTCCGCGTATCGTGGGTCGGAAAATAACCACCGCGGCATTTGCAGATGGTGGACGCTTTGTATATCCGTTTGCTTCATGAGCGCAAACGCAGGGCGCTGGTTCAGTTTTGCGGCTTTCATACCGGCCCTCCTCATATCGTTTTGTTATTCTGCCTGTTTTCGTGGCGCGGGCTTCAGCTCCACCATGCCGAGATCGTTGCCATCTACCTCATAGGTAAAATCATCGTCCCCTTCCGTAGAGATCGGCGGCTCTGCCTGTGGGGCAGACGTCCGTTCTTCGGCAGGGGGCTTTTCTTCCTTCCGAGGCGCGGTGGTCGGTGTCTCCTGCGCTTTTTGCTTCCATGCGGGGATATAGTCCACCACGCGGCAGGTCGTAAGTCCGGTGAAGTCCGGTAATTCTTCCGGCGTCAGCTTATAAAGCAGCGCGGGCCGGTGGCCCTGAAACAGCGCCAGACACTTTTGTTGATCCAGACGCAGCACCTCATCCGGCTGCACCAAGTCCCGCTGGATATTACTGCGGGTCTTGGAATAGGGCCGGGTGCTGTTATAGATGGGCGAAAACAGCGGCTGCATGGGCATCTGGTTATTGGTAACAGCAATAGTGACCTTGCCGCACTTTTCCGAGATGTACTTGGCGGAGGTCAGGTCGTTGCAGCCCATATAGATGGTCTGGTTAAAGGTGTTGAGCTGATTTTCCCATTCTTTTCCGGGATACCGCTGCTGCCATTGGCTAAGGCTCTGTACCACCACCTGACACGCGATATTGAAGCCGCGCACACTGTTCAGCGCGTCGGCAATACCCTCCATGTATCCGATGTTGCAGTATTCGTCCAGACAGAAGTTTACCAGCACCGGCAGCCGCCCGCCCTTGCAGTGGAGACGTGCGTAATTGGAGAGTTGCGGCATGGCCAGTGAAAAGAACAACGAACTGAGAAACCGGTAGGCGCTGTCCTGCGCGGAAATGATGATGAAATACGCGCAGGGCCGCTGTCCCGGCAGCACGAGGTCTACATCGTGGTTGCGGGTGATGGTGTCCACCAGTTTGTTCTGGAAGATGGCAAGTCGGTTGCCAAGGCCGGTGATGATGTTGCCCCAGAGGTTTTCGCGGGCCTTCAGGAACAGCCCATGATGGCCCTTGGCGGGGTGATCTGGCGGCAGCGACGCCAGCGTGCGGTTCAGCTCATTGACGCTCATGGTGGCGAGGATCTGATACACGTCGCCCAGACCCCGCTGCTCGATGGGCAGCAGATCACCCTTTTCATCCCGCAGATTGCAGACGTAGTGAATCAGAGCCATCAGGAGATTCAGCTCCGCACGGCTCCAAAAGTCATCGGCCTCCTTGGGACTGGAGGTGTTCTGGATAATGGTGTTGGCCACCGTCTGCACCAGATCCGTTTCTGTGTCCAGCCCATAGAGACAGTTCCAGCCATCCGAGTGCGCCATGTCCAAAAAGTTGACCACTTTGACGTAGTGGCCGTTTTCCCGGAAGTAGGGGGAAAGCTGCTCGAACAGCTCCCCTTTCGGGTCAACACAGAATACGGATTCCTTCCGCTGGGCGCAGCCCATCAGAAAAGGCAGAATCAGGCCGCGGGTCTTCCAACTGCCCGGTGCGCCGATGCAGAGAAGATTGTTGTTCTCGCCGGGTACCATACGGTGAGCCACATAGGCGGCGTATTTGTCGGGGTCTTCCGGCCGTTCCTTGATCTTGCCCAACAGCATCCCGGAGACACTGCGTATGGGACCGATTTCCAGAAAGGCTTCCATCTCCCGTTTGGTGAGGAAGCCGGAGGAGCCATGCGTCCCGTCCGGGAGAATATCGAAGCCCCGTGGGTCTCGCGTATACTTATAGCCGGAGAACCAGAGATACCCGCGCTTGGTCACAAGGCAGAACATCAGCACGAAGAACGCGGTGGCCTTCAGCCCAAAGCCGGAGAATATCGCCAGCCAGTTGCGGATCGGATCAAATATCCAGATGGCGGTCACATCCTGCCCCGTGTTATGAAAGACCGCGTCAATACCAAGGCGCATGGAGTTCAGGAGCATCCCGTAAAAATACCAGCACACCAGTCCGACGGGGATGTAGAGGGGCAGCTTTTTCTTATGCCGCTGGAACCATACGCCCCAGCGGGCTTCAACGGTATCCTCCAGCTTTTCCATCAGCTTTGATAAGCGGGGCATGGATCATCTCTCCTTTTTCTGTGACATAGGGGGTGTCCGGTGGACGATAGGGCTTCGGCATCACACCCAGCAGTTGTGCGATGGCGTCCTCGGTCAAGGTAAAGACCCGCGCTTTTCCGGTGTCCCTGTAGCGTGGGCCCCACACCTCCGTCACCTGCTGCGGCAGGGCAGCCAATACGATCTGCGAATGGCCATGTTCCCGTGCCAGCGTATAGGCGGCGTCCACACGGCGCAGCTCCATATCCGCTGCCAGCACGAAGGGGTGGCCTTGAAACAGTGCGTCCCAGCAGGGTCGGTCAGGCGGCGGAGGGCGGTAATGGCCTTTCAGGGCCAAGCGCGTCAGTCTCCGTCGGTAATCCGGCTGAGCCATGAGCTGAAGCTGTGTCACACCGGTATCGTCGCAGGGCAGAAGATAAACCGGCTGCCGGAACCAGCGGGCAGCGGCGCCGTAGGTCATGAGCTTGCTTTCGTCCTCTGCCATAGGCTTGTCCAGTTCGGTAAGCATATCTAAATAGCTTTCGCCGCAAAAAAGGAAGCTGCGTGTTCCGGGCAATTTTGCGGTGTTGTTCTGAAAGGCTGACAGCTCATCCATCGGGCAAAGGCAGCCAATGTCAGGACAGACATAGTGCGCGGCACAGAGCATATCCCCCATGCGGAGCAGCGCCGCCGCGCGGGTGCTGCCCCATGGATTACGGCCCCGGCCACGACCGGCAGAGGTGAGAAACAAGGCGTTTCCCTCCGCCAGTTCATCCGGTTGCGTGGCATAGACGTTGATACCGGACTGATAGGCTGTCAACAGCAGCGAAGCAAGCCGCAGCCGCCGCACAACGGCATCCGCATGGTACGTTCTCGGCGTATCCGGCAGCCATATATTTCCCGTCAGCAGCCGACGCCCCTCTGCGGTAAGGATCAGAGCCTTGCTTTTGGTATGGTATTTGATGAGCTTCATCGTCAGCAGGTTTGATAGCTCTGTCTCGCTGACGACCCGCAGCAGCTGGGCGGGACGGATATACTGGCACCATCCCAGCAGCCGCAGCACTTCGATCTCACGCACACAAAAAACCATTCGCTCCCTCATTCCTGTGAACGCCGAAAGCACCCTTACACCGTGCCGGTGTAAGGTCACTTTCGGCGCCTTTCTCGCATCAAAACTGTTGGCTCCCCGTAGAAGGCAGTTTTTCCGCCGCTGCGGGCAGGAACAGGGGTACGGAAAAACTTGCCGGCAAAAGGCTTTGCGGGGCGTATATACCCAACAGATTTCGCTTTCTGAGGAAGCGCGGGATTTTGACCCGTTTTGGCGGAAAACCTGTTGGGTATTTCCGCCTCAATATAACCCCGTAACGCTGTAATCTCCCGATCGTGCGGAGAAGAAATCCGGTGCATCCTTCATGTCCAGCACGGTGATGTGACACACATTCTGGCAGCTCCGTGTGGAGAGCAGTGCCACTGACAGCGTATACTGATCGTCGTCGGGGATCACCCTGCCCTTGATGGCGTTGCTGACCGCTTTCCAGCCCTTGTTGTCCTGATCGAAGATGTGGCGGCCATCCACATCGCTGTATTCCTCGATCACCAGCAGTGCGCTATTGAAATGAGGAAGCTGACCGCCGCAGGCTTCATAGGCGTCCAGCAGCTCCACCAAGGTTTCCGTCAGCCATGCGGGCGGTTGGAAGCGGCAGTGGGGCAGCAGGGTATTGATGCGGATATGGAGCCAGTCGATGCCGATACGTTCCACGCTGCCCACCACCTCCAACGGACGAAGGGCGCGCCCCCGTTTATACCCGCCTGTGCCGGGACTCTGCTGTTCGCAGAGGCGGCGGAGCTGCAAGGTGGTATCCTCAAAGCTGCCGCATAACTCCTCCAGCATTTTCTGGAAGGTGTCGGGCGGCAGATTGTCCGCTTGGATCAGCAGCTTGCGGGCGTCTATGGCGGCGTCTTCCGTCAGGCGCTGGATCTCCCGTAAATCAGTTTGTTTGCTCATTTGGTTCCTTTCTTCCGTGCCTGCCGGTCGGTGGGCGATGTGGTAATGGCGTCATACTCCTTTTTCGTGACATGGAAGGCCACGGGAACGTGATTATACCCGATGCACAGCAAGCCCTCGCCGCGCCGGAAACGTGTGATCTGCCGCACCTCTTCTTCTGAGAGGTTGAGGATCTGCTGAATAAGGCGGGCCTCCTGCTCCTCCATCTGCATGACGAATTTGATACGGCTGGAGTCCAGAATGCCTTTGCCATATTTGCCGCCCTCCAGACTGAATAAGTCCTGCATACCCTGCGTAGAGGTGATGGCAATACCGCCAAGTCCGCGGATGGTCTTGACCATCTCCTGCACATAGGCAGCGGCCAGCGGATTGGAACCGGCGCCTACCAGACTCCACAGCTCATCCGCAATCAGGGCGGACAGCTCGCCGCCTGCGTTCATGATGATGTCGTTGGCCACGTCGATGGCCCAATAGATACCGGGCAGGATCAGATCGTCCGGCATACCGGAGGTGTCCAACACGATATACTTGTTGTCGATGCTGATGTGATTGCGGCGGCCCATGGCGGCGGCAGAGCCGGTCACATAGCGGGTCAGCACCACTGCCAGATGCTTGGTTTCCGCCTTTTCCAGCAGAACGTTGTACCAATCGGGAATAATGGGCATTTCCTTGAATGCTCCGTTTTCATCCACCACGGAGGCGTTGTCAAAGGTGATCCCATAGCGGTCATAGCACTCTACCAGTGAGGCGTCCAGATAGTTCTTGTCTTCCTCCGTGAGATCCTTCTTTTGCAGGGAGTACCAGATGATGAGCCGGGAGATCTTATCCGCCAGCACGGAGTCGTCCCGCGCCGCCAGCTCTTGTATTCCGGCATAGGCGTCCAGTGTCTTGCGGCGGATAGCCATGATGTTGGGGCAATCCCGCGAAGAGGGTGACAAACGTAGGTACAGGCCGCCCAACTGCTCGCAGTTGGGGCGGAACTCGTGGCCTTTCTTGGGAATGACGCACACCACACGCTTTCCCTGCTCACGCAGGCGTCCGGCCAGACACTGGAGCGTTACGCTCTTGCCGGCGCCGGAGTTGCCGCCGATCCACCAGTTGCCGTTGGTGTATTTATAGTCGTCGTAAGGGTCAAGGAATACTGGGGACTTGTTGTAGAGGTTCAGCCCCAGAAAGATGCCGTTGCGGTCGCTGTGCTCATAGGACACAAAGGGGAATGCCGCAGCTACGCCGGTAGTCAGCGCGTTGCGGCGGCTTTTACGCTCAATGTCGGCATCCAGTGTGACCAGCGGCAGCGTGGAGAGGAAGCCTTGTTCATTGGCGTAATCGCAGCGGCGGGCGATCATGTCCACCGATACACACAGCTTCTCCACGGCGGTGACGCGCTGCTCCAGCGTATCCGGATCGTCCGCCACCACTTCGATGAGGGTGTGCATATAGTAAAAGTCCTCACCCTGCCGGTTCATGACGTCCTTCAGGTAGAGACCGGAGGTGATGGCACTGTCCAGCTCCTCATAGTCCTGGCGGGTATCTCCCACATCCCGCATCCGGCTGCGGTTGAGCATGGTGGTCTGTGCAATTTTGGAGAGTATCTTTTCCCGGTTCTGACGAGTAAAGCTGAAGCTGACATTGACGCCCTCGCCAGCCTCCACCAGCGGCGCAAGCCAACAGGAGCCGACTGTGGTGCTGTAGCCATAGCCGGTGATGTAGAGATAGGCATGAAAAACGCCGTCCACTACGATGTAGTCACGGCTTTTCGTATCAATGGCGGTGGGGGAGAGAATGTCCAGAATGGTGGTGGAGCCGGCTTCCAGCTCAGAGAGATCCGGCCTTTCCGGACCGAACAGCAGCCGTTTCAAAAGCGGCTGCTTCTTGATAACAGGCTCGGCTTCTGCCGATGGTACGGGTTTCTTTTGCTTTTTCATTGGTGATACTCCTATGATAGATGGCTGATGCAGTCCATTTCAAAAACATAAAATGAAATACATCAAAAACATAAAACAAAATCATTCAAAAACATAAAATTAGATTGACGTAAATAGAATTTTTGCGTATACTATAGAAGAACAGGAGGTGCAGCGTTATGCAGCAATACTTGCCACGAATCGTAGACCGTGAACTGGCCTTGAGGTTAGAGGCGTTTGGTGCAACTTTGATTGTCGGCCCCAAGTGGTGCGGAAAAACAACAACGGGTCAGCAGCAGGCGAAGAGTATTCTGCGGATGCAAGACCCAGACAAAAAGGCAGCTTATCTTGCGACTGCTGAGGCGAAACCCTCGTTGCTTCTTAAAGGTGATAACCCGAGACTGATTGACGAATGGCAGATTGCCCCCGTCCTTTGGGACGCTGTGCGAACTGCGGTAGACATCCGGCAGGAAGAAGGCCTGTTTATTCTGACAGGCTCCACCTCCGTGGATGATAAGAAGATCATGCACACGGGGACAGGACGAATCGCTCGCCTGAAAATGTATCCCATGAGCCTGTACGAGTCTGGCGAATCCAATGGACAGATTTCGCTGAAAACGTTGTTTGACCGGTCAGATGCGGATATTGATGGGATCACAAGCCCGCTCTCTATCGAGCAGTTGATTTTTGCCGCGTGTCGAGGAGGATGGCCTGCAACGCTGCGCAGAAAGAGCCATGAGGCTCAGCTTTTGACTGCACGGGAATATATTACAAATATTTGTGAGTCTGATGTTTCCACAGTGGATGGTGTACAACGAAACCCCGTCTGGACCAGCCTGATCCTACGTTCCTATGCCCGGAATATCTCCACACTGGCGAAGAAAACCAATATCCTGAAGGACGTGTCCGCCAATGCGGACGGTATAACTGCCCCCACATTGGATTCGTATCTGAACGCGTTGGAGCGCCTTTTTGTGATAGAGGACATTGATGCGTGGTGTCCAGCTATCCGCTCGGCAACAGTAATACGATCCGGTAAGAAACGGGGTTTTACAGATCCGTCCATTGCCGTAGCCGCTATGGGGCTTACCCCCGAGTATCTGGAGCAGGATCTAAAGACCTTCGGCTTTATCTTCGAGTGTCTTGCCATCCGAGATCTGAAGGTCTATTCCTCAGCTTTAGGTGGAAAGGTATCTTATTATCATGACCGGCTTGATTTGGAGGCAGACTGTGTATTGCATCTTTCTGATGGAAGGTACGCGCTGATAGAATTTAAGCTGGGCAGCCGTGAGATTGAAGAAGGCGCTCAGCATCTGCTTGAAATCAAGAATTTGATCCATCAAGCCATTGAAAGCGGCACGACCAGCCTGCGGGAACCAGATTTGTTAATGGTCATTACAGGCGGAGAAATCGCGTATACCCGGCCTGATGGGGTGAAGATCATTCCGATTGGCTGCTTAAAGGACTAAGGCTAATTTGACGGGAAAGGGCATCGCTGCTGCGATGCCCTTTCATTGTGTCTGCGCCTCATACACGCCATGCACCGCCGTGGTCATATCAAACACGCCCTCCGGCAGCTTGACGCGCTGGCTGGTGCGCTTGTTGATGATCTCATAGAGCAGCTCCAGCGCAAAATCGTCCGCATAGCGCGGCTCCTGCACCTCCAGCTCGCACAGATCCAGATAGCGGCGGGCGGTGTCCGCTTCCTCATTGAGCCGCTGGATAATGCCCTGTACGGTGTTGGGGGACGCCCGCATCTGCGATTCATACTGGAACACCATAAAGAACCGGTGCTGCAAAGCGTTGCTGGCCACACCCATGCCGATGTCCTGAATGTTGTCCTGGATCATGTCACGGCAATAGGCGTTGTCCTCGTTCTTTGCGTACTCCTGCATCCGCTCAACGTAGCGTGATATGTCGGCAGGCAGCGTCCGTGCCTCAAACTGCATGTGATCCGGCGCGATCTTCAGATATGCGGCAAAGGCTTCCACGATGGCCTGCCGGTCCTCAGCAGACTTCAGGTAGATGTTCACCGGTACGATCTCAAGGATCTTGATAAAGCGGTTGTCCTTTGTGATAACCACGCCGCCGATGATATTTTTGACGGGCAGCCAATCCTGAATGCTGCCCTGATAGCTGGCGGTAGCGTTGGTCTCCACACCGCCGCCAAATAGCGCTTTTTTGATACTCATGCCGTTACCACTCCTCTGAAAAACATCATGCGCCTGCGGCAGTGCCATGCCCACCAGCCCTTCAGCCATCGTGTCAGACTGTCGTCGCTGACACCCATCAGCCCAAAGCCGCCGATGGGGACGACCAGTGAGACGGTCACGATGATCTTCGGCGTCAGGGAGAAGGGCAGATATGTCAGGCACACATACAGCACCGGCAGGCATAAAAGAAGGGCCTCGATGAGATTGCGGATCTCAAACAGGCCCAGGATCCGTCCGGCATTGGTAAAGTTGACAGGGATATAGTAGGTGTCAGTATTCATCCTCGACCTCCTTCGCGGGCTGCAAAAGCCGCCCTTTATAGGTTTGATATTCTTGCTTTAATTCTTCCGGCGCACCGTCCCATTCTGCCAGCAGCCGCTCCATACCGAGACAGAGCAGACGCTCGTGGTACTCGGTGGGCGGAATATCCGCCAGCTCCATGCGGCTGAGATGTTGGTTGCTGATGTTCATACGTCCGGCAAGTGCTTTCAGTGTGATTTTATATTTGATGCGTAAAACGCGCAGGCGGGTGGGAACGTACATTATCCGGCCTCCCTGTATTCGATATAGGGGATGCGGCACCAGCCCTGCCAGCCGCGGCCCGCGACCTCCGTCCGTACCACGCCGTACTTGGTGCCCATGGCCTCCACCGCGTAGCCGTTGCCTACATAGACGCCGATGTGGCCCTGTTTCCATAGAGCGATGCCCACAAGCTCCGGCATGGTGTCCATTGTTCCCGCCATACCGGCCTTCTGGGCGTTGGCGTACATCCGGTCAGCGCCCACATCGGGCATTCCGTTCGTGCCGTAGTTGATGGAGCCGCTGGCGGCATCAAGCCACCCATAGCCTTTGATGAGTCCGATGCAGTCCGCCGTGCGTCGGCCCAGCCAGTTGGCGCGGATAAAGTCCTCATATTTGCCGACGCCCTCCGGATACTGCTGGAGCTTATAGTTGAACAGAGCTTCTGTCAGGACATTTCCATAGGTACCCCAGCAATAGCCCCAGTTGTTCTCCCACGCCTGCATGGCGTAGGCGGCAAGGTCTACGTTATTCTTGGTGGAGGGGCTGACAAAACCGGACGTATCAATGGTGTCGCCGTAGCTGCCGCCGTGCTCATAGTCTCCGGTATAGCCGGTGTCACCGCTGTAATTGGGACGGTATGGCGCGTAATATTCCGCGTATTCCTCCAGCGCGTCGCTCTCGGTCAACACCTCATACAGCGCACCCGCCCATGTGCGGGCATCTTCCTCAAAGGAGAGTTGATCCATAAATGCCTCCGGGTCAAGGTGGTCGATCTGAATGACCAGTGTCCGCTTGAGCAGGCCGCCAAACTCGAAGATGTTCAGTGTCGGCTCATAGCGGAGCCGTGAGGTTGCCAGTGACAGCACGGCCTCCGTGGTCATTACCTCCAAGTCCTGTTGATAGGCCACAGAGCTGATAGCAATGAACCGGCGCAGGTCATCCTCATCAAAGTCACTGTCGATCTCCACCCCGTCGATCTCGATGCCTTCCTCCTCGTATTGCTGGATACGGCTTGTCACAATGGCGTCGATCTGCGTGTTCTCAAAGTCCTCCAAGTCCATATAGAACCCGCCCAACGTCATGGCTTGCCCTGTCATGCGGGAAACGGGCGCTGTCCCGGAGGAAGAAAAACCAAAGAAGATATTGGGGAGATAGGCAAAGATCAGCATAGGCAGCGCGATCAACGTCGCCAGTGCCCAAATTGCCAGCTTGGCGAGAAACGGCGCAGCCTCCTTTGCAGCCGCCGCGGCGGCGCCGTGGACGCCGCCCGCTGCGGCTGCCTTGGCGATCCTCGCGGCACTGACAATGCGCCTTGCCATCTCGATGCCGCTGTGCTGACGCTGATTATCCTGCATGGCTATCGTCCTTCTTCTTGCCAGCCCGCTTGCTGCTCTTGGCGTCCTTCGGGACAGCGCGGCCCGATACGGTGGGCTGTTTCACCTGCGTAGGGATATGCGGCGTCTGCTTGGGCGTACCTTGGGTATTCTTCGTAGGGCTGACGGTTGGCCTGCGGGTGCTGTGGCTCATTCCTGCGGTATCGGGACGAACTCCACTGCGCTGACCTGTGACCGATGTAGTGCGGGCGGCACTCCGTTCCTGCGGTATCGTGCTGGAGCGTGGTGCCTTGGTCGGAGCATTGGCAGACGCGGGAGCCGGACGCGCGGTTTTTCCCGCCACAGTGGAGCGGGCGGGGCCGGTATTCCTGCTGTATCGGCTCTCAAAAGCAGAGGTCGCCGTATGCTGCTGGGCGGCAGAAGCGGTATGCTGCTGCGCACCCGCCTGCACATGGCTGCTGCGGCTGACGGTATGGCCCGCTTTTCCTGCGGTATCGGAGGGGGCGATCTTCTGCTCGCCGGGGACGTGACTCACAGGGCGGCGCGTACCGGGCATGACAAAGCTGCGGTCTGCCGCTGCGGACACCGGCTGTGCTGTCGGTTCCGCACCGGATGCCCGCGGCTCAGCCTGGCGCGGCGAGCTGCCGGACTGCTGCTCAGAACGTCTGCTGTCGGCAAAGGTGTTGACCGTATTGACTCCGCCATAATAGCGTCCGCCGCTGGCGGGTTTGCTCCCGGGCTTGCTGCCGGATTTGGTCTGCGTCTGTGCGCCGGTTTTTCCTGCGGCAGTGTTCTTGCCTGCGGTCTGCACAACACGGGAGGCCATCGTTCGCGCCACCGTATAGGTCAGCACACCGGGGAAGGAACGCCCCAAAGAGTCGCCGGTGATGGCAGGATTCAACCCGATCCGCGTGATGATGGCATCGCTCTTCTTGGCTACCTTGACTACGGTAAGCACCATCACGATCCATGGTAGTACCGCTATCCCACTGGGGCAGAAGGACAGGATCGACAGCAGCATTTTGACGAACACCACATTCATCACCATCAACAGGCACATGGAGCCGTACATACGGCACCAGCCGGAGAAAATATCCGAGGTGCTGCGGCTGCCGCCTACGCCGAAGGCCAGCGGCGCCGTAATGGTCAGCACCGTCAGAATGAAATACCTCTCTGCCATCTCAAAAAACAGTTTACAGGTTTGAAACATGACGATGAGACCGAAAACGATGACCAGCAGCCACGAAGCGGTCAGATCAACGAAAAATCCTTCATCCGGCAGCTTGATGGCCGCGGCGTCCGGCATCTGCACCATGTCGATGATAACCGAGGTCATATTCAGGCAGATGTCGCAGATTTGCGGACTGGCCACCAGCAGGAAAGAAAAGACAAAGGTGCGGGTGAACAGCAGCTTGGGGTCGTCGGCCTCAAAGCCAACACCGGCCATCATGCTGCGGGTTGCCTGAAACACCAGATTGCCCAGCAGCAGTGCCCAGCCTACGCCCAGCATGATCTGCCGGATGGTCGTGATGATGGGCATGTATGTTTCCAGATAGGCAAAGTCGAGGCTCATCAGGTCAAAGAGCACCGAGGAAAAGTATTCCCAACACTCTAGTATCAGCCCGTATATCCATTCAAAAAAGCCCCGAAAGAGAAGCTCAAGCATAGTCGGTCACCCCTCCCATTCGAGGAATGTGATATTTCACGGCTCCAGTGTGGCAAGTCCCTGAAACAGCGGGACAACATAGGCAATAAACGCGCCGATGCCATTGATGATGGCCCACGCCAGCCAGATACGCTTCAGCCAGTCCCATGCCTGATCCGATTTCTGCTGGGTGTTGGACATCTTCGCACCGATCACGGCGATGGCGGTCATAAGACCTGCCAGCACTGTGCTGACCGAGGCGATGTGGGTATAGATGTCCTTGATGATCCGGCTGGCCGCCGTCCACATATCCTCCACGGCGTAGACAGGAACCAATAAAAAAAGCCCTGTCAAAAACAGGACACAGCAAAAGAGATAGACCTTGTATGCGGTTTTCATGTTCATTCAGCTTCCTCCATAGTGGCAGATGGTTCGTTTTCTTGCAGGATATCTGATAAATGCGCGGCAAAGGCACGCATGAAAATGGGGAGGATGTCCTTGCTGCCTGACAGCCACCAGATGGGGTCAGGCAGACCGCGGCGCATGGCGTCATAGGACATGGATAGTGCCAGCAGTGCTTGGCGGGGCCGGTTCTCTGCTTCCTCGCTGATGATATGCTGGCAGACGCCTGCCGCGCTCTCGTGGCTCTCTACGGAGTCGCAGAGCTGGTCGTAATAGAGTCCGGCGCTGACATAGGCCAGCGGCCGGATAATGCGTTCATCCGGCGTACCATCCGGTGTGAGCAGCCCCATCCGCCGCAGCCGCATGGCGGCGGAATCATCAAAGGGCGTAGTAATATGCGGCGGCATTCGTTGTGCGTGCATGTTGATCCTCCTTGCGGATTAAGTAGCCATCACAATAAAGCAGCTTAATATTCGTGCGCTAAGCTACTTTATCGTGATGGCTATATTCAAACACACTTATTTCGTGTGACATTATGTTGTCTTTCTGCTTTGTTAGTGGTATACTAAAAAACAATAGTAAAATGGAATTATCTGCTTTGATATTATCCTAAAAAGGAGCATTTATGATTAATATATACTGTGATGAGAGTTGTCATCTCGAACATGACAAGGCCAAAGCTATGCTTCTAGGTGCAATTAGTTGTCCAGCCAGTGAAAAGAACCGCATTTACTCTGAAATTAGGTCGATTAAGCAAAAGTATGGTGTTTCATCTTGGACCGAGATTAAGTGGACCGCAGTTTCGCCTTCAAAAAAAGCACTATATATCGCATTGATTGATTATTTTCTTCAAGAAAAATCATTGTCCTTTCGAGCAGTAGTTGCAAAAGATAAGGCTAATCTGAATCATGCGAAATACAATGGCGGTAGTCATGATTTGTGGTATTATAAGGCATATTATTATCTTCTTGATGCGATGATTGGATACTCTGATGAATATCGAATTTTTATAGACATAAAGGACACTTGTGGCGGTTCAAAAGTTCAAAAACTGCAAGAGGTGCTCTGTAATAATAAGTATGATTTTAAGCACGAAGTTATCAAAGATATTGAGCAAATTAAGTCTAACGAATCTGAGATTTTGCAACTGGCAGATTTGATTATGGGGGCGATCGGTTTCTATCATAACGGTCACTATAATGAAGCTAATGCTAGTAAAGCTAAAATTGCCGTTGTGGATAGACTTTTTGAACAGTATAAAGTTGCGATTATTAATGGAACAACTCGTAACGCGCCGAAGATGAATATCTTCTTGTGGAAGTTGGTGAAATGAGTAATGTTCGGAGGACTGTCTTCACCATTGCCCCTTACAGGAGATTTCAACAAGGACATTGAAACAGCGTATACATATTTTCAGCGAGAGCTAAACAATCGACAGAAGCGCCCATCACTATTTGACAAGCAGGTTTTCATTGAAGCACATGAGCAAATAGATGGGCGCCCGCAAGGTTTTTGGCATATTATCAGCCTTGAAGAAAAGCATCGATTTGAAATTTTACCTTGCGTAAATGACCAAAATATTTCTTTGTGTTCACAGAACTGTACGAATTCCCACCATACAGTCTTAATTAAAAACGAGAGTGAGCGGCGAAATATTTGCTTGTTGCGAGCAAGTCGCTTACCTTGGATTGTGGACATTATAAGGCTTGCAAATAGGGACGATTCGAGCGTATCTGTTTGGTTTAAATCAGAGAATGGACATCAATCCGGGAAACTTTATCTACGCTATAATCATGCTGGCGCAGACTATATTCTTATTTTTTCTGCCGAAAAGCATTTTTATCGATTGATATCGGCGTACCCTGTTTTTTACAGCAGAGATAAAGCGAGGTTTGAGAAAGATGCAGAGAAGTATTGCTGGTCTTACTTTGAAAGAAAATAAAAAAAGGTTGCCGCATTGCGACAACCTTGGTCTCCTTCTACAACATGGTAGATGAGATGAGCGACAATATAGCACAGTTAGTGCATCTTGTCAATATCATTGTATCACTTTTTTAAAAAAAGTCAATACAACAAATGGGGCCCTTCATAGATTATGTGCTTTTTTTAAGAAGTTGCACACTTCTGTGCAATTTCCTTCAAAAACTCCAGAAACATCTCCTCCAATTCCGCCTCGCTGCCGATCTGCTCTAAGTACGGTGCAAACTTCCTGCGGTCAAAAGTTATCTTCTTGGATGGTGCGGAACGCTTCTGATCTGCGGCAACACGGGCTTCTCGCCAAGCGGCGTAGATGACCTGCTTATCCGCAGTAGGCGGCGGGCATTTCTGCGTGATGTGGTTCAGGGTGGCCTTGTTCAGCCGATACCCTTCAATGCGGCACATCTCCACAAACGCCTCCTGTGAGGTTTCATCGTAGTCGGCGATCATATCCGCACAGCTCAGCGGCAAGCACCGGGGATCGCTTTCCAGAATATCCGCCAGAGGCGGGATCAGACCGGCCAACTTGACAGCCTTGCGGATCTCATATTCTGTGACACCAAAGAAATCCGCTACGATTTCTCTTGTTAGGAACTTCTGGCGATTTTCGCCAGAAGTTCCTAAGTCCGTCCGCTCACCTTGCCGCCGCTTAGCCTCCAGCATAGCCTTGTATGCTTTGCCGCGCTCAATGATGGTCAGTTCCTGACGCCGCAGCAAATTGGTGGCTGTGGCGATGATGATGGCGCGGGCATCGTTGGCCGCGACGACCTCAGCAGGAATCGTGTCGTGCCCGGTCATCTGCCATGCGGCGGTGCGATTGTGTCCGGCCAGAATCTCATATTCATCGCTGCCGGGGATACTCCTGACGATGATACGCTCCAGCAAGCCCTGCTCAAGAAGCTGCTGGGAAAACGCCCGCAGTTTTTCCGGGGGATACGGGTGAAATCCGATATCGGTGGTGAAAAAGGGACGCAGCTTGTCTACCGGAAGCTCACGGATCGTGGAAGCTACCGCGGGAAGCGGATCGATAAGGCTCTCGTAAGCCCTGTTGCCGATCTCCATCTCTGAGACCTGCTGGGCAGCGCTCATGCGCTGCTTCAGCAGGTCTTTCATGTTGTTACTCTTAGCCAAGCGACAACACCTCCCGCGCCAGACTGCGGTAGGACTCTGCGGCGGGGTTCTTCGGTGCGTAGTCCAGAATACTCATACCGGCGGCAGGACATTCCGCCACCTTGATGGTCTGCTCAATGGGGCGCTCAAACACATGAAACGCCTCACCGTAAACTTCGCCGACTGTTGCCCGGACGCTCTGGCAGAGCTGTGGACGGGATTGATACATGGTCAGTAGGATACCGGCGATCTTCAGTGAGGGATTGAAGTGGCTCTGCACCGTGCGTACCAGCTCCAGTACATCAGGGATACCCTCGCTGGCGAGGTAGTGAGCCTGCACAGGGATAATGCAGTAATCTGCGGCGGTCAGTGCATTGACCGTCAGTAACTCATGTTTCAACCCGCAGTCGATGATGATATAGCGATAGGTGTCGCGCAAGGCGTCTGTGATATGCTTGAGCATTGCTTCGCAGCTGCGACCGCTATCACCGTAGGGCTGATACTGGGATAGCTGCATGATTTGCAGCCGGGCCGCGGCATCTGCCAGCCTGCGATTGGCGGGAATGATGTCCATGCCGGCATCGTTATGTAGGATAGCCTTTTGCAGATGCTGTGCAATGTCCTCCGGATAGTCAATGGCGGCCAGCAGCAGAGAAGCCAGTGTGTGCTTCATCTCGCCGGCGGTATATCCCAGCGCCGCGGTCAGATTGCCCTGCGGGTCGTTGTCAATGAGCAGGACTTTCTGCCCTTCGGCGGTCAGCGCGGCGCCAAGGTTCAAGGCCGTCGTCGTTTTTCCAACGCCACCCTTGGAATTCGTAATGGCTATGATGGTTGAATTCTTCATAAAAAGAAGCTCCCTTCAAAAATGAGACCTGAATCGATCTGCTTGAGATGATCACCTCCCTTGGGCAGCTGCGGTGGATTTCGTATTGCGCAAATACGGCCTATTTCATGTCAGTGAAAATAGGGACAACGCCAGAAACCCTTGTAAAATCAAGGTTTTCCTGTGTTGTCCCTATTATATATCACTCACATGCCCTGCACGATGCCGCCGGTGGCGTCCAGCAGGCGCTGGTCCGTCACCTTCAGCAGCAGGTTGCGGGTGGACTGGCTGCCGGAAAAGACGCGGACGATCTGCACCGTGTATTCCGCCGTGTCATCATTGGAGATGGTGGTCAGAATCGTGGCAGGTCCGGTCTTGACCTGGCGGGCCGTGGCCACAGGGACGGGCGTGCCCGCCCGGAGAAAATCAGGGTCCGCCACCGTGCCGAAAATGCCGCCGTCGCTGTTGACAGAGACGGTGCCCACGTCACGCTGGACGGAGAAGTCGCCCTTCAGCTCGCCGGGGTCGCCCTTGGCGCCCTTTTTCACCGCCTTCACCGTGGTCTCCATGATGGAGCCGCAGGCCAGCGGCATCAGCTGTGCCGTGTCCACGTCGGTGATGCCGTGGCCCAGTGCGCCGTAGCTGCCGGTGGCAGGGTCGTAATACGTCAGCGTGCCGATACCGGCCATGCTGTCGCGTATCCACGCCCCCAGCTGCCACGCGCCATCGGCGCCCTGTGTGGGAACAGCGGTGACGCGGAGATCTCTGCTGCCGCGGCGGATGGTAAGTGCCAGAGGTTCACAGCCGTTGTCCTGCAGGACTTGGCGGACCTGCTCCGTGGAGGTGATCTTGGCGTCACCCATGGTGAGGATCAGGTCCCCTTCCTTCAGGCCGCAGTCCCGGGCGGGACAAGGGCCGTCCTCCGACAGGCCCACCACCAGCGCGCCGTCGGCGAAGAGCTTGATGCCCACCGCCTTGCCCAGCGGGATCACCGTCCGCGCCTCCGGTGCGGCCCAGACCTGCTGGAAACAGAGGGATAGGGTAAATACCAGAGCAAGCAGCCTTGCAGTGCTCTTGCGGAGACTGCCTGCGGGATGCGTTTCTCGCAGTTCATACAAGCGTCTCACCCCTTTGTGGAATTGTCGCCGGCGACAGCGTTACTTTGTGCCGGAACGGGGCGAGGCATACGGTGTAAATTCAGGGCGAATTGGCAGGGCGGCGCCGGAAATTTTTTCCGTCAGCTGTTGTCCCTGCTGATGGGTACGCGGTGCAGAAGGCGCTTGAGCTTTTTTCCGTCGAAAGGGATGAGGGGGTAGAGGTAGCCCTTGCCCACCAGAGGCTTGGTGGTGGCCATCAGCGTCAGTATGCCCACGATACCGGCGAGGAAGCCCCAGAGGTCGAAAAGCCAGATCAAAATCAGCAGCAGCATGCGGCAGAGCTTGGTGGCGTAGCCCATCTCGTAGCTGTGCTGGGCGTAGTTGGCGATGGCCACGAAGGCCATGTAGACCAGCACCTCCGGCACCAGCCAGCGGGCCTGCACGGCAAAATCGCCCAATATCAGGGCGCCGATCATGCTGAAGGAGTTGCTCAGCACGTCCGGCGTGTTCAGGGACGCCAGCTTCAGCACGTCGATAATGAGCTCCACCAGCAGGAGCTGGATGATAAGGGGGACGTAATACGCGTCCTGCACCAGCAGGAAGTGCAGGTTCTCATGGAGAGAATCAGGGTTCTTTACCAGCAGATACCACACCGGCGTGACGAACACCGTCAGGAGCAGCACCACCATGCGGACAATCTGAAGATAGGAGCCGATGAGGGGCGGAAAGTAGTAGTCGTTGATCTCCTCGGTGAAGCGCAGCAGCGTGGTGGGCAGCAGCAGAGCCGACGGGGAGTTGTCCACCATCACCACCACGTCGCCTTCCATGATGCAGGCTGTGGCCACGTCTGGGCGCTCCGTATAGCGGACTTTCGGAAACGGATTCCAGAACTGGCGGGGCGACAGCGCCTCGGCCACCGATTCCTGGCTCATGGCGATGGAGCCCACCTGCATATTTTTCAGTTTTTTCCGCAGCTCCGCCAGCAGGTCGGGGTCGGCCTCGCCCTCCATATAGCACAGCGCCACATCGGTGCGGGAACGGTTGTCCAGCTGCACCCGCTCCAGCGTCAGGCGGGGGTCGCGGATGCGGCGGCGCAGCAGGGCCGCGTTCTGCATCAGGTTCTCCACAAAGCCGTCGTGGCTGCCGCGGAGGACGCGGCTGGTGTCCGGCTCCTCAATGGAGCGGGTGGGGAACTGCTTGACATCCATGAGGATGCCGCCGCAGAAGCCATCCACCACCAGAAGGGTCCTGCCGGAGAACACGCCCAGCACCGCCTCCTCCCTGCTGCGGCAGACGGCGGCGTCGCAGGCGGTGACGCAGCGGCTGAGAAACGCGTCCAACGTGGGGATGGCCGTCAGATCCGGCAGGGACAGCCACTGGGCGATCATGCGCTCTAAAATGTTCTCCTGGGCGTAGCCGTTCACCACCCAGAGGCGGGCGCGGCGGCCCCCGATGGTGAGATCCCGGGCCGTCATGTCGAAGCAGCGGCCTACGCCCAGCCGGTCATCCAACGCCGCCGTTCTGGCAGAAAATTCCTGTTTCATTCCGCGGTTCCTCCCCGCACATTTTTGGATAGTATGGGAAAGAAGCCGGAAAAATATACGAAAACGGCGCGTCCCGGACGCGCCGTTTCTGGTATCAGCTTTCGTTTTCGCAGAGGATGTCCCGTGCCACGGGGCGGTAGAACAGGCGCTCCGCCTCATCGAAGTCCCGTGTCTGGCCCAGGATCCACATGAGCTTGGCCACTGCCGACTCCGTGGTCATGTCGTAGGCCTCCAGCAGGCGCAGGGTGCTTTTCAGCCGTCCGCCCACATGGTAGACCGTCAGGTCACTGCCCTCGTTGGGCACCTGGGTGGTCATGACCACGATCTTGCCCCGCTCCACGCCGCGGCGCACCGCATCGTAGAACTCGCTGCCATGATACTCCGGCAGGCCGCCCACGCCGAAGGACTCGATGATGAGGCCGTCGCTGCGGTCCAGCATGAAGTCGATCAGCTGGCTGGATGTGCCGGGGATCAGCTTCAGCAGGCTGACGCGGTCGTCCAGCGTATTGTAGAACACCGGTCGGGGATAGCAGGTGCAGCGCATGTATTGCAGCAGGCGGCCGTCCTGCACCACCGCCAGATCAGGGTAGTTGACGCTGGAGAAGGCGTGGTAGCTCTTGGAGCAGGTCTTACGGGCGCGGGTGCCCAGAATGACCTTGCCGTTGAACACGATCTGGACGCCGCCGCAGCCGCGGCAGGCGTAGAGGAACGCATCGGTGAGGTTGCGCTTGGAGTCGGTGCCGTCGAACCAGATGGGCTTCTGGGCGCCGGTGAGCACGATGGGCTTGGGACTGCCCTGCACCAGATAGCTGAGGGCGGCGGCGGTATACGCCATGGTGTCGGTGCCGTGGGCGATGACGAAGCCGTCATAGTCATCGTAGCGGTCGCGGATGGCGGCGGCCAGACCCAGCCAGTGGCGGGGACAGATATTGGTGCTGTCCAGAGAGTAGAGCTGCAGGCAGTCCACATGGCAGAAGTCCGCGATGCCGGGGATGAAGGACAGCAGCTGCTCCGTGTTCAGCTCCGGCGTCAGGCCGGAGGGGGTCTTTTCCGAGGCAATGGTACCGCCGGTGCCGATCATCAGAATGTGTTTCACGGTCATACCTCCCGATCATCGATGGCGGCCAGGCCGAAGGCCGCGGCCTGCTCCATCAGGCGCTGAGACTGGGGATCCGCGCCGCAGGTGCTGCGCAGCTGCTGCAAAAACAGGCCCCGCAGGGTATCCTCGCCGCACTTGTCCCACAGCTCCTGCCGGGCGGTGGTCTTGTCCCGCACCTGCAGGGCGCAGCACCGGCCGGACAGGGCCGACTGCACCCGCTCCGGTGACACCGGTGCGGCGGGGCTGCCGGTGAGGACCACACGGTAGATATCCTCCTCCGCACCGGCGGGCAGGGCGGCGGACACCAGCGCCGCCGGGTCGCCGTCGGTGACGTCCACCTCCATGATGCGGTAGCGGCGGCGGGCGAAGGGCACGAATTGCAGCTCTGCGCCCTCCGGCGACACCTGACCGGCGAGGAAGCCCTTGTCCCCCAGCTCGTCAAAGCCCCGTCCCTCGGGGCAGCCGCAGTAGGCGTAGGGAACGCTCCCCATCCGCAGGACGCCGGTGCAGCCGTGGACATGGCCAAGGGCCAGATAGTGCAGGCCGGAGGCGGCCACGGCGGCGGTGGTCAGGGGCCGGTAGCGGCTGTCAGAGCCGGTCAGCTCTCCGTGGAGCAGGCCGATGTGTACCAGCCCGTCGTCGGGGGCGGTGAAGCCGGACAGCACGCGGTCAGCCGTCTCCTCCGGCGCGGTAAAGGCGGCGCCGTGGACGGCACAGCCGTACTGGGGGAACGGGATGGTCTGCATCCGGTCCTCCGTGAAGATATGCACGTTGTCGGGCCACAGCGTGCGGGCGTAGGCACTGCGGGCCGTGTAGGGGTCGTGGTTGCCGGGGGCGATGACCACCTGCCCCTGAAAGCCGCCCAGAGCGCGGGCCAGCAGCTTGGCGGTGTCGCCGCTGAGGTCGTCGCCATCGAACAGGTCGCCTGCCAGCAGCAGGAGCTGCACGCCGTGGTCATTGGCCCAGTCCACCATGCGCTCCGGCATGCGGCGGCTCTCGGCACGGCGCTGGCGGGCCTGCTCCGGCGTCAGGGCGCCGAAAGCGCTGTCCAGATGGAAGTCTCCGGCGTGAAGGATACGGACCATCACGCTTCCTCGGGCTGCCAGCCCTTGCAGACATCCACCCACTGGGTGAAGTTTTTGCCGCAGCAGCGCTCCAGCTCGTCACAGGTCAGCTCGATGGCGCTGGCGGCGCTGCCCACGGCGGGGAACACCGTGTCAAAGCGCTTCAGGGACACGTCCAGATAGGTTTTCACATCCTCCGGCAGGGCGAAGGGACACACGCCGCCCACGGCGTGGCCGATACGCGTCACCGCCTCGTCGGCGGTGAGCATCTTGGCCTTGACGCCGAAGAAGTGCTTATACTTGCTGTTGTCCACCTTGGCATCGCCGGCGGCCACCACCAGAATGGGGTCCTCCCCGATCTTGAAGCTCAGGGTCTTGGCGATGCGGGCGCCCTCCACGCCGACAGCCAGGGCGGCCAGCTCCACCGTGGCGCTGGATACGTCGAATTCACGGATGCGGTCGGCCACGCCGTAGGGCTCCAGATAGGCTCTTACCTTTTCCACAGACATGATACAGTTTCTCCTTTTATTTGATCTCAATACGCTCCACACCGGTGCAAAGGCCGGTGTCGCTGTTCAATGTGAAGATGCAGCCCTGCGCGGAGCAGGGGCCGTCCGCCGCCTGATAGCGGCCGGGGAGGCCGCCCAGAAAGAACTCCATGGACTGCTGGGGACGAACGCCCAGCACCGACTCGATGGGGCCGGTCATGCCCAGATCCGTGACGTAGCCGGTGCCCTTGGGGAACACCCGGGCATCAGCGGTGGGCACGTGGGTGTGCGTGCCCCAGAGCGCGGAGACGCGGCCATCCAGATAGTAGGCCATGGCCAGCTTCTCGCTGGTGGCCTGGGCGTGGAACTCCACCAGCGTGAAGGTGGGCTTGTCCAGCGTCTTCAGCAGGCGGTCCGCCGTGGTGAAGGGGTTGTCGGCGTTGAAGTCCAAGTCGCAGCGGCCGATAAGCACCAGTACCGCCACGGAGAAGGCTCCGCAGTCGTAAGCGGCGCAGCCGCGGCCCGCAGCGCGGCCGGTGAAGTTGGCAGGCCGCAGGATGTAGCCGCTCTCGTCCAGAAACGCAGCGATCTGGGGCTTGCCGAAGGTGTGGTTGCCCAATGTCACCACGTCCGCACCGGCGGCCAGCAGATCCTCCGCCTGGGCCCGGGTCAGGCCGGTGCCGGAGATGTTCTCCCCGTTGACCACGGCGAAGGCGATGTTCTGCTCCCGCTTGAAGGTGCGCAGCTTCTTCTCCAGCAGCTGCAGGCCCGTCTCGCTGGCCACGTCGCCCAACGCTAAGATGCGATAGTCCATGTGATCTCCTCCTTTGAGGTCAGTCATTCCAGCCCAGTATCTTCGTGAGCTGGCGGTTGGTGTAGTAATAGGCGGAAGCCGGATAGTTCCGCAGGTTGGCGGTGTTGGAGCACAGCAGGTAGTCCACGGTGCGGCCCTCGCCGTCGGCCACAAGGCCGCAGATGACGGTGGTGTGGTGCCGCGGCTCCTCCACGCCCATGGTGATGATGTCCCCCACCTGACCGGTGAAGTAGGGTGCGCCTACCACGGCCACAAGGCCGGAGCCGGTATGCTCGGCCGCCAGATCGAGGAAACCGCCCACATTGACCCACGGCAGCGAGACGCTGCGCTCGCTGTTGTAGAACCAGCCGTCCCGATAGCCGCCGGGGAGGGCGGGGATGCCGCCAGCGGTCAGCACCTGCGAGCCGAAGTTCATGCAGTTGCCGCCCAGATCGTCATACGCCTTGTAGGCGGGGTTCCGCTGGGCGCTGTACGTCAGCATGTAGTCCAGCGCGGCGGCGCGGTCGTAGTCGTGATCCCACGTGACCGGCGGCGTCCAGAGCTCCCGCGGGCCGCTCTCCCGCGCCTCGATGCAGGCAAGGAGCCGGGGCAGGTGGCGGTCCGTATCGGTGACAGGGTCGTAGTCGGCGCTGTAATAGGGGTTATCGTCGGAGTCGTGGGACGCGATGCGCCAGCGGTCGCCGGTGATGCGTTGGAGCCGGAAGGTGTGCTGCACGTTCCACTGCTCCGAGGGCAGGCCGTTCAGGCCGTTGAAGTAGACCACGCTGCTCTCCAGCAGCGTCAGCTCCGCCGTGTCGCCGTCCCGCGTCAGGTCCGTGCAGCGCAGGGAATAGCTGTACGAGCCGGCGCGGAGGTCGATGGGCGCCCGCAGGCGGATCTCCGCCAGCGTGCGCCAGACGGTCCTGTGGTAGTCGGACTGGGCGCGGTCCGTGAACAGGTCGGTGCAGTCGATGACCTGCAGCCGGGTAACGGACTGATAATAGCAGTCCATGAAGTCCAGCAGCAGCAGCTCCTGCCCCGCGGTCATGCCGTGGGACGCGGCGCCGGAGATGCGTTCGAAATCGGCGCTGACGGTGACAGGCTCACTGCCCCAGACGGATCTGTGCTGCCGCGTCCAGACCTCCGTTTCCGGTACGGCGGGGACGGCCTGCGAGTCCTCCGGCGGAGGGGACGCGTCGCCGGTGCCGGAAACAGGGCCGCAGGCGGCTGCGGACAGGGCCACGGCCAGCAGGAGCATCAACAGGATCAGGCGTTTCAAGGGTGCGTCCCCCCCTCTCTGTAAAGTGCCATTTGTTGACAGGAAAACCCTGTCGGATGATGGCATTATACCAAAAAAAGCTCCGGAGCGCAACGCGCTCCGGAGCCGGTGGGGTATTTATTTTGCGTATTCCACGACCTTGGTCTCCCGCAGGACGTGAACCTTGATCTGGCCGGGGTATTCCAGCTCGTTCTCGATGCGCTTGGCCAGCTCCCGCGCCAGAATGACCATCTGGTCCTCGGACACCTGCTCGGGCTTGACCATGACGCGGACCTCGCGGCCGGCCTGGATGGCGTAGCTCTTCTCCACACCGGGGTAGGTGCCGGTGATCTCCTCCAGCTTTTCCAGACGCTTGATGTAGTTCTCCAGATTCTCGCGGCGGGCGCCGGGACGTGCGGCGGAGATGGCGTCGGCTGCCTGCACCAGGCAGGCCACCAGCGTCTTGCACTCCACGTCGCCGTGGTGCGCCTGAATGGCGTGGATGATGTCTTCCTTCTCGCGGTACTTGCGGGCGTACTCCACGCCCAGCGCCACATGGGTACCCTCGAACTCATGGTCAAGGGCCTTGCCGATATCGTGGAGCAGACCGGCGCGCTTGGCAGCCTGTACGTCGGCGCCCAGCTCGGCGGCCATCATGCCGGCGATATGGCTGACCTCGATAGAGTGCTGCAGCACGTTCTGGCCGTAGCTGGTGCGGTA
>CEAB01013773.1_pt1 | contig 106093 bp, 104 predicted proteins | sample 557651 | NCBI WGS metagenome assembly CEAB01 (sample SAMEA3182046, study PRJEB8094) | gut metagenome | biome: human; feature: gut; material: Stool; isolation source: human stools | place: Canada | collected 2011-11-15 | reverse complement strand
TTTACCGATGACGGGAATTGCCGATTTTATTGAGTCTCCATCCGTTTCGATTTGAAGGGTCGTTTCAAATGCGGAGATTGTATCTTTTTCTTTGCCAAGATTTTCGATTTGTTGATATTTTTGATTTTTCAACATCGGAGAGCCTACGTATTCTTTAGGCAAGAAGAGCCTTTTGAGACATTTGTTGTTTTCAAATTCAATGCCGAACAAGTCAAAAATTTCGCACTCTTCATTTGTTGCGGATTTAAAAACCGAAGAGATGCTTTCAACTGTCGGGCAAGCAGCGTCGACATTTGTTGAGATGAAAATATTTTCGTTCAATTTTGTCGAATACAGGTGGTATAAAAGTTCGATTTTTTCGACATAATCCGTTGCTGTTATTGAAACAAGCATGTCGACTGAACTTTCTGCCGAATTTTTCAAAAAAGAAATGCAAGATTTTATCTGATTTTTTTCAACAGTAAGTTTTTCAAAACCGTTTTTGATTTCAGATTGAGAAATAATATTAAATTTTTCCATCAAAAGAGACTTAATATTTGACATTATCTGAACCTCAGCATGTTCTTTTGTATTGCAAAACCTAAACTCAAAATCATAATAAACTGGAAGATTATTGCCTGAATTAAAACATATATCTTTAATTGCTCAAGAGCAAGCGCAAACGGCAGTAACAAAAGGATTTCGCCCGTATAAATTACGAAAACTGCGGCTGATAAAAATAACCCCGATTGAAGTTTGAAATCTTTTTCGTTGTATTTATCATTTTCTTCCGAAGTTGCAAAAGTTTGTTCATTTTTGCTCGAAAACTTGCTGCAAGCGAGTAATAATGCCGCAAAGCAGGTGGATAGGATTGCTAAAAATATGATAACCGAAATGCTGTGCAAAATTAATTCCTCTTTCGCTGAAACATAAGTTATTATACTATTTATATCATGTATTGTTGTTGTTATAATGATTGTAAACAACAGTTCATTAAGTTTTATTTAATATGCGAAAAGTAATCTCAAAAACTATATTAAAATTGGCTCTGACCTTCGTCGTAATTTTTTCGGTGTGCGAGGTTACTTCTTTTCGTTCTCAAGATTTTCAACAGGCAAAACCCGTTGAAGCAGCGACTTCCGAGGATGAAGGACAATATATTCCGCCAAACCTTGATTATTCTCAAATGATTAAGGACATCAAAGCCGAAGAAGGTGTTGTTGATGATGATACGGATCTTGACAATAATGCCGCTCAATCTGTTGCAAAAAATGAAGAAAGTTTTAACGTAAATGACTTTACGACAAGCGGAGTTGAACCTGAAGATTACATGAATGTTGCAGGTGAATACGTTAAAGAAGCCATGTCCGAACAAGAAGAATTTATGCGCAGACACAAGGTTCAAAAGGCATTTTTCTTCTACAAAAAATATCTTGAAAAACACCAAGGTAATCTTGATGCTTTGCTCGGTGCCGGCACAATGGCGATTTACCTCGGCAAAGAGCAAGATGCGAAAAACTTCCTGATGGAAGCGTACGCAACTTATCCGAAAAACCCGCATGTCCATAAGGCATTGGGTGATTACAGTTTCAGATTTTCAAATTATAACAACGCAATTGAATATTACAATCTTTCATTGAGTTCCGGAAACTTGAAGGATTATGCGACGAATATTGCGACCGCCGTTTGTTACGAAAAACTCGGCGATATCGAAAAAGCAATTCAATACTACAAGGTTGCACAACACCTTAATCCCGACTCCGAAATCGCAAATAAAAGACTCGAAATGTACGCGGCTATGGAAGCTGACGGCTATCAAGCCGATACGAGAAAATACGAAGACGCAACAAAAATTAAAGAGTCTGAAGATATTGAATTGAATGACATAATTTTGGATTCGAGAAAAATAAAATAACTTGCTCTTGAAAAAATAATTTGTTTATTTTAAAATCTAATTACTGATGAATGCGGAAGTAGCTCAGTTGGTAGAGTATCTGCCTTCCAAGCAGACTGTCGCGAGTTCGAGTCTCGTCTTCCGCTTTTTTCAAGGCGACATGGCCAAGTGGTAAGGCAGAAGCCTGCAAAGCTTTTATCCCCAGTTCGAATCTGGGTGTCGCCTTTTTTTTATGCCTTTTTTCGGCAAAAATGTGTATCTGTGGTAAATTTATTTTATTTTGTTTTACAAAACTTAACAAAGTTTGGTTTTTATCAAATTTATTTAATTTTTGGTCGATAACTAGCATGTAGCATGTCTTTGGCGTGTGTATCGTGGTAAGAAAGATAACAAAGTGGACATTAGAAAATACTCAAAAGAGTGGTTTACATTAAATAAAACAGAGACCCAAAGGGACGGTATTTCGGGGCTAGAACAAGGTTATAACAAACCCGATTGTCGTTTGGGCAAATCTATTGATAAGAGTATTTTTATCGGTTCTTTGGACGATGTAAAAGAAAATGTTGCCAATATGAAAAGCAACATGCGCGGCGCGCCGACTGCAAATTATTATAATATTGAGGCTTACGGAGCAGAAAATATTTTCAAAGCGTTGGACGCTGACGGTGACGGTATTGTTACTGAAAAAGAAGTCAATGATGTTGCCGCATTGGATACAAAAGAGTTTGCAGACAAGGAAAACGAATTTTTATCGACTACCGATTTGGACTTGCTTTATGAAAACGCAATGAAGGCGGTAAATGCGTCGGTTATAGATACAGGTTTAACGAAAGAATTTCACTATGAAGACGGTGAAGTTACGAGATTGAATTTTGATAACAAAGGAAATCTCTCAAACAAAAATGTTCAAACGGTGAATGAAGACGGTACCAAGAAAAGTGTTTCTTACTCATACGGTAACAATTCGACAAGAACAACGGATTATGATGCCCAAGGCAGAACGACCAAGATTGTATACGACGAAGACGGAGACAGAAACGACTATACAAAAACTTATACATACGCGGAAGACGGTTCAAAAACGGTAGAAACAAAGAATTATATTTCGACCGTAACGTCAAATTACAATGCGGATGGTACGTTTAATTCCAAAGAAACAAAGTGGAACCACAATTCAAACGGCGTTATTGATGATACAAAGCAACGTTCAATCGGCGATTGCTGGGTATTGTCAGGTGTAAATGCGTTGAGAGATTCCGAAATCGGTGCACAAATTCTTAAAAGTTCGCTTCAACAAAACGATGACGGTAGCGTAACCGTTCATTTGCGCGGTGTTGGAAAAGATTATACCTTCTCTGCCGAAGAAATCATGGATCACAAGTATCACACAACTTCTTTGGCATATTCTTCAGGCGATTCGGATATGAATTTGTTTGAAATGGCAATCGGCGAATACAGAAAAGAAACAATTGAATCGGGGGATTACGGAAAGAACAGCAGAAACCTCGATAAAACGGCAGGTTCTAATGCAACTGCTTCTGACCCGTTAAAAGGCGGTCAAATTGACGAAGCAATCTATTACATAACCGGACAAAAGTCTCAATGGGTTGCAAACAATACCGAAACAACAACCGATATGCTTAACACAATGCAAAGCAGCGTTAATAAGTATATTATGACAACTACTTTTAAAAACGCTGATCCGAGCGTTACAGAAGGCAAAATTGTAACAGGTCACGCATACAGTATCAACAAGGTTGACGATGATTATGTTTATGTCGTAAATCCTTGGGATTCTTCGGTAGAAATTCCTTATCCGAAAGATAAATATTTGGAAAATGCGTTCCAAGTTGCTCTTACGGACTTGACTCCGGGACTTTCCGAAACATACATTTCCGCTCCCGATCCGAACGCAACATATACCGTTCCGAAAGAAGAAGGCGGCAGCAAGTTCTTAAATACCCTTAAAAAATTATTTTCATAGTTAAATAAAGCAGAAAGGTTTTTACTTTTCTGCTTTATTATTTGCGATTAATTTTTCTTTTTCGATGTGGGAAAGTTGTTTTATGCGGTATTCTTCTTTCAAGGCTTCTGATTTTGTGGAAAATTCCTTTTGCCAAGCGATTTTAACAGGTTTGTGAGCGCGCGTGAATTTCGCCCCTTTACCCGATAGATGTTTTTGAAATCTTTTTTCTACATCATCGGTAAAACCGCAATAGTAACTACCGTTTTCAATCAGAAGAAGATAGACGTAATATTTTTTTTCAGGTTTATCCGAGTTGTCTGATTTCATTTAAAATTTTCGAAATTTTGTCGTAATTTTCTTCCGTAACGAGTTTTCCTCTGTATTCGCCAGCGCCTCGAATACCCTTTATGTAGTAAGGATAGAATTTTCTGAAATATTTTATGCCGACATCCTGTCCGCGAAAAGCAATTTCGGCATCGAGGTGTTCTTTAAGAACATCAAGTTTTTCTTGAAGAGACTTTTCTTCGGGAAGTTTTCCCGTTTTTAGGTATTCATCTATTTGCGCTGGGAGCCAAGGATTGCCCAAAAGTCCTCTGCCTATTGCAAGTCCGTCGGCTTGCGACTCTTCGAGAGCTTGCGTTGCCGTTTCAACAGAGGTGATGTCTCCGTTTATAAAATATGGAATGTCGATTTCTCCTTTGAGAGCGGAAACCCGCTTCCAATCCGCATTCCCCGAATACATCTGAACTCTTGTGCGGGCATGAATGCAGACCGCAGATGCCCCTGCTTCTTGCATTTTTACGGCAAAATCCACAAAATTTATGCAGGTTTGGTTAATTCCGAGTCGGAATTTACAAGTTACGGGAACGTCAACGGCTTCTTTAACCCTTTTTATTATTGTCGCAGCGATTTCAGGTGATTTCATAAGCGCGCAGCCATCGGTTGCTTTCATAACTTTGTTTACGGGACACCCCATGTTTATGTCGATGATGCTTGCTTTTGGTGCAAGAATTTCTGCCGATTTGGTTATCAAATCAGGCTTATGTCCTGATATTTGGAACGCAACGGGCTTTTCCTCGTCATCAGTTGCGGTTATGAGGGTATCAACGCGCTGCATAAGTGCTTCCGAACTAATCATCTCCGTTGTCAAAAGGCAATCTTTTGAATATTTTCTGATGAGTTTTCTGAGTACAAAATCAGTTATACCAGCCATTGGAGCGGATATAACTTTTGAATTTATCGAGACGTTTCCTATTTTTATGTTATTGAGATTGCTTAATTCGTTGACGTGCATATTCTGTGTAGTCATTTGTTTCGTTTGTTAATTCCAAGTATTTTCTGTAATTTTGTATTGCTCTCGGGAAGTTTTTCAAGGTGTCATAGTCTACACCCAATGAGTAGTAAACGAGTGCAACGGTTGAATCTTTTGCGATAACGGATTCGTAATCGTTGATTGCTTGTTGGTATTTTCCGAGGGCATCGTAGACCATTGCTCTGTAATAGTAGGGCATATAGCCGCCGAGTTTTTTGTTAATCAAAGAGGTCAGGATTGTTTCCGCACCTGCGTAGTCTTTGTTTTCATATTTGGAAATCGCATTGTTCATTTCTGTTTCTGCCTTTTGAGAATCTATGTAGGCTACGATTTCTTTAACCTTCGGGTTTTGTTGGTTTTTGATTTTTTTGACTGTCATCTCGGCATTTGCAAGGTCGTTTTGGTAAATGTAAATGCCGGACATTGCCATTAAAACGGTTTCATCCGTCGGATTGGTTTCCAAGGCTTTTTTGTAGTACACGATTGCATTCGGGTAATCTTTCATCATTTGATAAGTTCCCGCAATGCTGATATATGTGTCGTAATTCTGCGGTTGAATTGCCTTGTATTTTTCGATTGCCGCTTCGTAACTTCCGCCGTCTCTGAGAGCGTCCGCTTCGTCAAAGGCATTTGTCGCGATTCTTGTTTTTATGTCTTTGTATAAGTTGTTTACTTGCTCATCCGTCGGGAAAAGTTGTTTTGCTTTTTGGGCATAAACCATTGCGTTTGCGTAGTCGTTTTTGCCGTTATAAATTTGAGCCAAATTTAAGTATAACGCTTTGTCGTTCGGATTTGCTTCAATTGCAAGTTTGTAATACTGTTCTGCTTTTGCGATATCTTTGCTTTTGTGAGCATTGTAGGCTGTTTTTGCATAAAATTCGGGAGAAAGTTTAATACCTTGTGCCTGAATTTGCGCGAGGGCATCTTCCCCTGACATATTTTTAGTGTAAATTTCCGCAAGTCCGAATTGTGCTTCTGAGTTTTCAGGCTCGTATTTCAATACATTCTTGTATTCTTCTGTTGCATTTTCCCAAAGTGAAAGGGCTTGGAAAGATTTTGCCTTCTGCAAACGCGCCTGAGTGTTTTTGGGAGAAATCAAAAGTGCCTTGTTGCAACATTCAATGGCTTCTTTGTATTGCTTTTTGTCGTAATACAAAATTGCCATGTTTGTTTTGGTTGTAATCAATGCAGGATTGAGTTTTTCGGCTTTTTGATATTCTGCTATGGCTTCTGTGGTTTTTCCGCGTTTTTGATAAATTACGCCGAGATTGCAATGAGCCTCTGCATCTGCGGGGTTTGCTTCACTTCTTTGACGGCAAATCTTTTCGAGCGAGTTTAGAATTTCTTCTTTTTCGTTAGAATTTTTCAACGCATAGTTGTAATGTTGTTCTGCGAGTGTGCCTTCGCCTGCTTTTTCGTATGCACGAGCAACTTTTAAACGCAAGTCAGCATCTTCAGGGGATAATTGAAGTGCTTTTTCGTAGTACGGGATTGCGATTTTCGGTTGACCGAGGATGTTTAAAACATCACCCATACCTATATTTGCAGCCTTTTCGTTTACAGGGTCTTCAATTGCTCGATAGAAATCGTAACCTGCTGCTGCAAATTCCCCTTGAACACGGAGATTTTGACCTGATTTTACTAATCCGCCGCCTGTAATATCTGCGTTAAGACTGCGTTCAAGCGTGTTTAAGTTTGAAACGGCAGCCATATATGCTTGATTGTAGCCTGTTTTTGCGGGTTTACCGTTGTAGCAGGCAAAGTAGAACGCTGCTGATTTTAAATCAGTAAGTGCTTTTTTTGGATTTTTTTCCGTGTTGTTGTAGTATTCGGCTCTTGATACAAAAGAGTTAATTAAGCCTATTCTTGCCGAAGTGTCATTCGGATTTTCGCGCAAGGCGGTTCTGAAAGCCTTGATAGCGCTGGTGTATTGGCTTGTTTTGTAAAAATTTTGTCCTTGAGAGCAGTAATAACTCGGCGGAGCATCGTCGTATGTTTCCGCAATGGCGGCTGCTGAGCCGAAAATGATTGCTGCTGCTGTGGTTGCTAATATTTTATTTAATTTCATGACTTTTTTCTCGATTGTTGTATAGGATTATTTTAACTGATTTGTATAAAAAATAAACACTCCGTCGGGGAATTGTTTGTTCTTATAAACTTCCTTTTGTAGAAAGAAGTTTTTCAGAATGTTTCGGATTTATTTCAGTTGCTTGCGAAAGTGCATGCGCAAAGGCTTTGAAGGTCGCTTCGATTATGTGGTGAGTGTCTTCTCCGTCGAGTTCATCAATGTGAATTGTGGATTTTGAACTTTGCGCAAAACTGCGGAAGAAATGAGAGAGCAAAACGGTTTCAAAATCAGAAGTTCTTTCATCTTTGAGGTTTACATTGACTTTGCAAAACATTCTGCCCGATAAATCCAAAACACATCTTACAAGTGCATCATCCATAGGGAGACATTTTGCACCGTATCTGACAATGCCTTTTTTGTCGCCAAGGGCTTCAATCAAGGCTTCTCCGAGCGTTATTGCGGTGTCTTCAACCAAATGGTGAGCATCTCCGTCTTTTGATGCTGCGGTAATTTCGAGGTCATAATTCGCGTGAGCGGCAATTTGTTCTAACATGTGCTTGAAAAATTTGAAATCACAAGCAACGTTGTATTTTCCGTCGCCGTCGAGGTTTATTTTTACCGTAATTTCGGTTTCTTTGGTTGCTCTTGTTTTTGTTGCGGTTCTCATTTTTTATCTTTCCGTTACTGTTAAAAGTTCGTTTATGTCTTGTAAAACGAATTTCGCTCCGTTTTGTTCAAGATGTGATTTGTAGTTGTCGGTTTTGTCTTGTGGCGGCAAAATGCCGACAGGTATTGCATTTGCGTTTGCTCCGCAAATCATATCGTCTTTTGTGTCACCAAAGTAAAAAATATCTTTGAATAGGATTTTTTCTTTGATTTTTTCTATGCCCAAAGTATTCGGCTTTTGCTTATCTGCGGGCAAATCGTCCATTGTTATAATCGGATAAAAACAGTTTGCAATGCCGTGCAAATTGAGCGTGAACATTGCTTCTTCGCGGGGTCTGCCCGTGAAAATCGCAACATTATATTTTTTAGAAAAATCTTTGAGCAGGTTAATGTTTAAAAGGAACTTTTCTTGTGAAATCAAGCCTTTTCCGTCATTGAAGTAAAATTTTTCAAAGACATCAATCAATTCTTGTTTGTCGACGTTGATATTTTCTTTTTTCAGAAGATATTCCGTCAAATCCCAATCGTTGTTTAATCCGCCGAGTGCTTTGGCTTCGGCGATTGTTTCATAGTTCAATTCTTTTTTTGCGTAATGTTCATAGGTTAACTTCACGGCTGTTCGGTAGGAGTTTGAAACATCGACCAAAACACCGTCCATATCAAAGATTAACGTGTTTTGGGGTTGCAGAAGTTCAATGATTTTTTTTGCATTATCGCAAGTCGGCGCCGTGATTCTGATTAAGCCTTGCATATTTGAAAATTTGCGGATTTTAATTCCGCTTTTCAAAAGGGTGTGATAAACCCATTCGGCTTTGTTTTGCGCATCAAAAATGACAAAGTTTGCTTGCGACGGAAATACCGTAAAACCGAGTTTTTCGAGACCGTTTTTCAAAATTTCTTTTGATTTGGAAACTTCTTTTTTTACGTATTCGAGATGTTTTAGGTCTGAAAGCGCCGCTTCTGCTGCGATTGCAGCGATTGTGTTTACGGAATAGGGTGAAATTACGGTTTTTAAAATTTTAACTCTTTCTGGGTTTGTGATAATGTAGCCGATTCTAAGCCCCGCAAGGGCAAAGTCTTTTGAAAAAGATTTTACAACGGCTAAATTGTCATAGTTTTTAACCTCTGAGACCATTGAGTTTTCGCAGTAACTTCCGTAAGTTTCGTCAAAAATTACGAGTTTATCTTTTGCTTTTTCCAAAATCCTTTTGGCAATATCGGTTGAAATACATTCTCCCGTCGGGTTGTTCGGGCTTGTCAAATGCACGATTTTTACTGCTTTGTCGGTTTCAATCGCGTTCAAAATGCCGTCAAGAGGAAACTCCCAACGTTTTTCGTAAGGAATTTCAACCACTTGTCCGCCGACGATTTCGGCATAAAGTTTCGGCATTGAAAAAGACGGCGAGACGGTGAGCATCTTGTCTCCTTCATCCAAATAGGTTTGCATGAGGGCAAAAAGGGCTTCGTCTGCGCCGTTTGTAACTTTTATTTGTTCAAAATCAACATTTAAGTATTCTGCCAATTTTTTTGTTAAATTGCCATAGTGAGGGTATGTTGCGATTTGTTCTTTTGTGATGTTTTTTATTGCATCAAGAACTTTGTCGGAGCATCCGAAGACGTTTTCGTTCGCGTCGACTTTGAGTTCGTATTCTTCCGCAAACATCGGAACTTCATACGGTATTAACGATTTGACTGACTTTTTTGTTTCGGGCATCTTACTTCACATAAAATTCAGCATGAACGTTTGCTTTAACTTTGATTTTGCCGGGGACAACCGAAGTTTCGGCTGCTGCATCTTCTGTTGCGCCCATAGACATTGCAGATGCTTTTGCAAAATTTCTGTAACTTACGGAGTTGTTTGATTGTACATAGCAACTTGTATTCAACGTTTTAACACCTTTGATTACTTGGTTTGTTGTTTTTGCTGCCATTTGTGCAATATCCTGAGCATCTTTTGTTGCTTGGATAATTAAGTCTTTGCATACGCTTCCGTCATTTTGGTAAGAGAATGACAATGAGCCTACTCTGTCTGCACCTGCTTTTATTGCCGCATCAATCATTTTTCCGAGTTTTTCGGTATCTTTGGTTTTTACCGTAATTGAGTTTACAACCGTATAACCCGTGAGAGTTCTTTTGTTTTTACTGTTGTAAGTATAGTTCGGGTTTGCCGAGTAGTTGCCCGTTCTGATTTCTGTATTATCGTTTTTGTATGCTTGCAAAGATTTGGTTATTTCTGCCATAACTTCTTTGTTTTTCGTTGATGCCAATTCTATGGTCTTTTCGGTAGTTTCTTTTGTGAAAGAAATTTCTGCAACATTCGGGTATACATCTTTGTCTTTTTCTGCACTTGAAGAGATGTAGCCTCTTTCTTCGGTAACTTTTTCAATTGCTGCGGAATATACAGCGCCTTGTGAAACAATAATTGCCAAACAAATTAATGCGAGAATTTTTTTCATAAATTTACTCCTCTGTTTTATTCGTTGTATCTTCAGGTTGTTCTTGAGTTTTCAACTGTTGAGAAAGCTGCTCGTTGAGTTGCTTTCCGATTTCTTCTTCTTGAAGGCTTATTTGACGTTCCATAAACTTCTTAAATTCTTCTTCGTCCATTGCAACAGGTTGACAACCGAAGTGCAGAGAGGGAAGTTTTCCGTTGAATGCAAACCAAACCAAAAATAAAATAGCCCAAAGCATAACCCCGTGAATTAAATTCATTGTAGGCATATCGGTTATATAGGGAGTGAATAAGTTCCAAATGTGCATTGCTACAAATCCCGGAAATACCGTGAATCCCGTGACTAAGCAGCAAGCAACAAATATTGCCAAAAATAAGCCTCTTATTCCTCTTATTTCTATTACTTTTCCTCGTTTATTCATTTACCATATCCTTAAAAGAATTTTCATCAATTATTATAACACCCAAAGATGTTGCCTTGTCAAATTTTGAGCCGGGATTTTCTCCGCAAAGAACATATGATGTTTTTTTGCTGACAGAGGAGGATACTTTTCCGCCCATAGACTTGATTATTGCTTCATAATCGCTTCTCGGTTTTGAAAGTGTTCCCGTTATTACAAATGTAAGGTTTTTGAATTTGTCCGAGACCTTTTCGCTATCGGCACTTTGCGGAATTACTCCGAAATTGTGCAGTTTTTCAAGAAGTTTTTTGTTGTCATCATCTTTGAAAAAGTCTACAACGCTTTCCGCAACTTTGTCTCCGACTCCGTCAATTTCGACGAGGGCTTCTTTTGTTGCGTTTTGAACTTTATCGAGGGTCAAAAATTCGTTCGCAATTAGTTCTGCGGTTTCTTTTCCGACCAATTTTATTGACAGAGAGGTCAAAAATCTTTTAAGAGGTCGGTTTTTACTGTCACTAATGGATTTTAAAAGATTTTGCGCGGATTTTTCTTTGATTAAATCAAGTTTCATCAAATCTTCTTCCGTGAGATTGTAAATATCCGCAATGTCTTTGATTATGCCTTTTTCGACGGCATCATCAACAATTGCTTCGCCGAGTCCGTCAATGTCCATTCCGTCTTTTGAACACCAAAATTCGATTTTGCCTTTGATTTGAGCAGGGCAGGTTTTGGGATTGGAGCAGTAGAGGACGACTTCGCCTTCGGGCTTTACCAAGGGCGCATTGCAGCAGGGGCAATTTGTCGGAGTCGGATAAATTCCGTTGTCGCTGTCCGGGTTTGCCTTTTTGATTACTTTCGGAATGATTTCGGCTGCTTTTTTGATGACAACTTTGTCGCCGATATTGATGTGAAGTCTTTCGATTTCGTCGAAGTTGTGCAAACTTGCCCGTTTTACGATTGTTCCCGCGAGTTGAACGGGGGTGAGAATTGCAACGGGAGTCAGAGCGCCTGTTTTGCCGACGCTGAGTTCGATGTCGAGAAGTTCGGTTTCAATTTCTTCGGGCGGAAATTTAAACGCAGTTGCCCATTTTGGCGCTCTTGCGGTGTAGCCGAGTTCGTTTTGTTTTGAAACGTCGTTGAGTTTTACGACAATTCCGTCGGTTGCGTAGTCGAGTTTTTGACGTTCAAATTCCCAGTATTTGCAGTATTCTTCAATGCTCGCAACGTTATTGTGAAGTTTTGCGTTTTCATTTACCGTGAAGCCCTCTTTTTTGAGAAGTTGCAAAATTTCATAGTGAGTTTCGGGGCTGTTTCCGTCCGGAAAAACTGCCGCGTAGGCAAAAAATCTCAAATCCCTTTGCCCCGTGATTTCGGCATTATCCTGTCTTAATGAGCCTGCTGCCGCGTTTCTCGGGTTTGCAAATTCTTTGCCGCCATTTTCTCTTTGTTTTTCATTGAGTTTTTCAAAAGATGTGACGGGCATATAAACTTCCCCGCGAACCTCAATGTTTATTGGGTCTGTGAGTTTTTGAGGAATGTTTTTTATTTGTTTAATGTTGTCGGTAATAATTTCGCCGACGATTCCGTCACCTCTGGTTGCACCTGTTGTCAAAATGCCGTTTTTGTACGACAAAGCGCAGGCTAGACCGTCGATTTTGAGTTCTGAAACTGCGTTGATTGTTTCGCTCGGATATTCTTTTTGGATGCGTTCATACCAGCGTTTTAAATCTTCAAAATTATTCGAGTTATCAAGGCTGTAAAGTCTGTATTTGTGCTTGATTTCCTTGAATTTGTCGGAAACGTTTGAGCCGACTTTTTGGGTCGGACTGTCTGCCGTTGCGTATTCGGGATAGAGTTCTTCAAGTTTTTTTAATTCTCTGAAAAGTTCGTCGTATTCAAAGTCCGAAATCGTTGGCGCATCTTGTTCATAATACGCTTTGTTATGTTTGGTTATTTCCGCTTTTAATTCTTCTATTCGTTGTCTGAACAGTTCCAAAATATTATCCTCGATTGATTATCTTCCTGTTTATTTTACAATAAATTTATCATGCTTGGAAAGAAGATTAAAGAAATTGCAAAATCTGACAGAGTTCTTTTCACAACTCCGTCACACGACAGAACATCCTTTGTTATTCCTGAGGTTTCGGATTATGTGGGAAGAAAGTTTTTTCACAATGATTTGTCTGAAATCAATGACTTGGATAACCTTGCCGCACCTGAGGCAGAAATTTTGTATTCAATGCAAAATGCAGCATCGTTAATCGGTGTTGAAGATTTATTTTATCTTATAAACGGTTCTTCTTCGGGGATTGTCGCGGCAATGCTTTCTGTTTTGAAAGACAAAGATAAGGTTTTAATTGCGAGAAATTGCCACAAATCCGTTTTGAACGGGCTTGTTTTGACAGGGGCGGAACCGTTTTGGATTACTCCCGAAATTGATGAAGATTGGGCGGTTTTTAAGGGTATTTCGCCTAAATCGGTTGAGGAAAAATTATCGTTGATAAATGGTATCAAGGCGGTGATTATAACCTCTCCGACTTATGAGGGTATTAACTCGGATATTTTTGAAATTTCCAATATTTGTCATAAACACGGAGTTTTGTTGATTGTTGATGAGGCGCACGGCGCTTTGAAATCTTTTGCGCCAAAAATCTTCGGGCAAAATGCTGTGCAACTCGGTGCCGATATTTGTGTTCAATCTTTGCATAAAACTTGCGGAGCGCCCAATCCTTGCGCAATTTTGCTCTCAAACGGTGTAATTTCAAGAGACAAAATTCAAAATTCGTTGAATTTGATAAATACTTCGTCGCCGTCTTATCCGATGCTTGCTGCGATTGAAAAAACAATAACTTTCCTTTTGAGCAAAGACGGTCAGGAAAAAATCAAAAAACTTTGCAAAGATATTGATGAATTGAAATCAGCTTTTGAAAACGAAAAGGAAATCGAGTTTTGCAAAGATAACGATTTGACAAAAATTATGGTGAAAATCAACGGGCTGTCGGGGTTTGTGTTGTCCGACATTTTGTTTGACGAATTTAATATTGAGGATGAACTTTGCAATAATTTCTCGAGCCTTCTTTTGACGGGAATTGGCACGACAAAGCATAAGTTGAAGCAACTTGAAAAGGCTTTGAAGGTCATTTTGTCGACGGAGTATCGTTTTCCGCAAATGAGAATGGTGTGTCCGATTTCGGGTTCTGATTATGTAATGACGCCGAGAGAGGCATGTTTTTCAAATAAGGTGAAAATTCCGCTTTCGCTTGCAGAGGGCAGAGTTTGCGCGGAAATTATCACGGAGTATCCTCCCGGGATTCCGATAGTCGTTCTTGGCGAAAGAATTACCCGCGAGCAGGTTGAATACCTTTTACAAAGCCGAAAATTAATTGAAGTTGTCGGGTAAATTTTTCATAAAATCGGGAACGTTGTCGTTGTAGATATCCTGTTCGTTTCGCTCTTGTAATTGCGTCGGCAAATTTTGTTGCGGCTGTGATTGAGTCGGCTGAGTTTGTGTCGGTTGAGTTTGTGTCGGTTGAGTTTGCGCAGGTTGCGGTTGTTGAACCTGTTGTGCGGTTGGTTGTGTCGGAGTCGTTTTTCTTGCATTCGGGGTCGGAGCGGAAGTTGTACCGATTACCCATTTAAAACTTTTTACTGCTTTTATGCTGTCGGGCGAACCTTGAATTGTAACGGTGAACATTCTCGATGACAAGCCTGTTGCAGGGTTGAGATTCGGAATTGCATCAGTCAAGGCTTTCGGAAGTTTCGTGTTGTATTCGTCATAGAATAAATTGCCGATTGAGGTTTCAGAAGAAGTGCTCATAATCGTTTTAGGGATTGGGTTTGTTAAGTCGCCGAGAACATTTTCAACCTGCTGCGAAATTCTTCCGTAGATTTTTAAATCAGCAAGATCGTTTAAAATGTTGATTTTTCCTGTCATATAAAGGCTCATATTTTGACCTTCAACGGTCAAAACTTTCAGGTTTAAATTGCCACGGCTGATTTCGATTTTGCCCTTTGCAACCGTGTAGTTGCCTGTGTTTTGCGGACGAACGGCTTTTATAACGGACAAAGTCGTCATTTTCATAAGGCTTTGGCTGATTAAGTTTTGAGCGTAGAGGAAGTGTTCAAACTGACCCAAAGGACCCATCGTTCCTCGTTTTGCGGTAAATTCAACGTACCCTTTTGCGCTTCTCATTTGTTGAATTTGTTTTGTTCCGACCGTGTTTAATTTTAACTTGTAGTCGACAGAGCCTGTCATTTTGTCTTTTTTGCCCGTAAATGCCGACAATAACGGCTGAACATTTGCACCTGTGCCTACGACATCCGTCATAGTCGTTGTGTGAAGAATGTTGTATTCGGATTTGCCGGAAACGCTGCCGTTGTAAGCGCGACCTTTGATATTTGTCATTTTTAAAACATTGTCGGTCAACGAAACGTCGCAGGTTATGTTTTCGGCTTGAATTGCACCTGTTTTAAAGACTTTTATCAACGCTGTACCCTTGGGAAGATTTATCGGTACGGAAAATCCGGGGTATATCGGGTTTGATTGAGTGTCTTCAAACGATTGGTTCAATTCGTCCAAATCAAGATAATCGGATTCAAAATTGAAGTTTTTGACTTTGATTTTGCCCGTAAGAGCAGGGTTCATGTCTGCATTGACACAGAATTTCGATTTTCCGATTTCGAGTTTCGGAATGAAAACTCTTATATTGTCTTTTGAAAATGAAATTTCGTTTGTTTTACTTTTCAGTTTATATTCTGGAATATTGATATTTTGAACATCCAAAAAACCTCTGATAACAGGATTTTCGGGCTTACCGTTCAGGTTAAGATCTGATTTAATTGTGATTTCTGAGTTTTTGAATTGAGCAATCGAGAACGTCATTGCTTTCGGGACAACGATTTTCAGATTGTCGAGAGTCGGATTATCAATGTTTTTGACGTTTCCGTTAATTGAAATAATTTTGTCTTTGAAGCCGTTTTGCATATCCTTGCAGAGAGTTATGTCTTTAATTGCAATGTTTTTGCCGTTTACAACCGCATCAATCGTTGTGACAGAAGGCTGATTAAGCAATTCTCTGATTACGACAGCGGAGATGTAGTTGTGAGCATCTGCGTTGAAAGTCGCTTTAACGGTTGCTTCGTCGCCTTTTCCCGTGAATTTTCCGTCGACTTTGATGTAGCCCTTTGTTGCAGCCTGAATATCTTTCAAAGCCCCTGTTTGCTTGAGGAAAGAGTACATAGTGTCGCTCTTTAATTTTCCGTTTACCGTCAAATCAAAACTCGGGGTTTCCGAATAATCTTTTATCGTTCCTTCAATTAAAATTGGCGCTTGAGCAAGCGTGACGGTGTTTTTCGGAAGATTTATTTCTTTCGGAGTAATTTCGAGCAAAATTTGTTTTGCTCCGAGTTCATTATTAAATTCTTTGGGTAAAAACGTTGCGTTAGTAAGCGTCAAGTCACCTTTCGGCTTGTCGAGGGTGCCTGTTAATTTAAAAATACCTGATTTGAACTTTGTGACGATTACTTTTTTGCTAATGACGGTAAAGTCTTTAAACGAAACAAACAAGCCTGTTTTCGGCTCTTTCATCGTGCCTGTGACTTTCGCATCGAAACTTATTATTCCTTCAATGCCGAGTTTTTGTTTCAAATCTTGAGGGAAGAAAAGTTCTGAGATTTTTTTCGCATCAAGGTTTGTACCTTTTGCGATAATATCAACATTTGTTTTGTTGTCGACATTACCCTGAATTGTAATCGGTGTACCGTTTACGAGCATTTTTGACGGCTCGATTTTAATCGAATTGTTGGAAAAATTAATTCTTGAATTTATGTCTGTAACCTTGTAGGGGATTGCTTTTCCGCTTATCGTAGCATCGAATATTTCCGCAATGCCTTGTGAATACAGGGTTTTAAAGTCGCTTTTGATTTTAAAATCGAGGTTGATTTTGCCGCTCGCTTTATATTTAGAAAGTTCTTGTTTGACGTTAAACGCGTTCATTATTGTTTCTGCGGTATCTTTGAGGGTCGAAATATCCGCATTGTTTGCCTTTACGATTAAATCAACGTTCTTGTTAGTTCCGTTATTATAAATTCCGACGACTTTCATACGGTTGTTTTTGCCCGTTTGAATGTCTGCGTCAATGTCGATTTTGTTGTTGTCGAGTTTTACGTTGATGTAGTTATTTGCGAGCAGAACGTTGTCCAAAATAAAACTCAAATTGTTTATTGATGCGGTTCCGTAGGGTTTTATTTTGTTGTTTTGTTCTTTTAATTTTAATTTCGCATCTACATTTGCTTTAAGTTGGTATTGCTTAAAATACCCGAACGGATTGCTGTTGAAAAGCGGCGTCGGGATTTCTTTTACGGGAGTTTCAACCAACGTATTATATTTAATATATGTTGTTCCGTTTTGAGAAAGAGTTCCTTTTGTGTTTACTTTAACGTCTTTTGAAAAAGGAATACTTGCGAATGTGAGCTTATCTCCCTCAATCAAAAACGGCTTTCTGTAACGCTTGTCGTAGATTTTTATTTTATATCGGTCAACATTCATTGACGGAAAGGTTTCGACGAATTTGAAGCCCGAAAAGTCTGCATTTGTGTTGGGTTTGAGATTTAGATATTTATCTATTGTCGATTTTCCGTGAGAATCTATTGAAAACGCAATGATAGGACGGTCTGCGCTGATTTTTTCAATGCAAATTCTTTTCATCAAAATAGGAAGAACTTTTATTTTGATGTTCATTGATTTGACTTTCAAAAGTTCTTCTTTATTGGGATACCAAATTCCGACGTGCTTTGCGTCGAGGTTGATGTACGGACTAATCGAGGTTTTTGCCGAGATGTCCTCAATTTTCAGGGTTAAACCTGTTTGTTTGTGAAACTCTTTCTCAATTTGCCCTTTGAAAAGTTCGCTGTTAAATCCAAGCGGAAAAGCAGCCAAAATCGCGAGATACAAGACAAAAACAAATGCCGCCGTACCGATAAAAAGACTTGTTAAAACCTTAATTGTCTTCTTCATTTAAGCTGCCGATTTCTTTATTTTTGCGCGTCCGCACCGCTTACGACTTCTGTAATTTCTTGCGTAATAGCCGCCTGTCTTGCCTTGTTGTAGTCGATAGTCAAAGTTCTGATCATATCATCGGCGTTTTTGCAAGCAGCAGACATTGCAGTCATTCTTGATGCAAGTTCGCTGGCTGTTGCTTCAAGCAATGCTTGGTAGATTATATTTGCGATGTAAAACGGAACGAGGTTTGTCAAAATTGATGACAAATCAGGTTCAAAATCCATTTCTGTCGAATATTTTGCGATATCCTCCTGCGTATCTGTCATAGGAAGAATATCCCATTCTTCGACCGAATATGACATCATATTTCTAAATCTTGTTGTAATGATGTTCATTTCGTCGATTTCACGTTTTACGAAAATATCTGCCATATCTTCCGCAACTACTGTCGCAAGCGCGGATGAACCACCTTCGATAAATGCGGGATATGTTTTTACTATTTCAAAATCGCAGTTTCTTTGTTCTCTTTTTAAGGCGCTGAGACCTTTTTGACCGATAACAAACAACTTTACGCCGATTCCTTTTTCATTCATTTCTTTAATTTTTTTAGCGGTATATCTTGCAATGTTTGCATTGTAAGCACCTGCAAGTCCTTTGTCCGAAGAAATGATGAGGTATCCGACGTTTTTAACCGGACGTTTTTCAAGAAGAATTTTCCAGTTATTCAACGATTTATCGGCGTGATCTTCGTAATCGGGATAAGATTTTACCGTCAACAAAAGTTTGTGAAGCATTTCGTTCGTTTCTTTTGTGAACGGTCTTGATGCTTTCACGGCATTTTCGCACTTCTTAACTTTCGCAGCGGCAACCATTTTCATTGCCCTTGTGATTTTTTGAGTGCTTTTAATGCTCGATATTCTGTCTTTGATATTCTTTTGGTTCATTTTCTTATCCGAAGAAACTAATCTTGTACTTATCTAAGTGTTCACGAAGTTGTGCTTTGTCTTCATCCGATAAAGCCGCTCTGTCGTTGAGTTTATCAGCAAGTTCTTTCAAGTTTGCGCCGAAGTAATCAAACCAACCTTGTTTGAACTTGTTCATATCTTTGTCTTCAACGTTATCAAGGTAGCCTTCGTTTGCGGCAAACAAGATTGATACTTGTTCTGCAACGCTCAAAGGTTGATATTGCGGTTGTTTGATAACTTCCGTGAGTTTTTGACCTCTCAAAAGTTGGTCACGTGTTGCCTTATCCAAATCGCTCGCGAATTGTGCGAAAGATGCGAGTTCTCTGTATTGAGCAAGACCGAGTCTCAAGTTACCTGCAACTTGTTTAATCGCTTTGGTTTGAGCGGCACCGCCTACACGTGATACCGAAATACCTGCGTTGATTGCGGGTCTGATACCTGCGTTGAACAAATTCGATTCAAGGAAAATTTGTCCGTCCGTAATAGAAATTACGTTTGTCGGAATGTATGCCGAGACGTCGCCCGCTTGAGTTTCAATAATCGGAAGAGCCGTGATGCTGCCGCCGCCGAGTTCGTCGTTAAGTTTACAAGCACGTTCCAAAAGTCTTGAGTGCAAGTAGAATACGTCACCGGGGTATGCTTCACGTCCTGGCGGTCTTCTTAAAAGCAAACTCATTGCACGGTAAGCCTGAGCGTGTTTCGTTAAGTCATCATAAATAATCAAAACAGCTTTGCCTTGGTGCATAAATTCTTCTGCAATTGCGCAGCCGGCAAACGGTGCGATGTATTGCAAAGGTGCAGATTCGTTTGCGCTTGCCGAAACAATAATCGAATAATCCATTGCTCCGTGCGCTTCAAGAGTTTTTGCGAGTTGGGCAACCGTTGATGTTTTTTGACCGATTGCAACGTAGATACAAATTACGTCTTGACCTTTTTGGTTGATAATCGTGTCAATCGCAATCGCTGTTTTACCGGTCTGTCTGTCACCGATGATAAGTTCACGTTGACCGCGACCGATAGGCGTCAATGCGTCAATTGCCGTCAAACCTGTTTGCAAAGGTTCGTGTACAGGCTTTCTTGTAACGATACCCGGGGCAACCGTGTCGATTGCTCTTGTTCTTTCGTATTTAATATCGCCCTTGCCGTCGATTGCTTTACCTGTCGGGTCGATAATACGACCGATAAGCATATCGCCAACGGGAACAGAGGCAATTCTGCCTGTTGTTCTAACGGTCATACCCTCTTTGATTTCCGTATAATCACCGAGAATTACAACCCCAACGTTGTCTTCTTCAAGGTTTAAAATCATACCGAGAGTGTTGTGTCCGTCATCAAACTCTACAAGTTCCGATGACATTGCATTTCTAAGACCGTACAATCTTGCGATACCGTCACCTACCGACAAAACCGAACCGATACTGTTCACGTCGGTTTCGACATTGTAGTTTTCGATTTTCGTTTTTAAAATTGATGTGATTTCATCAGGTTTAATGGTTGCCATTTTATTTTCCTTTTATATCAATTGTTTTTTGATGTTTTTAATTTTGGTTAAGACGGAACTGTCGATTGTCTTTCCGTCTACATCTACGATTAAACCGCCTATGATTTCGGGGTTTACTTCGTATTCGAGTTTTATTTCTTTTGAGAATTTTTGTTCAAGTTTCGACTTCAATTTTTCTTTTAACTCATCTTTCATAACAACGGCTGTGATTGCTTTTGCAGTCAAAACACCCGTGTTTTTGTTTTTGAGTTCTTCAAATTCTTCCTTAATTGAGGAAACCGCGTCAAATCTTGAATTATCTGCGAGCAAGTACAAAAAGTTCATTGTTGCTTGAGAAACTCTGTTTTCAAACAATTGGCGAATTGCATCTTTTTTGTCTGCTTGAGAGATAACGGGATTTTCCGTGAAGTCTCTGAGTTCCTTGCTTTCTTCAAAAGTTTCCGCGATAAGGCTCAAATCTGCCGAAACATTCTCTGCAATACCTTGATTGTTTGCGATATCGTACAATGCTTCCGCATATTTTCTGGCTGTTCTGATAAGTTTTACGTTAATCTTGTCCATTATGCCGTTTCCAAATCGTTTATTGCCTGTTCGATAAGTCTGTCGTGGAGACTTTCATCATTTTCCAAGCGTCTTTTGATTTCTTCAATCGAAGAATTGATTGAGTTTGCTGCCGTTTCTTTTGTTAAAGTTGAAGTAATTCTTGATGCTTCATTCTTAACTGCTTTTTCCGCGTTGTCGGAAATCAATTTTTTTGCAATTTCCGTATCTTCTTCTGCTTTCTTTTCTAAAGCCGAGAGGGTGTTTGTTGCGGTTTTGTTAATACTTTCAACTTCTTCCGGAGTTCTTGCATAGTCAACTTTTGAATCTTCAAGATTTTTGATTGCCTGTTGTCTTGTTTCAATTGATTCGTTAACCGTGTCGGTTGTTCTTTTGTCGCAATTTTCGACTGCGGCTTTAACCTTCGGGGCAAGGACCCAATAGAGTATAACAACGAGGATAACGAAGTTTAAAGTATTTGAATGAAGTATGTTTTGCCAAGAAAAATCAAACATTTTTTACCTCCAAAATCTTGTCGGTAATCATTCTTGAAATATCGTCGGAACTTTGTTTCAATGTTTCTTTTGCACTTGTCATTTCGTTGTAGAGTTCGGATTTTTTATCTTCCGTTAATTGTTTTTGTTCGGAAGAATAATTGTCCAAAGCGGCTTTGTTTTCTGCCTTGAACTTTTCCGTACCGTTATCAACGATAGATTTTGCTTCCGCTCTTGCTTTTGCGAGTTTGGATTCTTTCATTGTTGCAAATTCTTCGGCTTGGCGGTTTGCATCTTCCGTATCCTTTTCGTTCTTATCAAGAAAGGCTTGTCTTTCTTCCATAATCTTGATAACAGGGCGATAAAGTACGGCGTTCATTATGAAAACGAACACGATAAAACTTATAGCCGATACAAGAAACGTTGCGTTAAATTCCATAGTTTGAATTTTCCCTGATTATTTGCCCAACAATTGGAATGCGATTACGAAACCGTAAAGCGCACATGCTTCTGAAAGAGCTGCACCGAGAAGGAAGAAACCGAATGCTTTTCCGGCAACTTCGGGTTGTCTTGATACCGCATCCATCAAACCTTTTGTAGCAATACCGATACCGAGACCTGCGCCAACTGCGCCAAAACCGATTGCGATACCTGCACCTAATTGAGCCAATTCTGCTGCCATAATTTTTCTCCTTATAAAATATTAAATATTCTGTTTGTTAGTGGCTTTCGCCTACTGCTGAACCGATATACGCGATTGTAAGCATCATAAATACCGTTGCTTGGATGAAGGCTACCAAAATTTCGAAAAGCATAATCGGCAACGGCAACAAGTATGCCATTGCGCCCAATGCAATTGAAACAAGGACTTCTCCAGCGAAGATGTTGGCAAAAAGTCGGATTGCCAAACTCAACGGTCTTGTGAACATTTCCAAAAGTTCTACAAGTGCCATAACGATTCCGACGAATGAAAATTCGTGCAGGAAGAATTTGAATTTCTTCTTTTTAATACCTGCTCCAACGTAGTAAAAGAGAACTATTACCGCCATTGCAGCCGTAAGGTTAATGTCATTTGTCGGAGATGCAAGTTCACCTTTTGAAAGGTGATACAATCTCAACGGTAATTGACCGCACAAATTCGCCGTTACGATGAACAGGAACAATGATGCTGCCAACGGAACATGCTTCTTTGCATCTTTTCCGCCAATCATCGAGTTTGTTAAGTTTACAAACATTCCGACGACGGCTTCTGCAATTGCTTGCATTTTTGTCGGGAAAATCGACAACTTTCTCGTGGAAATAAACGCTACCAAAATCAGTACGAACATTACCGCCCACATTGTAATCAATGTGTCTAAATTTACGGTTAATCCGCCTATGGTTTTTACTAAGTGTTCCATTTTTAGCCTCGTATATACATGCCAATTCTAGCACAAAAATTTTTTGTTGATAATTTTGTGAAGTTATTTGATACTTTAAATTATGCAAAAAAGATACAAAGTTATACTTTTTGTTCTCTGCTATTCATTGGGGCTGTTCGCGGTATTGTCGGATTTGGCGGTGGCATGTTCCTGTGTTCTGTTTTTGCTGCTCATATTTCTTTTATTAAGAAAAATTATTACGGACAGATTTGCAATAATATTGTTTCTAATATTTGCGGTCGGTTTTTTCAATTGCTCGTTAAGGTTAAAAGACAGCGATTTGCTATCGACTTATGCGCCCGCAAACGAGGTGAAAGTTACGGGAAAAGTCACATCCTTGCCCGTTTCCGCTTCTGACGATTTTACAAAATTCGTATTGGATGCGGAAAAATTTGAACTTAACAAATTTGAAAAATTCGATACATCTTCAAAAACGATGGTGACTTTGTTTGCCTCAAAAGATGTTTACAAACAAATCGAAATAGGCGATACGCTTACTTTGACTGGCAGACTTACTTTGCCGAAAAGGGCAACAAACCCTTCCGAGTTTTGTTATTCTACTTATTTAAAATATAAGAACGTTTTTTCGACGTTTTATGCGTTTGAAAGTGACTTTAACATTGTTTCAAAACCCGAAAAACAGCCTTATAAATTCCTCGCGGGATTAAATCGTTTGAGAAATAAAATTATTGATTTGCATTCCAAAAACATAAAATCTCCCGAGTTGGAACTTTTGGGCGGAATCGTTTTCGGAGATGATGCGGTTAATCCGACACCCGATATGAAAATTCATTTCCAAAATTCGGGGTTAACACATATAGTTGCAGCATCGGGCATGAATGTCTCTATCATTTTCGGGATGTGGTTTTTCAGCTCTCAGATTTTGAGAATAAATTTCAGAGCCTCAATTTTTATCGGAATGCTTTCGGTAATTTGTTATACTTGTATGACAGGCTTCGGACCGCCTGTTTTACGGGCATCTTTGATGTTATTGTTGATTTTGTTCGGAAAATTAATCGACAGAAAAGCCGATTCAATGTCGCTGCTTTTCATTGTCGCATTTATAATGATGCTCTTTTCTCCGACGATGATTACGAATGTCGGATTTCAACTCTCTTTTGCCGTAACCTTCGGGTTAATGCTGTTTTCTCCCGTGTTTATTGATAAAGTCGGAAACAAATATTTGAAAACGGCATTATCGTTCGTGTTAGTGCCATTTATTGCGCAACTTTTTGCTGCGCCTATTCAAATGTTTTATTTTAATACATTCACTCCATACTCGGTTTTGGCAAATATCGCGGTTATTCCAATGCTTACGTTTGTGAGCTTCGGCGGATTTACGGGGTGCGTATTGGCAATGATTAAGCCGATTGCGGAATTTTGCGTAACTGCTTTTGATTTTGTGCTTTACCCGTTTTTATGGGCAATAACGCACATTGCCGAGACTTTTTCAAAATTGCCGCACTCGTCGATTGTTGTGCCGTCACCGTCTCCGTTTGTAATAATTTTATATTATATGTTTCTTTTGAGCATTTTTGCCGCAATTGTGAACGAAGTTTATCGAAAAAAGAGCGTAATTGTTTCTGCGGTGATTTTTTGTGCGCTTGTGTTTTCGTTTTTGCCAAAGTTTAGCGGTGTGACGGAGGTTATATTTTTTAATGTGGACAACGCTGACAGCGCGCTGATAAAAACATCTGACAACCGTGCAATTCTTATAGATACAGGCAAAGCACCTTATAAAAATTTTTCTAACGCGGCAGAGCGTGTGATTTTGAAATATCTTGAAGATGTAAATATAAAAAATCTCGATATGCTGATTTTGTCTCATTATGATTCCGACCATGCAGGCGGAGCGCCTGCGATTATTGAAAATGTCGGGGTTGGCACTATTTGTGTCAGAACAAAAAAACCTATTAATCCATTGTCCAAAAAGATTTTAAATTTGGCAGAAAACAAGTCGATTCCTGTAATTGTGCCGAAGCAAAACGAGTTGATTTTTGATACGGGCAAAGAAAGATTGTATGCTGTTTATGCCTCAAACGGGGATGATAACGAGACATCCGTAATAAATATTTTGGAAACGCCGAATGGCTCTGTAATATTTGCGGGAGATTCGAGCGTCGAGGCTCAACTTTCGACCTTGAAAAAGTCCGAGGTTTCCGCGATAAAGGTCGCTCACCACGGGGCAAAAAATACTGTTTCGGATGAACTTTTGGCACTTATAAAGCCGCGATATGCAATAATTTCCACGGGCTTTAATATTTACGGACACCCTGATAAAGAAACATTGGATACATTGAAAAATAACGGAGTAAAAGTTTTGCGTACCGACAAAAACGGCGCGGTAAAACTGGTTTTGGATAAAGATAAAATTTCGGTGTATTCTTATAACGGACGAAACAAAAAATTTGAAAGGACAGATAATGATTGAAAATCCGAAGAAAATTCTGTTTGTAAGAATTGGTGCAATCGGCGATGTCATGCAGACGACAGAGGCTTATCGAGCCGTTAAGCGTGCGTATCCCGAATGTGTCATTCATTATTTGACGGGTACAATCCCTTCAAATTTGTTGTCTTGCGATTGTGATTTGGACAAGGTTATCACGGTTGACAATATTTCTTCAAAAAACTTCTTTTCTCTTGCAAAACAGTTGAGAGAGGAAAAATACGACGTTGTCGTTTGTTTAAAATCATCTTTGAAATTGTGGCTTTTTGCCTCGCTTTTAGGGGCAAAAAATGTTCTGCATTACAATACTGATGCGGATTTACATATAGTTTACAATTATTTCCAAACAGTCGGGGAAAAAATCAAGGGCTTGGAATTTAAAAACGAGTTGACGTTGACTGTTCCGGATGAAGTTAAATCCGGTGTGAAACTTGCTGTTCCGACCGAGAAAAAGTTTGTTGTCCTCTCGACGGAAGTCGGCGCTTTGTGCGAGGGCAAAAAGTGGCGCAGAGAATATTTCAGAGAGTTGGCAGAAAAAATTGTCGATAAATATGATGTGTCCGTAATTTTGACGGGAACTGCCGAAGAACGCGAACTTTTGAGCAACTTTGAGGGGTTGGATGAGGTCTACGACTTGGCGGGAAGATTTAATATCTTGGAAAGCGCTGCATTATACTCATTTGCGGAATATGTAATCGCAGCCGATTCTGCGCCGTTATATGTTGCGGAAGCCGTAAAATCACCTGTTTGCATAGGTTTGTACGGCGCTTCACCCGTAAAAAGATACGGACTTTCGGATGAGAAAAACCATTCCGTAATCTCTCATAATCTCGGCTGCATTCCTTGCGGAAAGAAGTTCTGTAAACTCAGAAACGGTGCTTATTCGCCTTGCATGGACGGAATAAAGCCGGACGATATAATGAAAATTTTGGAAGAAGATAATATTTTACCTTTGAAGCAAAAATAAACTTCTGTGGTATGATATTTTCTGAGGTAAGTTATGGATTTTTTAACAGCGTCATTACAGGTAAAATCAATGAGCATATTTGAGGCGGGAATGATTTTCTGCTTCGGTGCAAGTTGGCCTTTTGCGCTTTATAAAACATTCAAAACCAAATCGGCAGGCGGAAAAAGCAGAACCTTCTATGTGTTGGTATTGCTCGGTTATATCTGCGGTATTTTGCACAAAATATTTTTCCACATGGACATTGTTTTTTGGATGTACGTGGCATGTTTTGTGTTGATTGCGGCTGATTTTACTTTGGTTTTAATTTACAGAAGAAGAAACGGTAAAATTAATAATGAAATTAGCGAAAATAATTAAGAGTTTATTTGTTGTATGTTTGTTGTCCGTATTTGTTCAAGCCCCTGTTTTGGCTGATTATGCGGATGATGACGATATTTCCGTGGATGAAAAAATTGCCTCTGTCGGATTTGGAAAGTTTTTTGTTTCCGATCCTCAAAAAGAAATCGAAAATGTTTTCAAAAAGGTGGATACTTATACCGAAAAGAAGGATTTGAAACGTTTAAGACGCTATTTTTCCGATGATTTTATCAATAACGACGGATATGACATTGATGCTTATATGAAATCGTTGAAAAATTCGTTTACGACATACGAAAATAATAAGGTTCATACCGAAATAAAAAATATTACCGTATCTGATGACTTTGCGGTAGCGCATGTTGTAGAAAACGGCGAGGCTGAAACCGTTAAGATTGAATCGGGTATTGAGGGCAAGGGACTTGTTCTCGTTCGCACGGATATTTTTTACTATTTAAAACGTGAAGGCAGAGAGTGGAAGATATCTTCCGCAACCGTTATGGATGAAAATTGCTCGATTTTGTTCGGCGCAGCGAAAAACGTATTCTTCTCATTGAATGTGCCGACACAGGTTAAGTCAGGTTCTCAATACACGGCATCATTGTCTTACGCGCCGTTGAAAGATATTTTCTATATGGCATCAATTACCTCAGAGCCGATTTTATCTTCACCCCCGTATTCGGGTGAAGCCTTCAAAAACGTAAAGCATGACGGTATTTTGGAAAGAATTATGACCGCAAATACCGACGGTTACAATGAATATGTAATTTCTTACGTCGGAATGTCAAAGGTTAACAGAGTTGCAGAGCAAAAAATCGGTCTCCAACTCGTCGGAACCGCATTCATTGTAAGAAGAGTCAATGTTTTTAAACCTATGCCGCAAAAGTTACCGTCGTCAAAGAAAATTATTTTCAAAAAGAATGATGACAGCGTGATTTTGGCACCGACATTAAACGAAAAGTCAGGTGATAAGTAGTTATGAGATGGGTTTCGGCTAAAAGAACATTCTACTTTGTCGGCAATTCGGCATTTTGGATGTTTATCGGTTATATTTCCAAATTAATTATTACCTCGCGCGCTATCGGGCATGTTTGCACGAATCCCGACGGATTTTTGTATTTCGTTCAGGTTCATAATAACGGAGCGGCTTTTAATATTTTGTCGGGGTACAATTTCTTCCTTGTTTTCGTAGCGTTTTTGGTGCTTGCTGGCTGCGTTTGGTATGTTTTTAAATGGCGCTTTTATATTTCCGATTGGTTCTTGCTTATAATGTCGTTTTTCTGCGCAGGAATTATCGGAAACGCTTATGAGAGAATAATGTTCGGTTATGTTACCGACTATATAAAAATCAATATGTTTGGTTGGAATTTGCCCGTTTTTAATATTTATGACGTATTTATTACTTGCGGTGCGCTTTTGATTGCTCTGACGATTTTGAAAAGAAAACATCATGAGTATTGTGAGGACAGAGAAGTTGAGGAAGACGATTTGTATAGAGACCTCTAATGAGGGAAAAAGACTGGATTTGGTGCTTTCTGCGCTAGATTCCGAGGTTTCGAGAAGCAAAATCTCGGATATGATAAAAAACGGTCAGGTTTTGGTGAACGGAAAACCCTCAAAGGCTTCTTATAAACTGAAAATCGGTGACAATGTCGATTATTCTGTGCTTGAAGAGGAAGAAATCTTTGTTGAAGCTGAGGATATTCCGCTTGATATCAGATACGAGGATGAAAACATGCTCGTAGTTAATAAGCCCGTCGACATGCTTACTCACCCGACTTCAAAGGAAATGCACGGAACTTTGGTCAATGCGCTTTTGAATAAGTACGGCTACGGCGGACTTTCGACTTTGAACGGAAGATTGCGCCCGGGGATTGTTCACAGATTGGACAGAAATACTTCGGGATTGCTTATGATTGCCAAAAATGACATGGCGCATGAGTATCTTTGTAAGCAAATTAAAAATAAAACTGCTGTAAGAAAGTATCTTGCGGTTGTTTCGGGAATCTTTTCGGAGTCGGATGGCACGGTCGACGCACCGATTGTAAGGCATAAAACAAAGTGCGAAAAGTTTACCGTATCTGATGACGGAAAACCGTCCGTCACACATTTCAAGGTGATTGAACGATTTAAGCATTATACCCTGTTGGAACTTCAACTTGAAACAGGAAGAACTCACCAAATCAGGGTGCATATGGCGCATATCGGACATCCGATTGTAAATGACACGCTTTATGGGGGCGAGAAGATAAAGGTTAAAACTACCGAGCAGGTTTTGCAGGCTTATAAATTGTCGTTTACTCCGCCTCAAAAAGATAGTGTTGTTGACATAGAAATTCCTTCGGATGATGATGTTACAAAAGTTTTGAACAAATTAAGGGATGATAAAAATGAATAAAAACTTGATGATTTTGGCAGGCGAAATTTTGACGGCAGCAGTTATTTATGTTGTCGTAAATACTTTTTTGCCCCAAAATTTTGCGTATACATGCCCGTTTGACGGAAAAGAATATCAGACGACATTGGCAGTTTTGCTGACTGTTGTTTATCTTTTCAGCGTTTTTTACGCGACGATTTTGCACATGCTTTTTGACATGGCAGAACAGGCTGAAATGAAAGCCTATGTAAAAAAAGAATATGAAAAAATGTCTATTTCCAAAAACGAAAAAGACAGCCAAATTACGGCACTTGAAAACAAGGTGAAAACGCTTGAAACGGCGCTTGAAAACGTGCTTAAAAATAATAATAAATAAAGTTTATTAAGAATAGTTAAAGCACAAAGGTTTAAGCTAAAAAATGGTGTTGACATTGAGTTATGTCTAAAGTTTAATAGAATTAACTTCCCGAAAGGGATGGACTCGTAATGTGCTGATTAGCGAGTTCGAATGCTAAAATAAAAGGAGAAAATATGCCGACTATTGCACAATTAGTTCGCAAAGAACGTCAAAAATTGACAGATAAGACGAAGTCACCCGCTTTGGAAAATTGCCCGCAAAAACGTGGAGTATGCACCAGAGTTTATACGACTACGCCGAAAAAACCTAACTCAGCATTAAGAAAAGTAGCACGTGTAAGATTGACAAACGGATTTGAAGTTACATCATACATTCCCGGAATCGGTCACAACTTGCAAGAACACAGCGTTGTTCTTATAAGAGGTGGCAGAGTTAAGGACTTGCCAGGTGTAAGATATCACATCATCAGAGGTACGTTAGATACTGCCGGTGTTGCAAACAGAGAACAAAGCCGTTCAAAATACGGTGCAAAAAAAGCAAAAGCTAAGAAATAATTGAGAGGTTAATTATGTCAAGAAGAAGTAAACCGGAAAAAAGAATTCCGGCACCTGATGCAGTATATAATAATGTGGATATCTCCAGATTCATAAACCGTTTGATGAGACGCGGTAAGAAGTCGATTGCTGAAAAGATTTTCTACTCAACACTCGACAGAATTAAAGAAAAAACCAACGAAGATGCACTTGAAGTGTTCCAAAAGGCACTTACAAACGCAACTCCTCTTCTTGAAGTTAAAGCAAGAAGAATCGGTGGTTCAACTTACCAAGTTCCGCTCGACGTTAACCCCGAAAGAGGTATGGCTCTCGGTTCAACATGGTTAATCGAAGCTGCAAAAAACAGAAGCGGCAAATCAATGGTTGAAAAACTTACGGCTGAACTTACAGACGCAGCAAACGGACAAGGCGCAGCTTGTAAGAAAAGAGAAGATACTCACAAGATGGCAGAAGCTAACAAAGCATTTGCACATTACAGATATTAATATTCTGCAAAGAAGTAAAAAAGGGGCGTTATATGACGCTCCTTTTTTTGTATAAACTGATTTTATTTAGATTAATTTTGTGCGAAAATATATATGAAATTTTAGAAAATTTGAAAGGATTTCAGATGAAGAGTGATAATGTTAAAGTCGGCATTAATAAAGCGCCGCACAGAGCATTGTTGTACGCGACCGGTGTCAGCAAAGAAGGTATGAAAAGACCTTTTATCGGCATCGCAAGTTCTTTTTCGGAACTTGTCCCCGGACATGTAAGCATGCGTGATTTAGAAAGATATATTGAAAAAGGTATTCACTCAGGCGGAGGTCAGTCGTTTATTTTCGGTGTTCCCGCAGTTTGTGACGGTATAGCAATGGGTCATTCGGGAATGAAGTATTCACTTCCCTCGAGAGACTTGATTGCAGATTGTGTAGAAACAGTTGCATCGGCTCACCAACTTGACGGTTTGGTTTTGCTTTCAAACTGCGATAAGATTACCCCGGGTATGTTGATGGCTGCGTTAAGATTGGATATACCCTGTATCGTTGTTACGGCAGGACCTATGATGGACGGTCATTGCAAACATAAAAAATTGATGTTTATTAACGGCACATTTGAAGCAATCGGAAAATATCGTATCGGTGAAATGACAGAAGAAGAACTTTACGAATCCGAAGAAAACGCTTGCCCCGGTGCAGGCTCTTGCCAAGGTCTCTATACGGCAAATACAATGGCTTGTTTGACTGAAATGATTGGTATGAGTTTGCCGTTCTGTGCTACGGCTGGTGCAGTAAGTGCTAAAAAACGCAGAATTGCATTCTCAAGCGGTATGAGAATTGTTGATATGGTTAAAGAAGATTTGAGACCGTCTAAGATTATCACGAGAGAATCTCTCAGAAACGCAATTATTACGGACTTGACCCTCGGCGGCTCGACAAATTCTATTCTTCACTTGCTCGCAATCGCTCACACGGCAGGCATTAATATCACGTTGGAAGACTTTGAAGAATTGAGTCATAAAGTTCCGCAAATCATTAAACTTGACCCGTCATCAGATTTGACGATGACAGATTTGGATAACGCAGGCGGTATTCCAGGTGTTATGAGAACGATTTACGGTAAGTTGAAAGATTTCAACAATACGACAGGCGTAAGCGGTATGTCGATTGAAGAAATTGCTTCTAAATCATGGGTTGACAATGACGTTATCAAAACTTTGGATAACCCGATTACATCAAACCCCGGATTGGCTGTTCTTCGCGGCAATTTGGCTCCTGACGGCGCCGTAATTAAAGTTTCGGGTGTTGATCCGTCGGTTTCCGTATTCCAAGGTAAGGCAAAAGTTTATACTTCGGAAGAAGCCGCAATGCACGCTATTGAAACTGATGAAGTCGTTGCAGGAGACGTGGTTGTTATTACTTACGAAGGACCTAAAGGCGGACCAGGTATGAAGGAAATGCTTGCTCCTACATCATTGATTGTCGGAAAGGGCTTAGGCAAAGACGTTGCGTTGATTACCGACGGAAGATTTTCAGGCGGAACAAGAGGCATCTGCGTTGGCCACATTTGCCCCGAAGCGGCAGACGGCGGTATTATCGGACTTATCGAAAACGGCGATAAGATTACGATTAATTTACCTGAACGCAGCATAACACTTGACGTGGATGAAAATGTCCTCAACGAACGTCGCGCAAAATTTGTCATGCCCGAACCCAAAGAAAGAACGGGCGTTTTGGCGAAATATGCACGCTCATGCTCAAGTGCTTCGACAGGGGCTACAACATAAAAGCATGCATGCCTGAATGCATTATAAAATATAAGTCATGACATCATGCTTTGGCATGAACTCAAAAAATATAAGGGACGAGCAGATATCTGTTCGTCCCTTTCGTTGCAATCATTGACTCATGATGATTGTATCATTTTCTTAATATATCATGTTTTGCTATTGAAAACTCACATGCAAAGTATATAATGAAAATACGTTGAGGGCATTGCAATAGCAAGCAATCAACGCAATCTTGGGGAAATGTTATTAAAAAATGTGGAGGGGAACATGCTCAGAAGTAGAGACATGGGCAGAGCAATCGCAGTAAGACGTTGGACGAATACGGCTCTCGAATGCTATAAGCGTGGTTGTGTGTGTGAAGGTTGTTTTTATACTGACTTCTTCAACGGTACATCACAAAGATGTCAGATGAAAGCATCCGTGTTAGAATTGGTAAGGGTTTTAGGTAAACCCGACGTGGAAATTCAACAAGTTTTAAATGACTAATAATTAACTCCCGAAAGGGAGTTTTTTATTGGCTAAAATTTACTAATTACAATACTTTTGAAGTTTTTCAACGAATTTTTGGTCAACAACTTCTGACGCTTGTTTTTTACCGTTTAAAACATTTTCTAATTTTTTGGTTATTTCATCAGTTATTTTGAGGTAATTTTCGTTTACGGGGGTTGGTTTGGATTGATTTAACGCATCAAGAAATGCCCGCGAATTACGAGGTTTTTTATTGGGATTTAAGAATATTTCACTCTCTGCAATTTTTTTTCTTGCAGGGGTTATTAAGCCCGTCTCCGTGAATTTTTCGCTGACTTCTTCGGACGATAAATATTTCACGAAATCAATCGCTTTCTCTTTGTGTTTTGAAGATTTTGAAATTGCCCACCCCGACGCATCTACGAGCGTTTTTGATGTTTTTGTTTGCGGGAAGGGGATTACGTCCCAGTCGAATTTTACGGTTTCGTTGAATTTTGGTACAAGCCACCGTCCGCTCAGATAAATTGCGTTTTTTCCGCCAATAAACATTTGCGCTGAGGTCATCGCCGCCATGTCCCATTTGTGCGGAATGGATTTGTCTTTATTTATCATATCGGCATATAGTTGTAATCCTTTTATACTGCCTGTTTTGCCAAAAATAATCCGTTGCCCGTCGTCGGATAAAATTCCGCCGTCAAAGTAGCCGAGATAGGTGTTCCAAAAGAGCGGATTTTCTTCGTAATTCAGCCCGAAAACGCCATTTTTTGTTGCCTTTTTAGCCTCTGCCTCAAGTGTATAAATATCTGTAATTTTTTGAGGATTTTTGATTAAATCTTTGTTTATATATAAGACTAAACTTGAGATATCGCGCGGGATTGCGTATAACTTGTCATCGTATTTAAAGCAATCAAGCGCGCTTTGGTAGTATTCTCCTTCGTCAAATTTGCCCGACAAATTTTCAAAAAGCCCCGCCTTGATATAGAGCGGTGCGTAAATGTTGTTGACGAAAACGACGTCAGGCTCTGTCTTTGAGGCATATAAAAGATGCAATTTTCTAAAGTAATTTTCGGGTACGTGAATAAATTCGACTTTGACGTCGGGGTTAGCCTTTTCATAGTCGGAAATCACCTGTTTTAATATGTTGTACTCGGTTCTTGACCCCCAAGAACTGAATTTTATAACGGTTTGCGCCTCGTCAGTCGGCTTTTGATTGCAGCCGCACAGAAAAATCATAGCCGAAAACAGCGCAATAATAAGCCTTTTCATTAATTTGCATCTCCGCAAAGATAAATGTCTGTCGGGGTAACTTTTATTAATGATTTAAAGTTGTTGAAAATTACCGCATAGATAGAATATTCAGGTGTTTGCGAGCAAAATTCAATGAATAAATTATCATCGACCAATTCTTTGTTTTTGAAGGTTTTTAAGATGAAAACTTTGTCGGAGATATTGCCTACAATCGACGTTTTTTCGCCGTATTTGACCAAACTGAAACCCGAATAGTCGGTGATTGAAAATGCATCAATAATTTCGGGCGGAGTGACCTCGTCCGATTTGATTTTGTGTGCTATTTTTAATTTGGTTTCAAAAACCTTGATTAACTTGTCATAATCAGCGAAATCAGGCTCTTTTACGGTGCTGATTTCTTTCTCTTTGGCTTCGCCTGTTATGTCGTCAAGCGGAGAAATGCCCTCAAAGAAAGAGTTTCGCTCGGATAAGATGATTTCATCCGCTTCGGTAAACGGTGAGCGAGCCTTGAACGGAAACAGTTTATCGTCAGCGTTTTCAACGGTTTCGGGTTCTTGCGGTTTGATAAACTTCAATGCGGATTGAATGACAGGTAAACTCTTTATTTCGGGAACAAGCCTGATTGGAGGGAGTTTCGGTTTTGCCTTTTTGATAATGCGTTGTGTCGGTTGACTTTGGGGAACAACCTCGGGCTCAGGCTCAGAAAAATCAATGTCCTCAGGCTCTGATTTTTTTAGCATAATGACTAAGCACAATAACACCAACGCGGACATCGGTATTGCGTAGAGCAAAATCGGCTTTAGGCTAACGGATGAGCCAACTTCGGCGTGTGCCGATAAGGGAAATGTTGCTAAAAATGCTAATGCCGATAAAAATTTCATTGCTCTCATACTTTGATTTTACTTTTTTTTGAAACTTTGGGCAATAAGTAAACTTGCCTTGTCTTTGGCGAAAGTCCAAAATCCGTGCCGTGTCCGACGGCTTTTGAGAAAAAATATACCACCGAAACACTTGTTAATAAACGTCATTCGCGATTTTGTGTTTTGAAAAAATTTGTCTCAAATTTGAAAATTGTGACGAAAAATTTACCATCGGTTTTACCTGTTATTTCTGTTGTTTTTCTGACATTTGTTCCACTTGTTATATATATTAATATTGTTTAAAAAGTTTTTAAAATAAAATGCACAAAAAATTATGTTTATATTATTATATTGATACGGTCTCAGACAAGTACGATAGGCTCATGGCTTAGTCTTTGAAAAAAGATGGGAAAGTTCGAGATTGAGTGTAATAGAAAAAGAAAAAGGAGAACCAAGATGCCGGTAGCATCAATGATTGAATTATTGGACGCAGGCGTTCACTTCGGACACCAAACCCAAAGATGGAACCCGAAAATGAAACCGTATATTTACGGCGCAAGAAACGGGATTTATGTATTAGACCTCAGAAAAACTTCTGAAAAACTTGATGAAGCATACGCACTCGTTAGAGAATATGCTGCAAAAGGTAAGAACGTATTATTTGTTGGTACTAAAAAACAAGCAGCAGATGTAGTTCAAGAAGAAGCAACAAGAGTCGGCGCTTACTATGTAAACCGCAGATGGCTCGGCGGTATGATGACTAACTACGAAACCATCAGAGGCAGAGTTAAAAAGTTGAACGAAACTGAAGAATTCATTAATTCAGGCAGCATCGAAAAATTGCCGAAAAAAGAAATTGCACAAATCAACAAGAACTTTGAAAAACTCAACAAAACATTGGGCGGTATCAAAGAAATGAGAGGAATGCCTGATTTGTTGGTTGTAATCGACCAAAAGAAAGAACTTATTGCTATTAAAGAAGCAAACAAGTTGAACATTCCTGTTGTATGTCTCGCTGATACAAACGCTGATCCGGACGGAATCGACTGTGTTATCCCCGGAAATGACGACGCAATTCGTTCAATTAAACTTATTGTTTCAAAACTTGCAGATGCAGTTGAAGAAGGTAAAAAACTTCGTGAAAACAAAGCGGCATCAACAGCAAAAGTTGAAGCAGTAACAGCTAAAGACGCAGGTGTTGAAGCTGAAAAGGCTGAAGAACCTGTTGCAGTAGAATAACCCCGAAAGGAAATTGATACAATGGCAATTACAGCAGCACAAGTAAAAGAACTCCGTGAAAAAACCGGTGCGGGTATTATGGATGCTAAAAAAGCCCTTACCGAAACTGACGGAGATATGGAAAAAGCAATGGAACTTTTGAGACAAAAAGGTATCGCTTCAGCTGACAAGAAAATGTCAAGAATCGCTGCCGAAGGTCTCGTTGCATCTTACGTTGCAGACGGCGTTGGTGCAATGATTGAAGTTAACTGTGAAACAGACTTCGTTGCTAAAAACCCTGAGTTCAAAGAACTCGCTAACAATCTTGCAAAATTGGTTGCAGAAGCTAATCCGGCAGATGTTGATGCGTTACTCGCAACAGTTTGCCCTTGCTGCAACGTTAAGGTTGAAGACAAAATTAAAGAAAAAATCGCTAAAATCGGCGAAAAAATCACAGTCAGAAGATTTGTCAGAGTTGAAGGCGCTCCCGCTACATACATTCACAACGGCAAAATCGGTGTTCTTTTGAACGCTGACAAAACCGATGAAGTTATCGAAAAGGATGTTTGCCTCCACATCGCTAGTGCGGCTCCCGAATTCGTTTCAAGAAAAGAAATTCCTCAAGAAGTTATTGATGAAGAAACTCGTATTGAAATGGGTAAAGAAGACCTTGCGAAGAAACCTGAAAATATCAGAGCAAAAATTGTTGAAGGCAGAGTTAACAAACTTATGTCTCAAAAATGTCTTTTGGAACAACCGTTCATCAAAAATCCCGACATTACAGTTGAACAACTTATCAAAGATCACTTTGAAATCAAGTCATTCACTCGTTGGGTATTGGGCGAAGGTTTGGAAAAAAGAAACGACAACTTTGCTGAAGAAGTTGCTAACCAAATTAAAGGTTAATCGACTTTTGCAAGACAGAAAACGGTTGCATTTTTGCAGCCGTTTTTTTATACTGAAAATCAACTATGAAAATTTTTTGCATATTACTCATCATATTTTTAGTTTGTGTTTGTATTTCACTCGTCGTTTTGATTGTGAATATGCGAAAAACTGCTAAATTCAACGAAATTCAACTCTTGAAAATGTTGAGGCAGTTGCGTTACGGTCAACTTCAGGTTGATTTGTCCTCTTATAAAAACGAAAACATCAAAACCTCGGCGGAACAACTGATTGAGGCTTTGTCCGACCGCGAAAAGATGCTCTCGGAATACAAGCAAATTCTTATCGCAAAAAATAAATCTCTCGAAGAAATGATTGAGATTGAAAAAGAGTCTCAAAAATTTAAAGACGATTTCGTTGCGGCGCTCACTCACGATTTGAAAACGCCCGTCATTGCCGAATTAAATGCAATAAAAATGCTTCTTGCGGGAAGTTTTGGAGAAATTAATCCTCAGCAAAAAGAAGTTTTGGAGATGATGTTAAATTCCGACAAGGATTTAATCGAACTTTCGGAGATGTTGCTTTCAACCTACAAATATCAACAGGCTGAGGTTGAAATGCACCCCGTAAAAACGGAGATTTGCGAGTTTTCAAGAAGTGTTTTTGAAGAACTTTATCCGATTTTAAACCCTAAAAACCAGCAACCTGTTTTTGAATGTGAGAAAGACAGAGTTTATGCAGAAATTGACCACGTTCAATTCAAGCGTGTTTTGACAAATTTGATTTTGAATGCGTCAAAATACGGATACAACGATTCGGATGTAAAGGTCGAAATTGCTTGCGATGATAATGATATCAGTATAAAAATTATTAACCGCGGTGATGAGATTAACCCAGAGGATGCAAAGTTGATTTTTGAAAAATATTATTCGGGAATCAAAAAGTTTTCTCATCTCGGGACAGGTTTAGGTTTGTATTGTGCAAATAAAATCGTCTCTGCGCACGGCGGAAAGATTGATGTTTCTTCTCAGGATAAAACCACCGTATTTACCGTAATAATTAAAAAATCCGTATAAAAAAACCGCCTCGTTGAAGCGGTTTTTTTTTATTTTTATACATTACCCGTCGAACTGTTTCTGTCGTCTTCAAGTTGCTTGATATCCGCGCTTGAAACGTCGTCGTCCGTGTTGTAACTTGTCGGTTTGTCGATTTCGATATTCAAGTCGGCATCAACCATTTCAATGTCATCGTGCATAAATTCTTTGGTCTTACCGTCTTGAAGTTTTACTGTAATCTTGCCGCTCAAGAAGTTTACGGATGCTACGCAGCCGAGTCCGTCGGGAGAAAGTACACCCGAGCCGACAGGTGGCATGTTTTTCGCTTCTTCTACGTAGTTTGCGTATTCGTAGTTTAAGCAGCAAAGTAATCTGCCGCAAGTTCCCGAAATCTTTCCGGGGGTAATCGGCATACCTTGGTCTCTTGCGAGTTTAATGTTGATAGACTCAAACTGTCTTTTGAACGTGCAACAACAGTACGGTTGTCCGCAAAGTCCGCATCCTTGGCAAAGTGAGGTTTCATCTCTCACGCCGATGTGTCTGAGGTCGATACGAACTCTCTTGAATGCTTGTGTGAGTTCTTTCAAGAGGTTTCTGAAATCGACTCTTTCGGGTGCGGTGTAGTAGAATGAGATTTTTCTTTGGTCAAATGTGTATTTGCAATCAACCAAATTCATTACCAAATGCAGTTTTTGAATTAAGCCTTGGCAAATTTTGTACGCATCTCGTTCTTCGTCTCTTATCTTTTCCAATGTCATCATGTCGCTTTCGTCCATGACTCTGATAAGAGGCAATTTTTCGGGCTTATATTTATCCCAAATCGCTGTTATCTGCGGTGATACCGCGAAAACTTTTACCGCTTCTTCCCCTTTATCCGTGCGAACCAACACGTAATCGCCGTGTTTAACTTCAACAGAATCGGGTATTTGCAGCGGGTAGTATTTATTCTTTAATAATTTTACGGCAAATTTTGTCATAATGTTCCTTACTGTTATGATTTTATCACGAAAACGCAAATCTTTACCACTTACAATTATTGATTTATGTTAAAAGATAATAATCTTCAAAACTCTTGTGTGCATTGGCTTTGATTTTGGCGCTTTTTTTGCTTATTGCATTTATTTTTCACAAATTATACAATTAAATCTATAAATAGTAATTTTTGAGGATATTATGGCTGAGATAAATTTTTCGTCAAATAAGAAGTTCGTATTGAAAAGAATGCGAAGAGCAATTGAAGTGTTTTCGTGCGTTTTGGTCATCATCGCCGTTGCTTTTACGGTTTATATGATGCAAATTTCCGAAAAGAACGCGCAAGAATATCTTGAAAATATGGCTAAGCGTGTTGCTTATCTGTTGAGCAACAAAGTCAAAACTGATGTTCAATCCCTCGCGGTGTTGTCAGGCTCTTTGTCGACCCACACTCAAACTTATTCTAAAGATGAAGTTACGGACTTTTTGCTTAAAAACGTCTCAAATCCTAAATATCACAGACTTTCGTTTACTTATCCCAACGGAACAAATATCAGAGTTCAAGACGGTGTCGGCAAGTTGCCTTCTGCAAATATGGAAGGAATTTCCTGCTTCAGAATAGCAATGAACGGCGCTCCCTGCTTTGCGGATACTACAAAAGAACCTCTCGCAAAATCGGGCTTCGTAAACAGATATTATGTCCCCGTGTTTAACAAAAACAATCAAGTCGTCGGCGTTTTAGGCTCAATGATTGACTCTGCCGAGTTCAGAAATATTATGGACGATAACGACTTTAACGACACAGGTTTTACTCACGTTATCGACAGCGACGGAAATTATGTAATCAAAGCCGCTAACGAAACAAACACGGTTTCAAACTTTTATGAACAAAACTTGCAATTTATCGGCACAACTCCTCAAAAGTTGGTCGAAGATATGCACACCAAAAAATTCGGCTTCTACACATTTAAACCGAAAGCCGACAAGGTTTACGTTGGTGCTTACGCTAGTGTAAGAGGGGTCGGCGACCAATACGTTCAAATTAACGTACCTAAAAATATTGCGATGATGCATGTTGATTACATCCTTTACACTATCGCAATCATCGTTTTGATTATCGGTTCGCTTTTACTCTATATGCTACACTTTACGGCAAAATTGTCCCGCGAACAGGAAGAAGTTATCTACAAGGTTGCATTTACCGATCCTGTTACCGAGGGATTTAACAAAAATAAATTCTTGCTCGATGCAAAGGAACTCCTCGTTGAAAACAGAAATTGCCGCTATGCAATGATTTATGCCGAAATTAAAAAGTTCGATATGATTAAAGAACTCTACGGCTACAAGCGCTCTGAAAGAATTTTGAAAAATATTTATACGACATTAAAGCGCAATCTCACGAAAGACAGCGTTCTCGCTCGCGATTTCGGCGGAAATTTCGTCGTTCTTTACCAATATGAGAAAAAAGAATTTCTTATGAAGTATTTTATCAACAAGATTTTATCCGATGTTGAAAAATACAACAACGAAGTCATGTCGACTATGGTTCCCGATTTCAAAAACCACGCAGGTATGAAGGTTGAACTTTCATTCGGTATTTACCCGATTAAAGACAAGACTCAGTCTGTTCAAATAATGTGCGACAGGGCCGCTCTTACTAACCAAAATGTTAAAAACGATGAGTCTTTCGTATTCTATGACGAAAGTTTCAGAGAACAAGTCTTGGAAGACAAGGCTATCGAAGACGAAATGTATATTGCAATGGACAGAAAACAATATAAGGTATATTTGCAACCCAGATTTGATATGCAAACCTTGAACTTAACAGGTGCGGAAGCGCTCGTTCGTTGGGAACACCCGAAACTCGGAATGCTCGCTCCCGAAAAATTTGTTCCCCTCTTTGAACAAAACGGATTTATGATTGCATTAGACAATTTTGTTTGGAAAGAAGCCTGCAAGTTCATCGCAGAGCGCAAAAAGAAAGGTCTTCCGCTCTTCCCGATTTCTTTGAATGTTTCAAAGACTCACTTTGCAAGCGACAAGTTTATATCCTATCTTTTGAAACTTACTCAGGATTACGATATCACTCCCGAATTGTTGTCTCTTCAAATTCCCGAAGATGTTTGCGTAAACTACAAATATCAAATAGTTGAGTTTGTCGAAAAAATGAAAGCGGTCGGATTCAAGGTTGAAATCGACAAGTTCGGCTCGGATGAGTTCTATATGGATATTTTAAGAAAAACTTCTATCGACTATATCAATTTGGACAGAGTTATGATACAAAATTTCGTCGGCGACCAAAAAGGCGAAACGATTTTGAAAAATATGATTAACCTCGCTCAAGACCTCAAAATGACAACAACCGCAATCGGTGTCGAAACACAAGCTCAAGGCTGGTTCCTCAAAAATGCAGGATGCAAAAATGTTCAAGGATACCTTTTCGGCGGTGTCGTTCCGAAAGAAGAATTCGGTCAAAATTTCCTCCACGAAAAATCCGAAGAAGTTTTATAACAACTGATACAACAATTTAACAACAAAAAAAGAGGCGGTTTAAAAACCGTCTCTTTTATATCTGTGCATTTAAAGTTTGAAATCTGACTATTCACCAATGATTTCGTTGATTTCTGCAACCATTGCATCTGCGTCAAAACCGTGAACTTTTGCGCCTGCTTCGAGGTTTTCAAATTTTGCTGCTGCGCATCCGATGCAACCCATACCGTATTTTGCAAATACTTCAAGAGTTTCGGGGTGGTTTTGTACTATATCAATGATGCTCATTTCTTTTGTAACTTTTGCCATAATTTTCCTCTTTCCGAATTGATTTTTCAAAAAATCTTATTATATCTAAATTATAATGTCATTATACTACAAAGGAGCCGAAAATGGACTTTAGAAAAAACAATTTGTTAAAAAAGTTTCAACAAGAAACTCCAATCGGACTTAGCGCTTTTAAGTTTCAAAAATCCGACAAGGCAAAATCTAAGAAAAAATCAAAGGCGCTTTATCCGAGTTTTTTTGTATTGGACAGAGTTGCTCCCGTCGGCATTTAATTTTTATCTAACTGTCTGAGTCGCCGTTATCCTTCAACAAACGTTCAAAATCCGACGGTTTAATGCTTTGTACAAAGTTTCTGAACTCTTGTGCTTCTTCTTCATCCTTTTGAGCATCACAAGTGACAGAGCCGTCCATAAGCACGTTTTCGGTCACGTATATCGGGGCTTCTGCCCTGAGCGCCAATGCAATCGCATCTGACGGGCGGGCATCAACTTCCAATACTTTTCCTTCTCTGTTTGACAAATATACCGTTGAAAAATATGTTTCGTTGTCTACGTCATTGATTTCAACTTTTTCAATGTCATAGCCCGTTGCTTTGATAAAATTAATCATCAAATCGTGCGTCATCGGTCTCAAAACTTTAAGATTTTCTATCTTTCTGATGATTGAACTTGCTTCCGCCGAGCCAATCCAAATAGGAAGCGCTTTTCTGTTTTCCATATCATTCAACACGACAATCGGGTTGCCCGTTCTCGTGTCAATTGCTATGCCCATTACTCGCATTTGAATCATAATTTTTCCTTTTACAACAGTATATTTGTTTTTATAATTTCGTCAAAATGTCAGCACCCTTATCCGTTACCAAACAAGTGTGTTCAAAGTGTGCCGCGAAGGATTTGTCTCTTGTTACGACCGTCCAGTCGTCGTCCAAGACGTCAACGTCGTCTCCGCCTAAAGTCAACATCGGTTCAATCGCAATTGTCATACCCGATTTCAAAACAAGCGGATTGCCCGTTCTGTAATTGAACACAAACGGTTCTTCGTGCATATTTTCGCCAACTCCGTGACCGCCGTAGTGTCTGATAATTCCGAGGTGGTTTTCGTTTGCAACATCTTCGATTGCGCCTGAAACGTCGTCAAGAAGATTTCCTGATTTGAACTTTTCAAGCCCTGCATAAAGAGATTTTTCCGTAATCGTCAAAAGTCTTTTGCATTCGTCCGAGATTTCTCCGACACCGTATGTCCAAGCGGAATCTCCGACATAACCTCTGAACGTTGCGCAAACGTCTACCGTTATTACATCTCCGTCTTTTAAAACAACTTTGTCCGACGGAATGCCGTGTACGACTTGGTCGTTAACAGATGCGCATATCGTTGCGGGAAATCCGTTGTAACCCAAACAAGACGGGTCGCAATGGTTATCCTTAATGATTTGATATGCCACGTCGTCGAGGTACTTTGTCGTTACGCCCGGTTTTATGACATTTTTCATTTCCTGATGAACGAGAGCAACAACTCTGCCTGCTTCTCGCATCAATTTTATTTCGTATCCTGATTTACGTTTAATACTCATTATTTTATTGCCGCCTTCAGACTTTCAAATACTTCATCAATTGTACCTGCTGCGTTGATTTTTACGAGATTGCCTCTCTTTTCGTACAATTCAGTCAAAGGTGCAGTTTGTTCAAAGTATGTGTTAAATCTTGATTTTGCTGTTTCTTCGTTATCATCTGCTCTTTGAACGAGATCCGTGTCGCAATTGTCGCATTTGCCGTCGTTTTTCAATGTCATTGTTTTGATGTTGAAAATTGCACCGCAAGCAGGGCAAGAACGTCTGTTGACAATTCTTTCAACCAAGTTGTCCATCGGAATATCAAAGTAGATAACTTTTAAGTTTACATCTTCGTTTGCATCAATTTCGCCAAGAATTTTGTCCAAAATTTCTGCTTGTTCCAAACTTCTCGGAAAACCGTCAAGAATAAAACCGTTTTTGCAATCATCTTTCATAAGTCTTTCCTTGATGATTCTTGCAACGATTTCAACGGGAACGAGTTGTCCCTTATCCATAAACCCTTTTGCAATGTTTCCGGCTTCAGTACCTGCTGCAACTGCTTCTCTGAGCATTGAGCCTGTATCAACGTGCTTTAAACCTGTTTCAGCCGCGAGCTTTTTAGTTTGTGTTCCTTTTCCGCTTGCCGGAGGTCCTACCATAATAAGTTCGGTTTTCATATTAATCTTCCTTTATTTCTCTTTACAAGCCGATTATATCACAAAACAAAAGAGGTAAACACTCTCATGTTTACCTCTTTTTACCTTTATTTCCTACTCGGTTTAGTGCTTTTCCTTTAAGAAACTTTCGTAACTCTTTGATAACAAGTGCGTTTTGACTTGATTTAAGAAGTCAAGAGCAACACCGACCATGATGATTAACGAAGTTGCACCCAAACCTTGTAATGTTGTTACGTTGGTGATTTTAGCCGCTAATGACGGAATCAGGGCGATTATACCCAAGCCCAAAGCACCGATTAAGGTTACTCTGCTTAAAATTCTGTCAAGAGCTTCTGCCGTGGGTCTTCCGGGTTTGATACCGGGGATTGATGAACCGTATTTCTTCAAGTTATTTGCGATTTCTTTCGGTTGCATATTCGGAATAATTGATGCATAGAAGAATGTCAACAAGACAATCAACAAGAAGTAAATCGCATTATAAGTTAAAGTCGATGCGTTGAAGAATGCAGTTAACTGCAAGAACGTATCTCTAATCGGTCCTGCGGGCAAATTGGACTGTCCGACAAGTTCGATAACCGTTGTCGGGAACAACAATACCGCTACCGCGAAGATAATCGGCATTACGCCGCCCGGATTGAGTTTGAACGGAATGTATGTGTTCATACCGCCGTAAACCTTGTTTCCGACCTGACGTTTCGGGTTTACAATGATAACCTTTCTTGCGGCTTCGTGCATGATTACAATTAATACCATTGTCGCAAAGAAGATTACAAGCAATGCTATTAAGCCGACTTGTAATGCGGGGTTATCCGATACGATTTTTGCCGTCTTTTCAAAATAGAACGGTATTCTCGATAAAATACCCCAAAAGATTATCATTGATGCACCGTTTCCGATTCCTCTTTCGGTCATCAATTCTGCCAACCACATTGTGAACACCGCGCCTGCTGTCAAAATACATACAGAACCGATGATAAACAACGGTTGGTTTACGTTTGGCAAAAGTGCCTGTTGTGCGTTTCTCGTTAAGAACAAAACGAACACTAACGCTTGAAATATAGCAACAACTACCGTGAACATTCTCGTGTATTGCGCTATTTTCCTTCTGCCTGCTTCACCCTCTTCTTTTTGGAGTTGTTCGAGGTGCGGAATTACAACAGCCAACAATTGCATAACAATTGATGATGTGATGTAAGGTCCGATACCTAACGCGATGATTGATACATTGCCCAATGCACCGCCCGAAAACATATCCAAAAATCCGATAATGTTTTCACCACCCGCAATATTAAGGAAATTCGTACTGTTAATACCAAATAACGGTAATTGCGTACAGAAGCGGAAAACTACCATCATCAACAATGTGAAGATGAGTTTCTGCTTCAAGCCCGATACTTGAAACATTGCTTTCAAGTCGTTTATACTCGGTGGTTGTATTTTAGGTTGTTGCATTATACCAATTCAGCCTTTCCGCCTGCTTTTTCAATTTTTTCTTTTGCAGATGCCGTGAAGTATCTTGCTTTTACTGTTACTGCTTGAGAAAGTTCTCCGTTGCCCAAAACTCTGAGTTCGTCTGCTGACGGATGTGCTTTTCTGCTTGCTTTAAGTACGTCTAAGTCAACTTCTTTCAAGCCGAGTTTTTCGATGTCGCCAACGTTGATTTCTGCGTAGTTAAGAGCGTTGAAGTTACTGAAGCCTTTTAATTTCGGCATTTGTCTGTAACCGGGCATTTGACCGCCTTCAAAACCTCTCTTTGAAGAACGTCCTGAGCGTTGTCCTTCACCGTTGTTACCACGGCAAGATGTTTTTCCGTGTCCTGATGCTCTGCCTCTGCCAACTCTTTTTGTTTTGGAAGTTGCGCCTGCTTCAGGTCTTAAATCTTCCAATGTTATTTGTTCTGACATTTTATTGTACCTTTCGTTATTTATTATTCAACAACTTCTACCATGTGTGAAATGCGGTTTACCATACCCATAATTGTAGCAGAGGGTGCATGTTCAACTACATCGTTTGTTTTGTTCAAGCCTAATGCTTTTACAACTTTGATTTGTGTCTTTGTTGCTCCGATAAGGCTCTTTGTAAGTTTAATTTTTACTGTTTCGTTTTTCTTTGCCATTGTTCAATTCCCCTTCTAGTTAAGCATATCCTTAAGTGAAATGCCTCTTTTGTCTGCAACTTCTTTGAAGTTTCTCAATGACTTGAGTGCGTTGATTGTTGCATTTGCTGCGTTAAGAGGTGATTTTGAACCTAATGATTTGCTCAAAATGTTTTCAATACCAGCAAGTTCGAGTACCGCACGTACTGCGCCGCCTGCGATAACCCCTGTACCTTGTGATGCCGGTCTGAGCATTACGCTGCCTGCGCCTGAACGTCCCGTAATCGGGTGAGGAATTGTTGTCTTGAACAAACGAACGTCGATAAGATTCTTTCTTCCGTCTGCTACTGCTTTTTGGATTGCTGTGATTACTTCAGCAGCCTTTGAACAGCCTACGCCGACTTGTCCGTTTTTGTTGCCTACGATTACAATCGCTCTGAATGATAATTTTTTACCACCCTTAACTACTTTGGTTACACGGCTGATTTGAATTACGTGTTCTTTCCATTCGCTTTGGGGAGCTGTTTCTTCTTTTGTTTCAATCTTTTTTCTTCTTGATTTCGGATTGTTTTCTTTTACGTCTTTAGCTACTGCTTTGACTTCTTGTGTTTCTTTAGCTTCTTCCACTTTTTTGCCTTTCGTTAGTAAATTAAAATCTTTACAAATAAAAAAACATGAATTCTACCGAAGATTTTAGCGAATCTTCAAGTTCATGTTTATTGTAGGGTTTAAATTTTTCTGACATATAAATCATATAATATAATATTTTTAATGCAATACTCCGTGTTCATTTTTTATATTTTTTTACAATAACCTTTTTTGATTTGAATTAATAAATGTTTCATGTTTATATTAAACTATCGTACTAAAATTTTTAATTAGGAAAGTGTGTAATATGTTTAAAGCAATTGGTAACTATTTCAAAGTTCCTGACGATATTCCCGTAACTTTGACTGAAGAACAGGTAGCAAAAAAATACAAACGTTCCAGAATTGAAGTATTCTTGGCATGCTTTTTAGGCTACACGGTATTTCACTTAACTCGTAAAAACATCGGGGCTGCTCTTCCCGCGTTGAGTTTGAATTTGGGTTATACAAACACTCAATTGGGTATTTTAGGCAGTTCTTTGTATTTTACATACGCGTTCGGTAAATTTATCAACGGTGTTATCGCTGACAAAGCGGATGCAAAAAAATTCATGACTGTTGCATTATTTATGTCAGCAATGGCTAACATTCTTTTCGGTATCAGCCCTTACATCATCCCTGCGGATATGCAAATGATGGGTCAACCGATTTTGCTTATGGTTATGGCATTCTTCTGGGGCGTTAACGGATGGTTCCAATCAATGGGCTTTCCAGGAATTGCTAAGGCTTTGGCTTTCTGGTATTCAAATAAAGAAAGAGGAACCGTTTGGGCATTTTGGTCAACATCTCACCAATTCGGTACAATGCTCGGTGCGCTTCTTGCAGGCTTCTTAATCGCTCGTTTCGGTTGGCAGGCAGGTTTCATCGTTCCCGGTATTATCAACCTCGGTATGTGCTTTATGACTTATACTTTGATGAAAGATAAGCCGACGACACAAGGTCTTCCCGAAGTTGAAATGTACAGAGAAGGTACTGTTCCCACAAAAGAAGAAGATGAAGAAGCACATCTTTCTTATATGGAAATTTTGAAAAAATACATTTTCTTCAACCCCACAATTTGGATTTTGGCTATCGCTTATGTATTCGTTTACATTTGCAGATACGGTACTGAAGACTGGATTATTAAATATTTGGTTGAAGTCAGACATGACTCCATTGAAGTTGCAACTCAAAAATTCGGTTCGTTAGCATTCTTCGGAATTTTGGGTGCTATTTCGGCAGGTTTTATCTCCGATAAACTTTTCAAAGGCAGAAGAACTCCCGTAAACATCATCTTCTTGCTTGGTGTTATTGCATCCATCTATGGAATTATGCACAACAATTTGGGCGGGAAAACAGGCTACTTAATCGACGCTCTCTGCTTGGCAGGTATGGGCTTCTGCGTTGCAGGTCCTCAAATGCTCGTCGGCGGTTTATGCGCGGTTGAATCGGGTTCAAAGAAAGTTGCATCCGCTGCAACAGGTTTCTGCGGAATCTTCGGTTACATCGGTGCTATCGGTTCGGGTGTCGTTACTGGTAACTTCATCGACCAATTCGGTTGGAACGGTGCGTTATACTTCTGGATTGCGTCGGCAATCATTTGTATCGCAATTTTGGCAACATTGATACCGAAAAAAGTATAACCGTTCTTAGTAACATAAATTTAAAAGCCCTCGACAATCGAGGGCTTTTTTGTGATAATCATTCTATTATTTCATTTAATTTAGAATTTTAATTTGTGTGGAGTCATTTATGTTTAAAAAAATTGTCGATTATTTCAAAGCACCCGCGGACGTTCCCGTTACAATGAGCGACGATGAGGTCCAAAAAGCGTACAAGAAAGGCAGATGGGATATTTTCTCCTCATGCTTTATCGGTTACACCGTTTTTCACTTAACAAGAAAAAACATTGCAACTGCGCTTCCCGCGCTCGAATCTGATTTGGGGTATTCAAACCTTCAACTCGGTTTGCTCGGTAGTGCTTTGTATTTTGCATATATGTTCGGCAAATTCATAAACGGGGTTGTTGCGGACAAGGCTGATGCAAGAAAGTTCATCACGACGGCGCTTTTCTGCTCTTCAATCGCAAATATTTTATTCGCGCTTTGCCCTTTGTTCATCTCGAAAGGCTTTGTAATTCACGGGCAGCCGTTACTCCTTGTCGCAATGGCATTCTTCTGGGGTATCAACGGATGGTTCCAATCAATGGGCTTCCCGGGAATCGCGAAATCATTGGCCTTTTGGTGGTCAAATAAGGAAAGAGGAACGGTTTGGTCACTATGGACAACATCTCACCAATTGGGTACGACTTGCGCGTTCTTGCTCGCAGGTTGGTTAATTCCCCGTTACGGTTGGCAATCGGCATTTATTATTCCCGGTATAATCAATTTGGTGGTTTGCATCTACCTTGCAACTCACATGCACGACAGACCGCAAACTGTCGGACTCCCAGATGTTGAACTTTTCAAAGAGGGTAAAGCCGACGAAACTCCCGAAGAAGTTGACGAAGAAGCACATCTTTCTTATGTCGACATTTTGAAAAAATATGTATTTTTAAATCCGACAATGTGGATTTTGGCATTGGCATTTACCTTCGTGTACATTTGCAGATGCGGTACAGAGGACTGGATTATCAAATATCTCTGCAACGTTAAGGACAACTCTCTTGAAGTTGCAACGCAAAAACAAACCTTCCTGCCGTTGTTTGGTATTGCTGGAACATTGCTCGCAGGTGTATTTTCGGACAAAATTTTCAAGGGCAAGAGAATGCCTGTAACGATGCTTTTCCTCGCTGGTTTTGCTCTTTGCGTATTCGGTTTATTGGAAAATAAAGGAAGTTCATTAATCCACACGATTATTGATTACGCTTGCATCGGCGGTATCGGCTTCTTTACGGCAGGTCCGCAAATGTTTGTAGGCGGTATTTGTGCGGTTGAAACGGGGTCCAAAAAAGTTGCATCCGCAGCAACAGGTTTCTGCGGTTTATTCGGATATCTCGGTGCAATTTTATCGGGAATCGGAACGGGGTATTTCGTCGACAACTTCGGTTGGTCGGGCGCGTTATACTTCTGGATTTTCGCAGCAATCTGCTGTATGTTAATCCTCGTTCCCGTATGGAGAAAAGGCGTTTAGTCGGGCGCTTTTGCACCTGATTCGATTAGTAAATTATAAATCTCGCTATGAGGTTTTGCATAAGAAATCGGAGTTTTACCTTCTTTATCGGCGATATTAAGGTTAACTCCGTTTTCTATTAAAAATCGAACCATATTAAAATTATTACTCATAACGGCTTTATGCAAAGGTGTTTTGCCGTCGTAGTTTTTTGCGTTTCTGTCAGCGCCCGCGTTTAACAAAACTTGGATGTATTGTTCACCCTTATTAACCGCGTAAAACAACGGTGTATTGCCGAAATTGTCGGGAGCATCAATGTCGCAAAATAACGTTACCATATATTGTGCAATGCCGATTTGATCGTGCATAATCGCGTAGTGCAAGGGTGTATAACCGTTTTCGTCCGCAACATTTAATGAGGCACGAGCATCAATAAGAAGTTTTGCGGTTTCAAAAGATTTTGCCTCGATTGCCGCCATCAAAGGGGATTTCATGTTTTCCGTGCGAGCGTTGATGTTTGCACCGCAGAGTAAGAGGTATTTTACCGCCTTGACTTTGCCTTTTGATGCTGCCAAATAAACAGGCGTTCTGCCATCCGCGTCGTGCATATTAACGTAGGCATTCACCTGCGTAAAAAGGTTCAAAACATAGACGTTGCCGTCTTGTGCCGCTTTCAAACAGCCGCTTTCGTCAGCGTTGTATCCGTAAGATGTTATCTCGGATGCAATCGAGTTCGGAATTACCATTGCCGCTTGGCAGGAAATACCTGTTAACGCTAGTGCTGTGAATAATACGACTATTTTGTTCTTCATTGTTTTGCCTTCTTTTATACAATCGGATAATCAATATCGCAACCGAATGAACGGGTTGAGAGTTTTATGCCCGCTGTCATTTGCTTACGCTTGAACTCTGCTCGCAAAATCGTTCTGATAATTTGTCTTACGGGTTTGTTCGGGCAAATGTATTCGATTTCTTCAATCGGAATTCTGTCTTCAAAATACATCTTGATAACTTTATCAAGTACATCGTATTCGGGCAAACTGTCCGTATCTTTTTGGTCGGGACGAAGTTCTGCCGAAGGTGCCTTCGTCATCGTGTTTATCGGGATAATCACTCCGTTTTTATTGATGTGTTCCGCAACTTTATAAACGTCGGTTTTGTAAATATCTCCGATGAGGTTGAAGCCGCCGCAAGTGTCGCCGTAAAGCGTGCAATAACCCGTTGCGACTTCGGATTTGTTACCAGTTGAGAGCAACAATGCGCTGTATCTGTTTGAATAGTTCATCAAAATGATTGCACGAAGTCTCGATTGGAGGTTTTCTTCCGCCAAGTCGTTATACTTTTTGTCTTGAACTTTGTCTATAAATGTTTCAAAAAGCGGTTTTATCGGGATGTTTTTGCATTCTATTCCGAGGTTTTTTGCAAGTTCAACACTATCGTCCACGCTGCCCGAACTTGAATATTCGCTTGGCATTGTGATACCTGTTACGTTTTCTGCGCCCATTGCTCTGCATGCAATTGCTGCCGTCAACGCAGAGTCTATGCCGCCCGAAAGTCCGATTACAATCTTTTTAAATCCGTTTTTCGCGCAAAAATCCTTCAATCCGAACGTTAACGCGTCAATCGTTTCATCATAAACATCAACGGTTGCTTGCGGAATTTCTTCGTTTAAATTGTCGTCAAAATCAAGTTCGCATTCCGTAAATGCTGCCGCTTGTGCCAACTTCATACCCTTTTTGTTTGAATAATAACTTCTTCCGTCAAAAAGATATGCGCCTGACAAGCCGACGGGGTTTATTCTCAATTCCGAATAATTCTTATTTTTAATTCTCTTTTGAATTGTGTCCATTTGGAAATTTTCAGGGGCAAAGTTTAACAAAACGTCCGTTTTGCATTCGTTTACGGGGTCTAAAGTTACGGTCGTTAATTTCCCGCGGTATTCAAAATTTTGTGCGCCTGCTCCCGATTTGAAATATCTTTGCTCTGCAATAGAAAGATTTTTCTTTCTGCACAATGTCGTTTTCTTTCCGTCAGAAATTAACACAATCGCCGAATATAAGCCCGTGTCGTCTTTTTCCGCGTAGCCTAAAATTACGTCTTTGTCGTTTTCCTTTGTCATTTCTGCGATTTCATCAAGCACCGCATTTTGCTTTTCGATAAAATCAGCATCCGAAAAATAATCACGGCAATCACTTCCCGTAATTGCTAATGACGGAAATATAACAAGTTCCGCATCTTTTGCCGAATTAATATAACTCTTTATCTTATCGCTGTTTTCTTCTATATCAGCCGATTTCGAATTCATTTGAACGATTTTCGTCTTCATCTGTTTTTTCCTTTACTTTGACATATTTTGCAACATCCCAGCGTACGTCAACATATTCGATTGTCTTATCTATTTTACTTAAATTCGGCAATATAATTGCTAATGACGCCAGTCGTGAATACGTCGTGTCGTTGATTTTCCCCAATCTTATCAGGTTCTGTTTCGTCTTTATAAAAATATCTTCGGGATTTCTTGCATCAATGTATTCAACTTCTTGCCTTGTATAATACTGCGTTTTGTCCGCAAGTTCAACAAATTCATTTATTTTTTTTAAGTCCCATTTCCTGTAATCATCCTTGGGGTTTTGTCCTGTCGTCAAAACCTTTAAAGGATACTTCTTTTCATCTTTCGGGAACAAGTCCGCGCCAAGCAGGGTTGCATCTTCTACAAAAAATGCTATCGGTTGGGATTTCTCATCTTTCGCAATCATCAAAATAGGCATCTTATCTTCAATCACGATAAGCATTTTTGCGGGGAACCAATACCTTCTGATATGGACGTTTTTAATCGTTTTAATCTCTGCGATTTTCTTTTCGTAAGACTTTACGTCACAACGGTATAACGGCACTTTTGGCATGTCCAAACTTCTCATAACTTCCAGAACTTTTTCCTTTGAAGTTATGTAATTGCCCACGACTGCGTAATTCTTACTCTTTTTTGCCGCCAAAAATCTGTTCTTGGTAAACATATCGTTCGGATAGTACCACTTTGATGCAACCATAATTTTATAGCCGCAAAATAAAATCATTGCGATTAACAATGCACGCAAAAAGAGCAAAGGTGCGCTTGAACGAACCGAAATTCTTTGCTTATGCTTCTTTTCGGAGTCTTGCCCTATATTTTCCTGCTCTTTGCGCTTTTGTCTCATTATCTGTTTAATCCCGCATTATTCAATATCATAAGAACAAGTTCGTCGTATGAAATGCCCATTACTCCCGCTTGTGCAGGCAAGTCGCTTACATCCGTCATTCCGGGGCTTGTATTGATTTCCAAAACATAAGGTACGTCATCTGCGACTAAAAAGTCAATTCTGCTTACACCTTTACAGCCGCATGCCTTACAAGCCTTCACCGCGATATCTTTTACCCTTGCGGTCATTTCTTCCGAAAGTTCCGCGGGAAGAACAAATTCCGTCATTCCCTTTGTGTATTTTGCTTCGTAATCGTACCATTCGGTTTTCGGACGAAGTTCGAGAATTTCTGTTGCAAAAGTCTCGTCACCATTGTCTAAAACACCTACTGTCAAAGATTTTCCGACGAGGTATTCTTCAACCATTACGTCTTGTCCGATTTCTGCAGATTTTTTGTAATTTTCTTCAAATTCTTCAAGCGAATTAACTTTATACATTCCGATACTTGATCCTTCGCTTACGGGTTTGAGCATTACTGGAAATTTTAAGTCCTTAACTTTTTCGACCGCATCGTCGTCTGCCGTTATCAAAACTGACTTTATCAAAGGAACATAGTCGAAATTTTTCAGAATATTCTTTGTGGTTGCCTTATTCATACAAGCCGCGCTCGAAAATACTCCGCAGCCCGTGTATTCAATCTTTAAAATTTCCAAAAGTCCTTGAATACAACCGTCTTCACCATATTTTCCGTGAAGGGCATTGTATGCAACTTGAACGTCGTTATCGTGCAGGTTTTCCGCAATTTCATCATCGACGTCAATAAGAATTGAGTTCTTGTATCCCAGTCTTTGCAAGGCTTCAAATACATTTTTGCCTGAGCGAAGCGAGACTTCTCTTTCGTTTGACATTCCGCCGCAAAGTACCGCTATTCTTGTATCTAAAGGATATTTTAATTGTTGATTGTGTTCCATATTTCTTTTTCTTCCTCGTTTGCTATTCCGAAAAATTTGATTTCGGGGTGAAGTTCAATCGTATATCTCGTTTTGACTTCACTATACATTTTATACATCAATCTTAAAACGTCGTTTGACGTTGCGTAGCCTATGTTTACGATAAAGTTCGCGTGATTTTCCCAAACCTTTGCGCCCCCTATCATCTTTGATTTTACTCCCGCTTTTTCAAGAAGTCTTCCCGCTGAGTCGTTTTCGGGGTTCTTAAACACGCTGCCCGCATTCGGAAGTGCCAAAGACGGTTGCTTTTGCTTACGAAATTCAATGTTTCTCTGCATCAAAGCCTTTACGTCCTCGACGTTTGCTTTTGTAAGTTCAAATTCTGCGCTCAAAACAACATATTTCTTTTTGGAAATAACGGTTTTTCTGTATTCAAACTCCATATCGTCTTTTTTAAGTTCCAAAACTTTTTTCGTCGCAGGGTCATATACCTTGCAGGAAACAAAGACGTTTGCAATCGATTGGCTGTGCGCGGATGCGTTCATATAAACCATTCCGCCGATAGAACCGGGGATTCCGAGCATAAATTCAAAGCCCGAAAGTCCTTCTTCTGCAACTGCTCTTGATAAAATCGGCGCTTTAACACCGCAGGTCGCAAAAACTTTTGTGCCGTCAATTTTATAGTCGCTTATTTCGGTTGTGATAATTACCGCACCTTCGACTCCTGCACTTGAAATTAACACGTCAGAGCCGTTTCCGAGAACTAATGCGTCGGGATATTCATTCAAGGCTTGTTCAAGTTCGTCAATTGTTGACGGGAAACAAACAGTTTCAGCCTTTCCGCCGATTTGGAATGTCGTATGCTTTTTTAATTCATAGTCGTGTTCTGTTCTCATTATTGCTCCTCGCTGATGTGTTTAAGGTGTTTCCCTACTTGAGTTACGGTTCCTGCGCCCAAAGTTATTACCAAGTCGCCGCTTTGAAGTTCGGGATATAGTTCTCTCGCAACGGTTTCCATATCTCCTGCAACGTATTTGCAGTCTTTGTGGTGCATATCTTTGACAAAATTCGCCGAATTAATTCCGTTTATCGGCTTTTCGCAAGCGTGGTAAACGTCCGTAACGATGAGTTTATCAACCGTATCAAACGCACCCAAAAAGTCCTTCCAAAGGCTCTTTAATCTCGAAAATCTGTGGGGTTGGAACACCGCGATTACTCTTCCTCCCTTGTATGAGGTCAAGCCCGACAAGGTCGTTTTGATTTCTTCGGGGTGGTGTGCGTAGTCGTCGATTACTCTGACTCCGTTAAATTCTGCAACTTTTTGAAATCTTCTGCCCATTCCCGAGAAAGTTTTGAAGTAATCGCACATTTGTTCGGGGTGCATTCTCTTGATATCCAATGCCGCAAAAACCGCGAGGGTATTGTAAACATTGTGTACCCCCGGAACAGAGATTTCCATATCCGTGATAAAACGGTTTCCTTTATAAATATCAAATTTTGATGAAAATCCGTCAAATTCAACGTTTTTCGCCATATAATCCGCATCCGAAAGTCCGAATGTATAGAATTTTCTGTCGGGCATCATCTCCGCAAGATTTTGGCATCCTTCATTGTCGGCATTAATGATTATAACTGCGTCTTCGGCTGTATTTGAAAGATATTGTTTAAATGTTTTTAAAATATCGGACATTCCGTTTTTATAAAAATCGGGGTGGTCGAATGACAGGTTATTAACGACATTTACGTCGGGTTTATACTTAACGATTGTGCCGTCCGATTCATCAAGTTCCGCAACGAAAATTTTATCGGAGTCGTATTTTGAGTTGTTATCAAGTTCGGGAACAGTTCCGCCGACTGCGTATGAAGGTCTTTTACCCGCTTTGTTAAGTACGTATGAGCAAAGTCCGCTCGTTGTCGTTTTTCCGTGAGTGCCTGAAAAACCGAAAAATATTGCATCTTTTCTTTCCGAAAATTCGTCCGAAATCAACTTGAGCATGTCCGAGCGGTGCAAAACGTCAAGTTTGAGTCTGCGCGCTTCTTTTAACTCGGGATTATCTTCCGAAATCGCTGTGCTGATTACGACGGTCATGTCGGGTTTTATATTCTCCGCAACTTGAGTCGTTTTAATATCTGCGCCCATTTCTCTAAGCATTTTTACATATTTGTTTTCGGCAATGTCTGAGCCTGAAACCGTACAGCCCTTCTCTAACAAGTATTTTGCCAGAGCGCTCATTCCGACTCCGCCTGCCGCTATAAAGTGAAATTTCTTATTCTTAATATCTGTCATCGGATTATCCCCAAAATATTCCCGATATTAATATTATTACAAGTATCTCTCTTGTGCAAAATATTTAGAAATCTTCGTATTTTTTAAAAAAATTAATACAATCTTGCCATTTACCCGAAAAAACGGTACAATTGAACTCACATATTATTAGTTTAGTATCGGAAGGGAAGTGCTCATGAAACTTCATATGCAAATCTTGATTGCCCTAGGGCTTGGTATCAAGAGAAACGGTCACATCTTTGTCGGTATTTTAGCAGGTATTATTTTGGGCATTATCTTGCACAATTACAAGTTCTCCTCAACAGGTGAACTCAATACCGTTGTTGCTTCAATAATCTCGATTTTGGATGTTATCGGTCAGTTATTTATAAGATTAATTCAAATGATTGTTATTCCGCTCGTTTGCTCTGCAATTATCGTCGGAATTTCAAGTGTCGGAGACAGCAAACAACTCGGCAAATTCGGTTTGAAAATGGTGTTCTATTATGCAATTATCACCGTTTCCGCTGTTGTTATCGGTACCGTTCTTACATTACTCGTTAAACCGGGTGTCGGTGTTACGGGCTTTATCAAGGCATCTTCGGCATTATCCGTTCAAAATATGGTTCAACAGGCATTTATTGAACAAAAAGAAAATGTCGCTCAGTTATTCTTGAACATGGTTCCGCAAAACCCCATCGCTTCAATCGCTATGGGAGATATGGTTCCAGTTCTCGTATTCGTTTTGATTTTCGCGGTTGCTTTGGCTAACGTCGGTGAAATTTCAAGACCGATTGTCGGATTCTTTGAATCTGTTTTCGCGGCTACAATGAAAGTTACCGATTGGGTTATGAACCTCGCTGCTCCCGGTGTATTTGCACTTACTACGGTTGCGGTTGCTTCATACGGTCCCGGTGTATTTACGGGTATCGCACCTTATTTAATGGTTCTTATGGTAGGTTTCTTGATTCAATTATGTTTCGTATATCCTGCCGTTATGATGATTTTCAGTAAAGTTCCCGTTGCGATGTTCTTCGCAGGTATTACGGAAGCAATGATGGTTGCGTTTGCAACTGCAAGCAGTTCGGCTACTTTGCCTATGACAATGGCTTGCTGCGAAAAAAGAGGTATCTCTCACAAGGTTTGCAGTTTCGTAATTCCTTTGGGTGCAACCTTGAACATGGATGCGACCGCTATGTTCCAAACTGTTGCGGTTATCTTCTTAACTCAAGCATACGGTGTTATCCTTGATCCTATGCAAATCGTTGCAATCGGCTTCTTTGCCATCGTTGCATCAAGCACTTGCGCTGGTATCCCCGGTGCAGGTATCATTACAATCGCTATCATCTTGAACGGTTTAGGTTTGAGCAACGAACAATTGGTTGAAGGTTTCGCGTTCTTGTTCGCTATCGACAGGGTTATCGATATGTTCAGAACAATGCTTAACGTTACAAGTGACACGGTTGTTGCAGCAGTCGTTGCAGACAACGAAAACGAAATCAACTATGAATTATTTAACAATATCGAAGAAGACAAAGATATTCTCGAATAATTCGATAAACTTTATCAAAAAAAGAGCCTTGAAAGAGGCTCTTTTTTATTGCTTACTTTGACTTTTTCAAAATGTGTCTGATATCACGTTTCGGAGAATTGCTCAGTTGCTTTATTCCGAAAAGGTCTGTCATTCCGTCCAGAACCGACGGGTTGATTATGCTTGAACAACATTCGCCGAGAAAGATATTCTTTACCCCCAAGATTTTCAGGTTGAAGGTATGGGCTATCGTTTGCAGGTGACATTGGGTCATAAAAACAGTTGTTTTATCGTGCAAAATCTTCGGATATTTCGTAAGTTCGTTGAACATCAAATACGCAAGCGACATATCATAATAAGTATTTATATGCCAAACATTTCGTTTATGCGTATTGTAAGAAAACGAAATCGTATAACAATCGTCGGGCAAAATTTCAAAAAACTTCTCAAAATAAGCATTTTGAATTAAAGAATAGTTGTTTAATCCGATAATAAACAACTGCTTGATTTTGTTGGTTTGGATTTTTGAAATGATATTTGAAAGTTTCGTGATGATTTCGTTTTGGTTATATCCGACCGTGATTTCGTCGATTTTAATATCGCGTTTAAAGCCGCTTTCTTCCTTTGCTGCTTGAATCAGCGGTGTAAAGTTGTTTTCGTTGACCTTTCCGACGCCATAGGTCACGTTGTCGTTTGAGGTGAAAACTCTGCCCCTTATCATATCCATGTGCGGGTGAGAATTCTTCGTTATCAATACTGCCCCCGGAAAAGATGCGAAGTCGAGTTGCAAGTTATTCGCCGAGCGCTGGTAATGTCCCGCAAGATTTTTATACTTTTGAAATCCCTTAAAAGAATGCGCAAAAAGCATTTCATTATGAGTATAGACATTAATGTCTTCGTCTTTCACCGCCTCTAAAAGAAGTTCCAAGTCTTTGAAATAGTGTCCCGAAACAAGGATGCATTTGCCCTTTTTGATATTGAGTTCGACATCCGTCATCTCAACAGGACCGTACTTCTTAACGATAATTTCGTTCAATTTTTGCATAATTTCGCAGTTTGATTTCGCAAAATTCAGAATTTTATTTTTGAGTTCCGAGTCGTTCAGTCCGTCGTAATTTATGGTTTTCAAAAGTTCGGGGATTTTGTATTTTAAGTCGCCCACGGATTCGCCGTAACTTTCGATTTCCGTAATACAAAGGCTGGCATTGCTGACAAGCATTATGGCTATATCGCTCAGCATTTTTTTCTTTTTGGAAAAAACCGTATTTTTCATAAGGGATTGCTTTTCGCCGAAATTAACCGCCTTAATCCCTTCGTTCTTGTTCTCAAAAGAAAGTTTTTCGCCAATTAAAATCTCACAGTCGCAAACATGTCTTTCGCAACTGTTTTTGTATTCCTCTTTTGCCCTTTCGACCCCTTCATATAAGACTTTCAGCATATTTAAAAATTCATCTTTTCTAAAGTCTAAATTCACCAATGCCAAAGTTATGTTTTCAATAATGTCGTTAGTCAAGTCTTCGGTATCTTCCCCAAGTTCCCTTAATTTAAACTCATAATAGGAAAGTTGGCTGAGTTCGTACATCAAAAGTTCTTTCAGCGAACTTATCGACGGGTCGAACGAAAAAACGACGGGGGTTGTTCCCTCGCTGCATACCGAATTGTCATAGTTAAAAAATAGTCCCATTTTTATTCCTCATTTAATAATGTGTTCAGTTTGTGCGTGTCAATCAGATGCTCTAAGTCCGAACATCCTCCAATTCGCTCGTTTCCGATTATTATTTGAGGGTATGTGACATCTTTTATGCCGTATTTTTTTTCTAATTTTTCAGAATATTTTTCTTCATTACGAGACACGTCAATTTCCTTGAAAGAGATGTTTCGCTCTCGCAAGAGTGTCTTTGCCCTTTTGCAATAAGGACAGTAATCTAAACTGTATACAATTACCTGTTTCATTTTTCACCTCGCTTTTTCATTTCCATTATTGAAAATGTCAAGGTTAAAATAAATCAGTCGGTAAGAGTTACAGATTGGCTATTATTGATTTTATGTCTTCTTTTTCTTCGTCGGGCAAGTCAAACTTCAAATAGTCGGTAAAGTATTCCTTCGCACTTTCCTTATCCCCTTGCGCCAAGAACATAATCGCCGCTCTTTTATAAGGTTGATACATAAATCTGTCCGTCGCAATGGCTTTCAAAAAGTTTGACAAGGCTTTGTCAATATTGTCCGCAGCCTCATAAGCCAAACCTGTTCGATAGAAGAAAATAGCGTTGTCGTCACGCTTTTCCAAAACATGCTCAAATGCAGCCGCTGCATTTTCATAATCTCCCGTTTCATAAGAAAGATTTCCTAAATCCCAATATGCGTCAATGTTTTCGGGAGAAAGTTCCAAAATTCTGTTTAAAATATCAAATGCTAAGTCGTATCTGATATCTTCAATATAAACTCTCGACAAGTAGTGCAATATTACAATATTGTCGGGCATGAGTGTCGCAGCGTTTTCCAAAAGTCCGATGGCTTCTTCCAAACGACGATTTTTGTAATACAAGTCGGCAAGGTTAATATATGTTTCAACTGCCGTATTGTCCTGTTGCAAGGCTCTTTGATAAAATTCCTCCGCCTTGTCGTCGTCCGCAAGTTTTGCATAGCACAAGCCGAGGTTGTTCAAGATTGCATTGTCGTCGGGGCTTTCTGCCAAGGCTGCATAAAACTCGTCAATTGCCGCTTTATAGTCGGCTTTTTTAAATAATTCTAACGCTTTATTGATTGTATCTTTATTTTCCATAATTTTATATTACAATAAATTATGGAAATATCAAAATATTAATTGGAGATTTTTATGTCAGGACACTCAAAATGGGCAAATATTAAAAACAAAAAAGCAAAAGTTGACGCTCAAAGAGGCGTTGCTTTCCAAAAGTTTTCTCGTGAAATCATTACTGCTGCAAGACTCGGCGGTACCGATCCCGCAGGTAACTTCAGATTAAGAACTGCTATCGACAGAGCAAAAGCAGCAGGTTTGCCGAACGATAACATCAAAAGAGCAATCGAAAAAGGCGGCGGCGCTCAAGGTGGCGACAACTTTGAAGAAATTACTTACGAAGGATACGGCGCAGGCGGTGCAGCGATTTTCATCGAAGCAATGACTGACAACAGAAACAGAACTGCAGGCGATATCAGAAGCTTCTTCTCGAAATTCAACGGCAACCTCGGTGAATCAGGTTGCGTCGGCTGGATGTTCAAACCTGTCGGAATCGTTTCTTTTGAAAAAGACGGCGTTGATTTTGAAAAACTTTTTGAAGCAGCAATCGAATGCAACGCTGACGACGTAAAAGAAGAAGATGACGAATATCAAGTAATCACTACTTTTGAAAACTTGCAAGCTTGCTCGGAAGGTCTCGAAAAAGCCGGCTTCAAACCGAAATCGGCAGAATTTACAAGACTTCCCGAAAATTCTATCGAAATTACGGATGTTAAAATCGCAACTAACATCTTGAGATTGATGGAAAAACTCGAAGAACACGATGACGTTCAAAACGTATATTCAAACTTCGATATTTCCGACGAATTAATGGAACAAGTAAGCATATAATTTTAGAAAACCAAAATTTAAAAACGGTTGAGTATTTGATATTCAACCGTTTTTTCGCATTAAAAAAGCCTAAGATTTTCTGAGGCTTTTTTGGAAAATTTTTATAACGAAATTAAAGTCCTGTAATTTCGCAAACGTATATGAAGGAAAACATTACAACCACCGAAAAAAGCCAAGTTACGACTTGAGGATACGGAGTTGTCGGTTGAGCGGGAAGATTAACGATTTTATCCACGGTTTCCTTAATGTTTTTCACTATACACACCTCTTACAAAAAATTAATATGTTTAGTTTATTTAAAACCGATTTTTTTTATATCGTATAAATGGTGTATTTTTGACAAAAGAAAACGGCCGAACAAATGTCCGACCGTTCCTTTTGCGTGGATAAGATTTTATTTTTGTGTGCAACCGAAGGCAACCGTAACAGTTTCTTTCGGGTTGATTGATGAGATTTTTGCACCGTTGGGGTCAACAAGGTAAGCAACTTCTTCGCCTGACAATTGGAACATACCCATTGCGCCGGAGAAGGCTGTTCTTGTCGCATCAACAGGGGCTTTGACGAGTGCTTTTGCAGAGTCTGCGTAACTTCTTCCTGCGGCTTTAAATTCGCCTTGGAATACTTCGCCTGTACCTGTGCCGACACCGCCTACGACATTTTCAACCGCGTTACCTGCGCTGACAATCGCACCACCGACTGTTCTGCCGATTGTACCCAAGAGTCCGCCTGTCCATGTGAACGGGAATGATACCAATCTCGCAACAGGGTTAGGAGTGTGTGCTTTGTCTACTTGTGCGGTCAATACTTGTTGCGGCAAGTCTGCTTTGCAATCTTCGTATTGGATTGTTTCAAATGACAATCTGAGTGAACCTTCGCAATTTTTTGTCGGACGGTTAACTTCAAGGACTTTACCTCTTACGATTGAACCGCAAGGGAATGTTTGTCCGTTGAGTGTGATTTCTTCAGTTGTCGTACCTGCAAATCTGTCTCCTACGTTTGCAGTTCTTGCGTTGATTTGGTCATTGAAGTTGAGTTGAAGTGTCGGCAACGTAATTGTTTGTTCGTGTTCGATGTATGCTGCCGCACCTGTACAACCGCAGTTGTCTGCGCTGACTTTGTCAACATTTGAGTAACCCAATGATTCTCTGATGTTTTCGAGCATTGATGCGATTTCCGCACGGCTTGCATCTTTGTTCGGGTTAATCATATCGGGTTTCGGTGAGTCTTTTAATGCACCTGCTTGAATTGCTTTTGCAACAGGGATTTTTGCCCATCCGGGGATGTCGTTTGCATCGCAGTATTGGCTCAAGATTTCATTTGCTTTGCATTCGTCCATTCCGCAGTTAATACCTTTTGAAAGAATTGTGAATGCTTCAACTCTTTTTACGGGTTGGTTCGGCTTGAACAAGTTGTCGGTATAACCTTCCATCAAGCCGTTTGCTACCGCTTTGTTAATCATTTTGTTTGCCCAGAAGTGGCGGGGAACATCTTTGAATGTTTTGTGCGGACAATTGCTGCCGCTGTTCAAAAGATTGAAGCCCTTAATAGTCATTGTTGCCATTTCTGCACGAGATACGGGAAGATTAGGCTTGAATGTTCTGTCAGGATAACCTGCGATAATGTTGTTTTCTGTCAATTTGTTGATGTCGCATCCTGCCCAGAAGCCTGTCGGTACATCGTCAAACGCGCTTACCAACGGTGCTGCTGCGCCTGTTGTTGTTGAAATTTCATAAGGTTCAAGTGTTTTCTTCGTGGCTTCCATACTGTTTTCGGTTTGGATACTGATTGTTTCACAAGCCTGTACAGGTGCTTCCACGTCGATGGCTACTTCGTTGTTGTTGTTAAGACAGGGACACGCTGCTGCGCCCGTCATTTCATTGTCTTTGTCTCTTGCAACGGGAATACCTATTTTTTCACCCTTTGCACTTTCACCGATATAAACGCCTGCGTCTTTTTCACCGATAACTTGGTTTGTGCCGTATACTGCCGCAGGGTATGCGTATTGCTGCATCATAAATGCTTTTTGGTCTTTGTCGGGAAGCGGGCATGCTGCGCCTGTCGGAACTTTGTCTTCGCAAGGATTTACTTCGCTTTTGCAAGGTGATTGTTCTTCAAGGTCACAAGTCGGTGCTTCTTGCTTTTTGCAAGGTTCGCATTCTTGTTTAGGCTGTTTGCATTTGCAATTGTCTTTTTGACTGTGACATTTCGGACATCTCTTTGTTTCAGGTGTTACAATTTCGGGGCAATCATTCGTCGGACAAGCCGCGATAAGTTGATATTCCGTAGTCGGTGTTGCGGGTGCCAATGTTATTTCTTCCGCAAATGCTCCGTTAATTGCAATCGTTGAGAGAACAAGTGCTAATGTTAATTTGTTCAAGTTCATTTTACCTCCTTATGAGAACTGTGTAGACTTTCACTTTTTCTTACTTATGAATTATGCAGTCTAAACCGCGCGTTTATCATTACCGAAAATTCCTATCCGGTTGGGTTATTTCAATTTTGTACAAAATTTATGAATTGTTGTATAATAATCAGAGTAACAATTTGAGAAAGATTTATTATGCCTACAATTTACATTACAGATGTAACAAACCGTGACGGCGTACAGACTTCAAGATTGGGTCTCGCTAAATTACAAAAAACGATTATTAATTTAATGCTTAACAATATGGGAATTACCCGCTCAGAGTTCGGCTTCCCGACAACAAGACACGAACTTAACTATTTGAACGGAAATTTGGAACTCGTTGACCGCGGTGTCATCGACAAGACAATCCTTTCGGGGTGGATGAGGGCTTTATCAAACGACGTTATCCAATCTTTTCAAAACGTTCCGAGATTGCAACACGTTAACCTTTCGCAATCGACTTCCGAACAAATGATTACGGGTAAATATCAAGGTAAAAAGACTGCCGACGATATTATCAAAATGACCTGCGAAGCAGTCGAAACCGCTACTTCCTGCGGCGCGCTCACTATCGGGGTAAATGCCGAAGATGCATCAAGAACGGATTTGGATTTCTTGATTAAATTCGGGCTTGAAGCCAAAAAAGCAGGCGCTCACAGACTCAGATACTGTGATACTTTGGGCTATGACGACCCTCAAACTGCTTACGACAGAATTTATGCCTTGGCTAAGGCTTTGCAAATACCTATCGAAACTCACTTCCACAACGATTTGGGTATGGGGGTTGCTTGCTCCGTTATGGGTGCAAAAGCCGCTATTGATGCAGGCGTTGACACTTACATCAACACCGCAATTAACGGTATGGGCGAAAGAGCAGGTAATGCCGATTTGGTATCTTGTATTTTGGCAATCAAAAAATCGAGCGGTTTCTCCAAAAAATATAAACTCGATGAAAATATCGACCTTTCAAAATGCTGGAAACTCGCAAAATACACCGCTCTCGCGTTCGGAGTGCCTATTCCGATTAACCAACCTGCGGTAGGTGACAATGCGTTTGCTCACGAGTCGGGCATTCACGCTGACGGCGCTTTGAAAGACAGAAGAAATTACGAACTCTACGATTTTGAAGAACTCGGAAGAGGAGAGCCTGAAATTATTGAAACGGGCAGAAAAATTACTGTCGGTGAATACGGCGGTATTAAAGGTTTCAGAAACGTTTATCAAAATTTGGAATTGGAATTTAAAGACGAGGATGAAGCAAGAACAATCCTTGAACTTGCCAGATATGCAAACGTTCACACGCAATTACCTTTGACGGTAAGCGAACTCAAGTTTATCTATTATTATCCGGATGTTGCTGCAAAAGTTATGACGGTTATGCCGTATTACGAACCGAAAGGCGCGCTTTTGCAACGTCTTAGAATGACAGCAGATCCGATATTGGTTGTATAGGAGATATTATGGGACAAACATTAGCAGAAAAAATTATATCCGCACATACAGAACACCCTGTTAAAGCAGGTGATTTGTGCATTGCGAAAGTGGATGTTACCGCTGTTCAAGACGGTACGGGACCTCTCACTATCAGCGAATTTAAAAAACTCGGAATCGACAAGCCGAAAAATCCGCAAAGAATGATTTTGTTTATCGACCACGCTACGCCTTCCCCGAGAAAAGAACTTTCAAACTCACATATGGTTATGCGTCAATTCGCAAAAGAAACAGGCGCGGTTCTCTCTGAAGGTGGTATGGGTGTTTGCCACCAAAGATTGGTCGAACAATTTGTAAACCCAGGAGAAATCCTCTGCGGCGCAGACTCTCACACTTGTACATCAGGTGCACTCGGTGCGTTCGCTACGGGTATGGGCAGTACGGACGTTGCGGTTGCTTCCGCTCTCGGAAAAACGTGGCTTAAAGTTCCTCAGTCTTTTAAAGTCGTAGTAAACGGCGTTTTCAGACAAGGTGTTTTCGCTAAGGATTTGATGCTTCATTTAATCGGCTTAATCGGCGCTGACGGTGCAACATACAAGGCTCTCGAATTTTGCGGTTCAACAATCGAAGCGATGACAATGTCGGAAAGATTTACTTTGGCTAACATGGCTGTCGAAGCAGGTGCTAAAGCAGGTCTTTTTGCTACTGATGAAAAGACTTATGCATTTTTGGAACAACAAAAACGCGAACACGCTTTCAAACACATTGACTTTGATGATGATGCGGAATACGAACGTGTTATAAATATCGACGCTTCGGAAGTTGTTCCGATGGTTGCTTGTCCGCACACGGTCGATAACGTTAAACCCGTATCGGAATTGAGTTCCGTAAAAGTTAATCAGGTCTTTATCGGAAGTTGTACAAACGGAAGAATTGAGGACTTGCGTATCGCTACTAAAATTTTGAAAAAACAAAAAGTTCACCCTGACGTAAGATTGATTGTCGCTCCAGCGTCAAAAGAAGTAATGATGCAAGCCTTGAGAGAAGGTTTGATTGAAATTATGACTTACGTCGGAGCATCAATTATTCCCCCGGGATGCGGACCTTGCGTCGGCGTTCACGCGGGTATTTTAGGTGACGGTGAAGTTTGTTTGTCTACACAAAACAGAAACTTCCAAGGCAGAATGGGCAACCCGAAAGGTGAAATTTATCTTTCATCACCTGCCGTTGCTGCTTATTCGGCTGTTTGCGGCTACATTGCCGACCCTACGGAAATTTTATAAAGGAGAAATAAATGTTAAAAGGAAAAGCATGGAAATTCCCGGATAATATATCAACTGACCACATCGCTCCAGGCAGATTGTTTCACTTGCGTTCAAATTTGCCCGAATTTGCAAAACACGTTCTTGAAGATGCCGATCCAAACTTCGCATCTAACGTTCAAAAAGGCGATTTCGTAGTTGCAGGCTCAAATTTCGGTTTGGGTTCATCAAGAGAACACGCTCCTCAAATTATTAAATTGTCGGGTGTTAGCGCTGTTATCGCAAAATCTTTTGCGAGAATTTTTTACAGAAACGCAATCAATATCGGTCTTTTGCTCCTCGAATGCGATACCGACGGAATTGATGCACAAGATGAACTCGAAGTTGATGTCAGAGAAGGGTTTATTAAAAACCTTACTAAAAATACGGTTATTAACTTCAAGCCTCTTCCCGAAGTTATGATTAAACTTCAGCAAGATGGCGGTTTAATCAACCATATCAAGAAATATGGCGATTTTAAACTTACATAATATTAACCCTAGGTTCTAAATATTTCTTAATAATTAATTATTCTGTTTGATAAATTTTTCTTAACATTTTGTAATAATGAATTTGTTCACAGATTGGGAGAGAAAAATGAATTTAAACGAAGAATGTTTATTAGGCTATTTGGCGAACATCAACAATTCGCAAGATTTTGTTATCGAAAGCGGTATTACGAATGAAATTTCGGATTTACCGGAGTATAATGAAACGGCTTGGTTATTTGTATAAAATAGAAATTCGGGTAGAAAAGTGAATATTAACTCAGTAATTAATTTTTTCAAGAACAATAAGTCAATAATCCTTTACACGTGCGTAATCGTGTTGGTATTGGCTTTATTGGCATTTGTTATCACAAAAAGCAATTCGGGTAATTTCTTTAAGTCGACCGAACTTAAAAGTTTTGACTTGAGACAGTCCGTAATTGCAGATTCCAAAAAGGTTTCGGATGATATCGTAATTCTTACGGTAGATGATGAAAGTTATGAATATTTCATCAATAAATATGGTGATTGGCCGATTCCGAGACGTGTTTACGCAAACATTTTGAATTATGTTGAAGAACAAAATCCTTATGTAGTCGGTTTCGATTTGTTGTTCGTTCATTCATTGAAAAGCAATGTCGGCTCTGATGCGAGACTTGCTTCTACTATGGCAAAATACGACAACGCATTTACGGCTATAAGTTTTGATGATATGGATTTTGAAGTCAGAGAACCTATCGGACTTCCCGAAAAGTTGGCTGCAAAATTGGATATCAAATCCAAAAACTTTGCTCCGCAAATCATTCCGAATTGCAGATCTTTGTTCCCGCAACTTATGAATGCGACGGATAATATCGGTCACATTAACACGGCAAAAGATGATGACGGTATCACTCGTTCAATACCGCTTTACATCGCATATCCGAAATACCATATCAACGAAAAGGGCGATTTCGCTTATAACAAGGAAGATATTAATTATTATCCTTATATGACTTTCAAAATGGCGCAACATTATCTTGCCGAAAAAAATCGTATTTCTTACGAAGATTTGGAAACTCCCGCAGTTGTTCAAAACGGCAAATTGAAAATCGGCAGCGATTATTCTTTCCCGATTGCTAACGATGCCAGAGTTATGCTCAACTGGTACGGCGAAACAGGTATGGAAAAAAATGCGAAAACATTTAAGTACATTCCTCTTTGGAAAGTTGACAAGGCTATGAACGGCGATTTTGAACTCCCTGAAGATACCTTCAAAAATAAAGTCGTATTCATTGGCACAAGCGTATTTTCGTTGTCAGACATCAAGAGTGTTCCGACTTCAAAATATATGCCCGGTGTTGAAATTCACGCGACATTGTTTAACAACTTCATTGATAATTCGTTCATCAGACAAGCATCTGCGACACAAAACATTGTAATTTCGTTGATGTTAGCCGCAATAGTTGCACTTATCGCGTTTTACAGCACTTCGGTCGTTATGTCGATTGCTTTATCAACGGTTGTCGTTATGGCTTATTGCGTATTATCAACTTTGATTATGCAGTTCTTTAACCTCTGGATTTGGCTCGTTTTGCCGATAGTTCTTTCAATCGTTGCGATAATTTGCGTTTACGTTGTTAAGTACATTTTGAAATCGAGAGACTTTGAACTTACTTACAAACTCGCAACAACGGACGGTTTGACGGATTTGTACAATCACAGATTTTTCCAAGAACAAATGGCAATGTGCATTGCGGATTGCAAACGTTACGGCAGAAAGTTCTCGTTGATTATGATTGATATCGACTTCTTCAAGAAGTTCAACGATACCTACGGACACCAAGCAGGTGACGCTGTTTTGAGAGGGGTTGCTCACACTCTTAAAAGAAACGTAAGAAGTTCTGACGTTGTTTGCAGATACGGTGGTGAAGAAATGGCTATCATATTGAAGGATACCGATTTCGATCAGGCATTCCTCACGGCTGAAAAAGTCTGCAAAACAATTGCGGAAAAACCGTTCAAGATTGCTGCAAATACTGAAAAACAAGTAACTATCAGTTTGGGTGTTTCGACATTCCCCGACCACGGTCAAACAGTTCAAGAAATGATTGAACACGCTGACCAAGGCTTATATGCCGCAAAAGAAAACGGCAGAAACCAAGTCGGCAGAATTGAATAGCTGATTAGTTTACAGATGATTAAAAAAAAGGTACAATTCTAAAATAAGGATTGTACTTTTTTATGAATAAATTTTGGAAAATATTAATATCAATATTGGCTCTGCTCGTTATTACAGAGGGGATGTCGTACGTTTTGTATTACATGAAATATCGTGAGGCTATAAAAATTCAATGGCAAAACGGAAACAAATTCTTTTTCACTTACGGAATGCCGAAAGAATTTTCTCCTGACGATATTGTGTATAACTGGCATAACAGAGTTTTTAAGAAAAACGGGGGCAAAAAGCCTTTTGCGGTTGTCGGATGTTCGTTTGCCGAGGGTTCGTGCTTAGAGGACAAGCAAACTTTCGGCTACAAGGTTTCCGATATGACGAACAGAACCTGCTATCAACGCGGGGTTACTGCAACGGGGTTGCCATACGTTTATTATCAAATAAAAAATAAACTTATTCCGCAAGATTCCGAATACGTCGTTTATGTCTTTATTTACGACCATTTGTTCAGGCTAAATCAGGATTTTCTGGGTTATTGGTCCGACAGGTTCAATCTCAGATATGAAGTTAAAAACGGGGATATTCAGCAGGTTGTGCATAAATATCCGCTGCTTTTTTCGTTGTATTCAACGAGATTGGTGCGCGAGAAACTTTCGGACTTTGATGATGAAAAAGAAATGCAGGATTTTGTCACGTTCAAGCCGCTTTTGGCTCAAACTATGGTTGAATTTAAGAAAAATTATCCCAATTCAAAGTTCGTCTTTTTGGAATACCCGAGCGGATATAACGACTTTTTTGTCTTGCCGCCGAAAATTATCGACTTTATAAAAGAGCAAGGCTGCATCTATATCAATGCCAACGATTTGACAGGCAAGGATTTGGGCGAGCCTGAATATAAAGTCGAGGGTGAAGGTTTGCACCCCAACGAAAAAGCGTGGGATGAATTAACCCCGAAATTCGTGGAAAAAGTCGGTATTTAACTATTCTTCGGAACTTTTCTTTTGCTTTCTTTCTTTTGAGATTGAAGAAAGTTCCGATGCGCTCAAAGAATGGTATGAAAAGTCCGTTTTGAGCGCCAAATAAACTCTGTACAACGAACGTAACAGGTTTTCGTCTTTATCAATCGCTTCAATTAAAAGTTTTCTGATTCTTTCTTTTTCAAGGTGTCGTTCAAGTACGAAAAATTCGTAAATTTCGACTCCCAAAACTTGTGACAAGTGGATTAAAGTGTTCAATCTCGGCGCGTATTTGCCGTTTTCGATATAACTTATGTTCGGCAAGCCGATTCCGATTTTTTCAGCCAACTCTTTTTGAGAAAGACCTCTGATTTTTCTCAATCTTGCAATATTTTTACCTATTGCCTTTCTGGTTTCTTTCTCCATTTTTCAATCCTAACTATTCAAACAAGGCTCTTGTAAAGTCTTGTGCATTAAAATATTTTAAATCCGTGATTTTTTCGCCGACGCCGATTAATTTTACGGGAAGTTTTAATTCCTTCGCAATGGCAATAATAATGCCGCCTTTCGCACTTCCGTCGAGTTTTGTCAACGCAATGCCCGTCAAATTTGCCGCTTCTTTGAATATCTTCGCCTGTTGAAGCCCGTTTTGTCCCGTGTTTGCGTCAATTACAAGCAAACTTTCAACAAAATCGTTCGGTGCAAGTTTATTAATAACAACCGCAATCTTGCCGAGTTCTTCCATAAGATTGTGCTTGTTTTGCAATCTTCCTGCCGTGTCTATCAAAAGCACGTCATAATTTTCACTCTGAGCCTTTTTTATTGCGTCAAAAACCACCGCTGCCGCGTCGATGCCGTCTTTTCTTACGATATCCGCGCCTGCTCTTTCCGACCAAATATTAAGTTGTTCTTCTGCCGCTGCTCTAAATGTGTCGCCCGCCGCAACGAGAACTTTTTTACCCTCTTGCTTGAATTGATATGCAAGTTTCGCAATCAAAGTCGTTTTGCCCGCACCGTTTACGCCCGTGATTAAGAAAATATTTAAGCCGTCTTTGGTTTTGAGGGCTTCGGAGCCTGCTGATTTTAAAATCTCGTCAAACTCGTTTTTCAAAAACTCTCTGATTTCAGATGGTTTAATCCTTGAGTGTTTTTCTCTGATTTTATCGGTAATTTCTGCCGCCGTATTTACGCCCAAATCAGCTTTTATAAGAAGTTCTTCCGTGTCATCAATCGCAAATTCGTCAAACTCTTCTTTGTCCTCAACATTTGAAGTTACGCTTTGCACGAGTGATTTTGCAGTATTCGCAACGACTGATTTTAATTTTTCAAAAGAAAAGGAAAAGCCTTCTTTTTCTTCTCTTTCTTCGGTTTCAGTCTGCTTTATTTCTTCTTTCTGCTCGGTTTCTTTCTTCTTAAAAAAATCAAACATTACTGACTTAACTCATTTTCTTTAATAACTTTTGCCAAAATTGCGTTGATAAATGATGCGCTGTCTTCCGTTGAATAACGTTTTGCAAGTTCAACCGCTTCATCAACTACAACTTTCATCGGTGCTTCTTTTACGAAACAAAGTTCGGTAATTGAAATTCTTAAAATATCTTTGTCTGTTTTGACAAGTCTTGCAAAATCCCAACCTACTGCGAGTTTTTTGATTTTATCGTCAATTTCTTCGTGGTTTTCAACATAAGCGTTCGTGAGTTTTTTAATGTATGCTTTTGTTTCTGAATTTTCTTCCAATGCGGACATTTCTGCGATTTCCAACGCAGCAAATGCTTTTTCGCAAACATCAGCGATGCTTGTCAATCTGCCTGACATATCCGATGTGAGCGGAATCGGGACAGGTACGTCATTGCTTTCTATCGGTCTTGCGAGGTTTGTCGGGTGATTTGCTTCGTATTCGTCAATGTATTGAATCATATCAACCACAGAACCTGCTTGAAGTTTTAATTCTTCATAAGCATTATTCGTCAATGTTCTTATTGAATTTACAATAATTTGATTAAAATCTTTGCTTTTATATTGTTTTAAATCTTCGCCCAATTGCGAAAACAAGATAAGAGTTAATTCTCTTGCAGCACGTCTTGCTAACATAATTTATTCCTTTACTGTATGTGTTGATTTTATTAAACATTAAACAAAGTCAAAAGTCATCATTATTTTTCGGAACTTAAAAGTTTGTCGAAATATTCTATAGTTTTCGTCAAACCTTCCGTAATATCGACTTTCGGCTCCCAGTTAAGTTTTTCTTTTGCCAAAGAAATATCGGGTCTGCGTCTTGTCGGATCGTCCGACGGTAACGGTTTATAGATGATTTTCGATTTTGAATTTGTCAGTTTTATAATCATTTCAGCAAATTCCAAAATGCTTCTCTCGGACGGATTTCCAAGGTTTACGGGTCCGATAAAATCATCGTTGTTCTGCATTTTTATAAGTCCGTCAACGAGGTCCGAAACGTAACAGAACGAACGTGTTTGGCTTCCGTCGCCGTAAATCGTAATGTCCTGATTTTGAAGCGCTTGAACAATAAAGTTTGAGACTACTCTGCCGTCGTTTTTGTCCATATTCGGTCCGTAGGTGTTAAAAATTCGGACAATTCTTATGTCAACTTTGTTTTGACGGTGATAATCCATCATAAGTGTTTCGGCACAACGTTTTCCCTCGTCGTAGCAACTTCTTATTCCGATAGGGTTTACGTTGCCCCAATAATCCTCTGTTTGAGGATGAATTTGCGGGTCGCCGTATATTTCACTCGTTGAGGCTTGCAAAATCCTTGCCTTGCAACGTTTTGCCAATCCGAGCATATTAATTGTACCCATTACCGAAGTTTTGATGGTTTTAATCGGGTTGTATTGGTAACTCGGCGGACTTGCGGGGCAAGCGAGGTTATAAATTTGGTCTGCTTCTGCGTAAAATTCCTTCGTTACGTCGTGTCTGACAAGTTCAAAACGGCTGTTTCCGATAAGGTGACGGATGTTATCTTTTGAACCCGTGAAAAAATTATCGAGACAAATTACGTCGTTGCCCTCGTTTACGAGTCTGTCGCAAAGATGACTTCCGATAAATCCTGCTCCGCCTGTAATTAAAATACGGCTCATTAATTTGCCCCTTTCAGTTTGATTTCCCACTCATAAGCGGTTTTTACGCTGTGTTCAAAAGAGTTTTTCGGCTCCCATCCGAGTTCGTTTTTGGCTTTTGTATTATCCGCAACCAAAATTGCGGGGTCGCCCTCTCTTCTCGGCATTTTCTTGACGGGAATGCTTTTTCCGATAACCTGTTCGCAAACGTCAAAAACTTCTTTCACCGTTGTACCCTCTTGTGTTCCGAGGTTGAAAAAGTTTGTTTCTCCTCCGTTATTGAGGTATTTGAGCGCTAAGATATGGGCTTGTGCCAAATCTTCGACGTTTATGTAATCCCTTACGCAGGTGCCGTCTTTTGTATCGTAGTCATCACCGTACATTTCAAAGGTTTTTCCGTCCCCGAATGAGGATTTTAAAATGTTCGGGACAAGGTGAGTTTCGGGAGTGTGCCATTCGCCGACTCTGCCCTCGCTATCTGCACCTGCAACGTTGAAATATCTTAATCTTACGGATTTTAAGCCGTATGCCTTGTCGTAGTCATCCATTATTCTTTCAATCATCAATTTTGTCTGTCCGTACGGATTTATAGGCAATTGAGGATGGTTTTCGTCAATCGGTGTATAGACGGGTTCGCCATAAGTCGCGGCAGTAGATGAAAATACGATTTTTTTTACGTCGTTTTCAAGCATTGCTTCTAAGAGGTTCAATGTTCCGCAAACGTTATTCTGATAGTATTTTTGAGGATTTTTAACGGATTCTCCGACCTGTGAAAATGCGGCAAAGTGCACGACTGCGTCGATTTTGTTATTCTCAAAAACTTTTTTAATGTCGGTTTTGTTTTGCAAATCGCCCTCTGAATACGTCAAAGTGCCATATTTTTTGAGCGTTTCAACGGTTTCTTTATGACCCGTTGAAAAATTGTCAAAAATATGGACGGCAAAACCTTCTTTCAGTAATGCCAAAACGCAATGACTGCCTATGTATCCTGCTCCACCTGTGACTAATATCATTTCGGACTCCTGTTTTTCTCTATGATATTACAACTATTGCTTTTTGGCAAAGTTTTTCAGATTGAAAAATTCTTCGTTATGGAAAGGTCTTCCTTTGTCGTTGTCGAATTTTGGACGGGATGGGTCTTTTTGCGCGTTTTGGTTTCAATCTGAGACTTTTTGTCGATTTTTATTAAATTTGAGGTATTTTTTTGTTTTTTAACTTCTTTAGCCGATTGTTTTTCAATAGGGGTGTTTTCCGTTGTCGGTTCCGGTGTTTTGATTTTCGACATCAATATTAAAACAGACAAAATAACGAAACTTATGATAATCGTAATTTGCAAAATTTTGCCGAAAATATTCGGTTTTTCGTTGTTAATTTCCTCTTTTTTATTGGATTTTTTGTTTTGTTTTTTTGCTTTTTTTTGTTTTTTTTCAAAACTGTTAATGTAGCCGTTTTGGTCGTTAACGCGTTGTTTTTCGTTTTCGAGTTCTTGTTTGTATCGTTGTTGGAGGCTGTTATTTTTTTCGCCCAAAACGAGAAGTTTTTCGTCGAAAAGAAGTCTGTTAATATTATCGTCTTTTGTTTTTGAGTAAGCGTAATTTACGCAAGCCTCAAATGCGTGTTCAAGGCATTCTAAGGCTATTTCGCCGTCGTTTCCGCTTTTTTCCGAGTGGGTTGCGATGTTGCCTTGCTTTTTCAAAAAGTACATATCGCTGATAAATTCCTGCTCGTATTTTGTGTCGCAAGAAATTGTTTTGAGTTTATAGAGCATATCGTCGAATGTATCGCCCTCTTGGGCTTTGCAGCCTAGAATTGTCTTTGTCATAACTTCCGCCATTTTTCTGGTTTGGGTTATGCATTGGTCGTAATACTCGTCACGAAAGAGTTTTTCGGCAGTTTCTCCGAGTTCGTAAAAGTTTTTATTTATGCTTTTTATAAAATCAAAATTGCCCATAATTAAATTTTATCAGCAACGGATTTTTAAACCATACTTCATAATTAGTAAATAAGTCTTTTGAAAAATCTGAAAATGTATTAAAATAAACAAAAAAGTAATGAGGCGGATATGACAGATTTGAAACTTAAAATTGACAAAAGCAAGTGCGTTCAATGCGGAATGTGTGTTAAAGATTGCAGTTGCGCGGTTTTGGAACTCGACAAGACGACGAATTTCCCGAAAGTTGCAGAAGGCGGTGAACTCCGTTGTATGAAATGTCAGCATTGCTTTGCGATTTGTCCGACGGGTGCGTTGTCAATTTTGGGCAAAAATCCCGAAAAATCCGAACTTCCTCAAAAAAATTATCCCGAAGATATTCTGAATTTAATAAAATCAAGAAAATCTATCAGACAATTAAAAGCTGAAAATATCAGTAAAGAAGATTTTGAAAAACTCAAGGAAATGCTCCCTTGGATTCCGACAGGATGCAACGACCACAGGCTTTTGTTCACCTTTATCGACGATATTGATTTGATGAATAATTTCAAAAATTTGACTTACCAAAAATTGAAAGAATTGTATTCCAAAAATCCTTATCCGAAAGAAGCGATGAAATTATTGCGTTTGAAAGATGCTGTACTTGCGGGTAACGATGTTATTTTCCGTAATGCACCGCACGCGGTTATTGTTTCATCTCCCGATGATGCGCCTTGTGCGGAAACCGATCCTGTCATCGCGCTCAGTTATTTTGAACTTTACGCAAACGCGCTCGGTCTTGCGACTGTTTGGTGCGGGCTTATGACCTACACATTAAAGGTTTTCCCTGATTTGGTAAAAGAACTCAAAATTCCGCAAAATTACAAGCCGGTTTACTGTATGCTTTTCGGAAAGCCTGCTGTTTCTTATAAGAGAATTACTCAGCCAGAAAAATACAGAATTATGACTTACGGGAAGACTCTTGAAAAATTTTATGCTTTCTTGAAGAAAATCAAAACTTCCGTGATAAATTTTGTTAAATAATTATTATTTCAAATCCTTGTCTGTGCTAAAATTATTCCGATTTTAAAATAACTTGTGAGGAATGATATATGTATTGCACAAAAAAATTGACGGATGATTTGACTTGGGTCGGCGTGAACGACAGACACTTGTCGTTGTTTGAAAACGTTTACCCGATTGAAAAAGGTGTTTCTTATAACTCTTATGTTTTGCTCGACGAAAAAACGGTTTTATTTGACACGGTCGATAAATGTTCGTCGATGCAATTTTTTGAAAACGTTAGCCACGTTCTCGGTGACAGAAAACTCGATTACATTATCGTAAACCATATGGAACCCGACCACGCGGCAACTTTACAGGAAACTGTCGAAAAATACCCCGAAGCTAAAGTTGTTTGCAACAAAAAAGCACTCGAAATGATTAAGCAATTCTTTGACTTTGACATTGATTCAAAAGTTACGGTTATTGCGGAAGGCGATACATTGAATACGGGTAAACACAACCTTACGTTCGTTATGGCGCCTATGGTTCATTGGCCCGAGGCTATGGTGACTTATGATACGGTTGATAAGATTTTGTTCTCTGCGGATGCTTTCGGTACTTTCGGCGCAATGAGCGGTAACATCTTCGCGGACGAAGTGAACTTTGAAACCGAATGGCTCGACGAAGCAAGACGCTATTACACCAACATTGTCGGCAAATACGGAATGCAGGTTCAAGCGCTTTTGAAAAAAGCATCTGCCCTCGAAATCAAGATGATTTGCTCGCTTCACGGTCCCGTTTGGAGAAAAAATATCGAATGGTTCATTGACAAATACCAAAAGTGGAGCAGTTACACTCCCGAAGAAAACTCGGTTTTGATTTTGGTCGGCTCAATCTACGGTCACACCGAAAATGCCGCTGAAGTTCTCGCAACAAAATTATCCGATTTGGGTATCAAAGATTTGAAATTTATGGATGTATCAAGAGTTCATCCCTCTTACGTTGTCGCAGAAGCGTTTAAATACAGCCACATCGTAATCGCTGCCGCTTCTTACAACACGGGAATCTTTACTCCGATGGAAACGGTTCTTCTCGATTTGAAGGCTCATAATCTCCAAAACAGAACATTCTCCATTATGTACAACGGTTCTTGGGCGCCCGTCAAAGAAACCGCATTCACGGACATTCTCTGTGCGATGAAAAACTCTACGATTTTGAATAACGTTATCAAAATTACATCCTCTTTCAAAAGCTCTCGTGAAGCCGAATTGGATGCTATGGCTCAAGAAATTAAAGAGTCGATTAAATAACAATTTCTGTCAAAAAAAGAGCCTGCCGAATTTCAGCAGGCTCTTTTTATTTGTCTTTTCTCTTATTTCAAATGTTTTGAAAATGCGATTAATTTTGCAATTCTAAGTTATCCGTAAGTTGGATATAGAGTTTGTCTCCGGGTTTTGCCTTGTAGTGCAAGCCTGGGGTGCATAAAAAGCCGATTGCACCTACTGCTACGCCGACAGGAAGACCGATTGCCAAACCGCCGACTACTACCGCGCCTGCCGCAACACCGATACCGCATCCTGCACCTGTTGCAACCGCTGCCGTTCCGAGTACGCCGCCTAAGCCTTTGCCCATTGCGTTAAGTTTTCCTCTCGAAAGTTCTTGTTTTTTTGCGTATACTTTCGCTTTCAGCGGGAGTTTGCAGCCGTTCGGCATAACAATTGTGTCAAAGCACAAAACGACTTTTCCGCTTCTGTTAAAGGATTTCGGCTTCTTTACGGAGATAACTTCCGCTTCAACTCTTGAACCGCAAGGTACAACCATTGTTCCCTCTCTGGTTTGCAAGCCGCTGTTTAATAAAAATCCTACTCTGTCACCGACTTTTGCCGTTTTACTTGAAAAATCTTGCGCGTATTCAAGTTCGATAACGTTATATTCAATAATAGTGCTTAAATTCGGGGTCGTGATTACAATATCCGTCGGTGATTTTTTTGAAACTTCTTTGTTTTGTTTCAAGTGTTCGGTTTGGATGCAATTGTCTGCGGCAATTGATATTCCGCCATTTACGAACAAAAACATTCCTAACAATAAACTACAAATTTGTTTTTTCATAAATTCTCCGTTTCTAAAATATGTGTCTGAATTGTAAGCGTTTTTCAAACAAAAATCAACCTGTATTAAGAATTATTTTTTGTTTTTCTTTCTTCGATAAAATTTGATATTCCATTATAACAAACTGTTATCGCAAGCGGAAGTGCCAAGCCTGCGATTGTATAAATAACCCACATATACCCCGAACCGTCATAGACAGGTGAAGATGCAAGTCTGTATATCGGCAGATGTTGAAGTTTTACAACCGCATAAGTCACAAACTTAAATCCGACAATGTGCAGGCACAATATCATCATCGTACTTTTGCCGATATAAGAAAAAAACGGTGCCAACTTCGATTTTGAAACCAAAACCGCGATATTGTAAACCATAAAATATCCCAAAAACGACAAGACTATAAAAACAAGCGGATTTCCGATGATATTTGCGCTGATGTCAATTGCTGCAAGTGAATTGTTTCCGATAAAGTTTATAAGAATTGCCGAAGCCGCTGCATATATTATGTTTTTATATTTTGAAAAATCTTTCGTTCTGAATTTTGTATAAAGATATTTTCCCGACGCGTGCAACGAAAATGCTGCATAAATAAAATAAAACGGGTCGTGATTTTGCTTTGAAAGCCATAAAAATACTATACTCAAAGTCAAAACTGCTATATCTTCATTAATAAAACGGATTTTCTTTATCAAAAATCTGCAAATAACATACAAAACCAGCGAAAAGAACAATATTCTCAAAAACCAAACACTTCCGATTAATGGTTCGGTCGGAATGAATTTTACGGTATAAAACAATTGCTTCAAAATATCGTCGTATACGTGCGAAATTCCGATACTGTTTCCTCTGTCTCCGACTAAAAACAACACGTTGTCCGTATAAATATTCATTTTTATAAATGTGTTGTGCAAAAGCACGAAAACCGTGCCAAGTCCTACAAACGGCAAATAAAGCCGCTTTATCTTTGAAACAATGTATTTGAAAACGGATTTTGCGCTTTCATAATGTTTTTGTGAGATGAAAATTCCTGAAACCATGAAAAAAATTGAAACGTGAAAATAAAATAAAAACTTAGTAAACGGTGAATCCGCGTGTCCTACAACAACCAGTATTATCGCAATACCTTTTATTATGTCAGGAATCAGTTCTCTTTTCATTCGTTAAATATAGCACAATTTTTTCTATGATAAGTGCGTTTTGAGTTATTTTGTTACAGAGTGTTAAGCAAAATATATATCAAAAAGTCAATTTTTTTGTCCCCAACGACTTTATATAAGAGTAGAGATTGAGGACAAAAACAATGATGACAGCATTATTAAATTTCATAAACAGAAGACAAAGAAAATTTTCACCGCTTTACGTTATCAATATGTAATTATTCGATAGCGTTCTTAAACGCATTATAAAGTTCGGTCGGCATTTTTTGAAGTTTTGCTTCATTCGCTGAAACCGCAACGCAAACGAATTCGGCAGTTACTAAAGTAGCTTCCGATTTTTTGTTTTTAATGGTTTGCATAAAAGTTACCGTTCTCGACTTTACGTCGGCAATTCTTGTTTCGATAATGATATCTTCAAAAATTTTCGCAGGGGATTTATATCTCACGTGCATATCTACAATCGGGAATGCGATGCCTTGCTTTTCGTAATCGGCTACGTCCGCGCCGATTTGTCTGCAAATCATAAATCTGCCTTCTTCAAACCATCTTAAATAACTTCCGTGCCAAACAACCTGATAACTGTCAGTATCGGCATACATAACCGTTGCTTCTCTTATATACTTCATTTCTCACTTACCTTAATTCTTAATTATTTCTTTAATTTCGCAGCAAAAAGCGCCGCCTGAAAATCTTTTAGCTGAACAAGTCTTGAATTTTGTCTTTGATTTCTTGCGGGTCAAGTTCGTTTGTTATGTTATTAATATCCATTGCGACCTGATAGAGTTTTGCGGCTTCGACTTTATCGCCCGTAATTGCGATTGAACGGGCAAGGTTGTAATGAGCAAGCGCATAGTTCGGATTGTGCTTAATCGCTTGTTCAAATAATTCGATTGCCTTTTGAACTCTGCCTAAGTCGTCTAAATAAATAACACCCAAATTGTTGTAGGCAATATCGTATTCGGGGTCGTATTTAATCGCTGTTTCATAAGTTTTTATTGCTTCGTCAATTTTGCCTTTGCCCCAGTACAAATAGCCCAAATTGCAATAAATTTTTGCATTGTGAGGTTCAAGTTCGATTGCTTGTCTGTAAACCGCTAACGCGTTATTGTATTCGCCTTTTTCGTAAAAAGCGCTGCCTAAATTGATATAAATATCAATGTCTCTCGGAGTAAGTACAAACGCTGTTTGATAAGCGCCGATTGCCGCGTCGAGGTTTTTAACGTTTTCTTGGAAAACATAGCCCAAAGTTTGTGCGACGATGCTTGTCCACGAAACTTTCGGATTAATCGTAATTGCGTTTTGATATTCTGCAATCGCCGAATTAATGTCCCCTTTCAAGTAGAAAATATTCGCCAAATTGCTGTGATATTCTGCAAGATAAGGTTGGATAACAATCAATTTCTTATAAATATCCGCTGCGCTGTCGTAGTCGCCAAGTTCTTCATAAACTCTGCAAAGTGAACGGTACGCAATAATATTAAGGCTATCGAGCCAAATCGCAAGTTTGTATTCGCAAATAGCATCTTCGTATTTGCCGAGGATACTGTAAATATCGCCGATTATGCAATAAAGATGCACAAAGCCGGGGGCTTTTTCTACCGCTTTTTGGTAGACTTCGAGCGCTTTTTCGGGGCCGTACATTTGCGCCAAAATAAAGCCTTTGAGCAGCATCGGCAAGAATTTGAAATAGGAAAGTTTTCTCCAAGTTTGCTTTTGTGCTTTCTTATCAAACGGCAATGTCACGGTAGACAAGAACATTTCCCAGTAACTTTTTGCCATTACTTTAAAGTCTTTGAACGCAGAAACTCTAAGCAAACCGCTGATTAAGTAATGCGCTCTCGAAGATTTTAAAGGTGCTGTTTTTACAGCCTCTCTGGCAAGTTCTATAGATTCGTGGAAATAGCCCTTCCTCATTGACGCTTCGGCTTTCATATAGATAGCGTCTGCGGCTTTGGAATCGTGCTGAATAGCCAAATCAAAGTAGTTCATCGCTTTATCAAGGTCGTTTTTATAGAAAAACGCCATGCCGAGTTTGTAGTAAATTTCGGCTGAATCAATATATGATTCGAGCGCTCTTTGATATTCCGAAATCGCTTCATCCGCGTACTGTTTGGACTGGTAGATGTCTAAATGACGTTCCAAATACAAATCGCCGAGCCTTACGTGCAAATCAGGGTTCGTTCCGTATTTGACCAAGGCAAACTGGCAAGTTTCGATTGCCTTTTGCAAATTGCCGGCTCTTTGAAACTTACGGATATCCTTTTCCAGTTTTTTTTGTTCTTGAAGTTTTCCCATGGTTTTTGCGATTTGTAACTTTATTATAGTTCAAATTTGAATAATTTACAGTATATCATTTTTTACGGGTTCTAAACAACTCGCAGGTGCAAGTACCGTCAAAACTTTTGGTCTTGAAAAGTACGTTTGCGCGCATTTTTGGATGTCTTCGCTTGTTACGGCTTGTAATTCTTTTATGAATTTTTCTTCATAATTGTAACCTAAGCCTTGTGCTTCATACACACCCGATAAAGAAGATACAAGCGCGTTTGTTTCAAAATAGAAGCCGCGTTTTCCGATTACGTTGTTTTTTGCATCTTGCAATTCCTGTTCTCCGACGGGGATATTCTTGATTTTTTCAATCTCAACTTTAAATCCGTCGATTGCGGTTTTGATGTTTTTCGGCTCTGTTCCTATGTAAATGCTGAATGATGAGCATTTCGTTCTGGGTTCGTACATACTTCTTACGGTATATGCAAGCCCTTGTTTTTCTCTAAGTTCCAGAAATAATCTCGAGGACAAGCCGCTTGAACCGAGAATTGAGTTCATAATGCAAATTGTTGCATATTCTTTGTCTGTATATGTCGGGAATATCCAACCTTCAAGGATTTGCGCTTGTTTTGCATCATCTTTTTCAATGCAGGAAAGTTTATCTTCAACAAGTTCGTAGTTGGGTGTTTTGCAGGAATAATTTTCGTTGTTGTTCATTTTGCCGAAGTGTTTTTCGAGCATTTTCAAAAGTTCCTGTTCGTCAAAATCACCTACAACAGAGATGATTTTCTTTGAATTTGTCAAAATTTCGTCGTATGTTTTTTGAACTTCTTCTCTTGTTATGTTGTCGATATTTTCCAAAATTTTTGTTGAAGTGTGTCCGTACGGATGATTTTCAAACAAAGTTTTATAAAAATTATCGTAAGCCTTAGCCTTAGGTGAGTCCAATTCCGCTTGGATTTCGCCCTTCATCTTGATAACTTCTTTGTCAAAAGATTCCAACGTTGAGTTGAGCATAATGTCTTGCATCAATTCCAACATATAGTCAAAATCTTCGTTGAGACAAAGACCCTTGAAACGTAAATAATCCGTCTTCATTTCGCTGTACAAATCAATCGCGTTTTCTTCCGTTTCATTTGCAATTTCTTCTGCCGAGCGGGTTTTTGTGCCTTGCAGGAAAAGTCTGTTCAAAAGAACGTTTACACCTGCTTTTTCTTCGGGTTTGTCGAGGCACAAATAAAAAGTTACGGCGGTTCTCGGCGTGTTTTTATTTACTTGCGAAATTACCGTGATTCCGTTGCTTAAAAATGTTTTGTTCATTTATTTATCCTCCGGCATAAGAAGTGCAAATGTTGCGTGGTTTAAGTCGAGATATTCTTTTGCAAAGTTTTGAATATCTTCCGCAGTTATGCTTTCCAAAATCGAAATGTAAGAATTTATAGATTCCGTGCTGTCGCAAACAGTCATATAGTAACCGATGGTTTCTGCAATATCGGATACTGTTTCGCTTGTTTCCGCAAATCTTGCTTTTAATTTTTTGACAGCCTTTTTGAGTTCGCCTGCGGAAATCTTTTCTTTGTACAAGTTTTCGATTTCCTTTGTAATATCTGCGATTGCTTCTTCTTTGTTTTCGGGCTTAAAGTTTGCTTGAACAAAGAAGTTGCCGCCGTCTTTGAAACTGTAATAGTCGGCAGAAACGATGTTGAAAATCGGTTCTTCGACTTTTTCGATAAGGTTTTGGTAAAGTCTGCAACTTTGTCCGTCGCCCATAATGATTGCGACCATATCGCCGAGGATAGAGTCTTTTAAGTCATTTGCGGGCGGGCAAAGGTAGCCGACTGTTAAAAATCCCGTCGTAATATCGGATGTTTTTTCAAAAAACTTCATTTTATCGGTCGGTTTGTCCGGTGTATTAATTCTTTTCGGATTGTTTTTTCTGCCTTCAAAATCGAAGTTTTTAAGGACTAAATCAAGAACTTTATCAAAGTCGAAATCGCCCGCGATAATTGTTGTCATATTTTCGGGGGTGTAATTCGCTTTGTAGTAATCCATAACGGTTTCTCTGGGCATTTCGGCGATTAATTTAGCCGTGCCGATAACGTCAAATTTATACGGGTGTTGAGTGTACATATTGTCGTTGCAGAGGTTGTAGACCTTTGTCCAAGACTGGTCTTCGCGCATTCTGATTTCTTCTGTTACAACGTGACGTTCGCGTTTTGTTTTGATTTGCGGGTTGTTGATGTCGAAAGTTTCGCCGATTTCTTCGGGCGGAATTACGGGGTTCAACATCATATCCGCGTGAAGTTCGATTGCGAGTTTGAAATACTCGTCGTTAGGACCTTTCGGAAGTGTTACGTAATAAAACGTGTAGTCTTTCCACGTTGCTGCGTTGACAATAGCACCTTTTGATTCCAAAAGTTTGTCAAATTCGCCCGCCTTGTGGTTTTTTGTGCCTTTGAACATAAGGTGTTCCAAAAAGTGTGAAACGCCGTTATTTTCTTTTGTTTCGTTGATTGAGCCTGTTTTGACCCACGTGCTGACATTTACAAGTGTACCTTCTTTGTATGCAAGTACGATTTTATGTCCGTTTTCTCTTTCGCAGATTACCGCGGGCTTTTGCAAAAACGGGTAATCCATCGTAGTTTTGGTGATTTTTTCTTCCAAAGTTTAGTCCTCTTTTGTTTTTTCCATTATTGTACCCTAAAAACGGAAATATTGCAGAGTTTTCTGATTTGTTAAGACTTTTACACCGATATTTAGAAATGTTATGATTTGTGAGAGGAAAATTTATGAAAAAAATCGTTTTGATGATATTTGTTTTGATATTTGCGCAGATGTTGTTTGCACAGGATGCTTTTGCTGCAAAACAGTATCGTGAAAAGTATTATCAAAACGAGTGGTGCGGCAGATATCACGGCATTCAGGAATATAAATTAAGAGACGGGGCAAGGGTAGATTGTCTTACGAAAAATTACGCCGTGGAGTTTGATTTTGCACCGAAATGGGCAGAGGGATACGGTCAGGCGGTTTATTATGCCGAAAAAACAGGACGAAAACCTGCGGTGATATTGATTATCGAATCTCCGTCGGATTGGCGGTATTACAATCGAATAAAATCTATTGCGAATAAAAACGGGGTGCAACTTTGGTACATGAAAAGCCCTGCGTATGACGGCTCAAAACCTGCTGCAAAACAACCCGAAACTGTTGACTTTGATAAAATTTGCAGATATGTCTGCGCACTCTTAAAACAGTTCGGGATTTTGTGATTTGAGGCTAAAATTGTTTGAATATAAGCAGTCCGCGACAATTTATTATGACAAATTGTTTGTTCCGCTGAGTTTTTTTCAGGGGTATTAACAGATTGAAAATGTTGTTTTTCGAATATTCAAAAATATTTCTGCCTATTCCTTTTTATAATTCTTAATATTGGCTGGTTTTTAGGCAATAAATGCCTATCTATGGGTTTAGTCGGTTTATATATTATTAAAAAAGGATTTTGTCATGGCAAAAGTTACATCAGCAAAAGTAAAAACAACCGCACCTGTTACAAATAACAAAAAGACCACGGCGGCAGCTCAGACCAAAAAAGCCGCTACTCCCAAGAAAGCCGAGTCGAAAGATGCGGAAGTAAAAGTAGTTTCGCAAAAAACAACAAAAGCGAAAAACGGCGGTACGGTTAAAACCGTTCAGAAAGATGACGGTTCAACTGTCAAAATCACCTACAACAAAGACGGTAAGAAAACAAAATCCGTAACAACAAAGAAAAACGGTGATGTTGCCACAACAAAATACAAAGGCGGTGTCAAAACCTCAACGACAAAAACCACCAAAAGCGGTGACAAAACGACCGTAAAATACAACGAAGACGGCAAAAGAACAAGCGCCAAGAAAACTACTGCTGACGGTACCGTAACCAAAACTTCTTACAACAAAAACGGTGAGAAAACAAAATCTGTCACTACAAACAAAGAAGGTGACAAAACTACTACAAAATATAACACCAAAACAGGTCAAAAAACCTCAAAAGTCAGAGTTGATGCCGAAACAGGCGATAAGACAACAACAAAATACAAATATGACAAAAACGGCAATCTTGATTCAAAAGTTGCCAAAACTACCAGAAAAGAAGCTGACGGAAAAACTCACGTTGTAAGTTATGCCCAAACAAATTATGACGATAACGGCAAAAAAACAGGTAAAACCGTTACGGATGCAAAAGGCAATTTCGTATCCAAGACTGCTTATGAGTACGATAAAGACGGCAAATTAAAAACAACAAATACCGAAAAAGCCGACGGTTCTACAAAAGTCGTAAACTATGATCCTTCAACCGGAAAAAGAGCAAACGCGGTTGTTTCAAACGCTGACGGATTGGTTACAAAGAAAACTTCATACAACATCAACACAGGTGTCAGAACCTCTGTTGAAAGATATGATTATGACGATAACGGACAAGTATCAAGAACAAGAACTTACGGTTTTGATGCAAACGGCAAGCATACAACTCGACAAATGTACAATGCCGACGGTGAATTAACCAGAGCAAGCCGTTACGAATACAACGAAGACGGTTCAATGAACCGTTACGACTACACTCCGACAGGTGAATACAAAGGTCAGTCTCGTTTTGAATATGACGAACATGGAAACTTGAAGTCCGATACTCACACTAATGCTAAGGGGGAAATGACTTCAAGAAGAGAATACACATATTACCGTACCGGTGTCAGAAAGTCTGAAACAATTGTCACGGACGAACTCGGTACAATTAAGTCCGCGATAAAATACAATTCTAACGGAACAATTAAAGCGACAAGAGAAGTTACGACAGCCGAAGACGGTTCCAAGGTTACGACAGATGCTAAATATGAAAACGGTGTCAAGACTTCCGAAACAGTTTACGATGCGAAAAACGCAGTCGACAAACGAATTTCGTATACAAACGGAACTGACGGCAAGCCGACAAGCGGTATCATCACAAATGCTAACGGTGATAAACTCGGCGAAATCAAATTTACGTATGACAAAAACGGCAACCGAACAGGCAAAGTTACAACATACGTTGACGGAACGACCGAGTCGGAAACCTTTGAATTTGATGCTGACAACAATATGACAAAATCTGTTATTACAGATAAAAATAACAGAACAGTTACGACGGAAAAAACTTATACCGAAGCAGGAACGCTTGCTACAAAAACAAAAACGGATGCTGACGGCAAGACAGTTTCTGCCGCATATACTCACGACGGACTCGGAAGAATGACTTCCAAAACCGTTACCAACGCAAAGGGTGAGGTTTCAAAGAAAGAAGTTACTTACGAAAAGAAAACAGGTAAATACGATACGGTTACAAAGACGAATGCCGCAGGTAAAGTTACTAAAACCGAATACGGCTATTACGACTCTTACGCAAAGAAAAGCGAGGATGTTGTTGATTCTGCAAACGCATACGTTCATGACAGAACAACATTTACTGAAGAAGGGGTTCGTACGGAAACCGTTAAGTACAATCAAAGAGGTATCCTCGGAAGAACTGATTACGACAAGGCGGGTAACGTTACTCAAAGAGCGGAATATGACCTCACACAAGTCGGTGCAAATTCCAGATATACGGGCGGCAGAGTTTACAATGCCGATGGCGATTTAATCGAAACGTTGGAATTTGAATATAATGCTGATCAAAAATGCGAAAGCGCTAAGCACAGAAACGTTGAGACAGGTTATATTTCATCAATTGATTTGTATGATCAAAAAGATAACAATTTGATTTCGGGTACTGAATATTACAACACTCCTGTTATCGAATTTGACGGTAAATACGCAGGTGATATCGGATTTATGTCGCATTACGTAAATTACGATTATTCAACGGGCGTAAAATTAGCGATTACGTACAATATGGATAACCAAATTATCGACGGCGAAGAAGTTGCGAGAAAGTTGGGTTTAATCCAATAAAATCGAAAATTTAACAGAAAAAGGCGGTTTTGTTAAAAGACCGCTTTTTTATTGTTCAAGATAGATTTTTCTGAGCATTTCAAAGTCAGGATGTTCAAGTTCTTCGTCAGTAAATGTTACGTTTGCTTCTTTCTCTAAGAATTTTCGCATACTCTCTGACCTTGAGATAAATTCATCCTCTTCTTTGTTACTGTGTTTAATCGTATATTCGTTAACATTGTCACCCTTATTATAATTATTTACGAGGTAATAAATTAACTGGTCGTTAAAAGCACCGTCGTTGGGGCAAAAATTGTAGAGCGTTCGATTTTTCTGTCCGTTTAAAAGGAATGCTTTTTCAATCATATAAAGTTTGCTTCTGACGTTTTCTATATAGAATGTCGAATCCAAAAAGAAAAATGCTCGTAATGAACATAACGGGAAAAACGTTATAATCGTTGCGGCAAGAGCGACAACTTTTTCTTTTGTTTCACAAAGATTTGCAATTAAAAAGCCCATAAGTGATAAAAATACCGAGAACAAAGTGATTTTTGTCAAAAATCTTACTCCCAGATGTTGGAGCATAATTTGGAACGTATCTTGTCCGATAATAATCAGCAACAAAAATGCGACAAGCGAGATGATTATTGATGTTTCGCATACAAAAAGTCGCTTTTTCGACTCGTTTTTAACCAAAAACGTTACCGCTAAAAATGCAGCAATAACAAGTCCGATTAAAAACGCATTGTCTTTCAAAATATAAGTATAAAAGTTTTGCAAATATTCGGGAATTATTTGTATAATGTCAATTCTTGTACGCCTTGTGAACCATTCCGACCAACTTCTGGTTGCAAAAATCAAAACGTTTATGAAAGTTATCCCTAAAAATGCGGGTAAAAACTTTTTGAAACCGAGATTTCTGTTTATAAAAAATTTATGCAGACAAAATCCGATGAAAAGTGAAGATACCAGCATAAATCTGAAAAATTCGTGCCCCACCGCCGTTAAGAGCAAAAGTATCGCACCGACGATTATTTGACGTTTTGAGGGGTTTTCGCCCTGGACGTAAAAGTATTCCGCTGTTGAAATCAATATAAGCGGAAACATCGGCAAAAATATGTATGCCCAAAACCAACAATCCCAACAAAAAATTGTCTGCAATTCCGTCGAGGTCAAAAACGTTAAAACTACGGGAAACAAAGCCAAAATGAACAACGGTTTGCAAATTTGCGATTTAAAATATTTGAAAAAGTTGTTGTTTATTGCGTACATAAAAAGTGCGAATACGCATAAAATAATTGTAGAATTTACCGTTTCAAAATACGTCACGGGGTGCATGTTCAGCAATGACGGCATATAACGGTTTGTCAGCACGTATATTGGAGACCAAATAATCCAGCAATGGTCGCTCGCCGTGAAAACTTGCCAAATACTTGCGTTCCCGACGTTCGGAATAAAAGAAATGTACGGCATAAATAAACTTTCCGCGAACGGGGTGCATAACTTTAAAAGCGGTTGCAAAAAAGAATACATAATAAATGCCGTGACAATAAAGCATAGCAGATTAATGATATTGGTTTTGTTAAAAAATTCTTTTAGCATAGATGCAATTGGCTTATATAAAGCACTTGCCGGCTTTTAACCGGCAAGAACTGTTATTTCTTTTCATTTCTGAGTTTTGTGATGAACTTATTGAGTTTTTGCATCGCGGTTTTTAGAGTTTCCAACGAATATGCGTATGATATTCTCAAAAATCCCTCGCCGCTGTCCCCGAATGCAGTCCCAGGTACGGTTGCTACCTTTTCTTCCATAAGAAATTTTGTCGCAAATTCTTCACTTGTCATTCCAAATTCCTTAATGCAGGGGAACACGTAAAATGCGCCGAAAGGCTCAAAGCATTCCAAACCCATTTCTCTGAACGCGTTCATAAGAAAACGTCTTCTGTGGTTGTAAGAACGTCTCATTTCTTCAACGTCTTTATCACCGTTTTTAAGTGCTTCAACGGCAGCGTATTGGCTTGTTGTCGGCGCGCACATAATTGCATACTGGTGAATTTTAAGCATTTGCTCAAGGATTTTTTGCGGTGCGCAAGCATATCCCAAACGCCAACCCGTCATTGCGTATGATTTTGAAAAACCGTTAATTAATATTGTGCGTTCTTTCATTCCTTCAATCGTCGTGATGGAAACGTGTTTGCCTTTGTATGTCAATTCTGCATATATTTCGTCAGATAAGACGTAAAGGTCTTTTTCGATAATGACTTTTGCAATCTTTTCGAGTTCTTCTTTTTCCATAATCGAACCCGTCGGATTGTTCGGGAACGGTAAAATCAAAATCTTTGTTTTATCCGTGCAGGCATCTTCGATTTCTTTTGCAGTCAACTTAAATTCGTTTTCTGCTTTTAAGTTGATAATGACAGGTTTTGCCCCTGCCAAAAATGCGCACGGTTCATAAGAAACGTAACTCGGTTGAGGGATGAGAACTTCATCGCCTTCGTCAATCATTGCTCTTAATGCAACGTCGATTGCTTCCGAGCCGCCTACCGTTACCATAATTTCATGGGCAGGGTCGTAGTCAACATTTTGAGTACGTTTTATGTATTTTGCAATTTCGTTTTTGAGTTCTTTTAAACCTGAATTTGAGGTGTAAAAAGTTTTACCTTTTTCGAGCGAATAAATACCTTCGTCTCTGATATGCCATGGAGTATCAAAGTCGGGTTCGCCGACGCCTAAAGAGATTACGTCGTCCATTTCGCTTACAAGGTCAAAAAACTTTCTGATTCCTGACGGTTTTACCTGTACGATTTTTTTTGAGAGCGGATTTCTCATGAGAGTGCCTCTCTTTGGTCTTTCGGTTTCGCCGCCATAATTGTTCCGTGATCTTTATATTTTTTCAAAATAAAGTGTGTTGCCGTGCTGAGAACTGAGTCTATCGTCGACAATTTATCGGAAACAAACGCTGAAACTTCGCGGAGTGATTTGCCCTGCAATGTGATTAAAAGGTCAAACCCGCCCGAAATCAAATATACGGAGTGGACTTCGGGATAGTTGTAAATTCTTTCCGCAACAAAGTCAAAACCTTGTCCTCTTTGCGGAGTTACTCTGACTTCGATAAGTGCGGTAACTTTTTCATCACCGATTTTATCCCAGTCGATAAGTGTGTGGTATCCGCAAATGATACCTTCGTTTTCCATTGCCGTGATTTCGTTGAAAACTGTTTCTTCATTCGTTCCAAGCATTACGGCTATTTCTTTTAAATCTATTTTGCTGTTTTTTTCAATTATTGATAAAATTTCTTCACGCATAATATATCCCTTATGAGTTTATTCAAAAGTATTTTAATACAAACGATTTCGTTTGTCAGTTTAAAATTCGGAAAGTAACTTTTTGTACAAATCGGCTCGCCAATCTCCTCGGAAAATCGGGATGTCCGTGTATTTATCCGCCAAAGAAAGGTCGATTTCTCCAACGTACATCTTTTCTTCCCGTGCATTCGGTTCGCCGAACATTTTTCCAAGGTAAACCTTACTGTTTCCGTGCGTTTCGTCAATTCCGACAACGCAACTTCCGCCCGCAAATTCCGTATCAAATTCTTGTCCGCACAAATTTGCCGATGCGATGTACATGTAATTTATATACGCGTATGCGGGAAGTGTTAATTTTGCCGCGCCGAATGTGCATGGTGCGCTCGGGCATGCGGTAACGTTCAACAACAATCTCGCTCCTTTTGCACGGTAATATCGGATAAGTTCGGGGAAACAATATGTGTCATAACAAATGGTAATGCCGATTTTGCCCCATTCCGTTTCCAAAAGCAAAGGAGTGTCTCCGTTTGTCGCCCATTCTTTTTCGTCAAACGGCAGGTGAATTTTTCTGTATGATTTTACCTCGCCGCTTGGAGTTGTTATTATTGCGGAATTGTAGACGGTATTTGTGTTTTCGTCTCTTTCGCTTGTTCCGAAAACAACGTACATATTAAACTTTTTTGATAATTCCGAAATAACTTTTACGGATTCGCCGTTTAAAGTTTCGGCAAGTCTTGCGTGCATTTTCTTTTCGCGAACAGGCTCTTTATCATTTACGTAGCCTGTAAGACATGTTTCGGGAAACACCATGAGGTCGACAGATTTTTCACTTCCCTCTTTGATAAAACTAACCATTTTATCAAGGTTTGCGGATTTGTCACCCCAAACCGTCTTGAAATTAACAACTGCAAGGTTGATTGTATCTTTCATTACATGTGCCTTTTGAGAATTGAAAGTTCTTCGTACGTTGCGCCTGCTTCAACAAGTTCTTCTTGCGAAATTCCGAAAAGTGTCAGCAAATTCTTTGTATCGGTATCCAATTCGTTGGTTCTGATTTTTCTGATAATTAAACCGATTGCATCAACTCTCGACATGGGGTTTTCGAGAATAGGATTATTTATAATTGTTCTTTTTTTGCATTTTCCCATTAATATTTCGACTTCCAAATAAAAATATATGTCTTTCCCGTCCTATAATTGTATGATATTAGTTTCCGAAAAGCAATAATGACAACGATTGAGTTTTTATATGTTAAGAAATGTAACGCGCATGGGGTGAAAAAGTAAATTTTCAATCTTGAGTTTCATTAAATAAGTATCGAAAGTGTGATGAAGTTAAATCAAATAATCCGAAAAGGTAATTACAAAGACGGATTTAAAGATTAAACTGGTAAGTGTAAGAGAAAATAAATTTTTACGAAAGGTAAGTGTAATATGTTGAACTTGAAGAATTTGAAAGTAGTTAAAGAACTTAAAAATATCCAACCGAAACTCAAATGGATGATGTTTTCGGAAATGGAAGATTACAAAATCAACAGCGAATACTTTGATTTACTTTGCGGAGACAAAGACAGCAATGTTGAAGCAACAGAACTTTATTTAGAAAGAATGGTTCGTGAATCATTGGTAAAAGAATTTTCAGCAGACATCAAAAACACGGCATCATTTGATTTGTTGGCAGATATGGTTCTTCATAACCTTAAAAAACAACAACTTGCAGAAATGGACGCTGCAGAAGCAGAAGAAGCATAATCAACTGACCGACAAAAAATAAATAACCTTTCGTATATGGTACTCATGGCTAATGTGAGTACCATTATTTTTTTTGAATATGGATTTGTTGAAGCAAACGGCTATGCCAAAGGAGAAACAATGAAGTATTTAATAAAAAAGCCTGACACGTTTTTGAGCATGTTGAACGACGATATTACGTCTATTTTGCATAAAAGTTTTGATAATTTATTCCCCTAATATGTTTTTGAGCAAGAGATGAAGGGAATGGTAATGCCCGTAGACATTAAAGAATACGAGGATAATTACGTCGTAAAGGTTGAAATGCCGGGGATTGACAGAGAAGATATTAAACTTGATTTGCATAAAAATTCACTTGCGATAACGGCATCTAAATCAATGGAAAAAAATGAGGAAAAGAAACATAAGTATCATAAGACAGAGTTTCGTTACGGCGATTATTGCAGAACGTTGTATTTTCCGAATGACATCAATGTCGACAAGTGCGATGCGACTTTGAAAAACGGTATTTTGACCATTGATTTGGAAAAAGTTCAACGTGAAGAAGAAAAACATAAGCAGATTGAGATTAAAGAGTAAGAGAAATGACGATGATATTAGGTATTAGAACTCAGAACAGGTTTGACAGTTCTGACTGTATTCAAAAGATTTTGACCCAGTACGGATGTTTTGTAAAGACGAGATTAGGGCTTCACGAGACTGATGAGTGTTCAAAATCCGGGATAATTTTGCTCGAAATTCCGAGTAAAGAAAAGGCTATCTTGATAGAAAAGAAGATTTTGGATATTTCAGGAATTGAAACCCAAAGAATGGAGTTCGGTTAAAATTTAGAAAGGGTGGGCTTTTGCAGAAGTAAAAGCCCTTTTTTAGATTATGGCAAAAAGAGTTGTTATTATTGGCGGTGGTGCAGCAGGTCCGAAAACTGCTGCAAAACTCAGAAGAGAAGACCCCGATGCGGTTATCGAAATGTATACCGAAGAGCAGGTAATTTCTTATTCTGCCTGCGGTTTGCCCTATTATATCGAGGGAATTATTTCGGATATAAATGAACTTTTGGTCAGAACTCCCGAAGAGTTTGAAAAACACGGTGTGCGCGTCTTTTTGGGGCAAAAAGCGATTAAGATTAACCCCGACAAACAGACTGTCGTTTTTCAAAAGGTCGGTGAGATGGAGTTGTCGGATGTGTATTTCGATATTTTGGTAATCGCGACGGGGGCAAGACCGTTCATTCCGAAAATCGAAAATATTTCTGATTTCAAAAATGTTTATACTCTGAGAAAATTGTCGGACGGTGTTGCGATAAAAAAAGCTGCGCAGGAACATAAAAACGTTACGATTGTCGGATTCGGATATATCGGTATCGAGATTTTGGAAGCCTTTATTCATAACGGTTTGCACGTCAATATCATAAATCCGCATAAGTATTTGATGGGTGCTTTTGACGATGATATGGCGCAGACCATTCAGGATTATATTTTGACTCGTGACGGAGCGAATATTTCTGTCTACAACGAAGATTATGCGGTTCGTTTCGTTGGTGAAAACGGGCTTGCGACAAAGGTCGTGACGAAAAACGGGCATGAGTTTGAGACGGATTTTATTGTCGTTTCGGCAGGTGTTGTTCCGAATAGCGAAATTGCGGTTGCTGCGGGGCTTAAAACAGGCGTTAACGGCAGTATTTGGGTTAATTCCCATTTAAAAACTTCTTATCCGAGAATTTATGCCGCGGGTGATTGTTGTGAAAAGCATCACATGGTCACAAACCACCCTTGTTGGTTGCCGTTAGGCTCTACTGCAAATAAAGAAGGTCGTTGCGCGGCAATTAATATAGCGAACAAGAATTGCGATTTTGAAGGTGTTTTGGGGGCTGCCGTCAGCAGATATTTCGATTTTACTGTCGCTATGACGGGTATTACCGAACGTGAGGCGAAAAGGCAAGGTTACGAGGTAGTTACTGCCACCGTGACGAGCGAAGACAGGGCGGGATATATGCCTCAGGCGGCGACAATTACGCTGAAATTGATTGTGGATGCAAATTCAAGAGAGATTTTGGGCGTTCAGGGAATTGGTCGAGGAGATGCGGAAAAACGCGTCGCGACTGCGTCTATTGCAATACAAGAAGCGGTCAAAGTCGACGAGTTTTTGGGGCTTGATTTGCCTTATGCTCCGCCGTTTTCGACCGCTATTGATCCTTTTTTAAATGCATTGCAGATAGTTAATGATAAACTAAATCGCTTGAAAAACTAGTGTTTCGGCTGATAAGTAATCATTTTTATCAAAAGTTCCTCTGCTTTTAAGAGTTGAACATCTTTTTTAGCCTTGATATCCGCATCGGTAAACGATACTGTGATATCGGGCTTAATTCCTTTTTTGTGGATATCTCTGCCGCTGGGGGTGAGATATTTTTGGATTGTGATGTTACAGCCCGAACCGCCGGGGAGTTTGTTGATTTCTTGAACAAGCCCTTTACCGAAGGATTTTTCGCCGACGATTAATGCTCTGTTGTTGTCTTTCATTGCACCTGAGAAAATTTCGCTGGCTGATGCGCTGCCGCCGTTTATGAGAATTACAATCGGCTTGTCGCAAACGTATTGTCTGCCTGCGCGAATGGTGTCTTTGTAGCCCATTCTGTCAACTGTACTTACGATAATTCCGCCGTTTAAGAACATATCTGACAATGTTATTGCGTTTGTCAAAAGTCCGCCGGGGTTTGAACGCAAGTCGATGATGTAGCCTTTTTTGCCTGCGCTTGTGTAGCCTGCAAGTGCTTTTTTGAATTCGTCAATTGCGTTTTGGCTTATGAAAGAACTCAATCTGATGTAACCGATTCGATTATCGAGTTTCATTCCTTCAAGAGGAAGTTTTGTTGAAACGGACTTGATTTCGATTTTCGCACGTTGAACGGAGTAAAGTTTGTTCGGTACATTTTTTCTCTTAATTAAAAGTTTTACGATTGTACCTTCTTCTCCTCGGATTAAATCGGCTGCTTTGTCAACCGTGATACCTTTTGTAGACTTGCCGTCGATTTCGAGGATTTCATCTTCTGCTTTCAATCCTGCTTTTTCACCAGGGGTGTCTTCCATCGGGGCAATGATTAAAAGTTTGCCGTCGCGGACACCGATTTGTACCCCGATACCTTTCAAAGAACCTTTGATACTGCTTGTTTCTTCCTTAAATTCTTTCGGGTCGAGAAACTTTGTATAAGGGTCATTGAGGCTGGCAAGCATGGTGTCGATTGCGACGTAAGCATCTTCGTTCGTTTTGATGTGTGCGTCGTATCTTTTGCGCCATTTGTGCCAATTTTGATGGTTGTTTGTTTTATCAACGTATTTTGAGTTGATAAGTTTCCAAACCTGATCGTAAAGCATTGTCTGCGGTGATGCCGCAGCGGGAAGCGTTACGGATATTAATAAAAATAAAGATAAAATAATTCTTTTCAATGTCTAATCTCCTTGACACAACTATTATAGTACAAATTAAAAATTTTACATCATCACATTATTTAGACTTATATATTTTCATAAAGTTTCGTTGTATTATTTAGAAAAGCGAGGTAGTTATGTCGGATAAGAAAAAAATTGCAATAGCATTAAGCGGCGGAGTTGACAGTTCTGTAAGCGCATTACTCTTAAAACAACAAGGCTGGGACGTTACGGCTTTTACCGCTAAGTTGACAGAGGGTGATTGCTCGACTGTCGTTGAAAATGCAAAAAAAGTTGCCGACAAACTCGAAATTCCTTTCTATTTCGTGGATTTGCACGATTATTTTAAGGAAAATATCATTGCTTATTTTGAAAATTCATACAGAACCGGAAAGACACCGAATCCTTGCATTTGGTGTAATAAATTGGTTAAATGGGGCAAGTTATTTGACTTTGCAAAAGAAAAGGGTGCGGAATACATTGCAACGGGGCATTATGCTGATATCAAAACCGTTGACGGCATAAAACTTCTTTATCCCGCGAAAGATACCAAAAAAGACCAACTCTATTTCTTGTTTAACTTGCCGACAGAAATGCTCGAAAAGACTGTTTTTCCGCTGTCTTCGTTTACTTCAAAAGAAGAAATCCGAAAAATCGCGGCAGAAAACGATTTACCCTCAAAATCCGCAAAAGACAGTCAGGACGTATGCTTTATCCAAAATATGAGTTCGACTCAATATATCAATAACGTGATAAATCACGAAAAGGGCGATTTCATCTTGGTTTCAACGGGCGAAAAAATCGGAAAGCACGATGGGGCGGCAAAATTTACCGCGGGACAACGCAAAGGTATCGGTATTGCCTATAAAGAGCCTCTTTACGTGGTTTCAACCGATGTTGAAAAAAATATAGTCTACGTCGGTGTTAAACAAGATACTTTCACAAATGATATAAAATTAACTGATTTAAACATCCATGACACAAGGGTTTCGGATGAATTTGCAGCACTTGTGAAAATTCGCTATAATATGCCTGCAAAACCAGCTAAAGTCAAAATTGACGGAAATTCAGCCGTTATTACGTTTGATGAAGATGTAAGCGGTGTCGCAAAGGGGCAGGCAGGTGTTTTCTATGACAAAAACGACGGTCACTTAATCGGCGGTGGTTTTATCGTTTAGAGTCCTTTGCGTTATCTTCTTCTGCAACTTTTTGAAGAATTTCTTTTGTAATAGGTGTATCTAACAATTCCTTGTCGTTAAAGGGATATAAGGATATCTGCTTTAGTTTTGGAAGTTTGTAAGCAGGGCTGACAAAAATATGCCAAACTACGCTGCTGCAAATCTCTCCGTGTGCGCTTCCCTTAAAAATGCTTCTCCATTTTAACTCTTGAAGTTTTGCTTGTGTCTTTCCCTCAATGCCGTCTTTAAAAACAATAATGTCGATAGGGTAGTCAGTCAGTATGCTGTATGGCTTTTCACCTTCTGCTCTGAAAAAGTCTTTCATTACCAACAAAAGTTTCGGGTCGTAAACCTCCTCGTATCTGCCGTCCATAAAGATTTTGTTTTGCGGATAAAGTTTGTATGCAAACATACTGCCGTAACTCATATCAACAAGAATATTTCCGCTGAGTTTGTTTTCTTTTATAAATTGTAACGCTTCGTATGTTTCAGGTTCTTTTATAGTCCCGCCAAATGTTGATATTGTTGATAATTTTAACAAAGCAAAGATAATTATTACAAAATAACACCATTTGTTGCAAGGGTCCGTGATTGCTTTAAATCTGTTGCTTTTTAAAACAGTATAGATATCGTCAAATAAAAATATTGATGAGGTTATTACAAAAAACGGAACGAGTTTTGTGTGCAAAAGCGCTGCGGTTGCGGTCGCAACAAGTAATAGTATCTTTGTTTTGTCAGCGTTTTTAATGTCGAATTTTGTTTGAATAACACGAATAGTGGCAACGATTGCCATAAAAGCGAAGTATTCCAAAAACTTCCAAGAACCTGCCGTGTGTATCGGAGATGCCCATTCCGTAATCCATTCCCTGTTCATTGTTCCTGCCCAAAACAGAAATTTTACGTGAGCAAATCCGTAAGGATTAATAAATAAAACAATCAACGACACAAATAGTGTCAAAAAATACGGTAAAAACTTTTTCTTGTTTAAAAGTTCTCCGATTCCGTACAAACCGATAATTCCAAGTCCGCTAAGTACCCCGCCGTGAATGTTTGTCCATAATAACACTATTAGTGGCAATATCGCCAATGCCCATTTTTTGTTTTTAATTCGGTATAATTCCAATAAAAAAATGGTGAGTGTGAACAGAAAGAATGTGAACATGTGGCATCTGACTGTTGCGTAAAAAACGTAATTCATTGCGAATATCGCAAGTGCAAAATATAAAATCTGATATGGTGAAGATGCTTTTGTTTCTCGCATTTTTACGCATAACACAGATAGTGTTAATACACCAAGGGTGAGTAACAGTTTCAAAATCAAAAGCATTTTGATTGCTGAGATATGAAAATATTTTCCTATGCTTGAAAACCAATATATGAGAGCGCTTGCACCCCATTCGTGATCAATCCAATCGAGAGTTTGCGTGAATGAATAAAAATCGTGTTTTAAAATTATTCCGTTTTCGACGATTGATTTGCCTGCTATTAATCTTGCCCAGAGGTCAATATCGAGTTCTATCGGCAAGGCGAGAGCCGTGCACCACAATAAAAGCGTAGCAAAAAATGCAAATATCAAGAGGGTTTCTTTATTTTTAAATCCGCCGAACATTCTTTTATATTACCATTTTTTGGGGTTCGGTAAAGGATTTTTGACGAAATTTTTACAATGTTGTCGGTTATTATTCTTGCAGCAGTCCGTTTTCGCGCATTTCGTTTTGAGCATAAATACAGCCGCAATATTTTTGTCTGTAAAAGCCCTCTGCTTTTGCGATTTGCATTGTTTTAAGAAAACCGTCTTTTTTTCTAAAATCCGTGTCGATAAATTCTAAGCCATACATTTCTGCTGCTTTTTGACCTGCTGCAATGATGTCTTTTCTGACCTTATGCGGACTTACAAAAAGAGTTGTTGTGAATTTGTTTATATTCAGGGCTTTTGCAAGTTTTGCAGTTTCAAAAAGTCTGTATTCAAAGCATTTTTGACAACGAAGTCCGCGTTCCTTTTCGTTTTCCAAGCCTTTGACATATTCAAACCAGCCCGAAGTATCATCATCCCCTGTTATCAGTTTTATATTCTTTTTTCCGCAATATCTGACGAGTTCCTCCAGTCGTCTGTCATATTCGGCTTTCGGATGAATATTCGGGTTGAAATAAAAAACGGTCGGCTCAAATCCTGTTTCGTGCAGAAGTTCGAGCGGATAGCCCGCGCAGACTGCGCAACAGGCATGTAACACTATTTGTGTCATTTCTTTTCTGTTGCCCCCAATTTGATTAATTTGTCTTTCAAATCGTAGTAGGGGATATTTCCCGTAATTTTTTCCATATTAATCATAACGGTCGGAGTCGCGTCAATATTTTGTTTTAAACCGTTGTTAACTTCAGTTTTCAGTTCGTTTGCGATTTCTTCGGAATTTGCATCTTCTTCGAGTTTGGAAATGTTAATTCCTTTGATTTCTTTCATAATATTCAGAATTTCTGCTTCGGAAGAGGGTGTTTTTTCAAACAAAATTTCGTTTGCTTCCCAATATCTGCCTTGTTTTTTAGCGGCAAGAGCGTATCTCGCCATTCGGCAAGAACCTTTGTGCCCTCCCTCTTTGACGAGGACATTGCATTCGGAATCAAGCGGCAGGTTGTGTTGGATAACCGCAACATTGTCGAGTTCGTTCATAATTCTTCTGAGCGAAATATTTGTCATATAGCAAGAAGCGCAATTGTAGTCCATATATTCGTTTATAATGATTTTTGCGGTGGGTTTGCCCATCATATTGTCTTTCATTGTGTATTTGACCTCTTTCGAGTGAGAAAGGTCAATGGGTTTAAGTTGGGGCGCCAAAACATAACTGTTTGCGGTATAGGTTAATACACCCAAAAAGCCTATGACAACTGCTATAAATGCTATAAGATAGTTTCTGTTTGAAACGGCTGATTTAAAATCGCCAAAAGATTGTTTGATTTCGTAGTACCAAGGTTCTTTGTAATGTCTTGCCACAAGCGCGACTGCGAGGTCGACAAAGTATGTTGCGAAGCAAAGTACACAGATTTTTTTGATTGCAAAAATTGATATGCACGCTAAGCACATAGAAATTATAAAAGCCGGTAAAGACAAGCAAAATATGTATGAAATCGGGTTTTTGAAAACTTCTAAAAACTTCAAAAGTTTAAACTTTGAAAGCGCGGGAGATGCGAGTAATAAAAGTGAGAATGAGTAGAAAAATATTCCCCAAAGGCAAAGCGGTATTCCCGCAAATTGAGCGAAGTTCGTCTTTGCGACACCGTCACAGTCAATCAAATTGTTAATGGAACAGAAACTGTCGAGCGCGTACGGATTGAAATTTGCGTTGTAATAAATCCTGCAAAGTTCGACAGAAAGCCCGAACCCTATTAATAACAGTACAATTATTGAAGTTCTTTTTAAGTTAAACATATACATCCCACTTTTTGATTAATTTAGCATACAACCGATTGTTTTTCATTTTCCTTTCGGGTATTAAACTTTATTTTTTTATTCTTTGGTATTACACGATTGGGTAAACAAACAATTGTGCTCTGATTGTAATACTTCCCGCGAATTTATTCAAATTCATTACTTTTATGAAACATTTTAAATACCCTCAAACAGATGATTTTAAAAATGATTTTTGATGATATCTTCTAAATACAGTCGGGGTGAAAAATTTATGAATCAAATTATTGAAGAAACAAGATTTGAATTGGACAAAGAATTTACTGCAAGACCGTTGGAACACAAAGGTTTGAACAGACATTTCATCAACCTTGTGTCGGCAGATGTTTTCAAACCGAAAAAGACGGGATTTTTTGCAATGGTGAAAAACATATTTTCTTCGGTAAAATAGTTTTTCGTCAAAATTGAGAGAGAGTAACAAGACGGCGCATTGTCCGTCTTTTTTCTGTATTAAAAAAGCCCCAAAAGGGGCTTTAATTATTTTGTCATATTGTAGTTGATGCCTGCTTCTTTCATTCTTCTCAAGGCCTCTTTGATTTCTTCAACAGGTCTTGTTAATGCGACACGGAAGAAGCCTTCTCCGTTCGGTCCGTAACCGTTTCCCGGCGGAACTACGACGTGTGCTTTTTCAAGCATTGCGGTTACAAACTCTTCTGATGTAAATCCTTTCGGAACGGGAACCCAAAGATAGAATGTTGCTTTTGATGTTTCGATATCCCAACCGAGTTCTCTCAAGCCTTGTTCCATTACTTCTTTACGTTCTTTGTACATGTTATTGAGTTTTTGAATTCTTTCTTTCGGTGTGTTATAAGCCGCAATTGCCGCTTGTTGGATTGCTTTGAATACACCCGAGTCAATGTTGTTTTTGATTGTTCCGAGTGCCGTAATTGCTTCTGCATTACCGCAAACAAAGCCGACTCTCCATCCTGTCATATTGTATGATTTTGAATGTGAGAAAAATTCAATGGCGATGTCTTTTGCCCCTTCGACTTGAAGAACAGAAGGTGCTACATATCCGTCGTATGTCATTTCGCAATATGCTTGGTCGTGGCAAAGCAATATGTCGTATTTCTTACAGAAATCAACTGCTTTTTTGAAGAAATCCAAGTCACAAACAGCGCCTGTCGGGTTGTTCGGGTAATTCAAAAACATAAGTTTTGATTTTTTAGCGATTTCTTCGGGGATTTTGTCAAAATCGGGCAAGAAGTGATTTTCTGCCGATAATGGCATTGAATAAGGTGTTCCGCCTGCGAAGATAGTTGCGTTTTTGTAAACGGGATATCCGGGGTCGGGAACGAGGGTATAATCGCCTTCATCAACGAGTGCGAAAAATACGTGTGCAATCGCTTCTTTTGAACCGATATTTGCAAGCATTTCTTTGTCTGCATCGAGTTCAACGCCGAATCTTTCTTTCATCCATTTGCAAGATGCTTCGCGGAAATCTTTCGTTCCGTTATAAGGCGGATAGTCATGGTTTTTCGGGTCATCAATCGCCTTGTGCATTTCTGTAACTACATCTTCAATCGTCGGAGTGTCGGGGTCGCCGATTCCGAGGCTTATAATATTGAAGCCTTTTGCCTTTGCTTCACCGATTTTTCTGTCGATTTCAGCAAAAAGGTAAGGCGGAATTAAATCTAATCTTTTTGAACGTCTCATTTTTGCTCCTTTTCAAAGTTTATTTGTTTTGATTTTAACAAAAACAAGAGTTTAATTGCAAATTTATTCTGCTTCGTCAAAGTTATTGTGGTCGGAAATCTTGATTTGAGGGAGTTTGGGCAATCCCAGATGATAAAACGTTGCCAAAATTCTTATCAAAATTGTTACTAAAATGGCTGATGTGACTGAAATCATTGCGTTTACACCGTATGAATACATGTAATAATACATAGCCGCACCGACAATCGCCGCAGATGCGTAAATGTCTTTATACAAGACAAACGGGACTTTTCCCGCCAAAATATCTCTCATCATACCGCCGCCGATACCTGTTATTACGCCGACAAAAATTGCCAAAAACGCATTATGCTCAAATCCGTTGATAATCGCGGTATTTGTTCCCGTTACGGCGAAAACGCCCAAACCGATTGCATCAAAAAAGTTTACCGCGTCGATAAAAAATTGTTTATTCTTTTTGAACTTCACAGCCGCAACCGCCGCAGCACCAAAGGCTATACAACTGGTTAAAAATGCAACGAACACATACAAAGAATTTTTAAACATGGTCGGAGGAATGATTCCCAAAATAATATCTCTGAGCGCACCGCCACCTACTGCCGTGATTACGCCCAGAACAATTATTCCGAATAAATCGAAATGTTTTTTTATTGCAACAATTGCGCCTGATATTGCAAACGCAATGATACCGATAAGTTCAATGATGATTATTTCTTTTCCGAATGTCATAATGTTTCTTCCTGTAAAATTATTATAGCAAAACATTCAAAATTTTGTTATAATCTGACAATCAAAAGGAGTGTATTATGAAAGAAAAATTTTTTGCAAAAGTCATCGTTTTACTGTTGCTTTTTGTTTTTACAACACCCGTTTCAGTCTTGGCTTCGACCTTGAAGTTTGCTCAAGTTTCGGATATTCACTATCAGCCTAAGGCTCCCGAAAATGAAAAAAGTTTTAAATTAAAATACTATACAATGAAAATTTTGGATGATGCTTTGAAACAAATTGACGAAGACAAAGACGTCAAATTCATTCTCGTTACGGGCGATGCGGCAGATAAGCCGATTGCAGAAGATTTTGATTACATGTATAAATATTTAAATGCGCACTCTCCCCGTCCGTGGTACTACCAACTCGGAAACCATGACGTTTCTCCGAAAGGTTTGAAGCGCGCAGACCAGATGAAACTCTTGTATGACAACGGTCAAAAGCAATTTAAGGATAAAACATATTATTCGTTTAAACCCAAAAGAGATATGGTGTTTATCGGTGTGGATGCTACTTATGACAACAAATCTACTCCCCAAGGTTATTTACCGCCCGAACAAATCAACTATATCGACAAAGTAATTTCTCAAAACCCGAAAGATGTTGTCGTTATTTTCTTGCACCACCCTTTGACCTATCCCGCAAAAGCGTCTGACCACAACGTTGTTAACGATTTTGCAATCAAAGAAATGCTCAAAAAGCACGATAACCCCATTCTTATTCTCGGCGGACACTTCCATGCTTGCAAAATTGAGCAGGACGGAAATATCTTGATGGTTGCATCTCCTGCAATTGTAAGTTATCCGAACGCTTTCAGATTTATCACAATCGATAATAAAAAGGACAAAACAACTTTCGTTATTGATTATCGCGAAACAAACCTCAAAGATATTCAGGCTATCGGAAAACAAAAACTTACTTTCGGTCACGCTTGGATTGTCGGTAGCGCTTCTGACAGACTTACAACCGTTGTAATGGACAAAAAGTGCAAAAATAAGTAAAATCAGTATAAGAAAGAATTTTAAATGAGCGATTTGAAAAATAAATTTTCGGTGAAATTCCGAGGAATCAGAGGTTCTTATCCTACTCCCGAAAAAGGGTTCCTTGAAATCGGGGGAAATACCTCCTGCGTTGAGGTCAATGTCGGCGGACATTTAATTATCCTTGATGCCGGAACAGGGATAATCTCTCTCGGTAATGAACTTATGAAAAAACATATTGCGTCTTCTGACGATATGTTCAAAAGAACGCCGATTAACGCGACAATTCTGCTCAGTCATATACACTCCGACCATATTCAAGGATTTAACTTCTTTAAGCCTTTGAGTATTTTGACAACTCGCGTAAAAGTATACGGTTACAGCGATTATGCCGAAAATTTGGATACAAGTTTGCACAATTTGCTCTACGGAAAGTCTTTTCCTATCTGCATTAACGATATTGCTGCGGATTTGGAGATTTCAAATATTTCGGAAACTGAAGTTTTGATTTTGGATCAAAATTCGCCAATGCCGTTTAGAAAAAGAATTATGTCGGCTGACGATATTGTTCCTGTCGGTGACGAAGTTGTAATCAGTTGCATGAAGTCCTTTGCTCACGGTACGGAAGGGGTTATGGTATACAAAATCGCTTATCGTGACAAAAATATGGTTTATGCGACGGACAAGGAAAGTTACATTGGTGCAGACAAAAAATTGGCATTTTTCGCAAGAAATACCGATTTGTTGATTCACGACAGCCAATTTACGGGCGAAGATTACCTCTCTCCGATTGCGCCGAAACAAGGTTTTGGTCATTCGACTTTTGAAATGGCTATTGAAACCGCGAAAGCCGCTCAGGCTAAAAAACTCGCGTTTTTCCATTTCGACCCCTCGTATAATGACGAAAAACTCAAAAATATCGAAAAATACTATAAAGACCAGTTTGAAGGCTGCTTTATGGCTTATGAAGGTTGCGAAACAGATTTATTATGAGAAGATTTTTAGCGGCTTTTGCAATATTGTTTTCTACGCTTTTTCTTACAGGCGGTTCGGATTTGCACTATGTCATCGACGCTGAGATGAATGCCGTCAGACATAACAATATGGGGCTTGCTTATTTGCGCGAACGCTACTATTTCGGGGCTATTGAGGAATTTAAAATGGCAATCAGCCTTAATCCGAATACTCAGGCTTCTGCCGTTTATTATAATAATCTGGGCAGAACGTATGTGACAATCGGCTATCCGGAAATCGCAGAAGGTCATTTCAGAAACGCAATCAGAAAATATCCGCTGAATTTTGAATATTATAAAAATTTGGTCGAAACATACGGGAAACAAAACAAACTTCCCGAAATGCTCGCTTATCACAGAAAAAACAAGAAAAGTAAACTCGATGACATTACTGTCGCTTTAATATACGGCGCAATGGGAAATACAAGAACCGAAATTACTTTGCTCGACGATTTTGTTAACACCGAGCCAAACTTGATAATTATTCCCGCGATTAAGCGCCACATCAAAGAAGAAGCCGAAATGCTTAACTACGACGAAAAATCATATCAGTAACGAAAGGATAAATTATGGCAAAAGACAGCAGTTTTGATATAGTGTCGGAATTCGACAAACAAGAACTCGTAAACGCGGTTGACCAAGTGAAACGTGATATTTCGACAAGATTTGACTTGAAAGACAGCGGTGCGGAAGTCGCTCTTGATGACGATAAATCAATCACCATAACGGTTAATGATGATATGAAACTCAAAAATATTGTCGACATTCTTCAATCAAAAATGATAAAAAGAAACTTGAGCATAAGAATTTTGGATGCTCAACCGAGAGAAAACGCGCTCGGCGGTAACGTTCGTCAGGTCTTTAACCTCAAAAAAGGTCTTTCTATGGAACTCGCAAAGAAAATCGTTGCCGATATCAAGGCCTCAAAACTCAAAGTTCAAGCGTCAATTCAAGGTGATCAGGTTCGTGTTTCGGGAAAAAGCCGCGACGACCTGCAAGAAGTTATTAAACTTATGCGCCAAAATGAAGAAAAATACGATATCGCTTTGCAGTTTACAAATTACAGATAGTATTCAAAATTGCAACAAATAGTGCTATCGTGTGTGGCGATTGAATCATTGCGCGTGACACTATTTGTGTCAATGTTTTTCTTGGGCTTGATTATGCGATACAACAAATGGTGTTATGGTCGGCGAAATCTACTGTTCGTCGACTTTTAACAATTTGTTGAAATTAATTGTATTGTCTTCCAAATTTGAGAGATTTCCGCCGTTATCTATATATTTTTCGTATGCGTCTTTGTCG